>MDSZ01189271.1_pt1 | contig 85948 bp, 83 predicted proteins | sample 811201 | NCBI WGS metagenome assembly MDSZ01 (sample SAMN05326647, study PRJNA326480) | marine metagenome | isolation source: seawater | place: Indian Ocean: North | collected 2010
AAATACCGATTAAAAGTGCTTTCTGCTCGCCCGTTGAGCAATGCTCTGCAGGCATAGACTTATCAGCCATAATAACGCCTAAATCGGATTTATGTGGCCCCGTAGCAGCGCCGCCGCTTATCATATCAACACTTCTACTTTCTTGAAGCTGATATCTATATAAATCTTCGACTTCCAAGGCCGGCGCATTATCAAACAAGGCCTCTATAGAGCCTTGTGCTTGTAAAATAGCTCTAGGGAAATACTCACTCTTATGAGTATCGCACACACCTTGCAGACGCGCAGTAAAATCACGCCTAGCCGCAGCAATCGCAATAGCTGTCTCCGCCATTTGCCGCTCTAAACCATCCAACCAGCTTGCATCTGCTTGCCGGCCTGTCTTGTGGCTATCCTGTAATATTTTAGAGCGCTGCCTCATAGCGTTCTCATAGCGCGTTACACGACCGGAATGACCGGGATCAAAGGCAAAGATCAAACGATCAAGAAAGCGCCTTCTGTGAGACGAAGAATCTAAAAACAAGCGATCCATTTGCGGCGTAAGCCATATGCAGGCTAAATATTCTGATAACACACCTTGAGAACGCGCATTCTCTCCCTGCACACGCAGAATACGTTTATTTTTTGTCGCCCCATCCAGGCCAGTGCCAATCTGAATAGCACCATATTCGCCTTCTATGTGACATGAGAGCGCCCATGGGCTTTGGGTAGCATTATTCTGCATCTCTATGGGTTTAGCGCTTCGTAAGCCTCTCCCTGGTGAGAATAAAGAGACGGCTTCTAAAATATTTGTCTTACCCGCGCCATTCGCCCCATAAAATACAATAAATTTTGCCGAAAGCTGCTTTAAATCAGAGCTTTCATAGCTACGAAAATTGTGAAGTGTAAGTGACGAAATATAAGACATGACAAAGTATTTATTGCATGAAATAAATAACTCAACAATCTAAATAAGAGCTATAAACGCCCTCCACCACGAACCTTAGCCGTATTAACACTAAAGTTAAGGCGTTTATCATCACCAAAACTCGGCCTATCAAGTGGAGGCAAGTTCTGTATGACAATAGGTAAAACACGGTTAAAACTCGCTATTTTATCAGAAGGCTCTTCTCGTCTATCAATCAAAATCCTATCTATCATGACGCGATTAGTCTCAGGATCACGCTTAAAATAACAGCGAATATTTTCCATACGTTGCGCCCCAAAAGCATCCATATATTTATACCAGATACGAACATTAGCGCCGAAATCATTCAGAATAACAGGCCTTAAATGAAGCGGAAAGCGGACATTATTCTCCAAATAAACCATACAAATACCGTAGGTTTTTCTAGCTTGCGGCACATGGAAAAGCCATCCATAAATCATATATATCAAGCAGCTAGCAATGAGAGCACCACCAACTTGAATTTGCTGCTTTCTTTTTTGCTTTTGCTTAGTGCCCAGCACACCGCCTTTCAGGTTAGAGGCGGTGCTATTATCAGCCGCAGGTTTTTTCTTAGGCTTTTTTTTCAATAAAGCAGCTTTTTCCTGCTCCTCTTTCTTCTTTTTTGCCTTGAGAAGTTTCCGCTCTTCACGATCAACCATCTCACCTGTTGCAGTAGAAGAACCTGAATTGGCGTTTTCGTCCTCATCAGTATCTACTCGAACCTGAGCAGAATCAGAGCTGTCCAAGGAATCGGAAACTGCCTCCCCGCCCTCTGTTGAAGAGTTTTCCTCAATTGGACTTTCAGGAGGCTGCTCAGGCTCTAAATTATCTTTTTCATCACTCATATTATCAATCCAAAAGGAGATTAAGTAAGTGTTTTAACACGGCCACCAGCTTCATCAGCAGCCAGTTTTTTACTCTCTTCAATCAATTCTTGTACTATCTCTTCTATAATAGCACTAATCATAGCTGCACGAGCTTCACCTTTTTCACTATTCGCCAAAACACGTCTTCGTATTTCATTACGAGCACTGCCGCCCGGGAAAGTAGCCGCCAACATCTGACGCGCTCTACCTGCACCCAAAATGTTATATAAACGATTACGGATCGCAACGTCTTCTGCCGAAGTTGATAGCGCCCAAAGCTCAATAGGTCCCAGCGTATTATAAATATGCTGCTCATAGCGCCCATCTGTAGAGCCTAAAACAAATAGAGCCGGTGCTCCAATCGCTTTAGGACCTGTTAATTTACGACGAATAATATCACGTGCCGTTGTCGATAAACCAAATCGATCAACAACATCATCAACCGCCTTATCGGAAATCGCAGTACCTAAAACCCAAACACCTGTAGCCAAATCAACCATCTCTTTACCAAAGTCATCGACCATCTGAGAGGTTAAAACAATCTGAACACCGCGCTTACGCCCTTCACGCACATCTCGAATAATTTGGTTACGCACAGCGGGCGACTTACTTGTACGGTGAAATTCATCAAAACATAGGCGTTTTGGAATCTCTGAAAGCTCTTGCAAGCGCAATTCATGGTAAGGCTGGTATTTCTCTGGCATAAACTCAAGCGCTTCTTTACCCATCCACCAGCTACGCACCAATGCATTACGTGCAAGCATATACATGATACCTGTTTGCCTATCAGCAGCCTCATCACCTTGCGGCGCCACATCCATCAAATCAAGAGAACATACGCGTGCATCGGCAATTTCAAACTGCGTGACATTTGATAAAATAGGATATTCACGAATGGCTGAAGTAATCATACGCTCAAACGCACCAATGACCGTCTCTGCGCTAAAACCAACTGCTGTCTCCTCTAATAAATTACGTATTTGAGGGCGTCTAGACGCGGTAATAGCATCATTTAATGTCGGCACTGCATGGCGTTGAGCGAGATTGGCAATTTTATATTGCTCAAGATCAAACATAATATCCACGACATCCCACCAATATGGGTCATTAGGAAGGTGAACATTAAATTTCTGTATTGCTTCATCAACTTCTGCATCCAAACGAGGCAAATATGGGCGTGCCTCTGCATTAGCAGCAACATCATCTCTCCAGCGATACATCTCGTCAACAACCAGACCTGTCAATTGCTGCATACCATCATAAGGCTTGTCAAAACCCGGAGGCGTACAAAGAAGGGTCATGAGTGAAGAAAGATAGCTTCGCTCATCAGGCAATGGATAACGACATCCAAGCTGCGTATCAAAAGGATTAATCGCATATTGATGGCTCATTTGCAGCCTAAAATAGGCCACTTCATGCTGGCGCTGTAAAGGCAAGGCCTCTCGAATCAAAGACACTAGCCCCGAAGAAGATGGTCCAATATCAACAACAGCCACAAAAGGTAGCTTACTCAAACCTGGTGTTAAAATAGTCCCTAAGTTCAGTGTGTTAAGCAAAACAGATTTACCAGCACCCGGCTGCGCAAAGATCAAATCAAACCACGTCGTCGTAAGGTTTGTCCCAGTTTGATAAGGGAACATTTTCCCATCAGGCGTTCTGAAGATCATACCACCATCTTCAAACGGGCTAGATGGACGCTGCCATGGCAAAAGTTTTAAAACCTCATACATAGGCGCAATCGCAGTAGGCGCAGTACCTCCACAATGAATACCCATAGCAGAGCTCATCACACAATCAAGCGGATCGCCAGAATGCTCACTAACCTGACAATAGCCCCAGCTTTCAACAGCCTGAAGAAGAACCGAAATACGATCAAGAATTTCATCTTTTTCCTCTACACGGCACCAGGTAGCGAAGGAAAGCCTAAAGCGAACAACAGGCTCATTTCGCGCTAGTGCCTGCAAACCTTCTAATGAATATTTAATCTGCTTATTTTCAGGATTGGTAACCCCCATCAATGTGGAGAGAAAAGTGCGCATAGTCGTCGCTTGAATACCACCGCCCTCAATCAAATACGATATTCGAAAAGGAATATCCGCTTCGACTAAACGTGACAACAAGCTTGGGAATGGTGTTGCATCCATAGGCGCCAAAACCATGTCAGCGCCTGCCCAGAGCAAGTTACCGATACGGCACACTGTTTTACCAACCACTTTTGCATCACCTGCAACAAGCTGGCTTGGCAAATTAGGCCAAAGCAAATCAGACATATCTACGCGGCTTGTCGGCGCGCGCGCTGGAATAGGATCACCTGGTAAACATGCACGCCAATTCTCATTAGCTCGATCAGGAAACATGTTAGAGCGCACAGCACGCATAGCGTCATGCACTTCCATGACTTCACCGCGAATACCTAAATCATCCAAACCGCTCGTAACAGCGGCTACAAAGCTTTTATGGCGTGTTCTAAGCGGCTCCAAAGCTGCTAAAGGGAACTGAGACCGCGAAGCATTTACCCATTTTTTTCCGCCATCTTGCGCATCTTTTTTGCAACGATCTAACTCGTTTTTGGTTAAAGCGCTAGGGCGGGTCCATAAGACAAAATAGCTTTCTTCGTGGCTTAAAAAACGCTTGAGGTGACGAACTCGCTCATCAAGCAAATCTTGAATCTCCATGCCTACACTATCAGCAGTAACACGTACTGGCTTAATAGCTTTCTCAAGCTCAAGGCCTATACGATCGGGATCTCTAACATAATAAACCTGTATTGCGTGGCCTAAACGATCGAAACGAGAACCAATCTTGATCGTCGCCTGTTCGATAATATTTTGATATTCCTCTTGCCCAATAATCTGACGAGAGCCTTCAACCTTGAAATAAGTAATCAAAGAACCATCTGTAGAAACCATTACAGTTTTACTATCCGCAGTCTCTAAATTAATAAAGGACGATACAGATTGTCTAAGGGCTTTTTGAAACGGTGCCAGTGTCTTGGTAAGTAGTTCCATTGAAGAATAGTCTTTTTGATTTTACGAACGCATAGAAAGAAATATTACAGTTTATCAATATAACCGAGAACAAAGATCGATCATAGTCTTTTAATCATATAGCCATCCTATGAAAACCATATAGAATAAAACAAAATTACGCGGCACTGAGAATTTCTTGATAAATTGTAATCCATTTAGGCGGCGTTTTACCACCGAATGGGCCATCTTTTGAGCGCCAGTAGGCAAGTATTTGAGGAAATTGATTAAATTCCAAATCCGCCTCACGAACAATTTTTCGATCTAAAGGAAATAAACGCACACCTTCTAGCTTTTTAGTACGCATTTTATATTGTCCAGAAGATAAGTAATCATACAAAACAGTCGAAAGAATATGCGGGTCATCAGTAAAGAGACGCCTCTTAACTTCCTCTCTACGCTCCATGATGACATCCAAGGACTTACGCGCAGCTTCCGCAACAGGGCCCTGAGAGATCCTCGCGACATAAATGGCTCGCGCTATGTGATGCAAGCGTGCCTGCTCTATGTCAGGCATCCAAACCAAGACGCCAGAACGCATTGTACTCACTTTATCGAGGTAAAAGCACTGATGACAAAAAATACAGGCTGTTAGCAAATTATCATCCGCTAAGTTAGCCTTATTCATATCCTTAAATAAGATTTCTTGGTATTTTTGAGCCTGAAAACCACAACATTGGCAGGTGTGCTTATCACGTTCAAAAATCTTTTGTTGTATATCAGCTGGAACTTTACCATCCGCAGATACGGACGAAGAATCTACGGCTTTTTTAGAAGTGTGTTTACCGGCCGCATTTAATAGCGGCCGATCAACACCTAGAGTTATTGGATAAAAATCCATAAATATAAAGCTTTCACTTATTCTACTGAGAAGTCCGCTGCTTTCAGTGTTGCAACATCAACACCAGCGCCATTATTACCTACAGTACTCATCATTGATTCGAAGAGAATTGGAAGGGCAAATAACGCACCACCAACTGCCAAACGTACAGCACCATCTTTAAGAGGTGTTTGCGTTGGGTTTTCAACGTGATCCTTAATCTTAAGCACACCTAGAATACCCAAGATAACACCCATCAAATAAGCAAGTGCCGAAAGTAGGCCTGGAATGTCATTCAAAGATGTTGAGATATTACGTGCAATAGAGCTAAAGTTATTAGCTTCACCACCACCTTCACCACCTTCAGCGAAAGCTGATGTGCTGCTGAAACTCATTACAGCAACGCTTAATGCAGTCAATTTAAATTTAAAGTTAGTTTTGAAATCCTTGGTCATATTTATCTCCTCTACCAAAGTTGCTCACTTACCACATTTCTTAACTATACACTAAAGTACCACCTTTAGCCTTAAGAAAATGTAATTCCGTAATTCGTGATACCTAGTGTCGTTTGGATCGCATTAATGAGCGAACCTAAATTCACAGCTAAAGTACCAGCGACTATATGTGTTATTCCGGCCATGATCGAGGCCTGTTGATTACCCTCAGCGACGCCTCGTATGATAAAGAAACCTCGAACAAAGCTAACCAAACCAATTATCAGAACGAAATTCATTATCGCTACAATAACAAGATTTGCCTTACCAAGTTCATCTGCTCCCATACCAGTACTATAGGCTAAAGTTGCTTGACCTAAAGATACAGGCATCCCTGTAAATGTAGACGTAAACGCAACCATTAACTCATTATACGATAATAATGCGCCTCCAACAACAAAAGTTATAATAGTTCCAATTCCACCTGGACCTCGCGGACCATCTTGCGCGCTTTTGATAAGGCGTGAGATACCGATCATTATCAAAATACTACCCGCACAGAATGTAAAGAAGTTAAGAGCAACATGGACTGAGGCTAAAATATCATCAGTGAATAAGATCAACATACAATCCAAACTAACATTACCCGAAGAACATGGCGTGCCACCACCGCCACCACCGCCTAAACCCAGAAATGAGCCTATAGAACTAATCATACTAGAAAATGTTGATGCCAGACCACCACCTGTTCTGGGCATAATCATGGTTGTTGCTGTCATAAGAGAAGAACCAACAGAATTACGCATCACTTCAACGACGACAGGCAGAGCAAAAAAAGCACCGCCAGCAATTAAGCGTGACATACCTTCCCATAAATTAACTTGAGCAGGGTTAAGTGCATGATCCCTTAGCTTCAACACACCCCAAACACCAAGGGCTAAGCCCAGAATATAAGAAATGCTGCTAAAAAATATAGGTAAGCCAGCACTATGCAATACCAAGCCACAGATCATGTCCCCAAATGTGGGCCCGCTTGATGTTAAACCTAACGCAGAGCCAACTGCACCAATAGTACTACCTGTAGGGTCACAAATTGTACCAGCATAGCTTGAATATAAAAATCCAACTGAAGCCATAGCACTACCAATGGCACTTACGATACTACCGCCAGCGCCGTCGAATAGCTCAAACATAGCATTATAAATCGTCGGCATGGCCAAAAGGGCACCACCTGTAAGTAGGCGTACGACACCTTCTTTTATCTGTACTTGTTCAGGATTTTCAACGTGATCCTTGATTTTAAGTACGCCAATCACTGTGATCATAAGACCTAAAAGGTAAGATGCCGCAGAAATTAGATAAGGGACTCGCTTGACACTTTCTAACGCACTATTGGTAAGCGCCGTAAGATCTTGCAGAACCCCAAATGAAGCCGCATTGATAGCAGCAACCATACCTGACAAAGCAAATGCGAAAGAAGATGAAGTTCCATTCTCCACATCTAGCGCAGAAACGCCGATCGTATTTTGAACGGCCTCATAAACAGTTGGTATAGCAAAGAGTGCTCCACCTGCAATAAGCCTAATAACAGGCACACTTAACTTAACTTGATTGGGATTTTCTACATGTTCTTTAAGTTTGATTACACCTAAAATACCCAAAAGGATACCTATGATGTATAGCATGGGCGAGATTAAGCCAGGTAAGCCTTCCGCAGATTCGCCAATATTATCAACGACATCATTAACATCTTGAGCATACGCCGGTAAGCTATAAATGAATAGCAAGGCTAAAGAAATGCCTAAAAAAAGTTTAATATTTAAAACTCTTTCTAACCTCATCTAAAGTTCCCCTTTGCAACAAATAAACCCAAAATAATCCGCTCTATATAGTAATTATTATCCGTAAAAGCATAGATACACTCACATTATAGCGTAAAAGACATGCTAAAACCCTAGATATTACACTAGCACACTAAATATGAATAAAGTGTTTACAATATAATAAATATTTATGGAAAATTTTATATATTATGGAGTAAGGCTCGATTTTGATCCGCGAACAATCCAAATTCCAGCATCCAAGCCAATAAATTCTATCTTTCCTAGACCAGCTATAGTATCGCCAACTTCAATAGAGCGCATATCGCCGCTCTTTTGATCTGAGATAACAGCCATACCAGGCTGTGCGGATCTTAATACCCAGCTTGGAACTTTAGCTACTTTAGGCTTAGCTGTTTGAACGCGAGTAACGGTTGGAGAAGATTTTAGGACAGGCTCTGCTTTAATAACCTTAGCTGGCTCCGCAGCATTTTGGCTTGATGCTAGCTTTTGTTCTGCCTTTTCCGCTCTCATAGTAGCAGCTTGAAGCTCTGCTTCTAAGCTATTAACTTGCTTCTCTAGGCTTTGAACAGTATCGCTAAGTTTTGAAACCTCACTTTGTGCCTGCTCTAACTGCTCATTTGATACTTGAAGATCTTCCTCAACTGGCGAAACCATATCAACTGGCATAAGCTCATCATCAACTGCCACGTCACTCACTTCTATTGGAGCATCATCTTCTTTTGGCGCGCTATCATCTGCATTGATAAACGCATCTAAAGCATCCTCATCTGAAAGATCAGGCACATTATTTTCAACTTCATCTTGAAGGGAAAGTGTCTCAGCTTCCTCATCAAGACTATCCATCTCATTATCTACAAGTGCATCATCCAAAGAGGGCAGCTCATTTTCAGCAGAAATATCAGGAATAGGTGTTAAATCATTATCTTCCAAATCTAATTCACCAGAATCTAAAGCAACAAGATCGGAATTATCATCCTCTAGACTTGGAAGAGTATTATCATCCTCTAAATTGAGAGGCGGTAAATCGTCAACACTATCCTCAGGCGCAAGGCCCATAGGCATCGGCGGCATATCAGCATCAGCAACATCGACTGATGTTGAAGCCTGTTCTTGAACTGGCGCTGCGATATTATTAGGTGTATTACCACCCATACCACCACTCAAGGCAAAATAAGCGCCGCCACCAATAACAGCCACACCACCAACTACAATAAGATTACCAATACTTTTAGATTTCTTTGCCGTTGGGTCCTTAGGCGCTTTAGGTACTTTTTTCTTCTTTTCTTTCTTAGGCTTTTTCGCTTTTGGCGCATCAGCTACAACGGCTTCAAGCTCATCGGACTCAACATCTTCTGCGTCCAGATCGCCCATATCCTCATCCCACTCATCAAGATCATCTGATAAGTCATCTAATTCCGAGAAATCATCTAGCTCAAGATCATCAAACTCATCGAGTTCAAGTTCATCATCTAGAATCTCATCATCAAAAACGTCTTTATTTTCTTTATCATCTTGCATGGGGAATACCTTGTAATACTAATTTAAGTGTTACTCTACAATATTTCATCAGACTCATAAACTGGTTCTACAAATAAAATACCAATTGGCGTTCCTGATCTCACAATTATTGTTGTTTCTAAATCACTGTTAATATCATCAACAATCTGCCTAATCTCAGCACCCGCCTCAGATACACCAGTTGCTATCTCTTGATCTGTATCCTGATCTTCATCTTCTTCAGCTGTGGTTGATGTACTATTGATCGTGATTGTTGTTGAGCCTGACTCAGCAATCGCACTCGTCAAACCTTCAATAAAGGCGGCGGCGGCAGGCAAGAAAATACGCTGCAGATAATGATGATCTACATCAGTCGCAACAGCTGTTAGCGTTGTATCAGGATCAACAGCCACACCTTGTATAGCGACGCTTTGATCTTCCACGATCACCGTATGAAAATTCAAAACCAGGTATTCATCCGCAACCTCAAAATCGCCAATAACACGTCTACCCGCTAAAGGACCATTCAAAATTTGAGCCAAAATTGGGCCAGGCACATCACTATTAGCCTCCGTTAACATTTGCGCGTAAAGAACTTCACCCGCAGGCAACAAAACATCAGCAATTGCTTCTTCAGACAATAATGCATCACCACCATTTGAGCTACCATCCAGAGCAACACCGTCCGCATCAACAGCTTCAGGCGGATTGCGCAATGTATCTAAAAAGCTCAAATCAGTCACACTCAGCTGTGAAACTGTTGAACGAGAATTCTCTCCCAAAATACTCGACATTTGGGAACTCATTAGCTTCGAAAGATTCTCTATAACCTTCTGACGATCTTTATTGCTTGAGATAGAAGCAGCACTAATCGTCTCGCGTTGCTTGATCTCTCTTTGCAAACGTTCTTCTTGCAAACGCCTCCAGCGCTGCAAAGGATCCTCTTCATCTTCTTGCTGCTCCGGCAAACTTATTTGACCAATTTGCGGCTCAATAGGGACAGGCAAAGAACTCCCACCCGTAGCCTCAGCACGCTCGATATCAGCCTCATTTTGCTCTTCCAAAGCTTCGATATAAGCAGGAGAAGCCTCCTGAGTACCAGGGGTAGAAGCAACGTTAGAACCACCAGCCACTTGCGATTGCAGAGCTTCAGGCTCTTTCTCACCGCCCATCATAGTGACAACCCCAAAAATAAGCACACCCGCAGCTACAACCACACCAATTTTAAAAGCTGGCGTTTTCTTCCAGTCCGAACCACCTTTTGCAGGGCCAGTTTCACTGAAATCCTCAAACGCCTCATCTAGATCAACATCGTCGTCAAATTCATTATCACTCATCAGCGACATCCTCTCTATTAGAAAGTCGCGCCCTTACCATGCGACCACGATCGGACAACAGCAGAACAGGCGAATTAGAAATCTCATACACATTCATACCTTCCATAGAAGACACTGAAGCGTTCCAGCCAGGAGAAAGTAAAGTCAAAGGTGTGCGCACGTAAGTCATACCGTTATATTTAAAAGCACTCGTGCGCCTATCAACACCACTAACATTCATGCGCAAAGCCCCTGATGGAACAACACCCTCAAGCGCCGCAGACATACCGCTACTCCCAGCAACGGCACCAGAACCACCACCACCAACAACATCAATTAATGGCGCTTTTGCCAATGGTCCATATTCAGGCATAACTGCATCAAACCTGTAATAAACCACATCACGGCTTGTCTCTAATGTTAGGATAATCGGCGTATAAAGACCCAGCAAACTAACTGATATATTCCCGTAAGCAAATTCTGATTGAGGGGAAACAATCAATTTATGAGAAAAAGCCGCAACCCCCTCATTATCTGGAGCTTCAGCCTTAACAATTTGGAAATTACCCGCCCAATTAATAGAGTGAATAGGCCATGGCTGACCACTAACATCCAAAAAAGACACCGTCGTCACATGACCATAAGCAGCCTTAATAACAGATGGAGGAGCACCCGGATCTAAATCAATATTCTCAATAACAACTTCAGGCGCTGGCGCAGGATACACTGGAAGCTCAACAGATTCCTGAGTACGGTCAAATCTCTCTAAAAGCTGACGAATTTCTTCAGGCCTCAACGGCAAAAGTCCCTGCAAAGCAGAGTCAAATGCTTGCTGGCGCGCCAAATCCTCAACACTACTTGAAGCATCTTCCAGGTCTAGCGCATCTCCATCAAAGTCAAAAGCCGCACCACCACTAGGTTGCGGCAAGCTAGACGACGGAGAACCCGGCCCAGGCGGCAACCCTTGCGCACCAACCACAGAAGCAGCGAACAGACTTGCACAAAAGCAACCACCAAGGACTGCCCCAGAAACATAGTCTTTTGCACATTTAAGTAAAAACATTATTATGAGCCTTTGCCAAAACTGACATCGATATCCGACAACCTGAAGAATAAACGGCGATAGCGAAGATGTCACCCCATGATGATAGTTTTTAAAAAACCACTCACAATTTTCCACAAATTTTTAACGAGGGCGTGCAATCCATTGCTCAATACCAACCCCATTCGGGCTTTCCAGCCTAGGAACACGAACGACCACAAGGGTTACCAAAAGATTATCCGAACGTGTCTGCGCACCCGCTTGATAACTTAAAACAATTGGTATTTGGATTTGCCATTGATAACGACCAGCAATCAAGCCCTCATTCACAATGATCGGCGCGCCCGTAGGCGCAGCTGTTACAACCTGCTGCTTCGCTTCTACCAATTCAATAATACGTGAACGTTGCAAGGCCTGCGTAAAGCTCTCCCATCCACGCTTAGTAAAGTTATTTGACGCCTCCTGCAAACGTGTACGGTAGTCATTAAAACCAAACGTCATAACCTGCGTCACAGCCTGAGCAGACCAGGACATCAACGCAGGCGCACTCAAATTAGGCTGATTCAATGGGACCATAGGCACTAAACGCCCATCTTCAGTTGTAGCAAAATACCTATTTTCAGGTTCGCGAGATTGTACGATAGCGAACACAATCCCGATCATAAAAATAATAACAACACCTTGAATTAAGGCCAACTTTAGAAGGCTACGATAGCCATCACGGTAAAATTCATTACGAATAACAACGCGGCCCAATCCGCTTGTATCTTCAGGCTGCGCATCAGCAACAGCCTCTTCAGCACCATCAACCTGATCAACTTGTGAAACGTCTTTTTGATTTTTCTTTTGTTTTTGAGAGGCCATATCGAATCAATATAAATATAAAAAATACAGCCATTATTCTGAACTAAAATGAATGACTTCTCAAGGCGTAAGACAGAAAGACATATAAATTTTTAATTTTTCTAACGCGACAAGGTTATAAAAACTATGGTATCATTACATTTATGAGTGAGCTTAATGGTGGTGGGCAAAAAATTGAAAGCAACGCGCTCTGAGCGAATTAAAAACATCTGTAAAAAAAATCACGCTTTCGTCATAAAATCAAGAAAAGCGCTCCTTTACGCTGCCTCCTTCATACTAACGCTTACACCAAACCTGACCTCCGCAACAGGAACAACAACGACAGGCGGCATTTGCTCAGCCGTATGCGGAACATACCCCTCTACTGCCTGTAGCCCTCTTGATTGTGGTGCATCACAGTTTGCAATATCTAACATCCATTCAGTTTGCTTATACGGCGGAACAGCAATGGTTGGTACATATACATTTAATGGCTGCACCTCAACCAGCGGCATCATAGGGCACATAGGCGAAGAGTTCAGCGATCATAAAGATTGGCTGCAAGAAACATTTTTTGAAGCCCACATACTCCCTGCTATGCAAAAAATGGCAGAACAACTTACAGCAGTGGGTATGTCACAAATATTTTCTGTTGGAAAATTCCTTGACGCTAAAGACCACATGGAAACGCAGCGCCTAATGCAGACACTTCAACATGATGCCTATAAAGACTATCAGCCTAGCGAAGGTTTTTGCACCATCGGCACAGCCGTAAGGTCTGTGGCCCATGCTGAACAAAATGTGAAGGTCACTGCACGCGTTTTGACTGCACGCCAAAGTGCGCGGCAATTAGGCACAAAAGGTATCGGAGGCGCTCAAAACACCGAACAAGACCTTGAGAATAGATGGAATCTATTCCGTACGGTATATTGCGACCCACAAGATAATAATTGGCTTGATGGTATCGCAAATTCAGGTTTAAGCTCAGTTTGCAACCACACTGGCACCAATCCTGACAATGTAGATCGCATTAATCTAGATGTCGATTATGCACGCGCATTAGGTAGCAGCAGCAAAAGAACGTTAGATCTCGATGGTGCAAACTGGGTCGACTCCTTACGAGAAATCGACATTTTAAGCTTAGGAAACAATTTATATGGCCACAATATTATCTCTAGCCGCAATATAAGCGCACAGGATATTTCAGACCCTTCTATGGCGGATCGTTATCTTGCACTACGCGCCCTAACCGCAAAGCGCTCCGTTGCTGAGAATTCATTTAACCATCTCGTCGGCCTAAAAGCATCAAATGCTACAGGCTATGTACCTTCAGAATATATTGGGAAATTATTAGAAGATTTAGGTATCCCTAACACAGACATAGAAATACAAGATTATATTGGCCCCTTCGCCTCTAGCAACGGCTATTTTGACGAAGAGCTTCCATTAAGCTATTACGCAACTTTAGAATTACTCGCCAAGAAAATATATCAAAACCCAGTTTTTTATGCGCAGCTCTATGAAAGCCCGGCGAACACAACAAGAAAAAGTGCTGCCCTTCAAGCAATAGAGCTTATGCTCGATCGTGAAATCTACAATAGCCAAATTCGTAGAGAAATGGCAATGTCAGTTCTATTATCGACAAGACTACAATCCCACGTCAAAGACAGACCTAACGAGGTGTGGCGATGAGAGATTATAAAATTAAACATTTAGCTCTTCACACATTTTTAGCCGCATTAATCTTTGCCGGTAGCAACTCTACAAACTTAAATAGAGCCAATGCAGCATGTTGCGTAGGCTGCACAAGCGCTGATTGCTCAGCAGTAGTATCGGAAAATGTTATACCGCAAAATCACAGCGATTATACGCCAGAAATTCAAGAAGATATCAGTGATCAATTTAACGACCACCGTGGCTGGGCTAGTGATGATTTCTTGAAAAATGAATTTGTACCTGGCCTACAAGAAGTCATTGAAAAGACGATCGCTGAGGGCACAGAGACAATCTTTGAGATAGGGAAACTATTTGATGCAAAGCATTTAAGCGAAACAAAACGCGAAATCACAGAGATGCGCTATGACGCATTCAAAGATTATATACCAAGCCAAAGTTTCTGTACCTTCGGGACAACAGTTAGATCCTTAACGCATACCGAAATTGCAAATAAAGCTACAACTGAAGCGTTAAGTCATCGCCAAATGATACGCCATCTCGGCACAAAAAATGCCGCAGGTGCTAATAGTGCGGATGGAGATAAAAAAACACGGTGGGATCTCTTTAAAAAGGTCTATTGCGATCCAACTGACAATAACTGGCGAGACGGGATGGTTGACTCTGGCCTTTCTTCTATATGCCTATCAACGGCTACCAAAAGCGCTAGTTCGAGGCCCTATTACAGTCAAGAGCGGACAAATATTGATATTGACTACTCTCGAGCGGTGGAAAACAAAAGGCTTATAAATATATACGGCCCAGAATGGGCTAATTCAGATGAAGAAATTGATATATTGAGCCTCGGGAATAATCTATACGGCCACAACATTATTACACGAAATATAAGTGCAAATGCACTTAAAGACCCTACAATGGCAGAGCGTTATTTAGAACTGCGCTCCATTGTTGCACAACGCAGCGTTGCTGAAAATTCTTACAATCACATTGTCGGCATGAAATCATTAGGCACACCCGTTGTTTCAGGTGGCTCCACCCCTATCGAAACAAATCAATTCTTTGGTAAAGCCATTCAAAATTTAGGATATGGTAGCAATGAAGTCGTTGATTACCTAGGGATTAACGCAGATGATTGGGGTACAGAAAGCGCTGATTTAGGTCAATATGCCACATTAGAAGTTCTAGCAAAAAAACTATATCAAAACCCAAAATTTTATGCAGATCTCTATGACACACCCACCAATATAAAGAGAAAAAGCGCTGCCTTGAAAGCATTTGAGCTCATGCTGGATAGGGCCATATATGAAAGTGAGCTGAGGCAAGAATTGGCCATGTCAGTTCTACTCTCATCACGCTTAAAAAAATACACGCGCGATCAAAATTCAAAGCTAGGAAGTCAATAATATGATGAAAAAGCACACAAAAATGACAATGAAAAAGCTAACACGTAATATTGTATTTACAGCCATGCTAGCCGCTGCGATAACACCTTTCGCACCTAAAAGCGCAAATGCTTGTTGTGAATGCGCGTTCACAATCAGCAGCACATCCAATGCTGAATGGCCGAGAACACAAGCTCTCATTGAAAATCGGGTAACAACAGAGTTTTCAACATTAGAAACTTGGTACACATCAGTATTTTGGGAGGACAATATTCTTCCGGCTATGATGCTCTTTGCAGACCAAATGAGTGCTGTCGCCAACTACCAAACAGCTATCTTTGCAACCTTTTTAGACGCAAAAAATCAGCTGGAAACACAAAGAACCCTTCAGAAAATAAAAGCACAAACAAATAAAGATTATCAACCAAGCGAAGGCATGTGTGAAATAGGCTCAACAACAAGAAGTTTGGCCGCCTCAGAGAGAAAATCTGAACTTACAGCCCATGTCTTGTCTCAGCGCTTCCAAGACAGAATATTAGGAAACGCTAATAGCGCTGCTGCTGGCGGGAACGTAAGTGATAAAGCAGCAAGAATAAAGCAATTTAGAGAAAAATTCTGTGATCCAACAAACAATAATGCTGGTCTAGATTACCTATGTGAACATGACCAGGATGGAGATCCTTCAAACAATACCTATAGAAGCGATTTAGGCGCAACTGATAACCTGCGCATGAATAAAGACATTGATTATGTACGAACAGTAGAATTCCCTTGGACTTTGAATATTGATTTCACTAACGCCACACTGACAGAACATGAAGAAGATGTCTTGGCATTGGCAGACAATCTTTATGGCTACGATGTCTTCCAGCGCATGACAGGCGCATTAGCAGATAAAGGCGGTATACGTTCAGATGATTTCGAAGCTATCCATAGGCAATATCTAGATGCACGTGCTGTTCTAGCAAAGCTCAATGTTGCCAAAAACTCTTTTGATTCAATAGTTTCAATGAAAGCAAATGGAACAGCTGGCGCAAGAGATTATATGAAATCCATCCTTAACGAACTCGGCATTCAAGATGGCGCAACACCTGATAATTTTGAACCATATTTTGGGAAAACTGTCGCAGGAAGTCCTGATACAGGGCCAAGCTATAATGCGCAAATGGAAGTCCTGACAAAGAAAATCTATCAAAACCCTGATTTCTACACAAACCTATATGACAAACCTGCAAACGTTGAACGTAAAAAGGTTGCTATGCAGGCAATTGGGCTAATGCAAAAATTTGATATGTTCAAAAGCTACTTGCGATATGAAGCAAACCTATCTGTCCTTCTAGAACTGGCTGTCGTTGATCTTCAGGAAAAACTTGAGCAAGAAATTAGTGACCAAAGCCGCGTGGGAGAAAACTAAAGCAATGCATTCTTTCATTAAAAAGAATAAAAATTACCTCCTTGTTGCAACGGCCTTATGCTCAATAGGTGTCACAACGATCTATGGCGTAAACACACCCGTGCAAGCGGCTCTCTTCGACGAAGCAGGTACAGAAGAGGTTGAAAATAAAAAAGATAATGAACGTATATTTGCAACGCTAACAGGCTTTAAACCTCACGCTAAAGTGACATACCTCATTCAATCAAAAAACGTAAGCCCATTCACAGCCTTAGCTACTGCAGATGAAAATGGGAACTTAACCTTACCCATGACTGTAGATTTTTCGAATGCTGAATATGATGTAAAATACAATTTCCTTATTGATGAGGAAGAGCAAACAATGAACATCATGATGAGCCATAATCCAAAAAGTGGCGAGCTCACCATAGAAGGTTCTGGAACACCCAGCTTCACAAGAATTGTTATACAATCCGATGATAATAAATATGAAACACAAAGCGATTGGGCAGGATTATTTGAAGAAAAAAACATAAGTGACGTGATCTTTGAGGAACGTGATAATACAAGCTATAAAATAGCGTTTTTCTCAACTGACCCTTCACAAGACATTCAATCCCTGACGCGATCCCCTGTGATTACAATACAAAGTGCGCCAGGCGGAGGCGGCCCTACAAATAGCCAGGTTAACAGCACTCAAAACGGCTTTTGCGGTAATCCACAAATAAGCTGGTGTGGCGGTGATTTATCGACACATGTAAATAATCTAGTAAGCAATTTTGTTGAACCTATGCAAGCCGCTGCAAATCAACTGACACAAGCCATCATGCATCACACATTAATGATTGGCACTTTCCTGGATGCTAAAGAAACATTAGAAGCGCAACGTGATATGCAAGTTTTAAATGCAAAAGCGAATAAAGATTATCATCCTAGCAAGCAATTATGTAACTATGGCTCATATATGAAGACTTTAGCCAGCACAGAAGAAAGCAAAGACGCTAATCTTCAGGCCTTCAACACAATTTTAATGGATCATTATACCGACACTCAAAATAGCAGCTCTTTTGCTGGTGACAGCTCTTCTATGAAAGCACGCCTTGAGCAATTTAGAACTCTATATTGTGATCCAACAAACAATAATGGCGGGCTAGATTACATGTGCGAGCATGATCAAGATGGAAACCCTTCCAATAACACCTATAGAAGTGATTTAGGTGCGAGCGATAATCTGCGCATGAATAAAGATATTGATATCCTCAGAACGCTTGATAAACATTACACACTTAATGTCGATTTCACAGATAACATTTCCACAGAAGATGAAGCAGACGTTATTGCTCTTGCAAAAAATCTTTATTGGCCTAACGCTTATAAAGATATGAACCCAGAAAGAGCAGGAAAAAATCCTTATGCATACATGGATGCACGCCGCTATATCGCTCTCAATAACATTGCCCATAACAGCTTTGCGCAACAAGTAGCAATGAAAGCAAAAGCAAAACCAGCTGATACAACAGGCTCAGATCCTGTTATCCCTGGATGGGCGCATATGAAAACCCTTATGAGGGAATTCGGACTAGATGACACGGAAATTGAAGCTCTTATCGGAACAGAGCCTAGCTATTATGCGCAAATGGATGTGCTCACTAAGAAAATATACCAATCACCTGATTTCTATACAAATTTATATGATAAGCCAGTGAATGTGAACCGTATCATAGCTACATTAGACGCAATATCACTTATGCAGCAACGCGATCATTTTGAAGCACTTCAAAGGCAAGAAATGCTAGCTTCCGGTATGATCCAAGTTGATCTGATACCTGAAATAGAGCGCATCAACGCTGCATTCGACGAGCCTATTAAATAACTTATATGAGAAATATAGCAGCAGCGCTTAGCTTGCAGGCTTATCCTTGATAATCAATTTCGCGCTATCTTCCTTACCTTTTGAAGATACAAAAAAGAAAACTGGTGCCTCACCTTCCTTTAAAGCAACCTGCATCATCGAAGCAAGCGCCTCAGCGAACGCACCTGTAGAATTGAAATCTGAAGCTAAACTATAATCATAATCAGATTCCCATACCAACTCATAAGCCCCTGTTTCGGACCAAGAGGAGAGTGTGTCCTTTAAGGAATCACCTTTGCTTGCATTCCAGCTCTGGCTTGTAAATTTACTGTTTTTTTTTGATAAAATAACACGTGGAGTACGCTCCACTTCAGCTGAACCAGCGGCTGTTTCTATTTTATTCAAAGATGCAGGATCCATATTCTTCATAGAAACCAATGCATTGATTGTACTTTGTGGTTGCTTAGATGCAACACGACCAGGGTCAGTAATCTTTTTACTCTTCGCAACATCAACCGACTGTGGCATCTCTAAAAGCGCAATAGGCTCATGTTTTTCTGAACTATTCAGAATCTCTAATGGTTCTTCCATAACCTTTGTAGCATCTACAGTAGAGATTAGGACAGTGCGCCCGTTAAGGTGAGCTTCAAGCCCAAGTGGCTTAAGCGTTTCTTGCAAAACACTCATCCATGGCTTACCACCACGCCAAGACACTGAAGCACCAACATTAACATCAGAACTAAAAGAAAAAGCATATTTTGCCGGAACAATTTGACGCATAGCTAACGCTAAAGGCAAATCATTACCAAAGCCTTGTAACATATCTTCATATTCTTCTGACGCATTAACAGCTACAGGCTCATCTATTACAGGCTGAACAACCACAGCTTCACTTACAGCATCCTCTGCTGCAACCTCAACGATAGGCTCTTCCGTTAGCGCCTCTGCCTTTTTGACTTCTACATATTCTGCTTGCTGTGATAAAGCCGCACGCACACTTTCAGGAGCATCTTCAGCGACGATATATCTAGAATTAATAATTACAGGCTTTGCAATAACCGGCTCGTCCATAATGACCGGAGTTACATTAACCACATCTTCAACAGTTGGGCTAACTTTATCTTCTTCAGGAAGCTCAGCAGAAACTTCAACCTCAACAGTCTCTTCAACATAGAAATTCTGACTCTTAATAACATCAGATGGAGCAGCAGTAACTTCTTCTTCTATTGCATCACCATGAATAACCATAGGTGTCATTGTTTCAGACTCAACAACAACTTCAGGCTCTACCGTTTTTAAAATAGGCTGTGGTTGCGTAACATGAAGCTGAACAGCTTCTTCAGGTGCTTTTACACTATTATATGCTGAAGATTTTTTTTCTGGAACCCATTCAAAACCTGCGTGAACAACGCCTGGCAATACTGACACCAAAGCCGCTGACATCACTGACAAACGTAATGAAGTTTTAAATAATGAAGAACTCATTTTAGGCCCCTTATATTCACGAAAATAAGCTAATTATCATGAGAATACAGAGCAAGTCCTAAAAAAACAAGCTGATTAATTCCTACAACCTAAGAAATCAACTATTTATCCAAAATCCTTAAACTTACGATGATGGGCACCTATCCAGCCAGGCCTATCATCTCCCCAAAAGAAAGCAACGATCTGCCCTCTAAAAGTTCTAAGAGCTGCTGGGAAAGTAAGACCTTTCTGCTCCAAAAACCTAAAGAAAAACAAGGTAACAACAGTTAATAGAAGCGTAGATAAACGCGCATAAACCAAAAGCAAAGGCAATGGCATAGCAGCACGCGCATCAAAATTAAAAAAACGAACAGTCCGCATTGTATTTCGCCAATGCCAATTGAGCTGCTCTTGCATTTCCTGAACTTGTTGCGCCTGCGACATTTACACTCCTAAACTTAATTCCTACGAACCCATTATAACGAAATAAAGTTTAACAATCTATTAGCTTAGACTTAAGAACCAGTGCTAGATGATAAAAGAAGGTAATGGCGACGATCTATCTCACCGCGCTCAAAATAAATTTCTGCACTGCGCGCCATAGTTTGGCCATATGCGCCAACCATTCGTTGAATTTCATTTGGCCACTCAGTGAAATCCATATCCATAAGCTTTTCACGCACCTCATCAGGAAAACGCATCCACTCGCGCACACCAACCCTGCCCCCACCAATCTTAGGAGCCAAAGCCTGCGTTACAACCAATCTCAGCGTTTCCATGAGCGCAATCGCACGCTCTTCACGCTCACTCATTTCATAGCTTGAAAGCATACGCTGCACAGTATTAGCCACACCCATAGTATGTGTGGTGGTATAAACTGCGTGCCCAGTTTGCGCCGCTTCAATTGCCGCACTAATAGTCTCTCTATCACGTGCCTCACCAACCAGAATTATCTCTGGTTTTCGGCGTAAAGCATTTCGAACACCATGATCAAAGCTAGGCAAATGACGTGGTATTTCTGATTGCGACACCAAAGAACGAGGCGATTTGATAGAATCATAAGTAAATTCAATAGGCGCTTCATAAGTCAGCATTTTACCACAGCCTTCAGGGCGCTCCAATAACATACGATTTCCTGCAGCCAATAATGTAGACTTACCCGAACCAGTCGCCCCAGTAATAACGACCATGCCTTGACGCGGTGCCCAGGCATCACGAATAGCCTTTTCGATCTTTAGATCATCCATTGTAGGAGGATCACTCGGCAAAGAACGCATTGTGATCTGCGCACCATCACGTCCACGAGACAAAATAGCTGTAATATTCACACGAAAGCGAATTTTCGAATAACGATCCGGGCGAATTTCATAAGAAACATCCAAATCCATTGCCGAAGCTAAGCGTGCTTGTGCTTCTGGACCATAAAGCTTTGTTAAAAACACCGCCATATCAGCAGCATCTATATTTTTAAAAGTGCCTGGATATAGCGCCCCATAAATCTCGTTATAGACTGGACGGTCGCTTTGTATTGAAATATCAGAAGAGCCTTGCTTTACGCACCATACAAGAAACGGATCGACATGATCCTCTGTGAAGCGATCCGGCTCATCAGGCCAAGTCTCAGCAAAGCTATCTTGTGATTTTAATAGGCTTATCGGTTTGCGGGCTTCCATGAATCCGCTCCAGTAATTAACTCAGGTATGCCCGTTAGCTGTATAGCACGGTCGCCAACTCGCATTTCACTTCCACCACCTGTAACACCTCTATCAACTTGCAAAGCACGCGGTGGTGAAATCATGCCCTGTGTAAGAAGTAAACGATAACGAACCATCCCCTGAAAATCAGCAGTCAATAACGCCAAATCATCAGCAAAAATCTCATTCGCCTGTTGCAAGCCCTGCTCCCAGCCAAGCGTTACATGCTTAATCCATAATTCACGCTCTTCCTCATCTTCAGGCCTTAAAATATCTGGTGGCGGCTCAACTTCACCGCCCCAATCACGCTCCAAATACTCGCGCCAATTACGCGGAGAAGAGACAATACGTGCATTTTGAATAATGTGATAAACACGATCAGATACAGCTGCTTCCTGTGCCCCAATCTCGATAATCATCGCATTATCAGACTCACTAACGATAGGTGGCTCAATCAAAAGGCCAGACGGCGCAGCGACTAAAAGCTGAGAAAAATCAAAAACCTTATCCAAATATCGAGCACGCACATCCAGCTCTTTACGAATAAGATATGTCTGCCAAGTCAGTCCTCCGCGCGCACCATATGATGTTGCAGCCTCAATAATCGCATCACGACGAATATCAAGTGGCATAGCCGCCATAGCTTGAACAGGATTGCCTTCACGCTCTAAATATTGCAGTTCTTTCAAGGGTTGAGGAACAAAGATATCAATCTCATCAGCACGCGCATCAACTACCCCTAAGCCAAGCGTCAAAAGACTTGCCGCAACCAGCAGCGTCTTCTTAGATCTTAAAATTGAAAACGTCATAAAACCCATCAAATTAATCTCTACTTCGCTCCACCAGCGCCCATATTAGGCGGATAATGTATTTCCACGATACGGCGGCGACCATCAACCTTCACATCACCACGCACACCAAGTTGTAGGCCAATATCACGCAAAATATCTATGATTGGTCGATTTTCCACGTCTAGAGACACAACAACAGCCACAGGAGGCTGCGCGCCTATAGTTAAGAATTCATAGCCTGCGCGATCCGACAAGCTTTTAGTAATAGGCTCAACAGGGCCTATCCAATTCACAGTGACTGCACGCCTTAGCTCAACAGGAGCGTCATCAACAGAACCCAACTTAGTAGAAGGGGAACGCGCATTCTCAACAGCAGCAAGCGTTTCAAGCGCATTAGACGCGCGGTCCGCGGCCTCAGCAAGCATCAATGAAACCTTATCTGGAGACGCCACTATCTGTGGCTTACCATTATCAAAGCCATCAGGGGAGCCACAAGCACTCAACAACAAAACCGATGCAAATGTAAGCAAGGTTGAAAATGAAAAACGAGCCATGTCCGATCGAACCCTATTTAAAGACTAACATGCAAAAATTAAATCACTCAATTCAAGCATTCACTGACAAGAGAATCAGCAAAAGAACAATTATTCTCAACCAAAATAACTGCTATAAATCAACTCTGCAAGAATAGCGACAAAACTGCCCCCAACCTTGTGAATTTTATTTTTTAACTAAACCATTGGAATTCAAGATATCAATAACACGCTTTTTGTAGCGCGTGCCATGCTTGGGCGTACGTGAATGATAATGCGCGATAGCTTGCGATAAACTGCCCGTTTCATCCAAATGCCCACGCAAAATCCACGCTGCGACATTAACATTGGTGCAAGCATCATCTCTAAGCCATTTTTTTGCAACATCCTCTTTAACGCCCCATTTTTCTGCCAAACTCGGCAGCCAGATTGTATTAATCTGCATAGGGCCCAAATCGGAGGAGCCGTTACTATTTTGCACTTCTTGACCAACCTTCCCGCCCTCAGCCTTGTAAATACCAACTAAAACGGCTGGCGGTACAGAATAAGTTTGCGAGGCAAGCATCAAACACGCGGCTAATACAGCATTAACCGACATCGCTAATCACCTTTTTTGAAAAATGACATAGGCCCGCCACCACTCTCGCCTGCAGAAGAACTACCCTCCGACGAACCTTCAGCAGCACCTTCCCCAGAACTCGCTTGTGCATCAGCTGTTTGCTGCTGTGGAGCTTGTGTTTCCTGCGGTTTACTTGCAAACATTGCCATTGGGTTGGTCGAAGCTTGCGCCTGCGCAGGCTCTTGAGCTGCTGGAGCCTGATGTTGCACAGGTGGTGCAACTGACTGGGCAGGTTGAGCTGGAGGCATTTGCGGCGCCTCTTGAGCCGGGGCACTTTGAGCTTCCTGCGGCTTGCTTGCAAACATCGCCATAGGATTAGCCTGATTTGCTTGCTCTGCTTGATTTTGAGCTGGAGCACTTGTTTGCGCAACAGTCTCATTTTGCACAGCAGGAGGAGGCGTTACCGGTGGAGACGGAGGTGCTTGCTGCGCCTCTTGAGCTGGAGCATTTTGAGTTTCCTGCGGTTTACTTGCAAACATACTCATTGGATTTGCAGATACTTGTGCCTGTGCCTGTGCCTGAGCAGGCTCTTGAGCGACTGGCGCTTGTTGTGGCGCTGATGGCGCAGCTGCCTGCGCGAGTTCTTGGGCTTGCTGTGCAGGAGGCGTTACTGGAGCGGCAGACGCCTCAGTATCCTGTTGTGGCGCTGGCTGTACTGAAGCTTGCCCACCCATCGGCGCAGAAGGAGCAGTGTCTGTCGCTTGTTGCACAGCGGGGCCAGCAGCTGGCGATTGCTCCAAATCATCAGGAACCAAATTCTGCACTAAAATTTCAAGCATCGAGACTTGCGCATCAAAACGAGACCATACCTTATCTAAACTCGGCCCTGGCCCCTCGGTATTAGCGGCTGCCGCTTTTACTTCAGCGCGATGCGCATCAACATAAATTTGCGCCAAACTGCCCAACAAAGCCAAAGACGCAGATTTAAACGCCTCCTCTTCCAAAAGCGGCATCAATTTCATCGCCATCTCATCTGAACGCAAAACAATTTTACCAGTTACATCAACGGTAAGTTTTTGCTCTTGCTCACCAAATGAAAACTCTGAGATAGCCTGAACAACTGGCAAAAAAGCAAAAACATATTGCAAATTAGTCTGAGCAACATCTCCAGCTGGCCCCATAGCCTTTAGATGCTCTAATCTTGCTATATTTTCAGGGCTGGGAGAAAAATTATCTGAAAAGGCGACTACAGTTTGCATCCCATCAACAATACGTTTGAGCTCACCATCTTCGGGCATTTGCCCTTTTTTCTCTATTTGTGCCGCCACCAATGAAGAAGCCAAAGCGGTTAAGCCTACACGTAATGAATCATCATTTGCCTCAACCGGATTAAGATCGAGAAGATCTCCTAAATCAATACCAGTTTTAACCGATTTACCCAAAGCCTCGGCTAGAGATTTCGCATCTGCCTCTACACCCTGATTACCAACCAGCGCACGGTTAATCGCCACCATAAGGGGAGAGCCAATATGCTTAAGAACATCGACTAGATAATCTGTACGTTGACTCATAATGAAAGGCTCACAATAAAAAATAATAACAACCCCGCTATTATAACGAAAATAGCGGGGCAAAAACAAGCCAACTAAGAAGGACTTTTAGACTTAACGACGAATATCATTGAGCAGAGCTGCAATATCGTTAGCACGGCCACGAATAATCTTCACACTATTATCATTCGCACGATAAATAATCATCGGTGTCACATTAAACTTCCATGCTGTCATGATTGATAAATTACGCTGCACACCTTGTTGATTGATATCTGAGCGCGCTGGCAATGCTTGCTCATCCCCTGCCATATGGCGCATCCAAGCCATTTGAGGATCAGGCGCAGCTATAAGATATGCTGCCTGAGCACGCGTCTCATCTTTAAAGCCAACAGGGATAAGGCGTAACTGCACTTTACCCTCTTCTAAAGCCTTGCTAGAAAGCAGATCATTTATAAATGCGTGACAATGCGGACATTGAGGGTCAATAAAACTATACACAACAGGCGCATCTCGCTGCCCCAGCGCCACCCAATTGCTCCCCTCTATATCAGTAAATAAACGCTCGGAAGGTGTTTTAAACTTAAAAGCATCAGCTTCTGTAGCAGGCTGCGGCTCTATAGGAATATCCGCCAAATTATCAAGCAAATCGTCACCTTGAGCACGCAAACGATCGACCTGACGCACCGTTACCAACTTACCGGAATCATCAAAAAGCAAGCCCATCACAAATGCACTTTGATCTGGCAAAACATAGAAATACTGCTCTTTACCGTTCTTTACAGTAATCCAAGCATCCAACCCCTTATCTTTACCCAAATAACGCACCTGCGCCCCTTCAGCAACGAGGTTCTCAATCGGGGCTGGCATGGAAGGCAAAGCTGTACTTTGAGCATAAGCCTGATAAGGCAAAATCGTACTGAGTATGACAAACGCAAAAAGGTGGAAAAATCTAATCATATTGAAAGCCCTGTAAATAAAACACGTATAGATACTATAAGCCACAAAGGCTAAAAGCCAAGGCTAATTCCTAAAAATCTATAAGAACAAGGTTAAAACACCTGTATAACCATATAGACGTGCATTACTAACCTCACCACCTGCATAAAAACCAGCCAATGGGATATCGCCTATAATTTCTCTAATCACACTCATTTCTGCATGAGGGTGTTTATCAGCCTCGAAATTCGCACGCGCGATACAAGAAACATACAAACCACCTTTAGGCTCAAAGCGCCCCTCATCCTTTTCTATGCGCGCTTTCAAGCTCAATAGGCTTTCAACCAGATCTTCACGCATCGTTTTTTCATCTCGGCGCACAAATAAAATACGTTCCCCAATACCAACACTATCCGCTATCGAAATTGCACCCTCATCAGGATCAATACCTATAATGTGGCGCACCATATAATCTTTTTGGTCAGATTCTGAAACTGTTACCGCAGCATGAACTTCACCATTCAAAACCGCTTGAAATTCTTCAGGGATATTATCAGGATCAACCATAATCTCATCTGGATCTTGATCCATAATTTTTATAGTCATAGAACGCAAATCGCGCATAAACACATCTAATGCACGCTCACCATCCAACTCAAAAATACTATTATCATCACTATTACTTACATTGTGGCTTGAAGCGATAATGTGGCAACCTTGCGAAAGTGTCGTTGCCACCTTAACACTTTCATCCATGATGACCCCGCTCAAACCACCTTCAAAAACACCGCCCGCAAATTGATATTGTATATTGCGAGATGATCCAACACCGCCAACCATAAAGCTATTTGTAGCATCTGCGACATCGAGTATTTGCTGGCCGATATCGGCATGTGAAAACGCATCAGCGTGAACAAAAGATAACATAGGAAAACGATCTTTAAGCCAAGCATCAACAGACTTTGGCAACCCTGAACCCTGCTCATCTATCATATTGAATATTTCAAAACTCTCTTCCTCAAAATGAGCCAGCATCACAGATATAGACGGCTCATCAATATAAGAAACACCGCTACCACACACACCCATCGCAGTACTGCCAACCCAGTTTTCAACTCCCAAAACTGATTTAAGCATATTCAAAATACTTGGCGCATCTTCGGATAAATGATCTGAGATATAAATAAATCCCAGATTAAAATCATTCATATCACTGCGTATCGCTTCAAGCTGCTGCAAAATATTTTTAACCGTAACCCGCCAATCAGAACCCTTAGCGCACGCAGAAACAAAATGTGATGAAGTGAATAAAGACATGGAGCAGGTTTAAGCGTTTTTACGTTTTCTCTTTGAAATATGTTACAATAAATACTATATAGATAGCAGAATATTGATATCAATTAAGTTAATAAGGAGTGCTAAATGCAACCTGGTCGTTACGAAACAACACAAACACGCGTGAGAGAGATTGATGCGGGCCTTAAGGCGCACATGAATAACATCTACGCAAAAATGACTGCTGGCGTTCTAGTGACTGCAATCACAGCATGGATTGTAGGCAGCTCACCACTTTTACTCAATCTATTTCTAGGTGGCCCTCAATCAATTATTGTAATGCTAGCACCACTGGCCATCGTATGGTTTGGCTTTAATCCTGCTTCAATGGCTGCGAGCAAGCTTAGAATTGCTTTCTTCGCCCTATCTGCAGTATACGGCATAAGCTTCTCGACTATCGCAGTCGCAGCTGGACAAAATCCAGAATTCGGCATTGCTGTAGCAAAAGCCTTCTTCATTGCAACCTCAATGTTTGCAGGCTTAAGTATCTTTGGTTACACAACGAAAAAAGACCTATCCGCCGTTGGAACATTTGTTTTTATGGGCATATGGGGCCTAGTCGCTGCAAGCTTACTAAACTTGTTCTTCCAAAGCAGTGCCATGTCAAACGTAATTGCAGGTGCCGGTATATTACTCATGTCTGGCGTAACTGTATGGCAAACACAAGCCATGAAAGAAATGTACAACCCAGCACATAGCAAAGAAGCTTCAGAGCGTATGGCTTGGGCCGCCGCCTTGAATCTATATATTAGTTTCATTGCGCTATTCCAGTATATTTTACATTTCATGAATCAGCGCTAAAGCACTAATAAATTTAAAGAAATTCAAAAGCCCCGCCCATAAAGCGGGGTTTTTCATTCCTTGACTCTTTCAAAAACACCGTCATACTGAAGCCATCTTAAATCAAAGAAAACAAAGGATTAACCCCATGGAATTTGAATTTACGAGTGACATAATACTCGGATATATCACGACTTACTCAATAAAAATCATTACCGCGATTGCAATTTTTATCATTGGTAAATGGCTTTCAGGAAGAGTTGTCGCGATCCTCAAAAAGCTAATGGAAAAAAACAAAGTTGATCCAACATTAACAGGTTTCGCGGGTAATATACTACACGCGCTTGCCCTGACCTTTGTGGTCATTGCCGCCTTAAGCCAACTCGGCATAGAAACAACATCACTAGCCGCGATCCTAGCCGCTGCTGGTCTAGCCATTGGTCTAGCACTTCAAGGCTCTCTCTCAAACTTCGCAGCCGGCTTCATGATCATTGCATTCCGCCCATTCAAGGCTGGTGACTATGTAGAAGCAGGCGGCACTGCGGGTGTTGTAGAAGAAATAACCATTTTCACTACAAAAATGAGAACGCCTGACAACAAAACAGTGATTGTACCAAATAACAGCATTACAGATGGCGTTATTACAAACTATTCAACAAAACCAACACGCCGTATCGATCTGGTTATCGGCGTTGGTTACGATGACGACCTTAAAAAAGTCAAGAAAACCCTGACTAAAATCGTAGAAAGCGATGAGCGCGTTTTAAATACTCCAGAAACTGTTATCGCTGTATCAGCACTTGCAGACAGCTCTGTAAACTTTGTCGTACGTCCATGGGTAAAAAGCGCAGATTACTGGCCAGTTCTATTTGATCTAACTGAAAATATCAAAATCACATTTGATAAAGAGGGTATTTCAATCCCATTCCCACAGCGCGATCTTCATATTATAGACGGCACTGCACCAGCGCCTAAGAAAGCAGCAACACCTAAAAGCAAAGCTAAAACAACAAAAAAAGCAGCTTAATTTTTAGACTTGATCAGAAGCGCATTTTTCCCTAAAGTGCGCTTCGTTCCTGATTGGAATTACTCCTTACAAGCATATCGTCCATAGATATTTCTCATGACGCGCATAAGGGGTAAAATTTACATCTGCATTTGAACGACAAAAAACAAAGTCACAAGAAACAGATGAAAACGGTCGGGTCCTTAGCTCAGCTGGGAGAGCGCTTCGCTGGCAGCGAAGAGGTCAGCGGTTCGATCCCGCTAGGATCCACCAATTTTTATATTATTCTTCAAGAATATTAAGATGTTTTGACTGCTGCAGGTGCTGCAACAACTTGATTTCGACCGTTATGCTTAGCCGTATATAAAGCAGCATCAGCACGCTCTATAATCTCTTCAACACTCTCTCCACGAATATACTCAGCCACACCTCCAGAAAGCGTAATGCGCCCGAGAACATCGCCTGTATTACGATTAACAAGCTCTTTGCCTTGTATGATTTTTCTAAGCGAATCCGCAACATTCACGCCACCCTTAACATTCGTATCAGGCAATATGATTGCAAACTCTTCGCCGCCATAACGCGCGGCAATATCTCGCCCCTTAACACCATCAGTGAGTGTTTTAGCAACAAGGCGTAAAACCTGATCTCCAACTTGGTGACCATAATTATCGTTAAAGCTCTTAAAATAATCAATATCCATAAAAATAAGCGTAAAAGTACTGGATTGCTCATTGGAAATTGCTAAAACACGAGCAAGCTCGTCATCAAAAGCCTTACGATTAGCTAAATTCGTCAAACCATCGGTCAGCGCTTGCTTACGAACCTTTTCTAAATCGCGCTGAAGCTCCTGCATCATTGCAGAAGAGCGCTCAAGCTCTTTTTCCAGCTCCATATTATGCTGGATCATGTCATATGTGTTATCAAGCACAGAATCGAGTGTCTTTTTGACATCCTCTGGCTTAGAAGAATCTCCACTCGTAAGCGCCTTGGACGCAGCCTCTAGCACATGCCCGTAATTTTCAGCAAAACTCTTAGCGCCCGTTACGCGCCCACTCATATCTTTAATTGTATCTGAAATCTGTTGCCCAGCTTCGCGAACACGATCATTATCTCGATTACGACTTAGAAAACGCTGATAAAGCTCTTCACAACGATCATCATTCACCTTTTGCTTATTCGCGATCATGATATCAATCGCACGAACAACATCGACATTAATGGCCGAGTAATACACATACCACAACTCATAATTTTGTGGTAGACGGCTTAATCCCTCAGCATCAATTCGCTCAATGGCTTTTTGTGAAATTTCTTCTGCTTTATCTTTTGAATGTAAATATTGCACTAATCGATATTCTTTTTATAAATCCCAATATAATATGTAACCCTATAGCCAGCTCTAATAAAGAAAAATATGTAACTTTTGGTCAAAAAAATAACTAAGGCATAATAAAAACAAGGACGCTAAACTCATCAACATTTAAGCATTGGAACCCATAGTTTGTACCTTTTGTTCTACTAACTCAGGAGGATTAAACTCTACGGTAAGATCTGAAATCTGATCCAAATCGAATGAGTTCCAAACGTCATTAAAGCTCAAATCCATAGCGATCAGATCATTTTCAATATGCTGAACTGGTGGAAACACACTACACTGAACAGCTAAAGGACAAACTTTATACTCGCCAAGTTCAGCCATACGCGCCTCAACATCATTTACATCAATATCCGCACTATCCACATCACTCGCCAAGACTGTCTGATTTAGGTTTTTATGCACATCATGCCCGGCAGAGAGCGTCTGAAACTTCTCTTTCATCGCTTCGAAATCTTTCATCTCTTGATGCTGCTCAGCAGGTTTCATAACGTCTTTTAAAAGCTTCAGCACCTCAACTGGTTTCATTTTCTCTAATGTGTCATGATCAAAATTATTAGCAATTTGTGGCGCCTCAATCACATTGCCGTTGGCATCACGTAAAGGAAGCAACATTTTTACAGCTTGCTCCGCTAAAAGCGCCTCATCTTCAGGGCTCAGATTTTTAGACAGCATATTATTAACATCAGCTAAGGCGATCGAGCCCACATCGGCATTGCTCGCTTGAGGCGCTGCTTGAAAACCTTGCCCCACCTGATCTGCGGCCTGCTCCAATAATGCCGAAACTGTCGCTTGTGTTTTATCCAAATCAGCTACAAAACGACCTTGCGCCGCTTCAACATTATCTTCAAGCGTAGAAATAGTGACATTATTTTGCACATTCGCGCCGGCATTTGCTCCAGAAGCTAAGTTATCAATTTTAGCATTCGAACCATCCGCAACTGTATGGTCGCGACCAGTGAGCTGCACGAAAGAGCTTTCAGACTTACCGCCTTCTAAACTAGCTTGAACATTTTGGACAATTTGCGTAGAAATCGTGTCTTGTTCTTGTGAAATATTTGCAGCGTGAGCCCCCTTCTCGAAAGAAGAAGCTTTATAGCCTTGCTCTGCTTTTTCACTAAATAACTTTATAAAACTCATATTTTCACACTTACAAATCTTCATAGATGATAAGCGCAACACATTAATATTCATTTAAGATTTAACCTAAACCCTTTGAAAATAAGGGATTTATAAAAAGATATTGGATAAATAGATGCATATTAATTTCAAGCTAACACACTGATTTATATCAATTTTAGTCGAAATCGTCCATTTAGGCGCTTTAACCATTAAAAAAAACTTGCCATATCAAAGCAAATGCGCCATATTCCGCAACATTCATAACCTCGCCATACGCATGGTGCATATGGCTAATCAAGGCAAAGAGATTTTGCATTTAGATTAGGAACGAGGAGCGCAGTGGCTAATACAGCCACAAGCGACCGAGTAACGACAGATAAATCAAAATATCAAAGCCTTAAAAACCGAGAGGAGGGCAATATGCCATACTACGAAACCGTGTTTATCTCACGGCAAGATCTAAGCGATGCACAGGTGAAAGACCTAACTGCTAGCTTTGAAACACTCATCAAAGACCAAGGCGGTAAAATCCTTAAGACTGAACAATGGGGTCTTAAGAACTTTGCTTACAAAATCAACAAAGCAAAAAAAGGTCACTACACACTCATCGAAAGTGAAGCACCAGCTGCTGCTCTTATCGAGCTTGAGCGTGTTATGCGTATCAATGAAGAAGTTGTTCGCTCACTTACACTTCGCCTAGACGAGCCTACAGAAGGTCCATCAGTCATGATGAAAAAATCAGATAAAGCAGAGAAGGAGGCCGCATAATGTCAGCTGCAGATATCCCAACAGCAAAACGTCCATTCTTCCGTCGCCAAAAAAGCTGCCCATTCAGCGGCCCAAAGGCGCCAAAAATTGATTGGAAAGACACAAGAACATTAAGCCGTTACATCTCTGAAGGCGGTAAAATTGTTCCTAGCCGCATCACTGCTGTTTCACAAAAGAAACAACGTGAACTTGCACGCGCTATTAAACGTGCACGTTTCATGGCCTTGATGCCTTACGTTAACACTGAAAGTGAAGCGCCTCGTGCACCACGTGCGCCTCGCAATAAAGATTAAGGAGATAAGAATATGTCTACACAAGTAATCTTACTCGAGCGCGTAGAAAAACTTGGCAATATGGGCGACGTTGTTGCTGTTAAGCCAGGCTATGCACGTAACTTCTTGCTTCCACAGAAGAAAGCTCTTCGTGCAAGCAGCGAAAACATTGCTTATTTTGAAAGCCAAAAGAAATCTCTTGAAGCTGATAATGCGAAACGTAAAGCAGAAGCTGAAAAGCAGGCAAAAACATTAGAAGGCCTAAAAGTCGCTCTAATTCGTCAAGCATCAGAAGCTGGTCAACTATACGGATCAGTAACTGCACGTGACATTGCAGACTCTGCTTCAGCAGAATCAAAGCAAGTTATCAGCCGTTCAATGGTTGATCTAAACCAAAACTTCAAGGAAATCGGTCTTTTCCCTGTGAAAATCATCCTTCACCCTGAAGTTAAAGTTGAAATCATCGTGAACATCGCACGCTCAAACGAAGAAGCGAAAATTCAGGCTGAAACTGGTAAGGCTCAACTTGCAACAGTTGAAGAAGAAGCTGCTGAAGACAATACTGAAGAAGCTTTGGCTGAAGTATTGGAAGAAGGCGCTTTGGAAGCTGAAAAAGCACGTAAAGCTGAAGAAGCTGAAAAAGAAGCTGAAGAAACAGCTAAAGCTGAAGAGCGCGCTGCAAAGAAAGCTGAAAAAGAAGCTGCTAAAGCGGCTCAAGAAGAAGCGATCGCAGAAAATACAGAAGAAAAAGAAGCTGAATAAGCGTCCCTTCTTATATATAAATTTAAGAAAAACCTGTCCCTTGTGGCAGGGTTTTTTATACCCACATCCTTTACAATGCACCCCGAAAACTTACCCCCGCTATTCACAGCCTCTATATTTCTTTTGCTGGTGAGCGGCCATAAATAACGCTATTTTATGCTCATGACACAAGATCTCGCATATGACATTCCAGACATGGCTCCTTTGCCAGTAGACAACAATGAAGGCTCCACAGCATATCGTGTATTGCCACACAACTTAGAAGCTGAACAAGGGCTGCTAGGCGCTTTGCTCGTCGATAACCGTGCACTCGAAAAAGTCTCTGACTTTCTTCGCGCTAATCACTTTTTTATGCCAGCGCATCAGCGTATTTTTGAAACGATTCAAACAATTATCGAGCGAGGCCAAACAGCCACGCCTGTTACACTTAAAAACTATTTCGAAAAAGACGAAGATTTAAGCGAAATCGGTGGTGCAGGCTATCTAGCGGATCTCGCTGCTACAGTTATTAGCGTCATTAACGTAGAAGATTACGCACGTACAATTTTCGACCTACACGTACGCCGAGAACTTATTACGCTTGGCGAAGACATCGTTAACCAATCTTATAATCATAGCCTTGATTCAGATTCTGATACCACCATCGAAAGTGCAGAAGCGAAACTCTTCGAGCTTGCAGAGACAGGTGATGTAAAAGGTGGCTTTGTCACATTACGAGACTCTGTCCTGATCGCCATTGAGCATGCTGAAAAAGCTTATAAAACTGCCGGAAACGTAACAGGCGTGACATCTGGCCTAGCCGATATTGACAAAAAACTCGGCGGTTTCCAAAAATCAGACCTTCTTATCCTTGCAGGACGTCCATCTATGGGTAAGACAGCCCTAGCAGTTAACTGGGCCTTTAACGCTGCAAAAGCCTACGCAGATAGCGGAGGAGAGCAGGGTGGACGCGTCGCATTCTTCTCTTTAGAGATGGCTGCAGAACAGCTGGCAGGGCGTATTCTTTCTGAGCAGTCAGAAATTCCAAGTGATGCAATCCGTAAAGGGAACATCAAACAAGAAGATTTCCGCCGCTTCGTCGAAGCCTCACAACGTATGAGCCAAGTCCCTCTCTATATTGACGATACGCCAGCGCTTTCTATCGGTGCTGTACGTACACGCTGCCGCCGCCTAAAACGCCAACACGGTCTAGATATGATCGTCGTCGACTATCTTCAGCTCTTACGCGGTAACGGCTCTCGCCAATCCTCAGAGAACCGTGTCTTGGAAATCTCCGAAATCACACGTGGTTTAAAGGCCATTGCCAAAGAGTTAGATATCCCTGTAATCGCCCTATCCCAGCTCAGCCGTGCTGTTGAACAACGTGAAGATAAGCGTCCACAGCTTTCTGACCTGCGTGAATCAGGATCAATCGAGCAAGATGCGGATATTGTGATGTTCGTTTATCGTGAGGAATATTACCTCTCTCGTACCGAGCCCGATCCGGGCACAGACAAGCACCTTGAATGGCAAGAGCGCATGGAACGCGCCCATAACATTGGTGAATGTATCGTGGCTAAGCAACGTCACGGCCCTATTGGTGCTGTTAAAATGTTCTTTGACCCTAATTTCACGCGCTTTTCAGACCTTGATCCAAATCACTTCGGCGCGTACGGCGATGATGATTACGAGTAGCCATGACCAAAGACGCAGTAGGGCACTTAACAATTAACTTAAACGCTCTGCGTGAAAATTACGATATCCTCAAAAACAAAGCCCACGGCAAAGAAATCGCCGCTGCCGTCAAAGCAAATGCGTACGGCCTTGGCGCTATAGAAATCACCAAAGCGCTTCTTAAAAAAGGTTGTAAAACCTTCTTTGTTGCCAATCCTGATGAAGCTATAGAGCTCAGAAATTCTATAAAAGAAGATTACACACTCTATTCATTTAGTGGTTTTAACACACATACACTTAACACATACATACACCATCAAATATCGCCTATCCTAACTGATATTTCTCAATTCGCCCTTTATAAGCAAAATGAAAGGCTTCCTTCTTGCGCGCTACATTTTGATACAGGCATGAACAGGCTCGGACTAACAAAAGAAGAATTTCATGAAATTAAAAACAACCCTGAGCTTACCTATAATATCGACATAGCTCTGATCTTAAGCCATTTTTCTAGTGCCGATGAACCTGAAAAAACTGAATCACATAAGCAATATCAACGCTTTAAAGAAATCACTGAGCACTTTCCGCATATTAAAAATTCTCTTTGCAATTCATCAGGCATCTTCCTACATAACGACTACCATTTTGAGCTTTTACGCCCAGGTATCGCCCTTTATGGCGGCAATCCTGTGCCATTACAACAAAACCCAATGAGCCCAGTCATCGAGCTCACCGCACCAATTGCTAAAATCTTAACCGCCAAGAAAGGCTCAACAGCCGGCTATAATCTAACCTATAAATTTGAAAAAGACACAGAGCTAGCCATAATTAACATTGGCTATGCTGATGGATTACCCAGAACATTGAGCAATAACACATCCTTTTATTATAAAGACTGTCCTTGCCCTGTACGTGGACGAATATCGATGGATTTAACCATCATTGATATCAGCGCTATCCCTAAAAAAGACGCGCCTATTATTGGTGATCACATTGAAATTATAGGAAAAAACAATAGCCTAGATGCGCTTGCCAAAAATGCAGGAACAATCAGCTATGAAATTCTCACTTCACTAGGTCAAAGATATAAACGTACATATATTGATTAGACATTAATCACACATCCTCATTGCCAACGGCAAATCTTCATCGGACAAAGGCACGTACACCTCATAAACTGTGGGGGTAAGCCTAAAATCCCACCATTCCTGCGACAAGAGTAAAAGCTCTTCACCACAAGCTTCTGCAGCCTTAAGCATTAAATCATCAAGCATTTTACGATTCTGCATCACTTCATCACTATGCTCATATTGCCGATGCGCAATATTACCCTTTGGCGAAGGATCATCACTTAAATAATCAAAAGCGCTGCCCATATCCAACAGACCATCTTCTCTATGCTCTAAGCTCACATCAATAGCCATACCCCTTGGATGCGCACCCTTACCCGGCGGAGAGAGCAATCGTGGCTCCTCTAGCCAGTGCGGATGATCTTGCACCCGCTTTGTATTCAACATCCTCTCTTGCGCTGTAGTCGTTCGCAACCCATCATAAAGCACAAGGCGGTAATCGCTTCCAACTAGGCTTCGTGCCGATATTTCAACTATTTTTGCCAAGCGTACATGCAGCCATAACTTCGCCTCCGCTCCGTAAATACGCTCACCAAAGAGTAAATTATCCTCTAAAGCATAAGCCAACTCGATTCGAACAGGCAGATCACTCAGCATTTCTGCCATATCAATTAATTCACGACTATCAATCTTTTGCATCTGATTCACTCTGGACGCACGCCCTTCAATAGTTTACCTTTTCTCTCATATTTTTTAGCAGGATAAACCGCTTCATGACAGCACATTCCAATCAAAATCAAAAGCCGTCTCTGAATATTTTCCAAATGGTTGGGGCAGCGTTACTCAATCTTTTCGAAAAAACTGGTGCAATCACACGTTTCATAGGGCTTTCACTCTACCACATAGTGACACCAACATATTTCCCATCACAACTATGGCGCCAACTTAAAGATATTGGCTATTACTCCCTGCCAGTTGTGGGCATGACCGCTCTTTTCACTGGAATGGTGCTAGCCTTACAATCTTATACAGGCTTTACCCGTTTTAATGCAGAAGGCGCAGTCGCCAGCGTTGTTGTTCTCTCTGTAACCCGTGAACTAGCCCCCGTACTTGCAGGCTTGATGGTTGCAGGACGCGTAGGCGCATCCATCGCCGCTGAAATCGGCACTATGCGTGTAACAGAGCAAATTGATGCCCTCACAACACTCTCGGTAAATCCATATAAATACCTTATCGCACCCCGCGTTTTAGCTGGCGCAATCACCTTGCCGATTTTAGTCCTAATTGGCGATATTATCGGCGTTTATGGTGGCTATATTGTTTCAGTATACAAACTCGGCTTTAACCCCAATAACTATATCAGCCAAACATGGGATATTCTAGAATCCATGGATGTCATCTCTGGCCTCGTCAAAGCAGGAGCTTTTGGTTTCATCGTTTCTATTATGGGCTGTTATCACGGCTATAATTCAGGCCGCGGCGCACAAGGCGTTGGAAATGCAACGACAAATGCAGTTGTCTCAGCTTCCATACTGATCTTGATATTCAACTATCTCTTAACGCAGGTTTTCTTCTCATGAGCACGATCGAAACTCCGAAAATTAAACTCACTGGCGTAAAAAAAGCTTTTGGAAACAATCATATCCTTAGAGGTGTTGACCTAGAAGTGCCTGCAGGTAAGTCACTTGTTGTTATTGGCGGTTCAGGCACAGGAAAATCCGTCACTCTAAAATGTATTTTAGGCCTACTTAAACCGGATGCGGGCACAATCGAAATTGATGGGCAAGATATTACAAATATATCGGCTAAAGAACGCGACCAGCTCATGCTTAAATTCGGCATGCTGTTTCAAGGTGCAGCCTTATTTGACTCCATAAAAATCTGGGAAAACGTAGCTTTTGGGCTCATTCAGGGCCGCCGCATGAACCGCAAGGAAGCCCGCGAAATAGCAATAGCAAAAATCAAAGCCGTAGGTCTAAAGCCTGAAGTCGCTGATCTATACCCGGCCGAACTATCTGGCGGGATGCAAAAGCGTGTAGGCTTAGCGCGCGCTGTAGCAACAAGCCCTGAAATTATCTTCTTCGATGAACCAACAACAGGACTAGATCCGATTATGGCCGACGTCATCAATAATTTAATCGTTGAACAAGTCAAAGAAATTGGCGCAACAGCGCTTTCTATTACCCATGACATGGGCTCAGTAAGAAAAATCGCAGACTATGTAGCGATGATCCATGAAGGACAAATCATTTGGCATGGCAGTGTCGAAGAACTAGATAATTCTGGTAATGAGTATATTGAACAATTCATCCATGGTCGCGCCGATGGGCCAATAACCCGTCGAGTGGCGTAAATTATAACGTTATGAAATATATCTGGTACGGATTTCTTGGCCTATTTTCATTAGGCTGCCTTGGCTTCTTCTTCGGTGTAGCCTCGATATTTGGTGTATTTCATTATTACGGCAGCCAGCTCCCAGCTTACGACCAACTTAAAACCTATGAGCCACCAATCGTATCGCGTGTTTATGCAGGTGATGGTCGCCTCATGGCAGAATTTGCACAAGAAAAGCGCGTCTTTATTCCAATCGAATCTATACCTGAAAAGCTCAAGCAAGCATTCATCGCCACAGAAGACCAAAATTTCTACACCCATGAAGGCGTTGACCCAACCGCACTTATGCGCGCTGTCTTTATCTATGCCCAACATCTCATCGGCAGAAATGTCAGTGTTGTTGGCGGCTCGACAATCACACAACAAGTTGTCAAAAACATGCTCCTCACAAATGAGCGTTCTTTTGAAAGAAAAATCAAAGAAGCTATCCTCGCCAGCCGCCTTGAAAAAGCGCTCACCAAAGACCGTATCCTTGAGCTATATCTTAATGAAATTTTCTTAGGCTATCGCTCTTATGGCGTCGCCGCAGCAGCTTTGCAATATTTTGATAAATCTCTTGATGAGTTAAGCATTGCAGAAATGGCCTATTTAGCAGCCCTTCCTAAAGCCCCGAATAACTATCACCCTATACGCAATACCAAAGCTGCGATAACACGCCGTAACTGGGTTATCAAAAGAATGGAGCAGGAAGGCTACATAACAAAGGAAGAAGAAGCCATAGCACTGCAAGCACCGCTGGAAACAGCTGAACGTGCTAAAACACGTACAATCACGGCTCGCTATTTTGCAGAAGAAATCCGCCGTGAACTTGAAAACCAATATGGGGAAGACAGCCTTTATGGCGGCGGTTTAGCTGTTCGTTCTACAATCGATCCAAAACTTCAATCTATCGCCGAAAATACGCTGCAAAACGGCCTCATGGCTTATGATATGCGCCACGGCTATCGCGGCCCTCTTTCAAGCGATCATGAAATAGCTGATAACTTCGATTTTTCTACGATTAAGAAACCCTCAGGAATGCTGGATAACTGGCAGATCGCGCTCGTCACAAAGACAGACGCTCAAAAAGCCTCACTTTTGCTAGAAGAAGGCGGTAATGGGACTATTGCACTCAATGACTTGAAATGGGCACGTGAATATCTCGATCAAGGTTATGCAAGAGGCCCTGAAATCCAAAAACCTTCTGATGCGATTAAAACAGGCGACATCATTATGGTCGCTCCAAAACAAGATAAAGAAAACGCTTATGAGCTTCGCCAAATCCCAGATGTACAAGGCGCAGTCCTCGCTCTTGATCCTCATACTGGCCGTATCCTCGCTATGCAGGGTGGCTGGAAATACGAGACATCTGTATTTAACCGTGCAACCCAAGCAAAACGCCAACCAGGCTCGGCTTTCAAGCCTTTCGTTTATTTAGCAGCTTTAGAGCATGGATTTACACCGGCGACACTTGTTCTAGATGGGCCTTTTGTGATCGAAGACCGCCCAGGCCATTTCTGGTCACCAACCAACTATTCAAATGAATATTATGGCCCAACACCTATCCGCGTGGGCGTAGAAAAATCTAAAAACCTCATGACCGTCCGACTGGCTGATTATCTTGGCATGGATATGATGAGCGATTACGCAAAGCGCTTTGGCATTGATGAAAATATGCCGCCTATGCTCTCAAATTCACTCGGCGCAAGCGAAACCACTCTTCTAAACATCACTTCCGCTTATGGCGTGTTAGTTAATGGCGGTAAAAAAATCACACCGACCATTATCGACCGTATTCAGGATCGTTATGGGGAAACAATTTTTCGCCATGATGATAGATCATGCACAAATTGCGGAAGCAAAATACGCTGGGAAGATCAACCAACACCAGCTCTACCAGAAAATCGTGAACAATTAGCAGATCCACGCGCAGCCTATCAAATGGTCTCCATTCTAGAAGGTGTTGTAGAACGCGGAACAGGCGTACGTATAAAATCACTTGGCCGCCCACTAGCTGGTAAAACAGGAACAACCAACGAATCTAAAGACACATGGTTTATAGGCTTTTCCCCTGATCTTGTTGTCGGTGTTTTTGTCGGCTTTGATGAACCACGTTCATTAGGGCGCCGTGAAACGGGCTCTTCTGTTGCTGTACCAATCTTCAAAGACTTCATGGCTGAAGCGCTCAAAGACGAACCGATCAAGCCATTCCGTATACCTGATGGAATTCGTAATGTTCAGATTAATGCTGAAACAGGCGCACGCGCTAAACCTGGTGATGAGAAGGTCATATGGGAAGCTTTCCAAATCGGCACTGAGCCTACTGAAAACATGTATATTCTCGATGGAACTGGCATCAATATCCTAAGAGATTTCGATGATTATAATTACCTAGAAGACGTAAAAATTGATCCAGAAAATATCGATCCTAACCAACCTTTTGATTACAACTCACTCATTCAAAGCCTTGAAAACAACGAGCAACCTCAGCCAGAAAACGAGCCTGAGACTCCGCCAATCAATCAAAGACCACGTGCGAATACTGGCGGTACTGGCGGCTTCTACTAAGAAACCAAACAAGCCCGCCTTTCAAATTAATAAGGACGTGGATAGCGTTTAAATACGTCTTTAATCTCAGATAAAACTTCATCTGATAGCTCAACATCAATGGAAGCAATATTACTTTTTAATTGCTCCATAGAAGTCGCGCCTATGATATTCGCTGTTACAAATGCTCGATCATTAACAAAAGCCAATGCCATTTGCGTTAAATCAAGGCCATATTTATCAGCAATATCTTGATAAGCCTGCACAGCTTCATGCGCTTGCGCACTATCTCGCCATGTTCCATCCGGCAATAAAGTCCAGCGGCTCCCTTTAGGGCGCGCCCCACCTGCATATTTACCGCTTAGCATGCCTGTAGCCAAAGGCGACCAGGCCAAAAGCCCACAATCTTCAGCTTGAGATACTTCCTGCAATGAAGGCTCAAAACGACGGCATAAAAGCGAATATTCATTCTGAATCGAAACGACGCGCGGCAGATTACGCTGCTTGGAAATCTCAATCCATTTCATAACGCCCCATGCTGTTTCATTAGAAAGCCCCATATGGCGTATTTTTCCAGCCTTAATCAGCTCATCCATCGTCTCCAAAACTTCTAAAAAATTCTCTTCAACCTCTATAGATGAAAACTGACCATCATAATCCCAGCCATTATTAAACTCTGGAAAGCTACGATTTGGCCAATGTAGTTGATACAAATCGATATAATCTGTTTGCAAACGCTTCAGCGACCCCTCAACAGCCTCTAAAATATTCTTGCGATCAATCTTGTAATCGCCGCCACGAATCCAAGGCGTGCCTGGCCCAGCAACTTTACTCGCTAAAATTACATCTTCACGTTTACCGCTTTTCGCAAACCAGCGCCCGATAATTTCCTCTGTCTTCCCGTAAGTATCAGGCGTAGGCGGCACAGCATACATTTCAGCCGTATCCCAGAAATTCACGCCATGCTCAAGAGCATAATCCATCTGCTCATGACCTTCATTTTCAGTATTCTGGCGCCCCCAAGTCATAGTACCCAAACAAATAACACTGACCTCTATATCTGTAAGCCCTAATTTACGATACTTCACATCAAGCTCCCTAAATCTGTAATATTAAAAAATAAAAAAGCTGGCCTCTTCAAAGCCAGCTTCTTAAGATATTGTGCTTATTTAATAAAAGTCAAACCACAGAGGCTAAAACGATTATTCAGCAGGACGACCACCTGCAAGGTCTTCTAGTGAAGGCTCTGAATCATCATCAGCAACCTCTTCGTCACCATACATACCAGCATTTTCACGGCGTGCAGCAATAGTACCCCATTCCTCTTCGCCATCCATCAAATCAATATCTTCTTCTTCATCCTCATATGCAGCCATACGCTGGTGAGAGCGAACAAGTTCTTCTTTAAGGTTAGGAACCTCAACTGTTTCTTCTGCAATTTCGCGCAGAGCAACAACTGGGTTTTTATCATTATCACGATCAACTGTGAGCGCTGCACCTGAACCGATTTTGCGAGCGCGCTGAGCAGCCACCATCACAAGTTCAAAACGGTTTTCAACTTTATCTACACAATCTTCAACGGTTACGCGTGCCATCTATATGCTTCCTTTACAAATAACTTCTTTGTGAAACGCCCAATTTATAAAGACTTATCCACCATAATGCAAGCATCATCTTAAAACAGAAAAATGACGGCAATTAAGCGCTTAAATCGCGGCTTTATCAATTGTATCTTCTGTCTGCGGATTTACGCTATTACGCTTAATCAAAAGCTTATTGAGTGCATTCACGTAAGCCCGCGCTGACGCTACCAACGTATCAGCATCCGCGCCTTGCCCGTTTACGCTCTTACCGTTTTCTTCCAACCGCACAGTTACTTCTGCCTGCGCATCCGTACCGCCAGTCACTGCGTGCACTTGGTATAGCTTAAGCGAAGCATCCTCATGCGCATAAATAGCTCGAATAGCTTTAAAAATAGCATCGACAGGCCCATTGCCTTCAACATTTGCGCTTTGCTCTACGCCCTCTACTTTTAAACATAAATCAGCCATCTGCGGCCCTTTAGAACCAGCCTGCACCTGAAGCGAGACAAATTTAAGAACCTCATTCTTACGCACCACCTCATCTTCAATAAGCGCAATTAAATCATCTTCAAAAATCTCTTTCTTACGATCAGCTAGATTTTTAAAGCGAGCAAATGCATCATTAAGCGCCTCATCACTCAGCTCAAAGCCTAATTCGGAAAGCTTAGAACGAAAAGCCGCGCGCCCTGAATGCTTCGCCATGACAAGCTTACTTTCATTAAGACCCACGCTCTCTGGTGTCATAATCTCATAGGTTTGTGCATGCTTAAGCATCCCATCTTGGTGAATACCACTTGCATGCGCAAAAGCATTCGCGCCAACAATCGCTTTATTAGGCTGAACATTAAAGCCTGTAATCCCAGACAAAGTCCGTGATGTTTTTGTTATTTTAGTTGTCTCAATCTTATTCTTATAAGGAAGCATATCCGCACGCGTGCGAATAGCCATAACAACTTCTTCTAAAGCCGCATTCCCAGCGCGCTCGCCAATACCGTTAATAGTACATTCAATCTGACGCGCACCAGCTTGAACACCAGCCAAAGAATTAGCGACCGCTAGCCCTAAATCATTGTGACAATGTGTCGATATAATCGCTTGATCAATATTCGGTACGCGCTCCATGAGCATCTTTATTTGCGCTGCATATTCTTCTGGCACTGAATAACCAACAGTATCAGGAATATTAATCACGCGCGCACCAGCTGCAATCGCTGTCTCTACAGCTTGGCACAAAAAATCATCTTCCGTGCGGCTTCCATCTTCCGCGCTCCACTCCACATCATCCGTGAATTTCCGCGCAAATGTTACGCTCTCATGGATCGCCTCAATCACTGAGTTCTCACCCATTTTCAGCTTATATTTCATATGTAGTGGCGATGTAGAAATAAAGGTATGAATACGTTTGCTTTCTGCAGCTTTAATCGCTTGCCCAGCCGCTTCAATATCAGCTTCTTTCGCGCGAGATAATCCACAAATAGTGGCATTTTTCACAACTTTAGCAATCTCGGATACCGCCTCAAAATCCCCCGGAGACGCAATCGGAAACCCTGCTTCAATAACATCCACACCAAGCTCATCAAGCATCACTGCCATTTTAAGCTTTTCTTCTAAATTCATTGAACAACCCGGCGATTGTTCACCATCGCGAAGCGTTGTATCAAATATAATAACGCGGTTTGGGTCTGCCTTAACTAAATCATATGCACGGCTCATAGCCTTATCTCCTAAAATATCAGCACGCGGTTTTTCTAACGCAGCTTGCCTAAATTATCAATTATATTGGAAAAATTTGTTTATCCCTTAAGCGTAAGCGCAATAATAAGCGCCTCATACCCACTTAAGGGCGCATAAGGAGGAGGTTAAGAAGCAGCAATGTTCTTGACTGTATGCTCATACTGGCAATAAAACCCATTAGTGAAAAACGCGCAAGCTTTTTATGATAAAACGATCAAAGTTCTCGCGCTTCATCAACGAGCATAATTGGAATACCATCACGAATAGGATAAGCCAATTGCGCTTGTTCAGATATAAGCTCTTGAGCTTGTGCCTCATAACGCAATGTCGTTTTCGTTAAAGGGCAAACCAAAATTTCTAGCATCTTAGGATCAATAGCGCTCATATCATTATCTTTCTTGCTTTCCTCAATGAGGCTTAGCATCAATTTGCGAATTTGAACCGCTGCGCACAGCGATCTCTAACATATCCATAAATAATTGTGCCCGCTCAACACAACAGTTTTTTTCTAGCAACGCTTGTTTTTCAGCTGGTTCAAAAGGACAAACCATCGCCAAGCATGTAATAAGCTTACCATCCGCCGCATCATCAAACTTTGTAAAATCACAGCTCATATCTTCTTTTTCAAAATACGCAGAAAGAAGACCGCACAAACGCTCACGATCAACGCCTAAGCATTTTTGACGCTCTATGTCACTTTTATATCCTGACCAATCTGCACGCACCTGACGGTAGGGTGTCTCCACTTGTAATTCAGAACCCACAGCAAAGCGGCTCAATCCTTGTAGAGTGATTAAATAACGCCCATCCTCAGTTTCTGAAAATTCAACGATTTTACCCACGCATCCTACATTATAAAGCTCGTCTTTATTTTTAGGTTGGATCATGCCAATTAATCGATCACCCTTAAGAGCATCCTCAACCATCTGCATATAGCGCGGTTCAAATATATTGAGCGGCAATCGTCCAAATGGCATAAGCAAAACGCCTTCAAGCGGAAAAATCGGCAGATTTTCCGGCAATGTTTTATAGCTTGCTGCAAAAGGATTATGTTCCATAACAAGTCATATAGACTAGATTTAAGAGAATAAAAGGGAAGAAAGTTTTTTTCTATACGCCACCGTTAAAGGATCAGCATTCCCCAGCGCCTTAAAAAACTCTAAGAGCTGCTTACGCGCTGCTTGCTCATTCCACTCGCGATCTTGTGCAATACTGCCTAAAAGCGTTTCTAGCGCCTGCTCTTTTTGCCCCGCACCAAATTGCGCTTCAGCAAGAACCAGCCGAGCATCTTGATCATCTGGCTTTGCTTCAACAGCCGCCAATAATGGCGCAAGCTCACTCTCATCGCCTTGGTCTTTTGCCGCTAATTCCAAAGCTGGCTTTGCTTCAATAAAAGCTTGCGCCTTAGCAATAGCTTCTGGTGCATGCTCTAACATTTCACGCGCATGTTCAGGCGTGCCATCAGTAATAAAGCTTCTAATCATACCAATATAAGCCGCAACATTATCTTCATCTTGCTCTAAGATATCGCCATATATAGCTTGCGCAACATCAACGCGCCCCTCTTTAAGGGCTTCTTCTGCAGCTTTTAAGCTCTCAGGGATATTCAAAGCTTCAGGCGCATTGGCATCAGCCATTTTCACCAGCTCACCAATAAAAGCTTGAATTTGGCTTTCTGGCTGCACCCCCTGAAAAGCGTGAACAGGTTGGCCTTTAAAAAACGCAAACACAGTTGGAACGCTCTGAACACGTAATGCTTGTGCAAGCTCTGGATTTTCATCCAAATTCACTTTCGCGAGCTTAATCTTACCGCCAGCAGCTTGAACAACTTTTTCAAGAATCGGCATAAGCTGCTTACAAGGGCCGCACCATGGCGCCCAAAAATCAACAAGAATAGGTTTTTCCATTGAAGCACGTAAAACATCGCCTTCAAAATTATTAACATCAGCATCAAATATCAGCTGGTCAGCACCACCTTGTTGCTCTGGGTTACTTCCTGCACCACCACCTATAATCATTACGCGCTCCTTCTATTCGCACATGAAATGTAAAATACATGTCCCATATGTACTACCCAACACCTAAAAATCAAGCACTATGGGCTCATGGCCACTATGCTCCAAAAATCGCATTAAATCTTCAGGCGCCAAACTGATCGTCATCGCATTATCCATAGGATGCACATTCATCAAGCTAGAGCGCATAATAACGCCATCCAAAACAACCTGAACTTTATGCTCAGCATCATTAAGCACCGTGAAAGGATTTACCGATCCCGACCTAATACCCAGCATCTCCCACAAGCGCTCAGCCGAACCAAAAGATAATCGCCCACACTCTAATAAATCTTGCGTTTTTTTAAGATCAACAGCCGTTTCATTAGCAACAACGATCAAAAAAGAGCGCTTTTTCTTATCTCTGACAAATAAATTTCTACACGGCGTGCCCTCAATATCACGGTCTAACGCTTCACTTTCCGCAACCGTAAAAACAGGCTCATGCTCATAAAGCTTATAGTGAATATCCAATGATTTCAGCACCTTGAATAAATCATCGGATGTCGTCGGCAGCGGCTCTTCATTTATATTTTGAACCTCAATCATCATAAACTCCTCATATCCTTTAAGCCTAAAATATAGATTTATATAAAATACTAAACATAATACAGAAAATTTTAACGTTTAGGCTTTATGATGAAGGCATAAAAATAAAAGAAAAGCCATTTTATAGTGGCACCAGTAAGAGCAGGACATAAACGTGGTAGGGGATTCATCTTCACAACAGGACCTAGAGACCTTGCGCCAAGCGCAAGAGGCGCAGTGCGATAACTTATTAGGACCTCATCAAATCAAATCCATACAAAATGGCTTTCCGCCATCATGCAGTATTTTAAACCCTGCCAGCTTACGTGAAGAAATAGAGCATAATCCTGAGACACTCTCTCCTATAGCCCTTCTAACAGATACATTAAAAATGACATATGGAGAACCTCAGAACAATATTGGCGCATCGGCATTTAATGGCATAGCTAGCCAAGGCTATGAGACAAAAGAATCAAGTTTGATTGCTGATTTAATCACTAAACCATCGGAGCCATCATAATGAATATCGAGCTAGGCATATTAAATGATGGTCGTATCACGATAGTCAGTGATGCCCCCTTACCGGACGTTATTAAACGTGTAGAGTTTTACAGAGAGCAACGTCTCTTCCAAATTGTTTATAAAAACATCACTCAAGATGATCAGTTAATGGAATGTGAAATCTCTGAAGAGCTCGCAATCCCAGTAGAAAAAAGCCCGGATATCACCGTCTTTACGCTCTTTGAAGGGCTAGAACCACTCGCTTACAAAGTGCCTTTAATTAAAGTTGGTGCGCTTTATTAAATTTTTCTCTTGATTTCAAAAATAAAACCGCTATAAATCACCAAGTCTTTTGAAGGCGCGAGTGTAGCTCAGGGGTAGAGCGCAACCTTGCCAAGGTTGAAGTCGAGGGTTCGAATCCCTTCACTCGCTCCATTTTTCAAGCATCGGCTTTTTAATCCCCACCATATCCCCACTTAAAGTATAAAATATCAGAGGCTCTGCACGCCTATATATAAACGCTTTTAAAGCCCCCCCTAGCAAAGAAAATACCCCCTAGTTAAATACTGCATATAGCGCATCTATCTTGCACGCCATTTTTGACGATAACAACAATAACAATTTTATATTGACATATTAATGATCATATAGTAATTTAAATAGGCAAAAGTGATGTTGCGATCACGCTCAAAGGAGCAGCAATTAAGCTAAGATCGCCGTCTACCAGTAGGCGAGTAACTGGAATTAGTCGACATCACGACATTTCAAAAATGCATAAAATCGAAAGCGACACCCACGACGCTAGTATACTTCTATGTGATAAAGAAGTTGCACGTCTACTTGGCATGTCCGCACAATGGGTCAGAGCACAAAGGCACAAAAGAAGAAAAGGCCTTGAGCATAATTTCACTATTGACCCAGTGATGATCGGTTCAAGCCCAAGATACCGAAGAAAAGACATTAATGACTGGCTAGGTAACTTACCTACTGGGTAGATGGCCATAAAGCCAGAGATTCTTGAACATTGTGAATAGGTTTCTGACACCATAGGGACTACCTGAGTGCCCTGTATTATTTCTTATGGGGTAACCGCTATACATACCCTTAATGACTCTCAGGGACTCTTATTTTGGAAAGCTTGCTTTTGAACACTTAATAGATTGATATTATATACTTAATTCTTGTTTAGCCTTTGTAATGAACAAGAGATATACTTTAGAATGCTCTTAGGTGTCTATTATATATCAGTTCTAGATTTTGATACTATCGAGGGAAGAGCCAAAGGCATATCAATTGCTGCGTAAGCATCTTTCATAACACCCTTTAGAGTGTGTTCATGCTTTTCCTCAACAATAAAGGAATCATGTACTGTTAAGACAACTATTTCCTTAGCGGTCATGGTGTCGATAACATAAGCACATATTTGAGAGTCCAAAAACATTAAGTCTTCCCACCAATTGTTATAGAAATATGAGGCAACGGCAATATGGGCCTTTTTGAAATCATCCATAAACGCTTTGAAATCCTTGGGATTCTTAACAAAGCTTAAGAGTTCTTGTGCTTCTGTTTTCTGTCCTTGAGATGCATCGGGGTTTTTTAATACTTCTTCATACTTATGCTTGAGAACTTCATGTGCAGCTTTCTCATTCGCCGCATTGAGGCAGCACATAAAAGCGAGTTTAACTAAGTTTCTTGGGTACAGACTATCTGTGTCTCCGATCTTGATATTATACGGGTCATCATTATGAAATGAATAATCCCCCAAGCATTCCTGTAAGACGATAGCGTAAAGCATATGAGGGTGCTGAGCTTTGTAATCAAGCTCTACTGTTTTGTTTCCATTAATAAGGATGTACGAACGATAGCTGCTTTTGATCTCTATCCACCAACCACCATAGAAACGCCCATGTATACTTAACTTTTCGTCTCCGAAAATACGGTATATGCGTTTACGTTTTTCACGATACTTCACGTCCTTATCAAGTGTGATAGTGGTTCTATCCAGTAGCGCATTATATTTATTGAGCTGCTTTTCGAGTGTTTTCGCCTTTGTGCTTATAGCTTTTCTTTGGGGTTGCTTGAATTTATTTTCTCTATACTTTGCAGGAATAAAATCAAACCACTCAGGGGTTTCTCTGATACGCACTAAAGGGAATGTTTTATGATAGTCCACATCGCATTCCAAAAGATTGTAAGGCGTAAAATATTCATCTATAAATTTCTGTGTAGGCCTTATGCGTGTTTGCTTTTTTATGGGTTTGAAGGTTCCCTTGTACTGTTCAATTAGCCCCAGTTCTTCTAGTCTATCACATACATCACGTATTTTTTGGGACACCCCAAGGGGATTTCCCATGCCTTGTTTTCTCTCACTGTAATAATTCTTGTTTCGGCTGTAATGAATATAACCTGAAGGGGAAACCCTATAGCGTTCAATGAAATTCATAAGCAGGGCTTTTAACTGCTTTTTGATTGCACGCTCTTGGCCAAGGTCAGATAAGTGATCCTTATAGACCACATCTATGGCATCCTTGAGATTATCGCATTCACTCCAAAGGTGTAAATCTAGGAAAGTTGAGTCGTTGAGATTATGCTGGCTTTCATTCATTCTGCGAGTATACCAGCCTGTATATGCATGGTACAAATGGCAATAAAACTATACATTTACAGACTATGGGTGGCACAATAAACAGACTAAATAGTCTACATGACAACTACTTAGAGAGGCTTAGGATAAGTGTATGATATTATTAACTTTATTTCTTCACTAAACCCTATTGAAACCAAGTAATTACTCGTAAAAACTTCTGAGCATATTCGCTTTGTACATGCTCATATCCCTAAGGCGATGTGCTCCATATATTGAATAAATAGTACCACCTTTCTCAGAGTAGTATTGTCGACGTGCTGATTGAAATCTCTTACCTAAATTCTCCCAAGAGGCATTAAGCTCTAGTAATTCCGACTTTAGATCGACTGAAACATTCTTCATGAGATGTTGATACAGATAATTATATTCTGTGCCCCATATATTTGCACTTTTTAAAATACATGAAGATATCCCAATTGTTGTTTCATTTTCAGGGCTTTTAAGACATTCATCTTCTATAGCATCTACAAAGTAAGTACTTTTAAAGGATAGCTTGTAAAAACGGTTGTCTTTCTCTCTAAGAACACCAAGTCCCATAACTGGGTGATACGCTACTTGCATAGCCTCCCCTGATGTCCATGTGTTGATTTCTTCATAGGTGATAAACGAATAATAAAAATCACCTTCGTATATATTGCCATCGGCAGCTTCAAAAATAGCAAAGCCTGGGTCATGGAAATCTTGATAAATAATTTTTTGTAGCGGTGTAATCTCAACAGCCTCATTCGCAAAGACTAAGGTTGAAGTAACAAAAAACACTGATAGCGCTACTATGATTATGGCAATGTATCGCATCGCATTTCTCCAAAAAGTCCTTGACGTTGACAGAATTCCAAAACCCAAGTGCCAATAGTCGTCTCATAAACTCTTCTTGTTCTGTGGTCATCAACTAACATTTGAGCATCCAAATAACTCAGGCCAGAAGCGTACCATTTCTTTTTTAACGTAGTGCAATCTGGAGAGCCTGTATATTTAGAGCGTCCAGATATTCTGTTTATCTCGTCAATTTTACTTTCGCCTAATACAATGCAGGACGCAGCTTCATGAGCATCCTTATTAGCCGCACCATTATTCTTTGCTTCCCAAGCGTGAGCGAGACTAATCGAAGTTAATAACAAAAGAGCTATCAATATCAAATTATTAATTTTTTTATATTTCATTGGTTTTGTCCATAGACCTACTTTGCGCTTCTATATCTTGATACTTGTAATATGTACGCCCTGATTCAACATCATAATGCGCAATAACATCATCGCTATAATTCTGCTCTAATTCATTATTATGAGGCGCAAAGCTTTTGGTTTTTACCACCCCATACACAAGCCCTAAAACATAGGCGAGCCCTCCGAAAGAAACTATGTTTATGAATATACGAACACATAAATCTATCCAGAGGTCTTGGGGGGCAATATTAACACCAGCAACAAGGAACGCACAAAAAACTATATAGCTTAAATATAACCTTCCATATTGATGAGGACTAGCAAAAGGAGTATTGGGTTTAAGCATATGCATACTTATGCCTCCTATGAGGCAAATAAAAATAAACGCTAATACAGGTGATTGTACGGGGGTGTATAAAATGACCATGTGTTCCAAACCCATCTGCACTCTTAACAATTGATCTTAGAAATATCGAAAGCAAATAAAAACTCAGCATTGCTAGATATGAATTGAAAACTATATATACCACCATTATCTAATACCCATCTCGAATCACGAACAGAACATAACGAAGAAGATTTTTCCAAAATTGACTGCGATTTAATCTTTTCCAAATAAGGAGAGAGAATATGTTTTTCACCTCTCACAGTATACGTCAGCATTAATATATTGTTTATATATGAAGCTTGGGAAAGTGTGACGTTATCGCTTAATCTTTGAGGAACAGTCTTTTGTATTTCTATCGCCATAACCTTAATGGCATCTTCAATACTTAATGCGAAAACAATGTGAGAAGATGTAACAATTGATACAGACAACAAAGCAATTAAAAATAATCTCACTTCTGCCCCCTGCATTTAGTTAACGATCGTTCACTACTACTTTGTCTATCATAACTAAAAATTGGTGTCCATGACAGACATAAACTATAGGTTTAGCAGCAACGAAATTGTTTTACTCTGCTAGCAAAAATTTTTGGGGGCACATTTGGGGGCATATTTTTATTGCTATAATCATATTAATTCAAATCCTAATGAAGGATTCAAACTCTCGACTCTAACTAGGGCGTTTTTTCCTGCGCTTGTTCCATTGCCATATTTATACCCACCTCAATCTTACCTGAGGCCTCTACTGCCCCTGAACCCGTTAAAGCCGCATAATGCCTTTCCAACATAGTTAAATCACTGTGGCCTAAACGACCCGCTAATGTCCTTAGATCAACACCTGAAAGCGCAGCATAAGTAGCGCTTGTGGCACGTAAATCTTGTATTCTAACATCTTTCAATCCTGCAACTTCTCTTGCTTCACGCCACTTTCTAATAACTGTAGTTAGCGACATTTGAAACACACGATCATCACTATCTTTTTTATTCGCCTTTAAACGCTTCAATATATCCCTGACTGTTTCGCCACAGTGGATTGTCCTAATTTTCTGCGTCTTTCCTGTAGGAAATCTCAAAAAGACACCCTCTGGAGATTCTATTACTTGCTTCCACTTTAAAGCTGCAATTTCCCCTCGTCTCATACCTGTATGAATGGCAAACAAAATATAATCAGGCAACCATGAGGCCACTTGCTCTGCATTAGCCAACAAAGTAACTAACTCCAACCCTGTAAGATAACGCGGCTCCTTATCTGGTACTTTAATGCTATCCGATTTTGCACATGGGTTAACTGTTATATGATCATCCTTCTCTGCTGAACTTAAAATGGACTGCAGCACAACTTTCTGCCTCTTTACTGTAGACGCTGAATGTATCGCAAGCTGCTTACCTTGCCACCTATTAATGTCCCCTGTGGTAATTGCATTTAAAGGCTTATGCCCGAATGTCTCTGCAAGGTGATTATCGACTATACCTTTAGTTATTTTATATCCCCTATGCTGGCTCTTTTTGATTTCCAGCCAATCTGATACGTATTGGGAGAAAAGAGGAACCTCAACCTGCTCTAAATCCTCTCCCTTATCGGCTTTGCTTTGATACTCTTTTCGAACATCTTCAAGCTCTCCCCAATCGTATGAATCAAGGTTACCAACTTTGATCTCAACGCTATCGCCTGCCTTATAATACTTGCCCTTATAAAGACCACCATGAGGCAGCCTAATCTTCACCCACGCCGTATCGCCCCTGATACCACGAAACACGCCAATTCCATGAAGATATTTGGCTCTCTTTGTCATGCTTCTAGGTGGGATAGCCTCCAAGAAACGATCATAGGCGGCATATCGCCCAGCTTTTGATACAGGTTTTTTCTTTGTCATCATCGTCCACCTCCTTTTATAAACTTGCCAAACTAAAATATGGGGATTACAGTGGGGAAAATATATCATGGTGGGGATTTAATGTCATTAAAATTCCCCATCAAGTCCCCACACAGAACGAAATAAAACAAATAAAAACCTTAATAACCTTTATAACAAGGAGTTTTAAAGAATTAAGAAATATCAAGAACAACAATAACCCAAGTATTGACATATAACAATGATATTAACCTTGCCAAGGTTGAAGTCGAGGGTTCGAATCCCTTCACTCGCTCCAATTACTCTTCCCAAAATTTCCAAAAAAACCACACCACGCTAAGCTCAACCAGCCGGCCATAAGCGTTACACCACCTATTGGCGTTAAATAAACCGCGCCGCTCAGGGGCGTGAAGAGTGAAATATAAATTCCGCCTGCAAATAAAGCCGCACCCGCAAAAAACAAAAGCGCGCTTTTTGTAAATAAACATTTATGATCACCAATTAAAATGACCACGACTAATATTGCGTATAGCATCTGATAGCGAACAGCCACATCAAAGCTATGCGCTTGCTCTTCATTAAGCGCCAATCCATGATCACCCAGCGCCCCCAATAAAACTGAAATAAATCCCATCATTGCGCTCGCACATAAAAAATAACGCATCTCTTTATTGCTCCTTACATTATTAAAGCTGAGATTAGCGCTAATACCAAAGAACCTAAAGCTTTAAATCTTCGGTGACTTATAATTGAGTAACTCACATAAAAAATAGTCCCGCATACAAACGTAACCCATTGATAATAAGCAATATACGCTCGTATTCTTTTGCATTTTTGGCTTTGTGAATAAGCTCATATTTAGCTAGCATATGAAAATATACAACCTTGAATTATTGATATTCGCTATAGATTAAGGACCGTTAAATGCTAGACATCCCGTCTAATTTGGAATTCACATATGCGCCTGAATTTAAAAAGCACATAACGGCGCTTTGTGATAATTCTGGCTCTATTGCCCTAGATCTACAGCATGTTGAAAGAGCATCACTTGCCTGCATCCAGATAATCCTCGCTGCTAAAAAAGCCGCCGATAAAGATAATAAAACAATGTTAATCCAGCCTTCAGAATCCTTGATGAGCATCATCAAAGATTTGGGCCTAGAGACTGAATTCAAACTAGAAAGGACTTAAAGGACATGGCACTCACTGTTATGACTGTTGATGATTCCCCAACAATGCGCGATATGGTCAGCTATACGCTAAAAGAAGCCGGCTATAATGTCTTAGAGGCCGAAGATGGCGTACAAGCGCTCTCAGTTCTTGGTCAATCAAAAGCGGATATCGTTATTACCGACCTAAACATGCCCAATATGGACGGCTTAACACTTATAAAATCATTGCGCTCTAATCCTAGCTATAAAGCCACGCCAATTCTGATGCTCACAACAGAAGCTGACGACGCCAAGAAAAACGCTGGCAGAGAAGCAGGGGCCACAGGCTGGATTGTCAAACCCTTCAATCCTGAAAAACTTTTATCAGTCTTAAAACGCATAGCAGGGAACGGATAATCAATCATGCATGATCGCTTCAAACTCACCTATTTTGAAGAATGTGAAGATCGGATTATAGAGGCCGAAGAAGGTCTCTCACGCATGCAAGAAGGCGATACCAGCTCAGATACAATTAATCAGGTCTTTCGCGCAATACATTCTATTAAAGGCGGAGCAGGGGCCTTTGCCTTTGACCAAATCGTTAATTTCTCTCACCAATTTGAAACTGCTCTGGATTTCGTAAGAGAAGAGCGTCTAGAGCCAGACCGCAATCTATGTGACTTATTCCTGCGTGCAAATGACATTGTCGCTTCAATGATTGAAATGGAAAAAGCAGGCGAGCAAATAGAACAAGATTATGGGTCAGAAATACGTATAGAGCTGGAAAAAATAGTTCAAAATATTACAGGGGCCGCGCCCAAAGAAACATCCCAGACACATGCAGAATCTCAAAACGAAAACACTGGTGAGCAAACATGGGCTATTAGCTTTCGCCCGCATGAAAACATCTTAAAAACAGGTAACGAACCTCTTTTCATTATCCAGGCTTTACAAGACCTTGGCGAGCTTACGCTCTCTGCAGAGGTCGATAACCTTCCGTCTTTAAGCACTCTAACGCCAGAAAACTGCTATATCGGCTGGAAGATCATCCTCAAAACATCCGCGCCTGAAGATGAGATTAGAGAGGTTTTTGATTTCGTAGATGATCTCTGCGAGCTCAATATCGAAGCGCAAAATGTACCCCTTGGTAATGAGCCTGAACGCCGCGCTCCTACTGAACCTGAGCAAGTCCTCAAGAAAATCAAACGCAAAGAAGATCGTGATGCCGTGGAAAATGCCGTCATAGGAAAAAGCTCTATTCGCGTTGATCTAGAGCGCATTGATCAACTTGTAAATCTAGTTGGCGAGATGGTGATTGCCCAATCTATGCTGCAAGAACAAGTTCGTTGGCTTCCTGCTGAAGCTGGCGGAAAAGTCACTGAAGGCGTTGAAAATCTCACCCGCCATATGCGTGACCTACAAGAAAGCGTCATGGCTGTGCGCGCGCAACAAATCAAATCTGTCTTCACGCGCATGCCTAGAATTATAAGAGAAGTCTCTAATGCCTGTGGCAAAGATGTGCGCTTAACAACCTTTGGTGAAGAAACAGAAGTTGATAAAACCGTTCTTGAAAACCTCATCGACCCATTAACACATATGATCAGAAACTCGGTGGATCATGGGGTCGAAACACCCAATGAACGAGAAGCAGCCGGCAAAAACCCCTACGGGATGATCCAGCTCTCAGCCCGTCATAAATCTGGTCGCATCATCATAGAAGTAGAAGATGACGGCAAAGGCATTAACCGCGAAGCGGTACTTGCGAAAGCCGAAAAACAAGGCCTGATCACTGCAGGACAAACCCTAAGCCCACTTGAAATAGACAATCTTATTTTCAAAGCCGGTTTTTCAACAGCCGAGAAAATATCGGAAGTCTCAGGCCGCGGTGTAGGCATGGATGTTGTTAAGAGAAATGTCAGCGAAATGGGTGGACGCATCTCTGTGGCTTCCACACCTGGCAAGGGCTGTAAAATGACCTTATCATTGCCGCTTACGCTCGCGGTTATGGATGGCATGGTTGTCTCTGTTGGCTCTCAGCGTTTTGTCCTGCCAACGATCAACATCATCGAAAGCTTCCAACCTGCACGTGCAGCTATAGGTAAGCTTGCCAATGGCGTTAATGTCATACGCGCCCGCGGTGAATATGTGAGAGCAATACCTCTTTTCTCTCTTTTCAATATTAATGACGCCATAACCCAGCCTGAAGACGCATTATTTATCCTTCTCGAAAGTGATGAGGGCGATCGTTTATCAGTCATGGTTGATGATGTCCTGGGCCAACAACAAGTCGTTATTAAATCCTTAGAAACAAATTTCCGCAATGTTGAAGGCATCTCGGCCGCGACAATACTCGGCAATGGCGATGTCGCGCTTATCCTTGATGTACCGGGGCTTAATGATATGGAAGCAAGCATCGATCTTTGCGCAGAAACACTCAAGAGTCTCAAACACATTAAAGACATTGAAGACTGCCAGCCGCCATCTGAAGCTCAAAACTTAATGGAAGAAATAACACAAAACATGGAAACAGATTCTCTAGAACAAGGAGGCTCTTTATGAGTGAAGTACAAAACGCTACGCCTTCAATAGACTTTGAAAATGACAGTGAAGTCGGTCTTTTTAATGAAAATATAAAAGCTGCCAGCACGCCTACAAGTAACCAATTAGATGATGAGTTTTCTCTCTCCCAGTCAGCCGATGCAGAAAAACAATATATTACTTTTACCATTAATGAAGAGGAATACGGCACGCCAATCCTAACCGTACAAGAAATACGCGGCTGGATGAAAACAACACCCCTTCCCAATACGCCCGATTATGTTCGTGGCGTTACCAATTTGCGCGGCAATATAGTGCCGGTCTTTGATTTAAGAACGCGCTTTAATGGCGAACACACACAAATCACAGAACGTCATGTTGTCATTATGGTGGAAATAGAAGGGCGCATAGTTGGACTGCTTGTAGATGCAATTTCAGACATTTTAACAATCGATGAAAAACAAATTCAACCTCCGCCAACCGCCAACCTCACTATCGATACTCAATATCTAAGTGGTCTTGTGACCTCAGGAGAGCGCATGGTCGCCCTCATTAATATCGATAAACTATTTGACCCGAAAATCCTAAACAGCATTCAAGAAAACGCCGCCTAAACGCGAAAAAGACAATAATAAGGAGACTAACTCATGCCAACACTCACCGTAAAAGCCAAAATGATCATAGCCGCTGCGCTCAATCTAACCATAGCAGCCATTCTTTTAATAACCTATATCAACGGCGACATGCCAGAAGGCGGATTAGGAATAGCATTTGAAGCAGCGTTTTTTGCCTCTATCATAGCCGCTGGTTTATCCATATATAATATCACGTCAATCGCCGAACCGCTGACCCAGATTAGCAGTATTATTAAAACCCTTGCTCAAGGCTATATCGCAAAAGTTCCAGCGCCATCAAATAACCAAGATGAAATCTCTCTCATCACCAAAGCGTTGCATGAGCTTAATGAAGCTCAAATAACAGCTATGCGCGTTAAGAACGCAACTGATAGCGCGACGAGCTGCGTCATGATCGCAGATGCAGACTTAAATATTGTATATATGAATGATGCACAGCTCGCCATGATGCGCGTCGCTGAACCTGACCTTAAAAAAGAGCTCAGCCAATTTGATGTTAATAATCTAATTGGTAAGAATATCGACGTGTTCCACAAAAACCCAGCGCACCAACGCGGTATGTTAGCAGCCTTAAAACAGCGCTACGACACATCTATCACTGTTGGCCCACGTACTTTCAGCCTTATTGCTTTCCCTCTTTTTGACAAAAATAACGAGCGCATTGGCTTCTCTGTTGAATGGATCGATAAAACAGCTGAGCTTGCAGTAGCAAATGAAATCGCAAATATGATTGAAGCCGCATCCAATGGCGATCTGAATAACCGCATCGTCTTAGAAGGTAAAGACGGCTTCTATCTCGATGTAAGTAAAGGCGTAAATAACCTCGCGGGCGTCATGCAAAATGTTGCTAATGATCTTGCGAAAAACCTTCAGGCACTCTCCCAAGGAGATCTAACCTCACGTATTACCGCCGAATATAATGGCATCTTTAAACAGCTAAAAGATGATTATAACGCAACATCTGAAAAACTTGCCTCCATTGTTGGCAAAATCAAACTTGTCACAAATGATGTCGGATATAATGCTGATGAAATGGCAAAGAGCTCAGTAGGCCTATCTGATCGCGCTGAACAACAAGCCTCTACGTTAGAAGAAACAGCTGCATCTATGGAAGAGTTAACCTCTACAGTCAAAACAAATGCAGATAATGCGAAAGACGCTAGCGAAGCAGCTGTGAGAACACGTAAAATTGCTGAAGACGGCTCACGCGTTGCAAATGACGCAGGCCAAGCGATGGAAAAAATCAACGACTCTTCACGTCAGATTACTGAAATTATTAACGTGATTGATGAAATTGCTTTCCAAACCAACCTGCTCGCTCTAAACGCTGCAGTTGAAGCCGCCCGCGCTGGTGATGCCGGTCGTGGCTTTGCCGTTGTTGCACAAGAAGTGCGTACTCTAGCACAACGTTCAGCCCAAAGCTCAAAAGATATTAAAACACTCATTGATGGCAGCTCAAAACAAGTCAGTGAAGGCGTTGATCTTGTTCAAAAAGCAGTGCAATCATTGCAAGATATCTACGACGCGATCAATGGTGTCTCAACAACAGTCAGCCAAATTGCATCTGCAAGTTCAGAGCAAGCAACCTCACTAGATGAGCTTAATCACGCCGTCATGGAAATGGATAGTATGACCCAGCAAAATGCATCCATGGCGCAGCAAAGCAAAAATTCTGCGCAAAATATGCAGGAAAAATCCTTTGATCTTGGCGACATTGTTTCTTTCTTCAAAATCAATGAAGCAGAAGAGGCCGCACTCATGGCAAAAACACAAACCAGCGCAATGCGAAGACCGGCAAATACCCAAAATACTGTGGCCTTCTCTCCTGCCTCTTCGTCCCAATCAATGCAAGCACAACCATCTCAAAGTAATGGACAATATAAAAAGGCTGCAGCATCTGGAGGAGGCTCATCCTCATCCATGTCCACAAGTGGAAATGATGCAGATTGGTCTGAATTTTAAAGTGGGAAAAGGCATATAAATGAACACCCAACGACATGAAAGATCAACGCCATCAACCGATAATAACGAGGAAGTGTCTGAGCAGTTAAGCCAAGAACATTTCCACCTTATTAAAACAATGCTTTATGACACTGCCGGCATCACGCTGGCAGATCATAAACGTAACATGGCACATAACCGCATCGCTAAGCGCATTAAAGAGCTCAATATACCTTGTTTTGATGATTACATTTCTTATCTCAATAAACATCAAGAAGAGGAAATATCAAACCTAGTGAATGCGCTCACTACAAATGTGACGCACTTCTTCAGGGAACAACATCACTTCGAGCATATCAAACAAGAAACAGCCGCCCTACTTAAAGCGGGACAAACTAAAATACGCATATGGTCTGCAGGCTGTTCAATCGGCGCAGAGCCATACTCAACGGCCATTACATTATATGATCTTCAACAATCTCTTGGCATCAGGGCAGATATTAAAATCCTCGCCACTGATATTGATACAACAGCCCTAGAGACAGCGCGTAATCGTAAATATCCCGAGCGCAACATCAAGGGCCTAAGCAAGGAACATTTAAATAAACATTTCACGACAGCCTGCATTAATGGTGAGAATTTTTATAAGTTAAAAGACCATGTGCGCAATATGGTTTCCTTTAATTACCTCAACCTGAATGAAACAAAATGGCCAATGAAAGGGCCCTTTGACTTTATCTTTTGCCGTAATGTTTTCATTTATTTCGATCGTGAAAAACAACTCGAATATGTCGATAAAATGACAGACCTTCTCAAAACAGGCGGCTATTTACTCCTCGGCCATTCCGAACATTTCGCCGCAGAAAACGTCAAATATAAAACATGTGGCCAAACCACATACCAAAAGATCAGTGACTAAAACTATTAGATGAAAGTTATAACATGCTAGCAACCAGGCAGAGCTTACGCGCAGATGGGTATTACGACCAAACACTCGGGGTCCATCTCGTTTCAGTCATTGCTGGCCAATATAACTGGACTACAGCAGACGATATCGCTTTTTCAACAACACTTGGCTCGTGCCTGTCAGTATGCGTTTGTGATACACATGCCAAAATAGGAGGCATGAATCACTTCCTGCTCCCTGAAGCGCCAGAAAACGACAATAGCGCTTATTCTGCATCCTTTCGTTATGGCAGCGCGGCTATTGAAGGTCTGCTAAACGCCTTATATAGCAAGGGCGCAGCAAAAAATGGCCTAACAATCAAAATCTTCGGTGGAGGGCGCGTGCTAAACGGCATATCCTCTGATGTGGGGCAACGGAATATCGAATTTGCACGCCGTTTTTTTACCCGTGAAAATTTACGCATCACAAGTGAAGATGTCGGTGAAAATTTTGGCAGACGCATTATCTTTTTCCCCTCAACCGGCAAAGTCTTGTTGCGTAAACTCGGCGAACAAAAAGAACTTATCTCCATTGCTGAACAGGAAAAGAAAATCATTTCAAAACTAAACCCACAAAGCGAGGAAGGCGATGTCGAGCTCTTCTAATACACTTAGCCCTATCAAGGTCGGAATCGTTGATGACAGCCCCCTCATACGCCAACTCATATCGGCTGCTATTGAGGAAAGCCCTGAATTTCAAATAGTCGGTAGTGCCGCCGATCCTTTTGAAGCCAGAGAAATGATTAAGCGCACAAATCCTGATGTCATCACACTCGATATCGAAATGCCCCGCATGAATGGCATAGAATTTCTAGATAAAATCATGAAGCTCCGCCCTATGCCGGTTATTATGGTTTCAACCCTTACCCATAAAGGCGCAGATATCACCTTACAAGCCCTTGAGATGGGCGCTTTAGACTACGTACCCAAACCCGAAACAAGCAGTGGCAAAGACAATATTCTAAATACTTTCCGCACCGTGCTTATCCCAAAACTCAAAGCTGTGCGCAGTTCCAACACTGCCGCAATGGGACATATTCAAAGCCACAAACCTGCGAATATTAACGCGCCTACTAAAACCAACCAGAACTATGATATTATCGGCATAGCTTCATCAACCGGCGGGATTGAAAGATTGCGCTACTTAATATCAAATATAAGCGTAAATCTTCCACCTATAGTTATCATTCAGCATATAAATAAACTATATGTGCCGCGTATGATTGAACGTATGCAAGAAATTGCACCGCCTCACATCAATATCAAGCTGACCCGTCATAATGATAAGCTTCAACCCAACACGATATATTTTCCTGATAATATTACGCATCTTACAGTGAAAAAAGCTGGTAGTTCTTATCGTGCCCACCTTATCGACAAACCGCCATTAAATGGCTTCATAGCCTCAGCAGATTATCTATTTAATTCCCTAGCAGAAGAATCTAAAAACGATAAAGTTTTAGGATTAATTATATCTGGCATGGGGAATGATGGCGCTGAAGGACTACTAAAGCTTAAAAATGCCGGCGGCAATACAGTTGGTGAGAATGAAGCAAGCTGCCTTGTTTATGGTATGCCGAAAGCTGCAGCTGCCATAGGTGCGTTAAATGCTGAAAAAACTATTCAAAATATCTCAAAATTAATGAATGACGCTTAAAAAATTTTGCTGACATAACAAAAGCTAGAACAAGATAACATCATCGTCATCTTCTTCAATCTTCACATTCATATGACTTGCTGTATCTGCATCTAAGCCAGACAAGAAGTTCTCTTTAACCTTGGAAAGAAAGAACTTACCTAATAATTTCTGCGCCATTTCATCAGGCACACTATCCGCCCCACTCGCATAAGCTTTAGAGAGATCAACCATTTTAAGCGTTTCCTCTTCAATGGACTGTAAAACCATAGATAAATGCTCCATACGCTGTTTCACAAAATCCTGAAACTGAAATGCAATAATGATATCTTTAATATAACCATTAATATTTTGCGTCGCGCTTAATGTCTGCTCCGTAAACTGCTCATGAGTTTGCGCATGCTGATACACCGCCTTAGAGAGAATTTTAATCTTATCGCGAATTTTATATTGCTGGTCAGTCATAATGCCGCCCTCGGCAATCTTCGCGGTCAAATTATCAAGCTCCTGAATGGCCTGCGCATAGGTAATTACCTGATCTTGAACCATAATGCGCTCAGTATTTTTCTTATCCTGAACAGATTTAGTATGTGTATTGGCGCTTTCCGCGATGATGCGAAACTTAGTCACCAAATCACGAATTTTTTCCTGAGAATATTTATCGAGCTCTTCAAGCTCCGCCAATGATCTTTGAGCAGACCATTTTACGAATGCTCCATATGCACTCCATTTCTCAATTAGAGCGGCTTCTTCACTTGAATGATTCATCTGTTTTGCACCTTCTGCCATATTTAAATATCTAGCATAAACGCATGATTTCCTAAAGTGAGCGGGCCATACAAGGGTATTGCAAAACTAAATTTTTCAGAGATTAATTTGAGATAGAAGCATCATGCCCCGCCTCAACCATAGCTGCGCGCGGTAATAAAACCCAGTAATAACCTGTTGCATTCATCTTACCTGCGACCGCTTCAGCCTGAGCGCCATGCCCCCAAAACACATCCCCGCGCACGGGTCCGCGAATAGCTCCACCTGTATCTTGTGCAAACATAAGATGCTGTAAACGTTCTGCACCTTCTATAGGCGGGTCTATATCCACCCAAAGCGGCGCTCCATAAGGCAAAAAGCTACGATCGACCGCTAAAGAACGTCCGGCCGTCAACGCAACACCCTCTGCGCCTAATGGCCCAGCGCCTTCGATTTTTTGAAAAAACACATAAGACGCATTTTTATTCATCACCTCATCTGCACGCTCTGGATTTTGCTCAAGCCAACTACGGATAGTTTGCATAGAAACATTCTCCTTACTCAGCACATTCATCTTTATAAGCTCACGCCCAATCGCATAATAAGGATGCCCATTTTGCCCCGCATAACCAATGCGCATTTCCTGACCATCATCAAGTTCAACAATCCCAGAACCTTGGATTTGAACAAAGAAAGCATCAACCGGATCATCAACCCAAACCAAAACATTATCATTATGCGGCCATTGACCTTGTACAATCTCTGCGCGCGTTTCATACGGCTTAAGCTGCCCGCCAACAACGCGTCCTGCGATCCGCTCACCCTTTAAAGACTCTCGAAACGCACCCAAATTAACCATCACCAAATCTTCAGCACGTTTATATAAAGGTGTTTGATAACCATCATGACGGCTTAATGAGCCATTCAATGACGCTTCATAATAACCAGTAAAAAGCCCTAAATCCTCATCGTGATTAAAAACTTTATAAGGCACGAATGCTTCTTCAAAAAAATGAATGAGTGCGCTTGAGTCACTATGATCAATTTGCGAGAAATTCACACAAATAGAATGCCAATCAGCATAACGCCCTGCCTCTTTAAAGCTTCCAAAATCAAGTTCAGGAGCGCGCTTATTAATACGAGAACATGTGCGTGAAAAAGCTTCTGCCGCGCTTAAAAGATCATCTTCGCCCCAGCGCGGTAAATCCTCATAACGAGCCTGTTCTAAAACCAAACGAGGCTCTAATGGCTTTTCATCCAAAGCCGCATTTTTATCTTCACCGCCATCATCACAGGCGGTTAAAAACAAAAATACGAAAAACAATAAATAAGAAAAAGACCTCATATATCATCAATAATATACAAGGCCCTTAAAGAAAAGTTTTTAAAGAGATCAATTAATGAGAATCTGGAAGAAGATCATTATCCTCCGCGCCTGCATCACGTGTTTCCTCAAGCAACCAGCTCGGATCACGAGATTTAATATCACGGCTAAAGACCCATATATCTTTCATCACAGACACTTTATCTGGGTGCCCTGCAACGATCTCACCATCTTTATCTTTCGTCACGCTACTTTCTTCTGCGCTAAAACGAATAGTAATATAGGCTTTACGTCCGTGAAGCTCTGCATCAATCGCCTCAGCCTTCCTCACAGCATGGATATCCGTATATTGAGAATGACCTTTTTCCTCACGCTGTTTAATCGCGCCATCAAAAGCCTCATAAACCGCCGGGGATAATAAACCTCTCAACGCATCGCGATCACCCTCAGCAAAAGATTCAACAATCATAACAAACGCATCTTGTGCGCCTTGCATAAAGAAATGGATATCAAAGTTTTTATCCGCTTTCGCAATATCGACAAGACCTTCTTCTGTCGTTTTATTATCAATACTATAGCTATCTTTAGCTTCAACAGCTAAATCACGAATAATATCTTCTTGCGTAACAACATGCTCGACCTTTTTATCAAGATCACTTTTATCAGCAGAAGATATATTTTCAATACCAGCAAAAGGGTCAGGACGCGAACGCTCCTCACCATGGCGCGTACCTAAAATACTACGCAACCAAAAAACTAAACCCGCAGCCACTAGGGCATAAACAAAAAGATCAGCTGGCACTTAAGAAACCTCTCATTTTCTTTTTAAAAATCACTCTATTTAATACTAACACACTTTATCATTTGTGTGTACGACAACACTACTCTAGAGTATGGCGAAACTATCATAAAGAAAGACCTAACACCAAAAAAATGCCTATATTTGTATTTTTTATTATCATCCCACTCATAGAACTCGCTTTATTTGCAACAGTAAGTGAAGAAATAGGGATATGGACAACCCTCCTTTTAGCCTTCCTTACAGCAATTATCGGCGGTGCCTTAGTGAAACAACAAGGCATTCAAACAATTATCTCTATGCGCTATGCGCTCGATAAAGGCAAAATGCCACTCAATGAAATCTTCGATGGCTTTTGCCTAGTCGCAGCAGGGGCATTGCTCATTACGCCAGGCTTTTTAACTGACACCATAGGATTTGCACTTCTCACACCACCATTTAGAAGTTTAGTAAGGCAAATCATTAGAAAACATACGCAATGGGAAGTCTCCGTATCACCCAATAACAATAGCCGCGTCTATAATGATGAAACCATCATAGAAGGTGAGTATGAAAAACTCGATCCTGATGACAAGCTACGCTAATCATGCTAAAGCAAACACATAGACTTCATTAATCAACATATTTAACAAAGATACTTAGTAAAAATGGCTGACGAAAAAACAAATATTCCTCAACAACAATCACAACAAATCGCACCTGATATGCCAGTAAATATTATGGCGCAATATGTGCGTGATCTTTCTTTTGAAAATCCAAATACGCCAGATTCTCTGCGCAATAATAATGCACAGCCAGAAATGGAAATTAATATCGGCATGGATGCTAGAAAAATCCCTGACCCTGAAATTGAATATCTATACGAGGTTGTTTTAAATCTTCGCGCTACTGCAAAACGTGGTGAGACAAACTTATTCCTTGTTGAATTACAATATGGAGCACTTGTCTCTCTTCAAAAAGAAATCCCGGAAGATAACCACCACCCATTTCTACTCATCGAAATTCCACGCATTATTTTCCCATTTGCGCGCCAAATCATCAGCAACGTAACAACACAAGGCGGCTATCCACCTCTTATGCTAAACCCTGTAGATTTCCAAGCTCTATACATGGAAAGATTCAAAGACGAAATCAAAGCGGCGCAGGAAGAAAACGCCCAAAACTAAAGGAAACTAATATGCGGATATTCACAATTCTGAGCCTAAGCATTCTCGCCCTTTCATTAGGCGCATGCAACACAATCGAAGGCTTTGGTAAAGATGTAGAAAAAGCCGGTGAGAAAATTCAGCAAATCTAAGCTTTATTTTTTATCCATATAGAATCTTTGATTTTATCCAACAAACCCTCATGTGCAGCCAATTCTTCTGCGCTGGGTTTAAAATCTCTAGGCTCTCTATATTCACCCTTAATCTGTTTTAAAGGCTGCGCATTTTGTGCAGCCTTATCATTTTGCGAAGAAGCATCCGAAGCCAGCCCAAGGCCATGCTGACGCCCCCCTAAAAGCTCTAAATACACCTCCGCTAATAACTCAGAGTCAAGCAAAGCGCCGTGATAAGTTCGGTTCGAATTATCAATACCAAAGCGTCTACACAAAGCATCCAAATTGGCAGGACTTCCTGGAAATTTTTTACGTGCAATCGCTAATGTATCAACGACCGTACCCCAACTAAGCGCTTTATGCCCTACCTTTGCCAGCTCGGCATTCAAAAACTTCATATCAAACTCTGCGTTGTGAATGATAAGTTTGCCGCCTTTAATAAAATCCAAAAATTCCGTATATACCTCGGCAAAAACAGGCTTATCTTTTACAAACTCATCCGTAATACCATGAACAGCTGTGGCTTCTGCTGGAATATCGCGCTCAGGATTGATGTATATCTGTAACGTCTTACCGCTAGGAATATGATTAATCAGCTCAACAGCACCAATCTCGATAATACGATCACCTGTTGAAGGATCCATACCTGTCGTTTCCGTATCAAGCACTATCTCTTTCATGCTGCACGCCCTTTCAAAGATTGCGATTTTATATCTATAAGAACTTTTTTAATCTCTTTCATCATAACAGCACGCCCTAAGCCACTATGAACAACATAATCAGCACGCGCACATTTCTCACCATCAGGCATTTGCTGCGCTAAAATAGCTGAGAATTTTTCTACCTCCATACCAGGGCGCGCCATCACACGCGCTTCTTGCACAAAATCTGGAGCAGAGACATTAATCACATAATCAACACGCTTATCCGCACCTGTTTCAAATAAAAGCGGAATGTCTAAAGCGACAATTTTTAAGCCTTTTCTTTTTTGCGCATGTATAAAATCAATCTGCGCCTCTTGCACAAACGGATGCAAAATTCCCTCAAGCTTTACCTTCATGTCCTGATCATTAAAAACCAAAGCACCAAGTTTTCTACGATTAAGCGTTACAATCGTTTTCTTAAAAGGATTAAGCCCATACTTACGATCATAAATCTGCGGATAAGAGAAATAAGGAAAAGCGGCAATAAAAGCACTCCACCCTGCTGAATCCGGCTTTAATAATTTATGTACCTCCCCATCAGCATCATGCACTGGCACATTCAAATATTCCAGCATTGCCGAAACACTAGATTTTCCCATACCTATTGAACCTGTAAGGCCTATAACAATCATTCTAATACTAAATTCTCTATGCTTTGATCGACATCAGGCAAAACGCCAAACCAATATTCAAAAGCAGGACGCGCCTGATGCAGCAACATGCCAATGCCCGTTACAATCAAACACCCCTTATCCTGCGCTTGTTTAAGCAAATCAGTATAAAGCGGTGCATAAACAATATCACAAACAAGCGCCTCCGGTGAAAGTGCCTGCAAATTTATATCTAAAGCAGGCTGACCGCTCATCCCCAATGAGCTACTATTCACCACAATATCAACGCCCGTTAATATTTCTGATCGCTCATCCCAAGCAGCTGTTTTCACAATGCCTAAGTCTTTAAAGTCATCAGCTAATTTCTGAGCTTTTTCTAATGTGCGGTTACATATAATAACTTCAGCCACATCTTCTTTTAATAGGCCATAGATCACTGCACGCGCTGCACCACCCGCACCAATAACTACAGCGCGCTTCCCAGAAAAATTATATTCTCTTTGCTGCATTTTTATATTTTGAATAAAACCAAAAGCATCTGTATTTGCCCCAATCATTTGCCCCTGATCAAAATAAAGCGTATTCACTGCACCAATAATATGCGCTGTTTCCTCTAAGCCATCACAAAAAGGAATAACAAACTCTTTATGCGGCACCGTAAGATTAAAACCGCTATAACCTTGATCAATCAAACGCTGCAAGCCTTGCTCTAAATGCTGCGGCTCTATATCAAGCGCTTCATATGAACCCTCAAGCCCATATTTCCTAATCCAGTAATTATGAATTAACGGCGATTTACTGTGCCCTATAGGATGACCAATTACGCCTGCCTTAATGAAATCACTCATAAACTCAAACCTTGCTCATCACGTAAATATTTTAATAATTTTAATAAGGGCATTCCTAAAATCGTAAAATAATCACCTTCAATTTTTTCAAATAAATGAATCCCTGCACTTTCGAGCTGATAAGCCCCAACACTTTTTGTAAGAGCATCTCCTGCCGCTGCACAATAACGCTCTAAAAATTCATCATCAAAATCGTGCATCGTTAAGAGCGCTTCTTGCTGCGCCTGCCAAAGCACCTCACCATTTTGCACAATAGCAACGCCAGAAATAAGCTTATGCGTTTTTCCTTTTAAAAATCTAAGCTTATCTTTCGCATCTTCTTTATCAAAAGCCTTATCGAATTTTTGCCCATTACATTCTAATATTTGATCGCTACCAATTACCAAATAATCAGGGTAAGTTTTTGCAACCTCTCTCGCTTTTTCTATCGCCAAAAGCGCGGAAAGCTTTTCTACTGCGCCACCTGTCTCTAAGTAATTTTGCTCTACAGCACGCTCATCAATATCTGCGGGACATATAGTAAATGTCACCCCCGCATTAGTAAGCATATCTGCCCGCGCATTGCTACCTGAAGCTAAAACCAAATCCATTTTAATCTTTGCTCTTTTCTTTATCGCGGCGCGTTTGCAACAAAGCCATAATCTCGGCCGATGTTTCCTCAATTGAACGCTTAGAAACATCAATCACAGGCCAACCTTTTTTGCTAAACAAACGGCGCGCTTTACGAATTTCTTCTTCGATTTTTTCATGATCTAGATATTGATTATCTTTAATATAATTAGGCGCAACCTTCTCACCGCTTTTTAATCGAGATTGTCTTAACTGCCCCAAACGATTAGGGGAAGCTGTCAAACCAACATACATTGGTTTTTTAAGTGAAAGTTTTTCATCCGGCACCTCAACACCCGGAACAAGCGGAATATTCGCAGCCTTAATACCGCGCCGCGCCAAGAAAATACTTGTTGGCGTTTTAGAAGTTCTCGAAACACCAACCAAAATAACATCAGCCTTGGATAAGCCTGTCAAAGTTTTACCGTCATCATGGCTCATCGCATAATCAACCGCTTCTACACGTTTGAAATACGCATCATCCATTGCATGCTGCAAACCAGGAACGCCGCGCGCATGCTCACCAATATATGCGGAAAGTGATCGCATAATCGGATCTAAAACTGGCACACACGGCACACCCAACTGCTCACACGCATCATTAAGGCGTGCACGCATTGCATCATCAACAAAAGTAAAAATAACCGGGCCTGGATTATCTCTGATATGAGCGATAATTTTCTCTAATTGTCGCTCAGTACGCACTAATGGCCAGAATTTTTGTATAGGTTCTACATGCTCAAACTGTGCAAGACAGGCTCTAGCAAGCCCTAACAACGTCGTTCCTGTCGCATCAGAAACCAAATGAACATGAAATCGTTTTTTGGAATTTTTATCACTCATATCGCTACAATAAACAGCAATATGAGCGCAGAAAAGATATTTTTATTAAATTAAGCTACAAGGATCTTGGCCTTCTGGTGTGAATTCACCATCAGGAAAAATTTTCTCGGCCAAACTTGCATCTCTAAATGGAATACCATGAACACGCACCGCGCTCATATCATGCATAATTTGACGGTAATGCGCCTGGTTAACCATATCGCTCATACCTGCATAATCTTCATCAAGAAGAATATTCTCGCCAAATCCACAAAGATACTGATTTTGATCCGGCAATGCTGAGAGCTCTTCAATCTTCGATGCATTCAGATTAGCTGTTCCAAAAGCATCCTTAGAGCCACGCTCTTGAAGTAAAGCATCAATATCATTGAGCGCTTCATGCTCACAAGATTTAACGCGTGAATCGCTCTTATACCACTGTTTAAAAGCCATAGCTAAAGCATAACCATTAAAAGCAGAAGCAGGATTACGCTCTAATGTAGCCGAATAGCACATCGCAATATCACCATCTTCACTGCCGATCATGTGACGCCATAGACTTCCAAAACCTTCACCGCGAAGCTCCCATGCAACCATAACAGCCAATACATCTAAATCAGCAGCGCGAGCACGTTCTAAAACCAAAATATCTTGCGGAGCATAATCTTCATCAAAGCCGCCATGACGCGCTTCTTGCCATACATCACGTAAAGCACGCACTAAAGATACAAGCAAAATATTTCTAAAATATTCACTGCGTCCCAGCGCTGATAAAAGCAAACCGCCATTATCTAAAACAATCATTTTTTCTGGGACATCAATATGGAAGTCAGGGCCATTTAAATCTTCTAATGCTAAGCTCCAGCCATCATCCATGGCTTCAAAAAGCATGCTCGATCCAGTTGGGCAAAGCGCAATCTGCCCACAAGCCCATGATAGAATTTCAAATTTATCGCCGAGAATAAGAGAATCTGTTTGCTCAAAACCATAAGCGCTATCCTCATATAAATCTTCCATACTCCAAACATCTAGGATATGTGAGAAATATTTAGAACCAGCATATTCACCAATCTTAGGCTCAGCGTGGCTAACTAATGTATCAGCTTTCATAACAATATTCTTTCTATCGTAGATTTCAGAGTTTGGCATATCAATACTCTCCTGACCAGCTCCGTAGATAAACGACATTTGATAGGCTTTCTTGATCATCGCTTCGCTTGCTTCTTGTTCGAGGTGACAAACGACGTTTTTGTTTCTGCCCTTTTTCGGCAACATCGGAATCTGATCCTGAGAACTGAAACGTGATGATGTCTGCGCTTTGTTGTTGCGTTGAGCCATTTTGAGTATCCTGTGTGTCTGTTTGAAAGTCGAAAGACGAGAAGCCTTCCGGAGAAGATGCAGAACTTGTTTGCAACTCCTGTTCCGTTTCGCGGAAAGTGCGCTCAAACTTTACAAACCATAGGAAGTTAGCGTTAGAACGATCACGCACATCGGTAAAAATGGCATCATCAATTATTGTCATGGCATGTTCTGCCAGGTAATTTTTGCCGAACGGCATAGCACCGAGTGCGGAAATAAGTGCAGGCGTTAAAGCACTATCAACTTCTTTCATATCAAAAACATAACCCTGATGATCATTGAGCATCTGATTAATCAAAAGTTTGTCCTGTGCACGGCAACGTTCTGATAGGAACCAACCTTCAAATACAGCTGCCATTGCTTGACCATTATTAAGAGTACGAAAATCTAAATACGCTTCACGCGCAAAGGCACGTCCCAAATCAGCAAAAGATGAATTTTCAATTCTCTCCCATACAGCCTTATATCCAGAAAGTTGCAGCTCCCATGCGCAGCGCACGACAGATACTGCCAAATCAGCAACCTGCGCACGATTAACCAAAACCGCGTTATCAGGGTGGAATGTTAATGGGTGAATTAATGCACCTTGGCGGTGCTGCCAGTGTCGACGCAATTCTTGAACGCATAATATAAGCTGCTCAACGAAATCAATATTTTGCTGAATTAAGATTATACCCGCTTCACGATCATAAAATGACGTTTCAATTTGATCACTAAGCTTAATATCAACATTATAGTTTTGAGCACATTCCAAATATGCTTTTGCCAAACGGCTTGAATTTAAAACCTCAATCAACGCATTAAGATCAGAAGCACTCTCTACAGATTTATCCTGTGTGATATCTGCACTACATTCGAAGAAATCACTCATTTTATCTTGTGAACTAATATCTGATTGAGATGCAAAAGAATCAAAACGCTCTAATTCTTTTTTAAGAGTATTAAGTTCATTTTCTAAAATGCCCATATCCGCAGCATCAAAGAACATATCCTCTTCATCTTCATAATGTGAAGATTCATGATCCATATAAAATAATGGCTGTTCATCAATTATCGTGCAAAGCACTGGTTGGCTGTTATTTAATGTATAGGCAACGCGACAAGCTTGGCGTTTCTTCTTAACATCATCAATTATGTCACTATAAATATCACTCATGGTTCCGACCCAATTTAAAACTTTTCTTATGTTTGCTGAAAACGCCCCCGCGCCTCACATGTTTTATTATGGGGCCAAGTTATTAACGGAACCTTTCTAAAATGCAGAAAAATACAAGAAAAACGGGGTATTATAGAAAATAATAGCACTTATTTACGATTATCTTCACGAATGTAAATAATATGTAAATTTTAAGAATTGGAAAAAGCTTAGATTCGCTGAATTTTTAAAAATTTAAAATTTATTGCGCCAAGACATCATCAAGAACAGGAATATCTTCAACCAATAACTCTTCTTCATGCAGTGATATGTATCCGGTAGTATCTATTTTCACTAAACAGCGAAACAGCGAATCTTTAAAGACCATACACGCACGAATATTATAAGTCTTATCTTCGTCAATTTTTTCCAAAGTTAAAACATTTATAAGCTCACCAATTGCTTTACGAGCATTAGGCGGCGGATCATCACGCCAATTTATATCATCAACACTTTCAACAACCAAGAAATTGCCTTTTTTGCCGCGAACATAACTAAAGAAAAAACGCACATAATCGAAAATATTGCTCTCATCTAATGAGATAGGAATCTTCTTATTATGCTCGTATATAATTTCATTAGAAAAATTAATGATAAAAAAATCATCTGCATTTTTGAAAACAACAAAACGCTGCTTAGCAGGAAGTGAAGAAAAATCTGCGATATCTAAAATACGATAGCCTTTATAAAAACTAATATCTTGTGCAAGAATCGTAGTTTTCTCAGCATCAAAAGCGCTTCCATCGAATTTAGGGTTTAATATATCAAGCAAAGAAGAAACTTCTTTAGGTGATAATTTTGCAAAAGCGTTTTGATACATAAAATTTAGATCTCAATTATATTATAAGACTTACCATATGAAAGACTTAGCATAAAATCATATCACATCCTATAGACATGTATAACAATGTGAATGAATCAATAACAATTCTATGGATAAAAAATGTATAAACTTATCCCAAACTCATGCCATTTTTTAAAGGTGAGTCTTCCCCATGTGCAAAATCAAAAAACCTTACCATCAACTTATCTGAATGAATCATCTCGAATCCTTTATTTACTACGCTCTATAAAAAAACGCATTCAGTGGATAAAATTTTGGATAATTTTTACCCCCATGACTCACAGCCCCTACTCTTAACTAAAACCTATATAAAATAAAAAAATAAGAATAGATAAGCTTAACTCTTCACGCTAAGTTACCGCCAGTAATCAAACATGAAAGTTAAAAACCATGCTCAATCAGCATAAACCATTTTTGAAAACCCTTAGCGGAAAAAAACAAGATAAACCGCCATTCTGGTTCATGCGCCAAGCAGGACGCTACCTTCCTGAATACAGGGCATTACGCGCAGAAAAAGGCGGGTTTTTAGCAATGGCCTTCGATCCGAAAGCTGCTTGTGAGATTACCATGCAACCGATTAGACGATTTGAAATGGATGCAGCGATTATCTTCTCGGACATCCTCACCATCCCGATGGCACTAGGCCAGCATCTTGAATTTGTCGCTGGGGAGGGACCAAAGCTTGGCGAGTTGAATATCTCAAAATTGAAATATGATGATGATATTTTACAACCAGTTTACGAAGCGCTTAGCAAAACATCTGCACAGCTCAAAGCCGAAAACTATACAAACACAGCTCTGATCGGCTTTTCTGGCGCCCCATGGACGGTGGCCACCTACATGATCGAAGGCGGATCATCAAAAGATTTCATGAAAACCAAGCTTTTTGCTTACCAACAGCCAGATCTATTTGATGAATTGATTGAAATATTAACCAATTCAACCGCGCAATATCTAATCAAGCAAGTTGAAGCAGGCGCAGAAACTCTACAAATTTTTGACAGTTGGGCAGGCGCTTTAGATGCTGAAAGTTTTGAGAAATACTCAATCGAGCCTATTAAAAAAATCATAAGCCAAGTGCGCGAAAAATACCCTGATATTCCAATTATCGGTTTTCCAAAAGGCGCTGGGACTGGCTTGATAAAATTTGCAAAGCAAACAGGCATTACAGCGATAGGCCTTGATTCTCAAACGCACCCACAATGGGCAGCGCAGAATCTACAATCTCTCATGCCTGTGCAAGGTAATCTAGATCCGATGATGCTTATGGCAGGGGGTGAAAAAATGCAAAAAGCTGCAGCTCTGATCATGGAAAATTTTGCATCAAAGCCCTATATCTTCAATCTTGGGCATGGTATTCATAAAGATACACCCATAGCACATGTAGAAAAACTTGTTGAAACCTTAAGAGGGTAAGAACCAGATGAGCGAAAAAGTAGCTATTATTTTATTTAATCTTGGTGGGCCGGATTGTAAAAATTCAATTCGCCCGTTTTTATTAAATTTCTTCATGGACAAGAACATCATTGCAGCCCCTACGCCTATTCGTTGGTTTATCGCGAATATGATTGCTAATCGCCGTACAAAAAACGAAGCAGGTGAGAGTTATGGCGAGCTTGGTGATAAATCGCCGCTTTTGGATAATTCAATTAAGCAAAGTAAAGCGCTTGATAAAGTGCTCAATAAAAACGCAGGAGATAACGTAAAATATAAAAGCTTTATCTGTATGCGTTATTGGCATCCAATGGCACCACAAGTTGTTCGTGAAGTTCGCGATTGGGGCGCAGATAAGATTTTAATACTCCCGCTTTATCCTCAATTCTCAACGACCACGACCTGGTCTTCATTGGAACAATGGAATAAAGCAATGTTTGAAGCAGGAATGGAGACACCAACCTCTACAATTTGCTGTTACCCAAACAATGAGGGTTTTATTTCCGCTTCCGCGCAAAATGTTAAGCAGAAATACGAGCAAGCCCTTAATGATGGGCACGAAAATATCCGCGTTTTATTCTCCGCTCACGGCTTACCTGAAAAGATCGTAAAAGGTGGCGACCCCTATCAATGGCAGTGCGAGGAAACGGCAAGTAAAATCGCTGAGAAAATGGGCATTGAAAATTTGGATTGGCAAATTTGTTATCAATCTCGTGTGGGCCCGCTTAAATGGATTGGCCCAAGCTTGGACGAAGCGCTTGATAAAGCAGCAATGGAGAAAAAATCTGTCGTTGTGTTCCCACATGCCTTCACACAGGAGCATGTAGAAACGCTCGTTGAGCTTGATATTGAATATCGAGAAGAAGCTGAAAAAATGGGCATTGAAGGATATTACCGCGCTGAAACAGTCGCAACGCATCCTGACTTTATTGATGGCCTAGCTAAGCTGGTATTTAAACATACGCCTAAAAACGGAGTTTATGCTGAAGGCGAAGATGTATTATGCCCTTCACATTTCTCCCGCTGTTGCATGCGATGTGGTTCACCTAAACCTTAAACACAAGTTGAAATTATGGACATCCAAACTCTTCTTTTAGAAAATTATCAGTGGCTTCGCTCATTGCATATTATCTCAGTGATCGCTTGGATGGCTGGAATGCTTTATTTACCAAGGCTTTTTGTTTATCACGCAGACACAGCCATAGGCAGCGAGCAATCAGAGACATTCAAAATCATGGAAAGGCGCTTACTGCGCTATATTACAAATCCTGCAATGATATCATCATGGCTATTTGGATTACTCATGCTCTATGCAAACCCAGGCTTACTGCAAGGCCAAGGCTGGATGCATGCAAAAATCCTTCTAGTATTGCTAATGTCTGCAGTTCATGGCGTTTTGTCATCGGCAAGAACAAAATTTGAGCGTGATGAAAATACTAAATCCGCCAAATATTACCGCTTCTTAAACGAGATCCCGACTCTTTTGATGATTTTGATTGTTATATTCGCGGTTGTTGAGCCTTTTTAAATATCATTTTTCTTTAAGAATCGGCCAATTTTTTAAGGGTATATCTTAGATCGATAATAGACAAAAACAGCTCAAATCATATAACATGTTGAGAATGAAAAGCTGGCTCTATCTCTTATCTTTATTGTGTATTTGTGCTTTTGTTTCAACGCAAGCATATGCAAAACCTAACCCGCGCTATGCCTCAATTATTATTGATGCGGAAACAGGTACGGTTTTAGAAGCACAATATGCAGATAAATCACTACATCCCGCCTCGCTGACAAAAATTATGACATTGCTCATGTTATTTGAAGCTATGGATCAAGGGCGCATTGGTTTAAATGATAGAATTCGTATATCCTCTCATGCTGCCTCTATGGTCCCGAGTAAGTTAGGTCTAGCTCCGGGCTCATCCATTCGCGTAAAAGATGCAATAAAAGCTCTTGTGACGAAATCTGCAAATGATGTAGCCGTTGCAATCGCTGAGCATATAGGCGGCTCGGAAAGAGGCTTTGCGAAAATGATGAACCGTAAAGCTATCCAGATCGGTATGCGCCGCACAACATTTGTAAATGCGTCTGGCTTGCATAACCGCCGCCAAGTCAGTACCGCTCGCGACATGGCGACATTGGCACAATATGTGATCAATGCTTACCCATCCTATTATAAATATTTCTCGCTTCAATCTTTTAGTTATGACGGTAAAACATATCGTAATCACAATAAGCTTTTAAAATCATACTCAGGCATGGATGGTATGAAAACAGGCTATGTGGCTGCATCTGGTTTTAACCTCGTAGCCTCTGCCGTTCGTAACAATCGCCGCATCATTGCGGTTGTTTTTGGTGGCCGCACTTCAAGAAGCCGTAACGCGCATATGGAAGTTCTACTTGATCGCGGATTTAATAAAATTGCAAAAATCCGTGTAGCGCGTGCAATAGCGCCATTGCCAGCTAAAAAACCTATAATTTTAGAAGCCTTTGCCCAACTTAATAAAGTTGGCAGTGAAGGCAGTGCACGTATTGCCAGCATTAACCCTGTAATTATTGATAGTTTTAGAGAGCTCATTGGTGAAGGCGATTCAGACCCTACGATTTCTCAGCGTATAGAAACAGGCTTGTTGGCCATTTCAGCGCATAGCGGTCAGAAAATTTCTGCAAGTACGTATAATAAAATTATTCAATCAGCTCAAAAGCAAACAGGTAAAACAAGCGCGCCGACTTTAACCAGTCCGGTAAATAGCTGGTCCATCCAAGTTGGTGCTTATAATAGCCGGGCTACAACTGATCGCGTCATTCATAAAGCGCTTGATAATTTACCTTCAAGCTATGCTGGTGTTCAGCCAATGATCGCCCCTTTAAAAACAGATAATGGCTGGTTATTCCGTGCGCGTTTGACGGGTTTGAGTAAGCAAGAAGCTTATGCAGCCTGTAAATATCTAAAAGATTGTTTACCCGTAGCCCCAAAAAGATAGATAATAAATAGATGAGAGTTTTTACAAATCGCGAAGTGAACATAAAAAAACGCCAGAATGAAAAGGGAAATGTCCTTTTTATTATCCTCATGGCGATTGCCCTTATCGGTACGCTAACAGCGGTTATTCAAAACTCTAGTAATTCTGATAGCTCAAATATTGATGATGAAACGCTTTCTATCAAAATTTCTGAAATAAGAAGCTATACCTCTGAGCTAGAGCGCGCTGTCCTTTATATTAATCAAAATGGGATCAGTGAAGAGGATATTCGTTTTGCCCACCCTGATGCTAATTCTGAATATGGCGATTTATCCGCTGATACAGACACCACAGATCAGGTCTTTCATAAAGATGGCGGGGCTGCTCTATATAGAGCTGCACCTTCAGGCTTAAATGATGGATCCGCATGGGAATTTACAGGCTCAACAGCGGCGCCTAATGTCGGAACATCACGCGCAGACCTTATAGCCGTCCTGCCCAATGTAACGGCTGCATTTTGCTCCAAAATTAATGAAATGAATGGCCAAAGCTCAATCCCAGATGATACGAGCGATTGTGTTTATGCTGGTGCAACAGCGCGTTTTGATGATGCAACTCAATATGCGTCATCACCTAATACAATGAATGAATCGACATTCACACAAGACGTAAATATTTCCTCAGCCAAAGCCGCACCACAGGCTTGCGTAGCGTGTGCGGATGGTAATTATTACTTCTATAATGTGTTATTGGCGCGCTAGTTAATACGCAGAGCTATCCAGGCGAATGATTTTAGGCTTAGGCTTAGCGAGCTCCGCAACTTCTCTTGTAAGCGGGAGCTTATAATCAAATACAGCAATGACCTGATTATTTTCCGCATCAATAATACGCATGCTTACATCCATATCTGTGCGATTGCGCATGAAACTTCCAGAGAGAATAAAGTCCCCACTTTTTGATAAAGACTCATCGCTAGGTTTAAGATAATTAGTATCTTCTGCCGTTGCCACACGCCCTAGATTAACCCGATATCCAAGCTGTGAGAGACGTATACCTATTTGCTCAGGCACCATTTTAGAAAAAGTCGAACCCATATCAGGCTGCTGAACATCCGTTAAAGGGCGCGCTTCAATATGCGCATAACGGCTAATATAGCTTTTGGCTTGCTGTATTAAATAATCAGCTGCGGCATAGTTCTTTTCAGAAAAATTAACCTCTTCCTGAACGAATATACCATTCGCAGCTGTGTCTAAAAACATAGTCGTGCATCCGGTATTAAAAAATAACCCACCAACCAAAGCCAAGCTCAAAGAGCTTGAGCGAATTGATTTTAAAAAGGGTTTTTTAGCAGCCATGTTTACAATATTGGTCTTGATCATTTAAAGGCAAAGCAGCAGGCGCTAAGAAAAATGGCACAAAATCTAGCTCAGGAAGCATATATACCCCTTCAATACCTGGCGCTACGCGGCCATTTCGTACCATGCTCAACGTTAATCTAAATGGCTTTAATTCTTGAGAATCTAGATTTGGATAATCTGGATCACTCGTAAAGGCGCTATAGCTATAGCTCTGCATAACCTCACCTTCTTTATTCACCGGATAAGAATGTGCAGAATAGAACAAAATAGGCGATTCTTGCTCATCAGAAATCACATGCGAATATGCACGCAAACCTTCTTTTAACACATAGTCATAGCTCGCTTGGAAACTACTATGTGGAAGGTTGGTGCGTAGCTTAATAGTATCAGGAACATAAAGCTCACCATGATCGATTTTGAGGATCAAATCACGCAAAGCATAGCGCCATGCAAGTAAATGCGCTTCATTATCTTCTTCGCTATATTTATAGCCGATATCCGCCCCTTCAGGGCCCTTTAGGCCTTTATGCTTGCCATGGTGGTGCGTATATCCAGTTGGCATATAGCTAGGATTATAGCCTACACATCCACTTAGAGAAGCCAGCGTAAGAAGAGGTAAAATAAAATGACGCATATTGAAAAACCTGAATTTTGAATAATTTAAGCTTGAATAGCTTACTTACAGTTATAACACTTTACCAAGAAATGAGTATAAAATACAGACTTAAACAAACGCGAATGTAAATATGATGCAATTTTAAGACGTCCAATAGGAACGGCGGAATAAAATAATAACCGTTAACACTTCTAAACGCCCTAACAACATACCTGCTGAGAGCAGCCAAATCGCTGTTTCAGAGAGACTTGAGAAATTTCCGGCAGGCCCAACAATATCACCTAAGCCCGGGCCCACATTCGCCAAAGCTGTTGCGGCGGAGCTAATAGAAGTAATGAAATCTAAACCTGTTAAGGCGAGCAAAACGGTCAAAATCGCATTTGAAAAAACATAAAGGCTCAAAAAGCCAAGCACCGCCATACAAACGGAATAATCTAGTGGCTTACCCTGATAGCGAATTGTAAAAACACCATTCGGGTAAATAAGCGTTTTAAACTGACGGCCCAACGTTTTTGACACCACCACGAGGCGCATAACTTTAAGCCCACCAGTGGTCGATCCAGCGCAAGCGCCAAGATAAGTCATGAATAAAAACAGCGTTACTGCAAATGAACCCCATAAACTATAGTCTGAGGTTGCATAGCCTGTTGTTGTCACGACAGAAACAATATTGAAAATGGAGTAACGAAAACTTTGTTCTAAAGTGTAAGCCGAATTATCCCAAAGCCAACATGTTAAAACAAAAGTGAGCATAGCGAGCAAAAAGACAAAAGCTTTAAACTGATCATCTTTAAAAAACATAAAACGACCTTTAAAAAGCAACTGAATATATAAAACGAATGGTAAACCGCCTAAAAACATAAAAAATGTCGCCGCATATTCTAAGGCAGCACTATCAAAATGCCCAAAAGAACGATCATGCGTTGAGAAGCCGCCAGTCGGAATAGTCGTCATCGCATGATTAGCAGCATCAAACCAGCCCATCCCTAAGATCCAATATGTGACTGCGCAAATAACCGTAATGAGAATATATACAATCACAAGCGCCCATATAAGGTTCGTACTGCGGGACATTATTTTTTCTGAGCGATCTGAGGATTCAGCTTGAAAGAGCTGCATACCACCAATACGAAGAAAAGGAAGAAAGATAATCGCAAAGGCAATCACGCCAATTCCACCTATCCATTGAACAAAAGAGCGCCAAAATAAAACGCCATGCGACATTTGATCCAGGCCATTTAAAACAGTCGATCCTGTTGTTGTGATCGCTGAAACAGACTCAAAGAAAGCTTGAGCGAAGCTGATATTGAGATCCGAGTAATAAAGTGGAAAAGCAGCAAATAAGCTCATAAAGACCCAGCTCAAAGTCGTGAGCAAGAACACCCAGCGCGACGAGAGTTTCTTCTCATAATTGACATTCGCAATTAACAAAGCTCCGCCAAAAAATATTGAAATGAGCGCGCATCTTAAAAAATCAGCTGCATTATCGTGATCATTTGCCCAATCAATAGCTGCAGGAATAAGCTCAGCTATACCAATCACGCTCAATAGCAAGCCAATTGTAAATGCGATTGTTTGGGTTGGCAGCATGGTAATAAATATCCTATCTCGATAAGAAGCTTATACGAAAAGACTTTAAGAAGCTTTGATTTTTTTAATGGAATTGGTTGTTGAATGCCCATCATATACTGGCATGACTTCAACAACGCCGCCATTTTTAATGACAGTAGGCGCTTCAGGGATTTGATCAATGGTATAGTCTCCGCCCTTAAAATAAATATCAGGCTTTAAGGCTTCAATGAGAGCGCTCGCCGTATTGTCATCACCTTCTTTTTCTGCGCCAAACATCACAACAAGATCAATAGAGCCCAGCGCTGCTAAGACATGTGCGCGTGATTGCTCGTCATGAACAGGGCGCTCTGGCCCCTTTAAAATGCGTATTGAGCTATCCTTATTAAGCCCCATAACCAAACGGTCACAGCGATCACGTGCTTGGTTTAAGTAATTCACATGCCCGTAATGCAAGATATCGAAACATCCATTGGTAAAGCCGACTTTTAAGCCACGCGCCTTCCAGCGTTTAATCTGCTCAGCGGCCTGCTCCCATCCTAAAATATCACCGCGCTGGGCACGATCTTGCTTAAAGCGCTCTTTACCACTGCTATGAACTGCCAAAGAAACATCCTCATGCGCTAATGCTTCTTTTAATTCTTCAAGGCGTATAGGGGCTGTACCGACTTTGGTGACAACAATACTGCCCGCCATATTCGCTAAAATAGCCGCATCTACTAGGTCGCTATTAGCAGCTAAGCTCGCTGCAATCGTTGCTATAACTGTATCTCCAGCCCCTGATACATCGAAGACTTCAATATCTGAGCCTTCAATATGCATGGCAGAACTACCATCATTTTTTATGACGCTCATACCTTCACCAGAACGTGTGGCAATGACAGCCTCTATTCCGCACTCGGCGATAATTTTCTGCGCGGCCTCTACAACACGTTTATCAGAGGAGAGATCTTTTATGCCAGAACCTTCACTAAGCTCTTTCTTATTAGGAGTAATAGCGCTCGCACCTTTATAAAGACTATAATCATGACCCTTCGGATCGACAATGACAGGAATGTTATGCGCTTTAGCTAGCTTCATAACCTCTTGGATAAGGTCGCGCTGAAGAAGCCCCTTCCCATAGTCTGATAGAATAATAGCGCCTGCTTTAGAAATTTTAGCTTTGAGCTTTTCAATGATCTGAACACTTAGATCAGTATTCACAGCGCTTTTATGTTCATGATCAGCTCTAAGAAGTTGCTGATGCGCTGCTAGAAAACGTGTTTTGATGGTTGTTGGTCTATTATGATCAATCACTAAACCACTATTATCAAATCCCAGATCTTGAATGAGTTTGGAAAGCGTCTGCCCATACATATCATCGCCTATAATCGAAATCATATGCGCTTGAACACCTAATCCAGCTAGATTTGAAAGAGCATTTCCAGCCCCCCCCAGCATCTCATCTTCATGGCTTATATTAAGAATAGGCACAGGGCTTTCAGGAGAGATGCGCTCAACATGTCCGTAAACAAAGCGATCCAGCATGATATCGCCAATGACGATCACTTGTGAGTTAGCATAGCGATCTAATAATTGATTGAGGCTATGAATATCGCCACTCTCGTTATTTTGCATTTTATATCCTCTGAAACGCTTAAAAATAATAAAAAAACATCATTTAAAGCAGAATTTAGAGTCTTTATGCCGTTTTGTTAGGATTTCGTCAATCTTTCTACTGTTTAATAGGGGAGTGAAAAACTCAGAACGTTCACAAATAAATAAAAACCAGATTTAAAAGCCGGCATAGATCGGTATAGAACAAGGGATTAACAATTATGCGCAAGACAAGCGGAATCTTAACAACGATAAAACATTCATTACAGCGCCAAAGACTGGGTGAGCTGCTTGTATTGCAAGGTAAAATATCACCACGCGAGCTTCGTTTAAGTTTACGCGAACAAAAAAGAACCAAAAAGCCTTTGGGACAAATCTTTTTAGAAAAAGCGGTGATCTCTCGTCGTCAGCTTGTTTTTATTCTAGGACGTCAATATTTGTTACGCGCTTGTGCGACGTGCCTTTTCATCGCCGCCTCAACAAATCTCGCTGCTAGCAAAAAGGCGCATGCCGAACGTATTTCGGATGTTCCGGCTAAATTAACGCTCTCTAGCATGGCGAGTGAATTTACCCGTGTGAGCGCTTATCCGGCTATTTATGGCACAATAGAAAAGAAATCGACCAATTTATCAGCCTTTACCAAATGGTCAGGTATGTTCGAGCGTTTTGAAAAAGATTTAACGCAACAAGCTTCAATCAAAGTCATTCAAGACTGGCAAAGCGATTTAAAACAGATTAAACGCGGCTCAATTAAAAATATGGCTGAAGATGTAAATAAGCTCGTTAATAAAACGCGCTATATCACAGATATTAAAAATTGGGGCAAATCTGACTACTGGGCAACACCGGCAGAATTCTTACAGCGTGGGGGAGATTGCGAAGATTATGCGATCGCTAAATATACGGCTTTACGGGCGCTGGGCGTACCAGAAGAACGCCTGCGCGTGGCAATTGTGCAAGATACATATAAAAACATCCCGCACGCGGTCTTGATTGTATATACAGAAAATGGCGCTTATCTCTTAGATAACCAGAATAAGAACATGATTAGCGCGAGCTTTGGCGATCGCTATAAACCGATCTTTTCAATTAATCGCCAAGCATGGTGGCTTCACAATCAGCCTGACACATCAACAGTTGTAGCCAGCGCTGTTCGATAAAACCATATTTGGGCGCTATTCAACTTCGGCTATTCGTAAAATATTGGTTGTACCGGATATTCCAAATGGCACACCGGCTGTCATAACAAAGCGATCCCCATCACTTGCTATTTTCTCGGCCTTAACGATTTCACAGGCATGCGGCACGGGCCCGCTAAACTCACCTTGTATTTCAGGGGCATGCACACCGTGCACACCATAAGCCACAGATAATCTACGCGCCACTTTTAGCTCAGGGCTAAGGCATAAAATCGGCACGCGCGGGCGTTGTCTGGCCATTCTAAGCGCCGTTGCGCCTGAACATGTATAGGTCACAATTGCCTTAGCTTCGATATCATCTGCTACATATTGCGCGGCCGCCGTTATGGCGTCTGAAGGGTTTCCGATCGTTTCAACATGCGCATCATCCATAAAGCTTCGATAAATATCATCATCTTCTGTACGTGCGCAGATTTTATCCATCATCTCAACGCTTCTGAGTGGATGCTCGCCAGAAGCTGTTTCAGCTGAAAGCATAACAGCATCCGCACCATCATATACGGCTGTCGCAACATCAGAAGCTTCGGCGCGGGTAGGGCGAGAGCTTGTAACCATACTTTCAAGCATCTGCGTGGCGACAACAATAGGCTTGCCACTCGCACGCACCTGTCTCACGACATGCTTTTGAACTGACGGTACATCTTCAGGCGGGATTTCTACGCCTAAATCGCCCCGTGCAAGCATCACGCCATCAGCAAGCGCAATAATATCGTCTAAATTCTCTAATGCGGCTGGCTTTTCGAGCTTGACCATCAGTGTTGCACGTCCGTTAATGAGCGCCTTGGCTTGCTTAACATCTTCGGCGGTTTGCACAAAGCTCTGTGCAATCCAGTCCACACCCATGCCAAGCGCAGCTTCTAAATCTATTTTATCTTTTTCAGTCAGTGCAGGAATATCAATATAAGCGCCAGGTACATTCAAACCCTTCTTATCAGAAAGAGCCCCGCCCGCTCTAATTTCTGCGACCACATAAGGGCCGTGCTCATCCTCGCCCTTTTCGCGAATACGGCACCTAACATTGCCATCATTCAAAAAGAAGAGCCCACCAATTTCTAAAGCGGCTATAACTTGTGGGTGTGGCAAGTAAACGCGGCTCTCATCACCATCTTCAGGGTTTGAGTCAAAGCGCATCATCATGCCTCTTTCAGTCATAATACTGCCATCTTTGAATTTACCGATCCTAAGCTTAGGCCCTTGCATATCGGCTAAAATCCCAATGGGACGGCC
>MDSZ01156733.1_pt1 | contig 85770 bp, 72 predicted proteins | sample 811201 | NCBI WGS metagenome assembly MDSZ01 (sample SAMN05326647, study PRJNA326480) | marine metagenome | isolation source: seawater | place: Indian Ocean: North | collected 2010
AAACTTGAAAAATCTGGGTCATTTGTCAAACGAGGTATTAGGCTTCCTAAAGAAAAAAGCGAAGATATATTTGGTTACGCCACCACGGTTATGACAATATTTTCTCCAAAGACAGACAAGACAGAACCAACTCGATATAAATATTTGACTATTGATGATGGGCATCTTGAATTAATTGTTACGTGTAAATAATTTTAAATAAAAACCAAGTTCTTAGACATCATTGTCAAAGTTTAATGTGTCTTGAATTAAAAATATGAATCAAGCGCAAAAAGAAAAATGTCATTTTCTCTCAAAAATTTCCGGAAACTTTTTCAAAACTTTTCGATCAGCTCTATTCACAATAGAGCTGATTTTGTATATAATGAATATATAATATGAAAAGTCAACCTAGTTTTAATATATATTATAAGCAAACTATGTGTTTCTAATATAATTTACAAGTCCGGAGAGCTTAAATGAGTATTGACAGAAAACAAATTAGAAGTCTAATCTTAAAAGAAATGGATATGATGGGAATGACAGTGGATATGGAAGCTGCTTATAACATAATGATGGGCATGTTTACAATTGCCTCGTTTGGTTCAGTTTTTGTTTCTATGCTTTTAATGCTTGGCCCTATTATGTTTTCGAATATTATTGACCATTACTACAGAGGAATGTTTACAGACGAAGAATTTAGACACTTTGTCGAGCTTTCAAAAACTGATCCTGAAGCTGCAAAGCAATTTGCCGAACAAATTAGACAAAGACAAGAAAGAAGATAAAATCAAGAGATTAAATTAAAAAATAGTGTTAAAATGTTAAGAAAGACAATAAAAAAACTTATACTTGAGCAAATGTCAAAAGATGAAACAAGCTTTTACGGCGTAAATGCCGAGGCAATTAGCTATTTGTTAAAAAATCCTGGATTTTTTTCAAAACTAGGAGATGAAAATTCAATAGAGCAGTGGTGTGAAAACTTTATTGGCGAAAGAATGGGCGGCGGTTATTCTCGACTTGCCTTTTCAATGAGAGGAAATAACGATTTAGTTTTTAAAGTTTCCTATATTGGGGAAGAAGGTGATCTAACAAACCAAAAAGAAATAGAAAATTTTACAAGATATAATTTTCAAAATCCTTTTTTTCCAAGAGTTTTTACAAGTGACCCGTCTGGAGAATGGTTTATTGTTGAAAAATTGAACCTTTTAATAGACGATGAAACTTCAATTGATAGAGCTAAAACTCTTTTTGACCCGTATATTAGAAAAAAGATAAAAGTTTTAAAAAATATTGAAGAATTGCTTAGACTTTCAGTTCAAGGAACTGAAGATGCTGATGAAAAATACAAATTGCTTCTTGGGCTTCCCGGGGGTGGTTTTGGAAGTATTGGTATTGACAGAGTTGCTTATTTTTATTTTGACGCTGCGCTTAGAAGAGTTTGGGATAAAGACGTTTGGCAATTTGAAGTAGTAAGAGAGCTTGAAATAATTGATATGTTTGACTATTTTCAAGGTCAGCATGAGAAAGTTCTTGAAGAAATATGTAAAAAAATATTAAAAGACCCGTGGATGTCAAGCTTTTCAAAAATAATGAAGAGTCTTGATATAGATTGGGGAGATATTGGACCAGGTAACATTGGTATTGATGAACAAGGTAATATTAAAATTTTAGACATAAGTATATTTGACGAGAAATTTGCAGGTTCAATGTTTGCCAAGTCAGGCACCCCTGTTTCTTGGGGATGATATCAGCTTATTTGATCACTGTAAAGATATAGAATTTTCTAGCACGCGGGTAAAGACATGAAAACAAGTAAAGAAAAAATTAAAAAAGTTATTAAAGAATACATTGAAGATTTTTTAAACGAATCTGACTTTGATATGGAGAAAATGGGAAGAAGAAGTATAGGACAATCAAAGTCAAGAGTTGCTTCTAAGGATGTCAATCGAGTAGAAATGGTTTTTTCTAAATATAGAGAGATATATCCTAGAATTTTAACCTATGACGATATTGGATTTATTGATTTTATTATCAATACCGGCAAACTAATATATAGCGATGATCGAGAATTGCTTTTGACAAAAAAAGAATCACTAATTAAAAGTTCTGATCGTAACAAAGCTAACGACGGAACAGCAACTAGAATTGGTCGTATGATGTTTGAAGGTGAAGAATCTGATGAGTCTTAGGTCGTTAATTAGAGAAAATATATTTTTATTGTTAGAGGCGGCAGAAGGTTTTTATAGTAATTCTGAGCTTAACAGTAAAATTGATTCTGTTTTAGGACCTGAGTATACAAATATAGACTCTTTAAATATTTCTGGCTTTAAATCACTTATGAAAGAGATAGCAATAGTTGAATCAGGATACGTTAGTTCTGGAAAAATTATGAATGATAATGAAATGAGTGGAGATATTAAAGGGGTATTTCAATTATCTCCTATTGCTTTAAAAGACCTAAGAAGAGATAATGTCGTACCTAGTACAAAAAAATACTGGTATAAAAAAGCCAAAGAAAGAGGTACAAAGTCAGAATGGAAGGATCAACCCTATGATGACATTTACAAGTATATAATGATGCAGACTGTGGCTGCATGTTTATATTGCTTGTATTTGTATTATGAAGTGGCAGGAAAACCCGATCTTTCATCTATTGATGGCAGGTCATCTTTTTGGTCTAATTATTATAATTCAAAGAGCGATGAAAAAGGTACATCTAGCTATTATAAGAAAAAAATAGAAGAATTTGAAAGCTATAAGTGAGAATTTAAATGGGCGGTTCAGCATTACAAGGTAGGGATATTAAAAGAGAAGAAATTGAGCTAATTGTTAAAAAGCTTAATGATCTAGGTTTTTCAAGTCATTGTGAAAAATACGATGTTTGCGGATCGTATAGAAGAAAACAGCCGGTTTCAAGTGATATCGATATTGTTCTTCTTCCAAAAGAATCTTATTATGACTGGATTAAAAATGTCGATTGCGAAAAAAGATACGGATACTTTTGTGACTCTTTATTAATTGACGGTGTTCAAATTGATTTTTTTCCGGCAAATATCCATAACTATTACTGTCAAGTAATGATGTGGACAGGCTCAGCCACGTTTAATACATATATTAAGTCTGCTTTTTTAGACAAGGGTATATTCTTTTCTACATATGGGATATATGTTAACGAAAAACTTGTAACAGGTATAAAATCAGAAAAAGATATATTTAATATTATTGGACATAAATACATTCCTCCTGAGGGCAGGGAGTTTGGATTTAAAAAAGTAAAAAAAATTATTAAGTCAAGAGAACCTGAATGGAAAACTTAGTTTTAGAAATTAACTCTTTAAACCAAAAGAAGAACAGAGTCAAATGGAATGATTATGAAAAATATTTAAATCATTTTGATGAGTCTTGTATGGATTCCGAGCTGTTTTTTAATACTTGCGAAAAAATATCAGAAAAAATAAGAAACAATCACAGAGATATGTACAAAGACTCAGCAATGCAATGTGTTAGAGATGTTGCTAGCTGTAAAAAAGAAATTTCTATAAAAGACTTTTGCAAAATATCAGAGGAAGGTTGCATTGTTAATATTTTAAAATATTTTCAAAAGCATTTGCTAAATGATAGTTTAAGTGATTTTGAAAAAGGCGTTTATGCATATTTTGGAATAATGCTAGCATATATTACTAGTGAACAAGCAATACATATAATACCTGATACATTTTTTGGCGGCAAGCTTTTTCTAGACGAATCCTTATGTGAGGATCTGACAGTTGACGATCCTGAATTAGAATTTTTTGACCTTAGTTCTACAGGTTTCTTTTTTAATATGATGAAGGTTTGCTTCCTGAGCTGCTTTAAACCTAAGGTTTTTAATCACATTCAGAAAAAGGGTAATAGAATATCAAGGATACATCCGTTTTTACCAAATAAAGAAACTTTGTTAAAATCTGCAAACATTCCTGACGATTTTGACCTTAATGAATATATTTCTCCAGAAATTAGACAAAAAGGCCTTACATTAAAGATGCTTGATAGAGAAAACCCTAAAATTATGAGCTATAAATACAAGTTTAACAATACAGACGAAGCAATTATTAATCTGTTTTTTATGTTTTATAACAATTTTGATTATCTGTCTGTAACAATCCCTTGGAGAAAAGATCTTTTAACAAGGGTTATGCCTAAAATTATGAGACATGTATGAAATACCTTTTTCTTCATATACCAAAATCAGGTGGCTCTTACATACACAAAGCCAAAGAAGATAAAATAATATCCGATTCTATTGTAACACCTTACGAATATTCAAATGGTTTAAGATGGCACATGTCTTTTATACCAGGGTCAGAGATATATGCAAATCCTAAAACTGATTTTGCACTAAGTTATTCTGATTATGACTGTATCCAGTCAACACCTGTCTGGAGTGAGAATCCAAAAGTTTTTACAGTTTTAAGAGATCCTTGGACTACTTTGTGGAGTCTTTTTTGTCATAATAACTTTGATGGTTTTGATAATGTAAACAAAAGGGTTAATCTTTATAGTTTTCATAAGTTTATTGATTGGTTTACAAATGACAAAAATGAGTGGGGAATAAATAGTATAAACACTCCTTTTAAAAAAGACTTATACTATCAATGCTACAATAAAGACAAAGAAGTTATGGCTGACATTTCTATTAACTTTGATACTTTAAATAGCTCTTTGGAAAAGTTTTTTAAAGAAATTGGATGTCTAAATAAAGATTTGCCACAAGAAAAAATTAGACAAGGCATGCCTTTTGATAAAGAATGTCTTTATGATAAATCAAGATTTAACTTAGTTGGCGATAAATATTATAATAGCTTTAACAAAGTTAAAAATAACAGCTTATTTATATAGGCTCATTTAATATTGCACTAGCACTACTCAAGAGATATATATAAGTATATTGAGAGGAAATAATGATATCTGCACGGCGAGTAAAAGAAATTATTGTTGAAGAACTAAGTTCCATGATAGACTATAGCGGAGATGGAAAAATATCATCTCAAGAAATATTTCGGGCACTTGATACAAACAATGATAACTCTATTGATCAACAGGAGCTGGAGAAGGGTATTTCTTGGTATTGCAATAATCCGCACATAGTAAAACCCTATGAAAAAAGAAGATCTGTCTCTCACAGTTCTGTGCCTTGTAAAACAACATATGACAAAGCTTCAAAATATCTAATGCATGATGTTGAAAATGTTTACAACAAATCATATCAAGATATCCAGCTTGAGTGCGGGGCAGAATGCCCAATTTCAGTAATGACTGCTGTTGTTGATATTCTTTTTTCTTTGGAGAATATGGAAAAATGAGCAATATTAAAAAAAGAGTCCAAGTAAACAAAATTAGAAATCAAATTTTTAGACTCATACAAGAATATAGAATATTACAAGAGCTAACTCCTGACTATGATCCATCAATAACATCCCCTAATAATGTATCAACAGAAAAAGACAATGCTCTTCAAACCAAAATTAATTTGGCTGACAAGTATATTTTAGGTGACGTCTTAGACGAAGTAAAAAAGACTGAAGAAAAATTAAAAAAATACGTATTAATGATGTCTTATAAAGAAACTCTTGAAAGAGTAAATGATAATCAGCTAGTTTCAGGTCAGCCTAAGTACTCAGGTCTACCATCAATAGTAAACATACCGTCAGATATTTCAAGAATTGATTTTGGATTAATTAGCTCAGAAGAAATTTATAATTCTATTGTTAGTGGTGTTGAACTTGAAGACATTCCCATGTCAATATCTTTAAAAATTATTAACGAGGTTATTAGTTCAATTGCCTTAAAAATGGTAAAAACGGCAAACGGTAGTGATGGTGGTCCCTTGGGCACGATGGGTATAAATATATCTTATAAAAACATTGATTACAAGTCAAACGTTTTATCAAATGATCAGTCTTTGGAATCTATTTTTCCAATAATAAACAGCGTGTTTAGTAGTCATTCTCAATCAAAAGTTAAGAAATATAAGGATGGAATAAAAAACAAAACTGACTCCTGGTTAACAGATTCCAATCATGAGTCTTGGTCTTCTCTCATTGGATACATTTATAGTGAAATGAGTGGTAGGTCATATGACAGTGAAAGCTTTGCAATGTCAATGTTAAACTCCTTAGTAACAGGTGATATTCCTACAATTATAGCAGATTCTGAAATGTTTGCAGATGAAAACAAATCTGCTTTGATAAATTTTGCAAATAGGGCAATTTATGTAGGCTGGACTGTTGCAGGCTATCTTTCTGTTATAGGTGGTATTGGTGCCAGTGCAAAAACAGCTTCAGACGTTGGTGCAGCTGCAGGTTTTTGGACAAAGACAGCAACTAGAATAATAATTAGAAGAATATTTTTTGTTTTTGCCGCAGCGTTTTGTGTTGAACTTGTTATAGCAGGGTTCAGGATCTTTAGTGAAGCACATAAATACAAGTCAATACTTAGTTCTGTTGAAAAAATATTAAGCATCGTTAACAACAAGGTTATTGAAGAGGTTTCAAGCGCTAAAACCCTTAAGGATATTGTTAGTGATGATTTAAGTGTTGAAGAAATTGTTGTAAATGTAACAAGTAATATTTTTATTGGTTTAGAATCTACAATGTCAAATGTATCTAGTAAATATGATATTGCAAAACAAAAAAGATCAAAAGAAATAGAAAGCCTTAAGAAAGACTTGGATCAAAATGCAACTAGGTATGACGGGAAATACGTAAGGTCTTATAGAGATCAAAGTGGAAAATCATATAATGCAAACTACGGTTCTCAGGATTTTAAAAATGAGTTTGGCGAAAGCATGTGGGATTACAATAAAAAAATAAAAGAAAATGATGTTTTTTCCCCAAGAGACGTCTGGGTGTTTAAAAACTACATAACATCAGAAAATAAAAAAGGTAAAGAGTTAAAAGACTTATCTGATATTGCTTATCGATATATCCAGATGTACATAGCAACAATGGCATATGATATTATTTTTCCGCTCAAGCAAGAAATGGATATAAGTATTGGATATTTATCTTATAATATTGATGAATATGTTAAAGAATTTAAAAGATCGATTGAAAACAATTTACTTGATGTTGTTTCTGATGATTCTTATTTAAAATGGGAAACTGAAATATCTAATCTATCTTCTGATTTAAAAGACTCGATAATTCCAAATAATAATACGTACAGTGTTTCTATTGAAAGCAAAAAATAAACTAAAGGTACTAAAATGAAAGAAAAAAATATAGAACTATTAATAGAATCAGTTATATTAAACATCTTAGAAGAAATTGAAAGAAATTATATTCTTTTAGAAGATGCTCCTGCCACACCGGTTAAATCAAATGGTGATACACCTGAGATTGAAGAAACTTCGATAGGTCAATTTGTTGGTACATACAGTGAACTTGCTGCCGATGCATTGTCCCTTATTTTAGGACCGGAAATAAAAGATAAAGGAATCTCGTGGTCGACAATGGGTTTAGCTTTTGCAGGAGGTGCTGAGAGTATTGAATTTGGCCAGGTTGCTGTTAAAATTTTAAATGCAGCTCGTAAAATTACAGGGGTTCAATCTGCTACAGGTAGAGCACTTGATTTTGTTCAAGCATGTTTTTATCTAGGTTCTGCTGTTTGCTTTGGAATTGAAGGTTTGGGTCAGGCAACTGGGCCAAAAAGATTTCAATATCAAGTATTATCATTGTTAATGCTTGTTTGCGGTGTTATAGCAATGGGCTTTGCATTGCTAGGAAACAAAAAAGCTACTGAGTTTTTAGAGGCTGCAAACAACGCCCCTAATATAACAAATCTTGCAAGAAACAGCGCTGCATCTATTGAACTTGAAAATGGTTTGATCAAAAATGCTAATAAGATTTTTGAAGGAAAGAACGGAATTTCTAAATTTGAAATTGATGAAATACCAGAAGCAGCAGTAGGCGGTGATCTCGATGCGATAACTACTAGAACAGGTAGTATAACAGCTAAAGACATTAACGGTAATGATGTTTCCTTTAGCATTGAAATTAAAGAAATAGGTGATGATCTAAGTATTAAAGTTGACGATGGTAGTGGTCTAGTCGAACTTAAAAATTTTGACGATTCTGTTTTTACAGATTTACAAAAGAGTATTGAAGAAAATTATAATGCCTGGTTGGATGCAATGGACAATACTGGCAACAAAACAGCAAGTGATATAGCAAAAGCCAAAACAGCAGTTGCCAACAACCCAATGTATCAATTTATTAAAAATGTTCAATCAGAGCTTAATGCAATTAAAGGAATATCTAAAGATAATATAGATACCATGAGAAGAGAAATTGTTGCAAGTTCTAGTGATGGTAGTCTTAAGCTAACAAGTGCAGGTGAACAAATTAGAAGTAAACTGTATCCAGACATGACTCCAAAAGAATTTGCAGAAAGTGTTGAAATAAATTTTAATGAAACCAATTTTAATAAACTAGTTAATAAAGCTGAAGATGGATCTAAAGCTCTTTTAGAATTTGGAAACGCACCAGCTGGTAGAGATGATTATCTTTGGTCGCTAGGTGAATCTCTTGACGATGCTGTCAATGGTCAGGCAAGTATGCTTGATGATCTCGAGTTTTCAGGTAAAATTACAAAACACCTTAATACTGTTGTTAAAATTTTAAAGTATTTTAGAATGGGACCAACAGTGACAGCTGCATCAAAAGCTATAGTTAAAAATCGATCTGTTTTAGTAAAATTTCAAAGAAAAGCACTTGAACTAGGTAGACACTTTACTAAAAATATCAGTGCTAAGGTAAAAACGCACCCGATAACATTTAGATATAAAAAGCCAAATGGAGAATTTATCAACGTAGATTCTGGTATTGTTCTTGAGTTTCACACATGCGATTTTGATGGAGCATTAATAGGAAGATTAAAATCTTCAAAAACTTCTATTCAAAAAACGGAGGCTAAGATTACAGCTTTAAGTGATAAAATTGAGCAAATCAAAAACTGGGTAGAGACACCTCCTACGGAGAGGGGTGGATTGGAAACTAATCTTCTCCCAGCCAATATTCGAGGAATGAATTTTGACGAAGGTACAAAATTTGTAAAAGAAGGTGATAAATATAAAGTAGTCTGGCCAGAAAATAAAGCACCTAAACAAGAAGTCATAGATAATGCTGGGACAGTTTGTGCTGTGCTGGATGGAAACGAAACACTTATTAAAATAGAATATCATAAGAAGGTAGCATTGTTAATAGATATTGAGATTTCTGTTGACGCTAAGTCTTATAGTGCTGAAACTCGAAAATGGTGGACGACTCAATTAAATGATGCACCTGAACAAATCAAAAGTGATCTTAGATATACAGGAACCCATTATGTCAGGTCTCAAGGAGATAATGTTGCCCCTTTACCTGACCTAGATCCCTTGACATCAAAAGCTTCCCGAATGGCTTCTGAAATTCCTGTAGGATTTTTTGAAAAGAAAGAAGAGAACCAATGGATGTTCTTCTTAGGTGCTGCGGGCCTTCGTCGAGGTACTCAAAGAGCAGTAGGTACAACTGAAACGGAAGAAGGGACGATTTTTGGTAGAGATGTGACAGGTGTAACTACTTATAAAGTCCAGAAAGGGTCTGATTTGAATGAAATTGTTGTTGATCCTGCACCATTGCTTTTAAAGATGCAGGAAGCAGACGATACTGCTACTGAAAGCATTCCAGTCAATCCACAGTAAAGAATTTAAAAAAGGAAATATAAATGAGAAAAAATATTATCAAAGAAAACAAACTGTCAGAGGCGAACAAGAAAGTAATTCGCGCAATGAAAGCTCTTTCTAGTTCTTTAGTACATAGCGAAACAGGCGATGATTATATTGCGCGCTGTAAAGTAGAAATAGTTCAAAAACTAAAGGCTAATCTTGAAAAGAATCCAAGCATCGGTGCTTCAATTATTGATCATGAAGCTTACGCAGATGACCCAAGCTTGTCTATTGTTTTTATTTCTAATGGTTTGCATCCAAATATGAAAAGTCTTATTAACCAAAGTGATGATGCCAATTATCTTTTTGCCATCAAGGATAAAGTAGATAAGTTAAAAGAAAGTAGTAATCCATTTTCTGATGTTAATATTGTTGAATTTATCGAGTCAGTTTATTTTGACAACTTAGGAATAACAGATTATACGAAGGGCATAGAAGATTATTTTGATGAGCACTACCCTTTGATTACTGACGATTGGAAAAATAACAGTTCGATTCAAAGAGTTGCAAATTATAATGATAATATTAGTGCTGGAAAGGAACCTAAGTCAATAATAATAGGCACTTTACCTCAATCAATAACAAGTGACTTTTTAGAAAAAATCAAAAAGAGCGATTCAATTTTTAACCAAGGTTCTGTGGGTACTGCTAGGGATCTTTATATGTTTGAAATTAATTCGGAAATTCAAATAAAAAAAAGCGACGGATCAACCGAGATAAAAGATACAGATAGCCTAGTCTCTTACATAGAAGAACTATCAGCCGAGCTAGCCCCTAGTACAGAAAATCCAGACACTATTGCTTTACCTGACGCTGTTTTTAAAGGGCCAAAATATATTGACGACTATTATTTTTTAAGTGAAGGAAACAAAAAGAAATTGTGGCCGCTAGCAGGAGAAACTAATAGTGTTAAGCTTTCAATATCCAATCTTGGTGACACACCCGAAGATTTTTATTTAACAATATCTCCTTTTATGACACCTGTCTTAAATATAGGCTATAACGAAGCATTTACTGGGTTGCCAAAAAAAGGTGACAAGACTAAAAATGGTTTTAAACCATTGCCAACACATAAGGAGTCAGAAAACATTCCTGGAGGAATAGCTTTTAGATCTTTATCTTTTGGTGCAAACACTTTTGAAGAAATACGAATGATATTTGATTCAGAGGATTCTATTCCGGACATTGCTTGGAAATATACAACACATTTAAAAGAATTAGTTTCAGGATTATCTTTAATAGAAATATTTGATTATGCCAAATGGAAGACTAATAGAGTTGTTAGTAGTAGAGCTGATTCAAATGAAAGACTTAATAAAAGTGACTATACAAAGCTTTTTAAAAAGCACCCAACAACAAGTGCTTCTATCAAAGAAATTTATGATATAACTAGTATGATTGTTGACAGAACTCCTCAAGCTGATCCATCAAGAGGGCTTCTTTTAAAAGTAAAAGAGATATTACAATCAGATTCAGTCTATGATGCAGCTAAAATAATCAATACAAATAAAAGTATGTTTAGCAGGCCTTCTAAGGAAGATGGAAATACAAACAAGGATATACTTGCTTTAGCAGAGTTTATAATTTATACACATGAAACGAAAGAAGCCACAAATATCGACAGACCTTTATCAAAAATAATTGCAAATGGTTCTTTTAAAAAAGTATCTTTCTTAAAAGACAAAGAAGGAAATAATATTCCTGGTTCAGACAATTCATATTACTCCAACGCAACTCGAGTAAAAATGTTTTATGACATGCAAACAACAACAGTTCAGACAAGAACTGTGCAAGAAGGCTTAGTTAGAAAAATCATTAGAGAAAAACTAAAAAAATCAAAAATGTTTATTAATGAAGCTGCTGGTACTCGAAGTCAAATTATTGACAAAATTAACTCCTTTGTAGGAAAAGACGGAAAAGTTAATAACAAAAGTCAGACGGATGCACAGGCATATTGGCAAGGTTTATCAGGAGCTTCTGACAAAGACGATGTTCAAACTGCATTTAAGTCAATATACCCAGCTGTAAAGGCTAACATAGCAAGTGATTCTGAATTTGTACAGGAAGTTGTTGATTATGGCAAGTATAAAAACGATAGAGATAAAAGAAATGCAAATAGACAAAAATTTGCCGATGCTATTATTCGAAACGATGCAAAGCCTGATAGTGACAACTGGTTTAATGATGATTATGAGGTTGAAAAATTTTATGTTTGGATTAGATCAAATGCTGACGAAGATCAAAAAAAGCTTCTTAATAAAATTAAAGCAACAAGAGCTGACGGATTATCTAGTGACGACAAAGAAATATTAAATCAAATATTTGAAGGAGGAGAATACAACATAGGAACTTCAGAAAAAGAAGAAATTATTAATGTAACTCCTGCAGCTAAGAAATATCTACAATCAAATGAAGCACGTGCTGTATACAATATTGACACTAACTATGGTGAAAAAGGTGAAAGATCATCTACAGGCTCCGGCACTGAAACTAAAGAAGAAGTCCCTAGATCAAAAACAGCATATAAAGATGCCAATGAAAGTCAAGCTGAGCTTGTTTATGGAAAGGTTGGTACTTTTTTAAGAGCATCAATTAGAATTAATGCGCAATCTTATAAGACTGTAGAACCTGATGATCTTAAAGAGTCACATGAGCAAAAAATAAGATCAGCAATTAGAAAAATATTGTTAAAAGAACAAACTGAGGAACAAGAAGAGGTTTATAAATCAGATACTTTTAATAAAAGGGTTAAAGAATTTTCTAAAAAGTTTGTCGAAGCTGCCATGAAAGACATGGAGTCAAAAACAGCAAATTCAACGAGTTCAATCAATAAAGACAAGTCAGTATCTGATTTTGAAATTATTGTAAAAAGAATAATAGTCCAACGTGCCCAATATTCTCTTGATGGTTTGCCTGATTTTTTACAAGAATATGTTGATTCAAACAACATAGAAACAATAGGCTCTTTTTCAAAAAATGAGTACTTTTTTGATCTTGTCTCAGAATCAAATACTAGTTTTTATAATATTATTAACAAGCTTGAAGAAGATATTACAAACGAATATACTGCAATAAAAAATCTTAGCGACAATAGGTTAAAATCAGATATATTAACAGCAATGTCACAAGAATTTGAAGATTCAGTATGGGCTGTATTTTGCACCTTTAGACAACCTAACAAACCTTATTATGTTGTATGTATTGAATGTCCTACTATGCCTGACATTGTAGGTGTTGCATTTCCAAAATCTGCAAATGCAGGAACAACATCAGTTACTAATTTAGGAAATTATCAACAACTATCTAAGCTTGGAGGAAAAAATCAAAGTGTTACAGCTCTAAGGCTTTATACACAATCGCTTGTTCTGGAATGTATAGAAAACGCTGCCAAAGGAGATCCAAACTTTTCGGCCGAAGACTCAATAAGTGCAAGAGGTTTAAATACTGAATTTAATGCATCCCCGGCGCAGATTATGCCTACTGTGACATACAATGATATTGGAAAACTTTTTGAAAAAAGAGAGCTTAATGATTCAATATTTGTTGACTCTTTAGAGGTCATGAACATGATAGCTAAAAACAATAGTTTGGCTCAATCTGCTTTGGACTTGGTTGTCAATGCAAAAGGAGTTATTTCATCTAGCAACAAAGATATAATTAAAAATTTTAAAAGTAAAAATAAAGCGGGTTACAACGCATTGGTTACTGCACTTAACGATGCTTTGACAGGTGTGGTTAATGCAGGAACTGAGATTCCTATTAGCATTATTAAACCTGTTATCGGTGGAGACAGTAGATCCTATAGAATAACTTCTAGCGTAAAAATTGCTAAAAAAGCTCTAAAGGACAACGATGATGAATTAGGTTCAATTCAAAGTGCTTTAACTCAGCTTTTTGATTCAACAAACGAGGGTGAAAACTTAAGAAAAAGCTCTGAATACTCTTCTGAGTCTAAGACTATTAAGTTACCTCTTCCTTTGAGTAAGATATATTTAAATCATACTGATTTGTCTAAAACAAGACCTGATTCATTTGGAATAAAGCCACTTGTTATAGGTGATACTGATGGTGATGGTGTTTCAGATGAAGAAACCCAAGAAGGTGCACCTTATAACAATGTTATCTTGCCGCCTCTTTTAAGTGAGATTCAATATTTAACTGTTGCAAGTTACTATTATGCTAGAGAGTTTCTAGGATACGATGCATCAACAGCTGAGATTTCTATTCCAAAAAATATCGATAATAAACAGTTAAGGGCAATTAAAAGAGAAATTTCAAAACAGTTTAGAAAACCAAGAGTTCACTATACAGCATATAAGTCTAAATACAATGCAATGATAGAATATAGAAAAAAAGAACTTTTAAGACAAAAAAAGAAAAAAGAAGCAACTAGCATGGTAAGAGAGTTAGCTTCTATAAAATCAGGAAACTATTCAACTGGATTTAAATATTTCAATGTAGAGCCTTCAACACAAAATCTGATTGATACCGGCAAGGTCAAGAGAAAAGAAAAGAATATTTCAGGAACTAATTTAAAAAGAAAAAATCAACTATTTTATCTACACAGTCCAAATGTATCATCAGTTAATGTTTATGATAAATTCATTAAAAAGTTTATTGCTGCATGCGCACCGATGTCTGCTGCTGCAAATATTAGCCAAGAAAAGGTAAAGCTAGTATATGAAAACATTGTAAATAGACATCAGGTTCTTTATAATATTTACATTAAAAATAAAATTAAAGAAAACGTTAAAAAAAGATTTCTTTCTAGCTTTGATGCAAAGTCAAAAAAAAAATTAAGAGCAGCTCTATTTGAAGACTATGAACCTGGAACAATTGCCATAGGAAACTATAAGGATGTTTTTGGAAGAACTGTTAGAAAATCATCTCCTAATCCTAAAGAAACATCCCAAGCAGGCAAAGAGCAAAAAGATAAAAAAGGATTTAAAACAAAGAAAAAGCCAAAAACAACTACAGCATCAAAAGATCCAAAAGCAGCAACTCCAGCAGCAGCAACTCCAGCAGTACCGCCAGAAATTGAAATAGCTGATGGATATGATAGTTTTACTGCTAAAGGACTGCCGGGAGGCAATGAAATAGACGATTACACTGCTGATGAAGCTTCATGGCCTGTTGATTATAGCTTTCCAGTTACAAGTTTTCCTTCAAAAAGAAGACAAGCTAGTGATGAATCAACTCCTGATGCTCACGATGGTATTGACATAGCAGTTCCTGCATCAGCAAATGTAATGTCGGTTGAAGACGGCAAGGTTATTTTAATTCAAAGAAAATTTGATGCAACATCTGGATACGGTGGTTCAATCATAATCGATCATGGTGGGTATTTATCTTCCTATGCACACTTGTCTGCCATAAAAGAAGGTTTAACTGTTGGTAATGATGTTAAGAAAGGGGATGTTATTGGTAACCCAGGAAATTCAGGATTCTCTGGTGGCGTTCATCTTCATTTTGAAATAAGGGATCGAGACAACGGAAGAAATCCTATTTCAACAATAAATTATATATTTGGGAACGATAGTCATGTTAATAATATGAAGCTTTTAGAAAAGGATAAAAAATATCTTGAAAGAGATAAAAAACTGCTTTCCACATGGGTTGAATATCTTTGTCCAGGTGACGGTCCTGTAACTGGTGGTCATACCAGCATTGATACAAATTATCCCTCATATCAATTTGATCCCGTTACGGGCGATTATGATAATAGTCTAACACAAACAGAGGCAGCTTTTAACAAAGGGGAGAAAATCAAAGGAACAGATGACAAAATATCTTCACTATCTATTGATACATCTATGATACTTGCCACTGAAAAAAAATTAACCCTTACACTAGCCCTTGTAGACGAAAATGGTGTAGAAAAAGAATTTACTGAAATTGTCGAAGCAACCCGCGAAGGAGATGCTAGCAATATTTTGTTTAAAGTTTTAATGAAAGGAACTCCACCAACTACAGATGGCATTCAAATTGTCTATGCTCCAGGAGGAACGGGAGACGACGATGTAAAGATTAGTGAAGTAGGCTCCTATTATTTAGAAGATAAAAATGAAGGATATTTAATTGCAATTCCAGTTACTGGGTATGGAACTGAATATAATGGCGTCAAAGTTTCCACGTCAATTGAAATAAAACCAGACGATAAGTCAAAAATCGAGATTGTCGCAATGTATAATAGTCCCTAAAATGTAAACTTGGAATAGTTTTCATATATTTTCATTCTATCTTTGTTACTGTAGGCGTATCTTTTTATGATTTCGCCTGCTTTAGCGTTTGCCTGATCTTCGTGAAATCCACCTACATCTTTAATTAAGCCAACAAGATCGCCATTAAAGTCTTGCATCATATGTGTCATTTCGTGTGCAATTGATCTGCAAACATCAACTGTTGCTCTTTCTTTTCCGTAGACGTAACATTTTTTAGAATTAGGGTCGTATGCAGCTGTTGTTACAATAGGTTCTGAACCGCCTCTTTTAGATTTAATATACACAGCAAATGATTTATTATTCATATCAAGACATTGACAGCAAAATTTTACAAAGTCGCAAATAATTTCTTTTTTATTGTTTTCATAATTCAGTTCTTTATCAAAATGTACAGTTTGCCTCATATTATATCTCCAGAGTCTCATATTTTAAATATATTAAACTTTTATTAATTTATTAAATATTTATACCTTGTTGGACCAAAATATAATAAAACTTAAATATGAAGGTTTGTTGATTTTTTAATTTTTATATTTTAAGAAATATTCTGATTTGATGTTTTTGTTTATTTTTGGTTATCATTGTTTATAATGAATCAAGGGAGATAGAAAATGGGTGCGGGAGTTGTTGTTTTAAAAAAGTTTAAAGATGAATATAAAGTACTTTGTTTATATAAAGAAAATAAAAAAGGTATTAGGAAATATGACTTGACCAAAGGAAAGATTGATAAAAACGAGTCTAGTTTCCAGGCAGCTGTTAGAGAAACCTATGAAGAGGCTGGTGTTAAAAATTTAAAATTTGAGTGGGGAGACGTTAGCTTTCACAGAGATTCAATTACAATGTTTATTGCTGTAACAGATGACAACCCTTTGATTTTAAAAAATCCAGAATCAGGAATTTATGAGCATGATGGCTGCGAGTGGAATAGTTTTGATGTATCATATATTTTATTACCCGAGTTTTTAAAACCTTTTGTCACATGGGCAAAAAAAATAGTAGAAGGAGGTCGCCATGTCAAGATTCAAAGTACATGAATCTACAGGGGATAGGTCTGCAGGTGATAGATCTAGACATAAAAAGAAAATAGAAAAGGCAATAAAGGACGGTATCTATAATATTGTTTCGGAAGAGTCCATTATTGGTCAGGATGGAAAGAAGAAAATTAAAATTCCTGTTAGAGGAATTAAGGAGTATCAATTTGTATATGGCGACAATGGTTCTGGCGAAGGCAACCAGCAGGTTGGTAGTGCCAAGGGTGTTAAAAAAGGTCAAGTTATTCAAAAAAAGAATAAAGGCAAAAAACCCGGAAAAGGAGATAAGGCAGGCAATGAAAAGGGTGAAGAGTTTTATGAAATAGAAATGGATATTGAAGAAATGTCCAGCTATCTTTTTGATGATTTAAACCTACCTGATCTTGAAAAGAAAAGATTTAAACAAATGATGTCTGAGAAGACGAAAAGATCGGGATATAGAAAACAAGGTATAAATTCTAGACTTTCAAAAAAGAAAACAATGTTACAAAGGCTTAAAAGAAAAAAAGCAGCTATTAAAAACAAATCATACGATCCTAGTGTTGAAGAAAGGTTTCCTTTTCATCAATCAGACATGCGGTATAAGCATCTTAAAACTGTTAAAAAAGAAAATGATGCTGCTGTTGTATTTTTTGTCATGGATGTTTCTGGTTCTATGTCCAAATCAAAAAAGTATATTGCAAGATCTTTTTTCTTTTTATTGTACCACTTTCTTAGACATAAATACAATAAAATTGAAATAGAGTTTATCGCACACACAACAGAGGCAAATGTTACAGACGAAGATAAGTTTTTTAATAGAGGATCTAGCGGTGGTACATATATGTCTTCAGGTGTTAAAAAAGCTTTAGAGCTATGTAAAGAGACTTATCACCCAGATAGCTGGAACATATATACATTTCATTGTTCTGACGGAGATAACTGGTCAGAAGACAATTCAGTATATGCAGATTCTATAACAGAGCTTTTAAAAGTATCTCAACTTTACGGATTAATTGAAATTGGAATTAAAATTAACAATGATATATCACTTTATAATTTTGGAACTGTTTCTAGTTATGTTGAGCATCTGGTATCTAAAAAATTTAAAATTGTTCATATTGAAACAAAAAAGGATATATGGTCAGGTTTCGAAGCAATATTTGGAGGTTCAAAATGAATTGGAAAATTTCAGACTTAGAATACTGGGATGAAAAAATTAAAAAAATTGCAATCAAATACGGATTGGATTGGTTTCCTATAGATTATGAAGTTTGTGACTATTATGAAATGATGGGTCATATGTCTTATCACGGAATGCCAACCTATTATGGTCACTGGAGTTTTGGAAAATCTTTTGAAAGAACACATCAGTTTTATAACTTGGGTATGACAGGTCTTCCATACGAGTTGATTATTAATTCAAATCCTTCAATTGCTTATTTAATGAGAGAGAACCCATTATATTTGCAAGTATTAATTATGGCACACTGTGTAGGTCATAGTGACTTCTTTAAAAACAACGTTGAGTTTAAAAACACACATCCAGAGGATGTTATATTTAGATTTAATGCTGCAAAGAAAAGAATACAATCTTATGTTGAAGACCCAACAATAGGAATTGAAAAAGTTGAAAAAATTATTGATGCATGTCATGCAATACAGTACCAAATTGATAGAAACAACAAAGAAAGAATTACAAACAAAGAAAAAAGAAAAAAGCTTAAAGGGACTGACAGGACAAAAAGCGGACTATTGCTCTTTGATATAAATAAAATACCTGTTGAACCTGATTATGATATTATGGGTTTTATGCTTGAGCATGGTCATCATCTAGAAACATGGAAAAAAGACATTATAGAAATTGTTAGAGATAGTAGTTATTACTTTATGCCGCAAATTAAAACAAAGGTCTTAAATGAAGGTTGGGCAAGTTTTTGGCATTATAAAATTTTAAATGAGCTTAATCTACCTTCAGAAATGCACTTACCATTTCTTAAATCACATAACCAAGTTGTATGCCCTATATCTAGTAAAATTAACCCTTATCATTTAGGATTTCACATTTTTAATAAAATTGAAAGACTTTATGGCTTGGAGGAATGCTTCTTTGTTAGAGAAAACATGAATGACGTTTCAGCTATTAGACAGTTTATTGAAAGAGAGGATTGTGAAGAATTAAACTTATTTACATATTCTCATAAAAAAGAAGAAGTATCTATTGACGAAGTATCAGATGAAGACGGTTGGAAGAGAGTAAAAGAAAGCCTTGTTATGACAACAGGTGTAAATAATATCCCGGTTATTTACGTAGATGAATTAATTGATAATAATATAATTGTTATGAGACATGATCATGACGGAAGAGATCTTGAATTAGACTATGCAGAACAAGTTAAAAACCATATTTTTGATATATGGGGCGGGGAAGTTAAGATTTTTACAGAAATTGAAAATGAAAAATGGGAGATATAAATGAGTAAAAGCAAGTTTCTTGATTTAATTAAAGAGCAAAGAAACCAAAAAACAAAAGAAAAATTTAAAGGATCTTTTCTAGATTATTTATCACTTATTGAAGAGAGTCCTGAAGTTTGTGACTTATCACATAGAAGACTTTATAAATCAATTATTGAAAAGGGCTCAGAAAGAATTGAAGAATCAGACCCAAGATATTCTAGTTTTTTTGAAAAAGAAAATATTGAAGTTTTTAATTACTTCTCTGACGTTTTCTTTGGTAACGAAAAAGTAATATCTAGATTTATGAGATATTTAAAATCAGCTTCTTCAAAAGGAGAAGAAAGTAGACAGGTTTTACTTCTTATGGGTCCTGTTGGAGCGGGTAAGTCTGCACTTGTAGATCACATTAAAAGATCTATGGAGACAAAGTCAATCTATGCAATTGATGGTTGTCCAATCAATGAAGAACCTTTACACCTCTTGCCAAGAAGTTTAAGAGCAAAATTTGAAGAAATCCTAGGTGTAAAAATTGAAGGTGACTTATGTCCAGTTTGTCGACATAGACTTATGGAAGATTATAAAGGAAAATATGAAAAATTTAATGTAGTTGAAAAGTCAATTTCAATTAGAGGAAGAACTGGTATTGCAGTTGTCCCACCTGTTGATGCAAACACGCAAGATACTTCAATGCTAATTGGTGTACAAGATATTTCAAAGCTTGATTTATATTCAGAAGACGACCCGAGAACTCTTACTCTAAATGGCGCCTTTAATAAAGGTAATCGAGGTATTGTGGAGTTTGTTGAGGTGTTTAAAAATGAAATTGAGTTTTTACACACTATTATTACAGCGACACAAGAAAAAGCTGTACCTAGTCCGGGATCAAATGCAATGATTTATTTTGATGGTGTTATTTTAAGCCATTGCAACGAAGCAGAATGGAATAGATTTAAATCAGAACATACAAACGAAGCAATTCTTGATCGTATTGTTAAAATTGATGTTCCATACAGCTTAGAAGTAGATCAAGAAGTTAAAATTTATCAAAAAATGATTGGAATGTCAGACTTTAGAGACATTCATATTGCACCTCATACTTTAAAAGTGGCAGCTATGTTTGCAATTATGAGTAGAATGGAAGAATCTCAAAAATGTGATTTATTAACAAAGCTAAAAATATACAACGGTGAAGAAGTAATTGAAAGAGGTCGTGTTAAAAAAATTGATGTAAAAGACCTTAGAGAGGAGTTTGAAAGAGAAGGAATGACAGGTATTTCAACAAGATTTATTATGAAATCTATTGATGCAGCTCTTGCCGACTCTGAAAACAATACTATTACCCCTATTTCAATGATGAAAGCTTTAATTAGTCAAGTAAAAGAACAAATTACTGATGTGAACTATAGAAACAGGTGTATGGATATTATTAAGAAAATTGTTCGCGATGAATATCTTAAAATATTAGAAAACGAAATTGCAAAAGCTTTTATATCAGCATATGAAGAACAAGCACAAAGTGTTTTTGAATCTTATCTGGACAATGCTGAAGCTTTTACAACAAACTCAACAGTAAGAGACAGAATCACAAAAGAAGAAAGGCGTCCTGACGATAGGTTTATGAAAGCTATTGAAGGTGCAATTGGAATTACAGGTTCTTCCAAAGATGGTTTTAGATCTGATGTTACAGCTTACATGTTTGCAAAAATGAGAAAAGGTGAGAAAGTAGATTATACTTCTTACAAACCTTTAAAGGAGGCAATTGAATCATATTTAATTAGCTCAGTTAAGGATATTGCAAGAATTGTAACAAAATCAAAAACAAGAGATGATGATCAGCAAAAGAAACACAGCGAAATGATGCGAGTTTTAATTAATGATTACGGATATAATGAGCACTCAGCCGAAGAGGTTATTACATATGCAAGCAACAACATTTGGCGAGACTCTTAATATCATTTCTAAAAATGAATGTGAGATAGAAATAGAAGACTTTTTTCAAAATCTTAGAAAAAATATATCAATTCTCAAAGACTCCCCCGTTATCGATGAAGATAAAATAATATCTAAATCTATTTCACATTCTCTCTTTAAATACAATGTATATAATGGAAATATAGAATCTATTAAAAACATTGTATTTAATGCTGCGATTGATTGCGAAAGATACATTGGGGGATCCGCAGATACGTTTCTGCTTATATTAGAAAAAACATTGAGTTTACATAAGGAAAAAAGAAAAGAATACATCCATCACAGTCTATTAGAATCTAGCAAATACTTAAATACTAAGCGCAGGCTTTTAAAAAGTGATATACCAAAAATAATTAAAGATTATCACCCTATTTCAAAAGATATTATTAAAAAATCTCTTTCTCTTTGCTCCCCTAGGACAGTTTTAAACTTAGAAAAGTCAGAGTTTTTTCAAGATAGAATTATTGAAAAAAACAGTCTTCATTTTGATGTCAAACCTATTCCAGGTTTTTGCGAAAAAACTTGGATTAAAGAAGAAGTTAAAACTCTAATGGTTGATGGTGTTATTGAAGACGTAGCAAGCATACACCATTTTTTAACAAAAGCATATGAAACAAAAGAGCCTTTTCTTTTAATTGCACGTGCTTATAAACCAGAAGTATTAAAAACAATAGCAGAAAACAATGCTAGAGGTAATACTGATATTATGGTTATGGATTTAGGTTTTTCAATGGATAATCATCATTTCTTAAAAGATATATCTAGAATATTTGACATACAATATGCCTCTCCTGAGTTTGGTGATGTAATTTCTGTTTTTGTTAGACGAGGACTAGAATCAATTAATAAAGTATCTGTTAGCAATCAAGGGATTGATTTTTTTATAAAAGATGATAAAAATTTAAATATCTTAAGAGCAGAGGTATCTGATCTTGCATATAAAAATCTAGGTGATAAAGCAAATGATTTAATACAAAAAAGACTAAAATGTTTATCTTCAGATAGGGTTGTTATATCTATAGGCAAAGATAGCATGGCAAAAAACCCTGTGATAATTGAAGAGTTGGATATATTTATTAGAAGGTTTAAAAGCCTTATGAGAGATGGTGTTGTATTTACAAAAATAAAAGATATTGATAAAATTAAAAAGGTTTATAATTCTATTGAGATTTCTTTTATTTTTAATAAACTTCAATCAGTTATAAGATCAATAGAAAGTATTAATTGTATTATTACAAGGAGATAGTATTAATGAAATCAAAAACTAAAAAAACAAAAAACAAGTCAAAACAAACTATGGGCGCTGTTAAAACAATGGTGGAGTTTATGAAAGATGAAGTAGATAGAGCTATTCTTGGTCTTTCTACACAAGAAAAAATTTCAAAAGAAAATGTTGAATCTGTTTCAAATGTTATTAAAATGTCAATTGATTCTGCTTTTATTAAAACTGCTGGAATGGTTCAAGATTCAGTAGAATAAAAATGAAAGGTATCAAGCATTTAATACAGTGTCATTGTGTTCTTCCTCAATTTAGGAAGAAGCCTGATAAAGTTTTTCATAAAATTGAAGTATTTAGTTTGTTTGAAGAAGATGACGAGATAAAAGAAAAGTTTGTAATATGTGACAATTGCGGTGTTGTTCACAAGGTTTTTGATTTATGTAGATCAGAAATTCAAACTAATCATGAATCAATTACTTCGGTAAGAACAATACCAGAGATTAAAATGTCAATGGAAGAAAATGTTTGTGACCTTTTAGAAAAAAACAATTGCCATGTTTCAACATGGGAAAATGTTGAATTTATCATTGATAATGATTTATTTGAAGTCCCGGTTGTTATTAATAGAGAGTCTGTTAAAGGTAGAACCAGTGTTAAGATTCTTGAATTAAAAAATAACGGAAAGTTTAAAATTACAAACGAAGTTATTAAAGACGAGGTGGAGTTTTGAAAGATTTAAAGAAAAACAAACAAGTTAAAGAACAAATGATATGCAGAGACATCTTAAAAGAAATTTTAAATTTTGGTGTTTCAGAATATCAAAAGCAATTTTTAATTCGTCTTTTAGCCCTTGAGCTTGAAGACACAAATCTCATGAAGAGAATAAACAATTCAATTGAGGGCAAAGAAGAAAGCTCTAAAAAATTAATAATCAATCCAAAGGAGTTATAATGAGTGATACAGAATTTACAAAAGACATGATGTCAACGCAGTGGGATGAGCTTAAAAAGCTAGTAGAATCTCTTGAGCTAGATATTGCAAAGAACGTTAATGGTAATAAATCTGCAGGAACAAGAGCAAGAAAAGGTCTACGACTTATTAAGCAAAAAGCTGCTGAAGTTGTCAAAACATCTTTAGAATCTGACAAGTAAACACATTTTCAGTTTTACTTGCTAAGGTGGGGCTTCTAGCTTCACCTTTATTTTTTTCATAATATCCTTTTCAATTTGACAAATTCTCATTCTTGTTACATTAAATATTTCACCGATCTCTTGTAATGTTTTCGGGCCTTCCTTTGCTGCTAAAATTGTACAATTTTTATTTTTTTTACAATTAATAAAATGTTTGCAAGATTGTTTTTTGCAAATAATATTATTTTGTTTATTGTATTCAAAACATTTCATATTCTTCCTTCCTAGTTATAATAGTATTATACCATTATCACAAGGAGTTTTACATGAACAATAGAAAGATTTTTGTCTTAGACACATCTGTTCTTTTATATGACAAAAAATCAATTTCATCTTTTCCCGGAAACGATGTAGTAATACCAATTGTAGTACTTGATGAATTAGATAGATTCAAAGAAAAATCAGGCCTATTAGGAGAAAACGCAAGATATATTAATAGATTTCTAGATGAACTTAGAGAAAAAGGGAAACTTAATATAGGTGTAGAAATAGAAAATAGCCAAACAATATCAGTTTCAACAAAAGCTTCTTCAAAAGTAAGTGATTATATTGATATGGATCATCTTGAGCTCGATAAAAATGATAATAAAATACTTGCGACAGCGCTTTATTTAAAAAATACACTAAAAGATAAAACAGTTGTACTTGTAACAAAAGATATAAATCTTAGAGTAAAGTGTGATGCGCTAGATATTTCTGCTGAGGATTATTATAAAGATCATATTGATCAAAGCGATTTAGAAAGCATGTTTTCTGGTGTTCGATCTTTTGATACAACGAAAGAAAAGATTGATGAGTTTTATCAAACAAAAAAAATTATGTCAAGAGATATCTCAAGCGACCTTATTGAAAATGAGTTTATTATTGCCAAATCTAGTCAAAGTAGCATGATTGGAATAAACAAAGGAGGAATGATACGTGCTCTCCATACCTTCAGTGAAGATTTTCCTATAGAAGCTAAAAACAAAGAGCAAAAATTTTGTTTACATCTTTTAAATGATCCAGATATTGAGCTTGTTACAATAACAGGAAAAGCTGGGACTGGTAAGACATTTTTAACTCTGGTTTCTGCTGTTGAAAAAGTCATGAACAAAGATATGAAAAGGATTGTAGTTACAAGAACCATGCAGCCTGTTGGAAAAGAGATAGGATTCTTACCCGGTGACATTAATGAAAAAGTAGAACCTTGGATGGGATCTATTAAAGATAACTTTAGAGCTGCTTATGGAAATATAATGTATTATGAAACAATGCTTCAAAAAGGTCAAATTGAAATTACGCCGATTTCTTTGATTAGAGGTAGAACGTTTAATAATACATACATTATCGTAGATGAGGCTCAAAACTCTTCTATTCACGAACTTAAGACACTAATAACCCGTGTTGGAGAAAACTCTAAAATTGTACTATTGGGCGATATAGATCAAATTGATACCCCTTATTTAGACGCAAAAAGCTCAGGATTAAGTATAGTTATAGATAAGTTAAAAAAACTAAAAGAAACTGGCCATGTTCACTTAGAAAAAGGTGAAAGATCAAACCTGGCAACAAAAGCTTCGAGGCTATTATAATGAAAATTTCAAAATCAAAAATCAAAAATATTATTAAAAAATTAATTAATGAGAGAATGAATACTGGCGGAATTAACTTTAACGACTTGATTAGAGGTGGTTCTTTACCTCCTCCTCCAACAGATGATGACCATGGTGGTGGTGGAGGAGGAGGTAAAGAGTTTGTCTTTCTTATTGCACTTGCCAGAAAACTAGTAGAAAAAGAAGGTTTTTATGGAGGTACAAAGTTTACTCCCATATCTACAGTTGACGAGCTCTTAAGAGCAAGAGAAGAAGACATGGATCAAATGATAACATTGGAAAAAGAAATTATGTCGACTGATGATAAAGAAATAGGCTTATCTGTTATTCTTGACTTTGAAGAAATAGAAGCTTCTTTTTTCGTTAGTTGTTTTGACCCAGCAGAATCTTATACTGATATTATTGATGGATTTTCAATAAAGATAAAAAGCAACTTTAAGTATATAGAAGCTTTAAATTTGATAAGGTCAGGAGTTAATAAAGTTAAAGAAATGTCCTCTACTGATATTTTAGATGCAGGCAATAGTTTATTAACTAAATAATATATGCTTAAACATTAATTAAAAATATAATATAATTTATCATAGAACGGAGTTTTTATGGTAGATTATATTTTTGTATCTGATTTTTTCTCAGATCAAGTTACAGGTGGTGCTGAGCTTACAACAGAGGCATTTTTAGAAGGAAAAGAAAACGTAGAAAGAGTAAACTCTAGAAATGTAGATTTAGATTTTATTAAAAAAAATATTAGTAAATACTGGATTTTTGGTAACTTTTCTGGAATTGATTTTAATCTAATTCCAACAATTATTCACAATCTTAAATATTTTGTAATTGAATATGATTATAAGTTCTGTAAATATAGATCTGAACATAAACACATTGAAGCAGAGGGTGTTTGTAATTGTCATAATGAATCAATTGGAAAGCTAGTATCAACTTTTTATCATGGCGCAGAAAAGATTTTTTGGATGTCTGATGGTCAAAAAGAAAACTATTTTAAAAAATTTCCATTTTTAAAAAATAATGATAATTTCACAATATCCTCAGCTTTTACAAAAGATAGTTTAAAAAAGTTAGAAAAAAATACTTGTAAATCTGATGGAAAATACCTTATATTAAATAGTAATAGCTGGATAAAAAATACTAATAAATCTATAGAACATGCTAAAGAAAGAAAACTAGATTATAAATTAATTTCAAATTTATCTTATGAAGATATGTTAAATGAAATAGCTTCATCAGAAGGATTAATATTTCTACCTTCTGGATATGATACATGTCCTAGATTAGTTATTGAAGCAAAACTACTTGGTTTGGACTTAATACTAAATGATAATGTTCAACATAAAAATGAAGCTTGGTTTAAAACAAAAGAATCAGCATTTAAATACCTTTCTAATAGGCAAAAAGTTTTCTGGTCAGAGATTGATAAATCTATTAACAAACACAGAACTATTAGCGGTTATACAACAACGTATAATTGTGTTAGCCAAAAATACCCGTTTATTGAATCAATTAAATCTATGCTTGGATTTTGTGATGAAGTTATAGTTGTAGATGGTGGTTCAGATGATGGAACATTAGAAAAGCTAAATAAACTTAAAGATTCAGATGATAGAGTTAAAATAATAATTAACGAAAAAGACTGGAACAATAAAAGATTTGCAGTTTTCGACGGAGATCAAAAAGCAGTGGCTAGGTCTTATTGCAATTCAGATTGGTGCTGGCAGCAAGACTCAGATGAGATCGTACATGAAAAAGACTATGAAAAAGTACAAAAAGTTATTAAAATGACACCTAAATCTTACGATCTTGTAGCACTTCCAGTTATTGAATATTGGGGAAAAAATAAAAAAGTAAGAATTGATATTAATCCTTGGAAATGGAGATTAAGTAAAAATAAAGATTACATTACACATGGAATACCAAATCACTTAAGACTAATAGATCAAGATGGTCAGCTTTACGCTAGACAAGGCACTGATGGTTGTGACTATGTTAACAAAAAAGACTTTAGTATTATTCCTTTTGTTAATTTTTATACACAAGAGGTGCATCATATAAAAGGTTACGCATTATCAGGAAATGAAAAAGCTCAAGAAATATACGAAAACTGGTTTAACAATATCATTAATAATTTCCCATCAGTTTTTCACTACTCTTGGTATGATTTAGAAAGAAAAATAAATACTTATAAAAATTACTGGTCTAAACACTGGCAATCATTATATGATATTGATCAAAATGACACTCCTGAAAATAACATGTTTTTTAATAAACCTTGGTCAGAAGTTACAGACTCTGATATTTCTTCTTTGGCAAAAAAACTTGAAAAAGAAATGGGTGGGTGGATTTTTCATAGAAAAGTAGACTTTAATCAAAAAACACCTTGGATGTACATTGAAAGAGAAGATCCTAAAGTTATGGAGAATTATCAAAAATGAAAAAAGTATTAAAACCCTGGGGATACGAAGAAATATGGGCAAAAACTGATAAATACGTTGGAAAAATTTTAACAATTAAACCTGGTGAGAGATTAAGCTTACAATATCACGAGAAAAAAGAAGAAACGATATATGTTCTTGAGGGTGTTCTTAAGGTATGGAACTCTGAAGATGAAAAAGACTATACTATTTTAATGCCAGGTGATACTTTTCATGTAAAGCCCAATCAGATTCATAGATTTGGTGCACCAAAGGGATCAGCACTAAGAATGTTTGGAAAGTCTTCGTCAACAAAGCTAGTAGAAGTAAGCACACCCGAGCTTGAAGATGTAATAAGAATAAAGGATGATTACCAGAGATGAATAATAGATTTGTATTTTTAATGCCTGCATACAATGCTTCTAATACTATAACTCAATCATTGTTATCTGTTATAAGTCAATCATATTCTAACTGGAAAGTTATCATTAAAGATGACATGTCTACAGATGAAACACCAAAATTAATAGATAACATTACAAAAGTTTTTGGATTGCAAAATAAAATTGATTTACACGTCAATACAGAGAAAAAATGGGAAGTTAAAAATGTATCAGAGATGATAAAACTATGTGACCCATCAGATATTATCTGTCGCCTTGATGGAGACGATTGGCTAACCGATCTGGATATATTATATATCTTAAATGAAAGATACAACCAGACACAATCTAGGGCGATATGGACAGCGCACAGATGGTCTTTTTCAGATCAAAATATATCTGGTCCTTTACCTAAAGATGCAAATCCTTATTCACATCCATGGGTAAGTTCTCATCTTAAAACATGTAGAGCTGATCTAATTCAAGATATAAGTGAAGAAAATTATAAAAATGAAAATGGTGAATATTTTAAAAGAATAGGTGATCAAGCAATGTACTTGCCGGCATTATGGAACGCCCAGGGTAACTGGCATTTTGAACCAAGGGTTGCATATCATTACACTATTAAAATGGAACCTGAGACTTTTCAAACTAGTGATGCAAAGTTTCAAAAATCTGAAGCTGAGTTTTTAAGAAATAGAGGATTTTTAAAATGAAGGTATTGATAAATAGAAAACCTGTAGAAGGACCGTGGGGTGGTGGAAATAATTTTGTCAAAGCTTTTTACAAGTATTTGCCTGAACATGGCCATGAAGTTTTTAATACTTTTGTTCCTGACCTTGATGTTATTTTTGTTATGGATCCAAGATATGACGAGCTAGGCATTTCAATAAACGAAGCTATAATGTACAAGAATCAATTTCCCAATGTAAAAATAGTCCAGAGAATAAATGAGTGTGACGCAAGAAAAAATACAAACGATATTGATAAAATGTTGTTAGAATGTTCAAAGCATATTGATAAAACTATATTTGTTTCTTATTGGATGATGAATTATTTTATTGAAAAAAAATGGCAATGCAAGGAAAACTATGTACTAGTAAACGGTGTTGATGAGTTTTATAAACCTAGAGAAAAAATTAAAAATAACAAAGTTAATATAGTTACACATCACTGGTCTGACAATTACATGAAAGGTTTTGATTATTATGAAATGATTGATAATTTATGCAAAGATAGAGAAGATATAACTTTTACATATATTGGTAGAGAAAGAGGCACTTTTAAAAACACTAAAGTTGTACCTCCGCTTTTTGGAGAAGCTTTAGCCAAAGAACTTGGAAGATACGATCTTTATATAACTGCTTCAAGATACGATCCTGGCCCGAATCATGTTCTAGAAGCAATAGCATCAGAAATACCTGTTTTTGCATATGCAGAAGGAGGCGGTGCTTGCGAATTTGCTGGAAGTGAATTTATTTTTAATTCTTTTGAAGACCTTGTTGAAAAGATTAACAAAAAATCTTATAATAATAATAAAACAAAAATAAGCTCTTGGAAAGAGTGTATGGATAAATTTAATGAAAATATACTTCTCAAATGTTAATTTCAGCTCAAATTCAGGACCAAATTCATTTGCATCAAGATTAGCTAATGAATTTGAAAAACTAGGAAATAATGTAGTAAAGAGTCATAAAGAAGAATATGACTCTTTTTTGTGCTTTATTGAACCAGACGTTATTCCTAGATCTGGTTCAAAATTTATACACAGATTAGACGGTATATGGTTTAAACCTGATCAATTTAAAACTCACAATAAAAACATAAAATGGGCTTATGACAATTGTGATCATGTTGTTTGGCAGTCAGAGTTTGATAAAAACATGACATGTCATCACTGGGGTGATAGAAAGGGATCTGTTATACACAATGGAATAAACTTTAAAAACGTCAATAAAGATACAGAGTTTACAAATGTAAAAGATCTAAAATCAAAAATGACAGGAAGATTATTTGTATCCTCAGCTTCATGGCATCGTCAAAAAAGACTAAAGGAAAACATAGAGTTCTTTCTAAAAAATAGAAACGATGACGACCTAATGATAGTATTAGGAAAAAACCCAGATGCAAAAATTAATCACCCATGGCTAAAACAAATAATTTTATATACAGGAGAATTAAATCATGAACAATGTCTTGAAACTTATCGATATTGTGACTGGATGATTCATTTAGCTTGGCTTGATCATTGCCCAAATGTAGTTGTTGAAGCTCTGTCTCAAGGCTGTCCAGTTATATGTACAGATTCTGGCGGAACAAAAGAAATTGTAAAAAATAACGGTATTATTATACCAGAGTCAAAACCCTATTTGTTTGAATTAACAGACTATGATAATCCATACAAGCTAGATATTCCTAAAATAAATTTATTAAAACCAAAGATTGATTGTGATTATCTTAAAATTGAAGAAGTAGCAAAAAAATACCTAGAGATAATGAAATGAAAATATTTGTATTACCACCTAAAGAAAACTGGATTTGTGATAGATTAACCAATGAATGGAATAGTTTTTTTCCAGAATATTCAACAAAAAACCCAAATGAAGCTGATGTAATTTGGCTTCTTGCCGATTGGTGCTGGAATCATTTACCTTATGAAATTTTAAAAAATAAAAAAATAATTGCAACTGTTCATCATATTGTCCCAGAGAAGTTTAATCAAATGGAAGTAAAAAACTTCATGATAAGAGATCAGTTTATTGACTGTTATCATGTACCCAATATTCACACTGAAAAGCTTTTAAGACAATTGACAAAAAAGAGAATAGAAACAATACCTTATTGGTTAAATAATAAGCTTTGGTATCCTGAAGATAAAGCTAGTGCAAGAAAAGAATTAGGTATTAAAAAAGAAGAGTTTGTTATCGGGTCTTTTCAAAGAGACACTGAAGGATCAGATCTTGTATCGCCTAAGCTTGAAAAAGGTCCCGACATCTTTTGTAATTATATTATTAAAAATATTGACAAACTAAGCTTAAATGGCTCCATCCATGTTTTGTTAGGCGCCTGGAGAAGACAGTATGTTATTAATAGACTTGAAAAAGAAAATATAAAATATACGTTTATAGAAAATGCAAGCCTTGAAACTCTTAGAAAAATGTATGCTTCTTGCGACTTGTATATTGTTAGTTCTAGGTATGAAGGCGGCCCTCAAGCTCTAATAGAGGCGCCAGCCATGAAAATACCAATAATATCTACAAACGTAGGCATTGCAAACAACGTTTTAAATAAAAACTGTATTATTGATATGAAAAATGAATATTACATGCCAAACAAAGAAGATGTAGACTATTCATTAAAAAAAGTATCAGATCTTTCAATCGAAAAAATTGGAAAAAAATTCATACAACTATTTAAGGAGATTAAATGAAAAAAAGAGCACTAATAACTGGTATTAATGGAATGGATGGTTCTCATCTTGCAGATTTTTTACTTAAAAAAAATTATGAAGTATTTGGTCTAGAAAGAAGAGCATCAGTTAAAAATAGAGAAAACACCAAGCATCTTGAAGGTAAAATAACTTTTTTAAATGGTGATTTAACTGATCAAAACTCTTTATTGCGAGCTTTGGAAAAATCAAATCCTGATGAAGTTTACAATCTTGCTGCACAATCGTTTGTAGGAGAAAGTTGGAACACACCAGAACATACGTCAGACGTAACTGGTTTAGGGGCACTAAGAATGCTTGAGGCAATACGCGTAAGAGGAAAATCAATAAAGTTTTATCAAGCCAGCTCTTCAGAAATGTTTGGAAGAATGATAGAAAACCCTGCAAAAGAAACAACACCTTTTTATCCTAGAAGCCCGTATGGTGTAGCTAAGCTATATGCTCACTGGATTACAAAAAACTATAGAGAGTCCTATAATATGTTTAATTGCTCCGGAATATTATTTAATCATGAATCAGAAAGAAGAGGAATAGAATTTGTAACAAGAAAAATATCTGATGGTGTTGCTAAAATACACTTGGGCATTGAAGACTTCATAACTCTTGGTAATCTTGATTCAAAAAGAGACTGGGGATATGCACCAGACTATGTCGAAGCTATGTGGCTAATGCTACAGCAAGACGAACCTGACGACTATATTATTGCAACAGGTAAAAATTACTCTATAAGAGATTTTTTAACAGCAGCTTTTAAAGAGGTTGGTATTGATAATTGGGAAAAATATGTCAAACAAGATCCAGCATTTATGAGACCTGCTGAAGTAGATGTTCTTCTAGGTGATGCTTCAAAGGCAAAAAACAAGCTAGGTTGGGTTCCCAAAACAGACTTTAACAATCTTGTAAGTATTATGGTTAGGAATGACATTAAAAAACTAGGTGGAAAGAATGATTGATGAAAAGTTAAAAAGACTAGAAGAACTTTGTATTGAAAGAGCTAAAACAACACCAAGCAGAGGAAAAGAATACTATGATTTAAAAGAAGGCATTTCTGATTTTTGTAACTTCTTAAGAAAAGAGACAAAAGAAAGAGATATAAATTTTAAAAAAGACGTAGAGTATGTTTTTATATCGGGTCAAATGAAATCTGGAACATCTTTAGCACTCAGCATGCTTGATAATCATAAAGATATTTTTTGCTTTCCAGGAGACACAAGATTAATTAAGACAAGTAATCAAAAAGAAAAATCTCTAGAGTTTTGGATTAATAGATTTATAAACCCTACGGGATTGCATCCTTTTTGTCTTTTTAAAGAAAATCCAGAAATTTATTATGATATAGCATATATTGTCGAAAAAAACAAAGAAGAAAATATGATAAATCAATTTAAAATACTGTCTGAATATTTTGCAAAAAAGTTTGACAAAAGAATTGTAGTAGAAAAAACCCCAGAAAATGAATTTGATTTTGAAATAATAAAAGAAAGCTTTAGTAATTTTAAAATGATCTATGTCTATAGAAGCTTAATTAGAAATATGCTTAGTCAAAAAAGACTTTCAATAAAAAGAAACGATGCTTTTAATGCTAGTTTAAGAGTTAGTTATTATTTACACTCATTAAAACTGTCAGAATCACTAAGTGAAAAAGAAAACTTTTTTAAAATCAAATACGAAGACTTAACTAGTTTAAAAATTGATAAAATGTGCAGATTTTTAAAAATTGATAAAGATAATTCTCTTTTTAGTTCTACGACAATAGGTGTTCCTAATCAAAAAAATACAATGAGCAATAACCTAGGAAATCATGGTGAAATAAAAATTTCTGAAAAAGATATATTTGAAAATGTAATATCTACTTTTCACCAAAATGAGCTTTTGGTACTAGGTAGTGAAATACAAAAAAACGAAGATTTAATTGAAAGGTCTGGATACTCTTGTGAAAATGAAATTAAAAATATAATTAGGTTTAATGTAATGCTAGAAGACGAAACACTTGATTATGTAATAAAAAACAATCTCTCCGTATCAAGAATGGGTGATGGTGAACTTTTAGAGATTATATTTTTTGGAAACGATATAAAACACCCTGTAAGTAAGCAAAAGTTTTCTGAAAAACTTAGAGAAAAAATGATAAGCGTTTTAAAGAATAAAAATAACAACTTGCTTCTTTGTATCGTCCCCTATTTCTCAAAAGAGCAAATCAAAAGAGCTTCTGTAAGATCGCAATCATCCATTAACATTTTTCAAACAATGAATCAGGCCTGGTACGAGATAATGTCTCAAAACTTATGGCTTCAAAAATCAGTATATGGTTCTACTTGGTTTAATAGATGTAATTCAAAATTAGAAGATAGTAGCCTGTATTTTAGCAAATTCAAAAAACTATACAAAAATAAAAATGTTATTTTGGTAACAGGATCCAATGTTAAAGATATAGAAAAATTTGAAATGTTTGAACAAGCAAAATCAATAACAAAAGTAGATATACCACAGTTTGATGCATTTTCAGAATATGACAAAATAATAAATGAGTGCAAGTCTAAGTCTAAACAATTTAAAAAAGAAGATGTTGTATTTCATATATCAGCTGGTGCTACAGGAACTATTCTTTCCAGCGAATTAACAAACGAAGGATATCAATCTTTAGACCTAGGTTCCATATTTAATAAGCTTGAAAGAGTTAAAAATGAAAAATAAAACAAAAAATACGCTTTATATTTTAATTACGTGCTCGCTTGATGAATCAAGGCACGATTGTTTGGAAAAGTGTATCAGTAGTATAAATCGTTTTTTTCCTAAGGAAAATATTAGCAACGACTTTTTTGTATTTGATAATGCATCCACAGTTAAAAAAACAAACAGTTTAATTAAAAATACTTTTAGTCATGTTTACCGCTCAGAAAAAAATATAGGTTTGTGGTCAGCTGTAAATTGGGTTTTAGAAAACTATGAAGAAAAAATGAAAAGAAGATATTCTAATGTTTTTCTAGTAGAATCAGATTTAGTTTTTTATAATTTTGAAAGCTTTGTAAAAATAGAAAACATATTCGAGCAAGAAAAATTTAAAAATATAGGATCCTGTAGAACAAAAGAGTTTTCTGTTAAAGACAAGCATCTTTTTGACAAGTATTTAAAAACCAAGGATTCTGTATTTAGATCTCTTTGCACACAAAGAAACTTAATAACAAATAAACCAATATACTATAATGAAACTAATTTTGAAGGGATATATGTTACAAATTTCAATTCAGTAATATGCTCAATGAGTAGAATTCAATTTATAAAAGAAATATTTAAAAAACTTGAAAGCAAAGATGACTTTACAGAATTAGAATACTTTAAAGAAGCACAAATGATTTCAAATGAAACTTTTTTACTGGATGGTGGTTGTCACTTTGAAGCAAGTATGGATGTTAGTAACGCTAGTAATATTTTTAAAAATATAACTGGTTCTCATTCTAAAAAGGAAGATCTTGAAAAAATAGGCTACCACGGAACTAGAAGAAACAACAAAATTATTAAAGATTTTATTGTAAAAAAAGTATAATATTGATATAGTTCTAAATAAAGGGAGTTAATTAATGAAAAAATATCTTATTGTAGGCGGAACAGGTTCTTTAGGTAATCAACTAATTAAAAGGCTTTTAAAAGATAGTAATATTAGAGTTTTTTCAAGAGACGAAGCAAAACACTGGTCAATAAAAAATAAATACTCAAATAAAAATCTAAGCTTTTCAGTAGGTGATATTAGAGATTATGAAAGACTTGAACAAGTTATATGTGAATATAACCCAGAAATTATTATTATAGCTGCTGCACTAAAACAGGTTGATACTTGTGAATTATCTCCTGAAGAATCGATAAAAACAAATATTCAAGGTCCTAAAAACATAATTAAAGTTATTGAAAAACATTACAAAAACCTTAATATAGAGACAGTTTTAATGGTAAGCACAGATAAAGCTTGCGAGCCTGTTAATGTCTATGGTATGTGTAAATCAATATCTGAAAGAGTTGTAACCAGCCAGTCTTCAAATAAAAGACTTAAGCATATTAAGTTTATTGGTACAAGATACGGAAACGTTTTAGATTCCAGAGGCAGTATATTACCTTTGTTTCGACAACAAGCAAAAGAAAAAGAATTTTTAACAATAACTGATGAAAGAATGACTAGATTTGTAATGACACTAAAAGAAAGTGTAGATTTAATAACAGATGCTATAAAATTTGCAAAATCAGGCGAAATATATTTGCCAAAACTCAAGTCAATGTTAATAAAAGATCTTTCAAATATATTTTCAGAAAAATACAACAAGAAAGTAAAAACTATTGGAATTAGACCTGGTGAAAAAATACACGAAAAACTAATATCAGAGTCAGAATCAATGAGGATTTACGAAAAAAACCAATATTACGTATTAAAACCCTTAACAGAAAACTCTAGAAAAATTGTTAATGATTTATTTGAATATACTAGTAATGATGAAGTTTTGACCAAGGATGAACTCTCTAAATACTTAGAAGGTTTAGGGCTAATATATGTATAATATTTTTTTTGGAACAATGTATTGCGGAGAAACAGACTTTTCTAATTGTAAGAAAATGATTAACATGCAAAAAGGTATCAATTTTGAACATTACATTATTGAAAACCTAGGAGAAAAAGAGGCACATGAAAACCTTTTTTCAAAATGGAATGAAGTAAAAAACAACTTTGACTTGTTTATAAAAGTAGATGCTGACACTGTTCTTATAAGTGATACAATTGCAAAGGAAATTGCAGATCTTATGTATTCTGAAAACGATATAACAGGAATGCAGTGTAAAATTAAAGATTATTTTACAGATGATTTAATAGCAGGTTTAAACGCTTTTAAACCTTCAGTTATTTTTAAAACGAGCTCTGACAAACTCTATTGTGATAGAGTTGATACAAATCATAAAAAAGTTATTAAAGGTAGCAACATGCCCAAAGGTTTTGAACCCGCAGCTTATCATTGCTATCATTCTTCAAAAAAGCAAGCATTTCACTATGGTTTGCACAGAATGCTAAAAAACCAAACAGATGTTATATTAAAAGTTAAAAATGCTTGGAATAAAAACAAAGATGATATAAGGCTTTATGCTCTTGCAGGGGCTATCGAAGCTGTCAATTTTAAAGATAATACTAACTTTGACTATAACGATAAGAAATTTATTCAATATTTTCAAAGTGTAGAAAAAAATATAGATGAATACAGAAAGAGGTTAGAACAATGAAATATCCAATGTTTAAAGTGCATATCGATATCGAAAATGCCCTAAATGAGCTTAAAGAAACACTTTCTTCTGGTTTTTTAAATGAAGGTGAAAAAGTAAAAAAATTCTCTGAAGAGATAGGTAAATACCTTGGAGAAAAAAACATAGTTATGACAAATAGTTGTACAAGTGCTTTAACAATGGCTTTAAAATTGTCAGGTGTAGGTCCTGGTGATGAAGTAATTACAACTTCTATGACATGCCTTGCTTCAAATACACCTATTCAAAATCTTGGTGGGAAAGTTGTATGGGCCGATATCAATAAGCACACCGGTTGTATTGATCCTAAAAGTGTTAGAAGCAAAATAACAAACAAGACAAAAGCTGTTATTTGTGTTAATTGGGCCGGAATACCATGCGAGCTAGAAGAGTTACAAGAAATATGCAATAAAAACAATATAAAACTTATTCAAGATGCTGCACATTCTTTTGGAGCAAATCTAAAAGGCAAGTCTATTTCAAAGTTTGCAGATTTTACATGCTACAGTTTTCAGGCTATTAAACACATAACGACAGGCGACGGTGGCGCAATTGTTTGCAAATCAGATAAAGATTTTAAGAAGGCAAAACCTATGAAGTGGTTTGGATTAGATAGAGATGCAGCAAAAGATGAAAAAGGTGAATGGAAAGGTCAAAGATGGGAAGTTGACGTAGAAGAGGCAGGATACAAGTTTCATATGAATAATATATCTGCGTCTATTGGATTAAGTCAAATATTGCACATTGATAAAATTGTAAAATCTCATAAAGACAATGGAAAAACATATGAAAATACTCTTAAAAACGTTAATGGTATTAAGCTTTTAAATATTTCAAAAGAGCAAGACCCAGCATATTGGGTTTATACACTTTTGCTAAATGAAAAAATAAACAGAGATAATGTTTTAAAATCTTTAAATGAAAAAGGAATAAATGCTGGATTAGTTCACATACCAAATCATAACTATACATGTTTCTCTAGCTCCATTGACACCCTTCCGGGGGTTGAGTATTTTAACAAGCATCAAATTTCGTTACCTTGCGGTTGGTGGTTATCTAAAAAAGATATTATAGAAATATCAAACACTTTGATAGATGAGATTAAAAAATATGAAAATTAATTTCCATACAGTAGTTAGCGAAGAAACAGAGTCTTATTTTAGATATATGTTTGCTTCAACAAAAAATATGTCAAAAAATCCAGAAAATATATTATTTAATGTTTACCACATGTCCGAAAATGTCGACAAAGATTTTTTAGACTTTTGTATAAAAAATAAAATAAAGATATATGCTGAAGATTGTAACATAAGAGGCTCAAGGGGTCATGCTTATAAACTAAGCATTGCAATTAAAAACTTTGTTGAAAATGAAATAAATGTAATATCAGATGTTGATGTAGCTATTTGTGACATGTTTTTTGACGAATGGTTAGTAAAAACTCTAGAAGAATACGATATTGTTGGAACTAGATACGAAGAAATTGGCGGACCATGTGTAGGAAACGTTAAAAAACAGACTTACAAAGGTTTGCCTAACACAGTATGGTGCGCATTTACAAATAGAAAAGACTTTAAATATATGGAGTTTTCAGCGGACAATGGTTCAAACTTTAAAATAGAAACAGAAGAACATAGTCAGATTACAAACTTGCCTATAGGCTATACGTGGTTAAAAGATTGTTCTTGGGAAATTGCAAAATATATTTTTGATAATAAATACAAAACATATGCTTTTTATAAATCAAACCCTTACGATGATAAGTCACCCCAAGGGTTTTCTTCAAGTGTAATAACCAGAGAAAGTGTTATTAAAATTGGAGAAAATGAAATAAAATCTATTGAAGAATATCAAAAGCACGACGGTTCTTCTTTTTTGGTTCATCAAAGAAGTGCAAGAAAGCTACTATTTAAAGAAAACATTAAATCAAAATCATTTTACAATGCTTATGAAGACTATATTAAAAAAATAAAAGGTGAATATGATAAAAGTTAAAAATCCATTTAATGCCCAAGTCTATCTCACGCTTAATAACCTAAACATAGTTGTTGATCCCTGGATTAAGAACGGCATTTATGAAAACTCTTGGTGTTTAAATCCTGAAATTGACATAGAACAATGTATAAAACAATTAAAAAAAGCTGATATATGTTTAATATCACATATTCATGAAGATCATTTTGACTTAAGTGCCATTAATTATTTGCCAGAAGATTGCCAGATAATATTACCTAATATGTGGCCTAATAATATTGTTGCAAAAAGAAAGTTAAAAAATAGAAATGTAAGATTTTTTGAAATTGAAAAATCATACGAAATCGACGATGAAACCGTAATTAGATTTATTGGTCCACTAAATGCAGAAGGCCATCTCTCAGGTAAAAAAGAAAAAGACGATAGCGATAAAATCGTATTAGATACAGGTATTATAATTAAAAACAAAACTGACAGTATTGTTTTGCTATGCGATAATTTTCCTTGGAATTTTAAACAAATAGAAAAAGAAACCCTTAAATACATTACAGAATGTACTTTAATGGCTCTTCCTTTTAATTCTTTTGCTGATGATTTTCCTGTATGCTTTGACTCTTATACAAAAAAAGAGAAAAAAGAAATATCTTTAAGAAGAAACGAACAAAGGTTAAATGCAATATTAGATTTTTGTAAAAAAGTAAGGCCTTTAAATGTAATGCCATACTCTTCAGATTTTTTTATTAAAGGTCCAAGAGCAATTGATTTTAATGATTGTCACCCAGAAGACTATAAATGCAGACAAGCGTTTTCCTTAAGAATGAAGAAAGATTGGGACGGAAACGTAATACCAGTTTCTGAAAATCAGATTTTATCTATTAAAAATAAAAAAATATTAATAGAAGGAAAATATAAAAAACCCAATTTTAAAAAAATATGTAATGATTTATATAGTGAAAATCCAAACAATGTGTATGATAAAAAAAGTAAAAGTGAAATAAACGATCTCATAAAAGAAGCGTCATTAAACATGTTTAAAAAAATGAATCAGTTAAATTTAAAATCTAATTGGAATTTACACATAGATGTTAAAGACCTTAATACACTTTATAATATTGATTTAACTCTAAATAAAGTTTCAAACAAAGTTTGTCAAAAAAAATACATTAAATGCAATATAAACTCTGGGCATCTTTTTGACTTGCTAACATTTAAAACACATTGGGACAATGAAAGAATATCTTATAATCTTTCATGGGAAAGATCAGTTGATGAATATGAGCCAAATATTAATAAATCTATAAACTTTTTTCATACAATACTAAAGGAAAGTAAAACATGAATGAAAATATATTTTGTCTAAGAAATGTTGAAAATAATGACCACAACTGGCTGGTAAGTCTTCATAATGATCCAGATGTATTATATAATATGACAAACCCTATGCCTATAACAATTGAAAGTCATATGAAATGGTGGGATACTATTGACGGAAAGAAACAAATAAGAAAAGTTTTCTGTGTAAACGGAGAAAGAGTAGGTTTTGCAAAATTTTATAATATTGACAAGGTAAATAAAAACTGTGTTTTAGGTGGAGATATTGAAAAAACCCATAGAGGGAAAGGATATGCTAAACATATGTGGAAACTTATGCTAGATTTTTGTTATAATGATCTTGACATGTTTAGAGTTGGCTTAACAACTGCAGAATATAATAAGATAGGAAAAAAAGTATATAGCAAATTAGGTTTTATTGAAGAAGGAAAGTTGGTAAAATCTTTACTAAGAGACAATACATACTATGATCAAATATGCATGTATCATTTAAAAGACTGGTTTAAAAATGAATAAAAAAGTAATATACATTGTTGACAATATAGACTACATCAGATCAACACCATATCAAAATCAACTATTTATATCTTTGCAAAAAATATGCGAGTTAAAAATAGTAGATCTTAACTTTATGAAAATAGCAAAATCAGTTAAAAATCTAGGTTCTTATGATGAAATATTAGTTTGTTTAAAATTAAGAACAATTAAAAGAAATATTAGTTTAATATCTTCTTTTTTAGAAGGAGAACCCTTTAGAGTATACGAGCAGGATCCATGGGAAAACTATATGGATAATGGAGACTGGAAAGGTACATATCAACTGCTAATGAATAATTCAAACGTTTTATTTTTTGCAAATACTTCAAAAACCTGGGCAGATTTTGGATTAGAAAAAGGCATTCCTACAAAGTTTGTAAGAATGGGAATCATACCAGAGTTTTGCAATAATGATTTTAATATTAATGAAAAACAATATGACATTGGTTTTATAGGTAGGGCACACCCGTACAGGAAGTCAATGATAGACTATATTAATTTAAATACAAAATATAACTTTTACTATCCTTTAAAAGAAAGACCTTTTTCACATTCTGGATTTTTAAAAGAAATCAATAAAATAAAAATATATTGTCACAATGAAAGCCTTGAGGTTTTATGTGATAACAAAAAAATGAATCTAGCAGATGGAATGTGGGTAAAAAACATAGAGGCCATGGCAGCAGGCTGCTTTTCCTTAAGAAACTACAGCAAAGACTTACATTCATACATTGATGATTCTTTTCAGACTTTTTTCACTTTTAATAATTTTGAAGAAATAGAAGAAATAGTGGATAAAATCTTATCAATAAACAAGAAAGATTCAGAAAAAATGATAAAAGAAACAATAGAAAACATTATTAAAAAAGACTATTGGAAAGAAACAGCACAGATTTTGATAGGAGAAAGATAAATGAAAATAGGTATATTAGGTCAAGGCTTTGTAGGCTCAGCAATAAAAGAAGGTTTAAAAGATCACTATGAAATTCTTACTTATGATCTGGATAATACAAAAAGCAATTCAACTCATGAAGAAGTTTGCAATAATTCTGAAATTATTTTTGTATGTGTTCCTACACCCATGAGAAAAGACGGAAGCTGCGATACTAGAATTTTAGAAAATGCAATTAGTAATATTTATAATACTTTTAAAAAATCTAAAAAAAATAGTGCTCCTATACTAATAATTAAATCAACTGTCTCACCAGGTACAACAAAAAGAATTAATAGCATGTATGAAGACATGACAGTTCTTTTTAGTCCTGAGTTTTTAACTGAGGCTAATTCTTTTGATGACTTTAAAAACCAAAAAAGAATTATTATTGGAAGTCATGATAGCTCAAGACCTGAAGCAGAAAAAGTAAAGAAAATGTTTAGAAAAGTTTTTATTCCTTTGTACACACAAATTGTAATCGCAGAATCAAGTGAAGCTGAAATGTGCAAGTACTTTATTAATTGCTTTTTAGCAACAAAGGTAACTTTTTCAAATCAAATGTTTGATATCTGCAAAGAATCAGGACTTGATTATGAAAATGTAAAATCTTTGGCTCTTTTAGACCATAGAATAGGAAAAAGTCATATGATGGTTCCTGGTCCCGATGGGGATAGGGGATTTGGAGGTCACTGTTTTCCAAAAGACCTAGAAGCAATGATTTACTTTGGAAATGAAAATAACACATCTTCATCTTTTTTACAAGAAGTAAGAGACTATAATAACACAGTCAGAAAAAATAGAGACTGGGAAAAAATGAAAGGAAGAGCTGTAAGCGAGGATTAATATGGCATATCACGGATACATTTGTTTTATATCAAACTATGCAAAAACCGTTTTTGAAAATAAAAAAACACCAATTAAAATACTAGAAATAGGCGTAGATACAGGGATAACTTTGTTTTCTCTTAATAACAACTTAAATATGTTAAACACACCCTTTGAATATAAAGGAATAGACATATTAATTCAGCCTCATATTGATATTATGAAATATACTTTTCTCCAGGCTAATAAAAATAAAATTGAACTAATTCAAGAAAATAGTCTAAGCTACCTTGAAAAGTGCAATGAAGTCTTTGATATTATCTTAATTGATGGAGATCATAACTATAAAACAGTTATTAAAGAGTTGTCTTATTTAGATAATATTTCTCATAAAAACACGCTTGTTGTTTGCGATGACTATTTTGGAAGATGGTCAAAAAAGGATCTATATTATTCTGAAAGAGAGGCATATCAAGAAAACAAAATAGCAACACCAAAAGAAGAATCAGAAAAGCAAGGTGTAGGAACAGCAATTGATGAGTTTCTTCAAAACAACAAATATAACGTATTTACTTTGTTTGAGTCAGGTGAGCCAATTTGTTTAATAAAAAAAGAAAATGAAATAATAGGTAATAAAAGTGAAGAAAGTTAGTATTGTTACAGGCGGTTGTGGGTTTATTGGGTCTCATATTGTTGACAAACTTGTTGAAATGAATCACGAAGTTAGAGTAATCGATGACCTATCAGCAAATGAAAACGAGGAGTTCTATTATAATGAAAAAGCAACATATTGGAAAAAAGATATTTCTAAAGATGATTGTAACGATATTTTTGTTAATGTTGACTATGTCTTTCACCTTGCCGCTAGGAGTCGTATCCAGCCTACTATTGGATCTCCTAATGAATGCTTTGAAGTAAACGTAGTAGGAACACAGAGGGTTCTAGAATGGGCCAGGATTAACTCTGTAAAAAGGCTCATATATTCAGGTACCTCTTCATTGTATGGCCGCCAGAATTCAATACCGTTCTCCCCTAATATGCCGGCAGATTGTTTAAATCCATACAGTATGTCAAAATGGATGGGCGAACAAGTTTGCAAGTTGTATAACCAACTATATGATGTTCCATGTATTGTATTAAGATACTTTAACGTATATGGGCCTAGAGAACCAATTAAAGGTAAATATGCACCAGTTATAGGTTTATTTAAAAGACTAAAGAAAGATAATTTACCTGCTACAATAGTCTCTCCCGGGACTCAAAGAAGAGATTTCACATATATAGACGATGTTATTGATGCAAATATTCTTGCTATGAAATCATCAACTATTGATATACCTTTTAATATTTATAATGTTGGAACAGGTAAAAATTACAATATGTTTGAAATAACAGATATGATCTATGGCAAAAACAATACTCCAAAATGGCCTTCATGTACAATAAGTATGCTTCCCCCAAGACCTGCTGAAGTTCATGAAACGCTGGCAGATATAGAATCAACTATGAGAGATCTTGGCTGGTTTCCTAAGTACAAGCTAGAAGATAAAATAACAAGCTATTAATTGTATATTTTGTAAAAAATTACTATAATAAAATTAAAAGGATTATAGTAATGAAAGAAATAAAAAAGTTTGCAACAGGAAAACCTCATGTATCTTTTTCTGAGGTTAGAATATGGAAAGAGTGTTCTTGGAAACACAAGCTAATGTATATTGATAAAATTTTGGATTTTGAAGTTGGAATATACACTGAGTACGGATCTATTCTTCATGAAACTATTGAACTATTCTTGTTAACAAAAACAATGCACACAGATTTGGCAGTTAAAAAAATTGAAGAATCTTGGAAAAAGCACGGCTTTGATAATGAAGAAAATATTGGAGAAAGAACACTACTTGCTGAGTCTCAAGGGTGGAAATATAAACATAACTACTTAGAAGATTGGAAAAAGTGGTGCAGAGATAGCTTAGAAGACTTACCTAAATTTTTAGATGAAAATTATCCTGGCTGGGAAACAGTGTCTGCTGAAGAAGAGCTTTATGAAACAATTGACGAAGAATTAAGTTTCAAGGGTTTTATTGATTGTATAATTAAGTATCCAAAGGGAAATAAAACAAAATATGTAATTATTGACTGGAAAACTGCTTCTCCAAGAGGCTGGTCTCGAGATAAAAAACAAGACATTAAAACAACAGCACAGTTAGTTCTCTATAAGCATTATTGGTCAAAAAAGAATAATATACCGCTAAAAGACATTGCATGTAATTTCGTTTTATTAAAAAGAGGTACAAAACCTGGAAAAATATGTAAAATAGTAGAAGTCTCAGGTGGGCCAAAAAGTATAGAAAAAGCAAACAAAATGGTTAAAAATATGATAGGAGGCGTAAGAAGAAGCTTTTTTATGAAAAATAGGCTTTCTTGTAAATTTTGTCCATTTTCTGGAACAGAACATTGTACTTAAGATAAACGTTTTATAAAAATATTCATATAATGTATAGTATATACGGAGTTTATATGAAAAAAAATAAAATTATTGCCCTATCTGATCATGCTCTTTCAACGTCAGGTGTAGGAACCCAAAGCAGACACCTTTTTAGTGGTCTTGTAGAAAAAGGTGATTGGTCTATTAGACAGTTTGGTGCTGCTTTAAAGCACGCAGACTATAGAACAATAGTTGTAAATGATGATTTTATCATTAAACCTATCGACGGCTTTGGAACCCAGGAAATGTTAAGAATTTCCCTTGCAACAGAAAGGCCTGATGGTCTTTTTATTTTTACTGACCCTAGATTTTTTATCTGGCTTTTTGAAATGGAAGATGAGATTCATCAAATTTGTCCAATTGCATGGTGGCATGTTTGGGACAACAAGCCCTACCCCAGATTTAATGATGATTATTATACAGCAACAGATTTAATAAACTGTCATTCTCATCATACTTATTCTCAGCTTGTTGATAAATATCCTGACAAAACTAATTTTATACCGCACGCATTACCTACAAATATCTTTCACAGAATTCCTAAAGAAGATATTAAAGCACAAAAAGAAAATATACTTGGAAAAGAAAACGCTGATAGCTTTGTTGCAATATGGGCAAACAGAAATGCAAAGAGAAAAAGACCGTCCGATGTTCTAGTATCTTGGAAAAAGTTTCTAGAGAAAAAAGAAAAAACAAAAGACAGTAGAAAGTGTATTTTAATTATGCACACTGATCCATATGATCAAGAGGGACCTAATCTTGAAGAAGTTGTAAATATATTAGACATCAAAGAAAATGTTGTCTTTTCTACAGATAGAATAGATTTCAGTCAAATGAATGTTTTATATAATATATCTGATGTTTGCTTAACTATTAGTTTTGCCGAGGGTTTTGGATTATCAACACTAGAGGCTATGCAAACAGGCACACCTATTATAGCAGTATGCACGGGTGGTCTAACAAGACAAGTAGTTGACTATAGAGACGAAACAGAAAACGGTGTTGCTTTACCAGTAGAGATACAAACACTAGTAGGTTCTCAGTTTATTCCTTATATTTACGAAGACTATGTTTCCTGCGAAACTATTTCAAATGCAATTTTAAAAATGTACAACATGGATAAAAAAGAGTATAGAAAACTTTCAAATAAAGTTGAAAACTATGCACTGGAATGCTTTAATATAAGGGACACAGTTGACGAATGGGATAAAACATTTAAGAATACAATTAAAAACTGGAAAAAAGAATATAAGCGATGGGAGGCTTTTGAACTATGAAAAAAGTTTTACTTAGAGGTCCGCTTTTAACATCAAGTGGATACGGAGAGCATTCAAGACAATTTTTTAGATGGCTAGAAACTAGAGATGACATTGAATTAAAAGTACAGTGCTTAAACTGGGGAACTACAACCTGGTATATAGACTCAGAAATTGAAGAAGGCCTTATTGGTAGAATAATGTCAAAAACAAATTTTGATTTACAAAAAGAAAGTTTCGATATAAGTATACAAATTCAGCTTCCTGATGAATGGGATACAAGTATTGCAAAATACAATGTAGGCGTTTCTGCATTTATTGAAACAACAAAAACTACAAAAAAATGGTATGAATGTTGTACAAAAATGGATAAGGTTATATCACCTAGTATGCATGCTTTAAAATCTGTTCTTGAAAATGGATCGCTAGGAAAAAAAGCGATAGTTGTAAATGAGCCTTTAAATCCATTGGTTCTTAAAAAAGACAAAGACTTTGAATTAGAATTAAGTACAGATTTTAATTTTTTAATAATAAGTCAATTAACTGACATGTCACCCGATCTGGATAGAAAAAACATTATCAAAACATTAAAAGCTTTTATTGAAAAGTTTGACGGAAACAAAGATGTTGGTCTTGTAATTAAAACAAATATAGGAAGAGCTACAACAAAAGATAGAAGAATTACAAAAGAGATTTTAACAAATATTATTAATACACACAGAAAAACTCAATACCCAAGAATACACATGATTCACGGGCTAATGACACCTCAAGAAATGTGCAGCTTATATAACCACCCCAAGGTTAAATGTTTTGTTTCCTTAACGAGAGGGGAGGGTTATGGATTGCCTTTAATGGAGGCTGCTGCAAATAAGTTACCTATTATTGCAACAGGGTGGTCAGGACATTTGGATTTTCTTAAAGATTTTTTAAAAGTTAAATATAGTCTAATTCCTATCCCGGAAGCTAAAACAGATAATAGAATTTTTGAAAAAAATACTTTTTGGGCAGAGCCTTCGATTGATGATTTTAAAGAAAAACTAGGTCTTCTTATGTCTGATTATAAAAGATTTAAAAAAATAGCAGAAAAACAATCTTACAGAATTAAAAAAGATTTTTCACAAAGTGTCTTTAATAAAAAAATGAATGAGATTATAAAATGAATATTTGGATGATAATAGCAATTTTAGAATTCTTAGCTTTAGTATGGTCATTAAGATATCTCTATAAGTTTTCTATTAGAATACTGGACCTGGAAGATAAAGCTAATAGCTCAATAGATGTCTTAGAAGAAAAATATAAAAAAATGTCAGAAGTACTTGAAAGACCTGTTTTTTTTGATTCTGTAGAAGTAAGACAGGTAGTTAATGATATATATGAATGCCAAAAAGCGATATATGAAATAGCGGTTTTAATAGGTGGCGTCGAAGAAGAGGAGGTGGAATCAGATGGTGGGAAAAAAGAAGACTAAAAAAGTAAACAAAACAAAGCTATACTTTAACCAAGATACAGAAGATGCAATTGTTGAGTTTTCTAAAACAGAATGTCCTAGAAGAAGAGACGATCTTTATAAAAATACTATTAAAAGGTCTTTTGAAAAACTTGCTGAAAATCTGATTTTTATTCACAATTTTCATAGTGAAACTTTGCCTTATGATACTTTAAAAAACGATTGTGTGTCATTCTTGTTTCAGACAATTCACAAGTTTGATAAATCCAAAGGATCAAAAGCGTTTTCTTATTTTAATGTTGTTGCAAAAAACTGGTTAATTGCAAACTCTAAAAAAGATCAAAAAAGAAGAAGAACAAATGTCTCACTTGATGACTTTACATCTTTAAGCATGAAAGACAAGTCTTCAATTGAAAATTATGCAAAAGTCAGATCACCTGAAAGAGAAATGATGATAAAAGAAACGCAAGGAGATCTTCAGGAAATATTTAAAAAAATATTAAAAAGACTAACAGCAGAAAATGAAATACTTTGTATGAATGCAATTATTGAAGTTTTTTCAAAAGTTGACCAGCTTGACTTGTTAAACAAGAGAGCTATTTTTGTTTACTTAAGAGAAATATCAGGACTAAATCCAAAGCAGCTTTCAATTGCAATGTCAAACATAAGAAAACACTATAGAGAAATAGTTAAAAATGATAAATATAATTTAATATTTAGGTGAGGTCAAATGTCTATAGAAAATCAACTAGATAAAACCACAAAAGGTGAAGATAAAATTAAAAACTTTGCTGATATTTTAGATGAGCTTCAGACAACTGAAGAAAAAAAGAAGCTTTTGTGGAAAGAAATATACGAAAATGCCCTTGACGACAGAGAACAAGCAAGAATGCTTTTTGTTGAGCTTTTTTTAGAATCTCAAGGAAACTCTACAAATCATTTAAATTTTGGCCCTTTGATGGCAAAATATCTTGAAAGAATGAATAAATCAAATGATCAAATTCTTAGGCTTGCAGAACTAATTGCAAAAGAAGAAGATAAACCCATTAATGTTGATGATATATTTAATCAAATGAGTCAGTAATGCTATTCCATAAAAATGAAATAAAATCCTGTGTAGTTGTTGAAACATTGTATAAAAAAGACCCAGATTTTATTAGAAGTGTTAAGAAAAAGCTAGCTGAAAATACAGGTGCTACAAAGATTTTTAATTCAAAATATCTTACAAAATGTCCAGCCGGTTCAATCATAGTAAGAGTTCCTAATTTTTCCTCATATATGGTTCTATACCCTTTCTTCTCTTCTCATTTTTCACTACCCGTTAAGCCTGGCGAGCATGTTTGGGCTTTTTTTCCGGAAGGATTTGGTACAAACGATATAGGCTACTGGATGACTAGAAGGGCAACAGATCAGCTAATCGAAGATGTAAACTTTACCCATAATACCCGGGCAGGTTACAAAGAATACAACAACGTTATAATTTCTAAAAATGAAGAAGAAGAGTCAAAAAGCATATACTACGGAACTGAAGGTCGAGGTTTTAAATCTTATAATTCATTGTTAAAAAATACTTCTGGAAACCTGGAGCATGTTTTTGAAAACGTCGAAAGGGTTTCTAAAAAACCCGGAGATCTTTTAATTCAAGGGTCAAATAATACACAGCTTCTCTTAACCGCGGGATATAAACCTGATACAGGAACAATTATAATGACTGCTGGAAGAGGAGCGACTGATTTAACTGCATCTAAAACAATTGAAAACAAATCAGAGCTAGAAGAAAATAATAAGGCATCTATTGTTTCAAGAATTGAAAAAGAAAATAAAAGAGAGGGCCAGCTTGATATTGTTAATGATAGAGCAGTATTAATCTTGTCAGAAGATCCTGGGTTTATAAACAATATGTCTGCTACAAAGTCAGAATCTCATGATTTTTCTGAAATGTCTTATTTTTTTGTTAAAGCTGATAAAATAAGAAAAGAGGCAAGAGAATCTATTTTTCAAACTGCATCTTCTTATGGTGTATCTGCAGACAGCTTTAGCGTATCAGCTTCTGATGCTTCTATATCTGCAAGTACAGTAAGCGTAGGCACTAGCGGCTGGTCCGTAGATATGGAAACTTTTTTTGACATTGTCGAAGAAACTATAAAAAGATTATCAGATCTAGCATCAGGTGCTGCAACTTTTGCCACTGGTGTAGGTCCAACCGGACCTGCAACAAATGTTGCTGAGCTTCAACAACTTTTACAAAAAATTAAAAACATGAGAGGATAAAATGCCTGCACTTTGGCCCGCCTTTATAACGACAGTTGGAGGTTTTTTAGATGCAAAAGTTCCAAAAACTGAAGAAGATACGGCTATTTTTATATCTAACGCATATAGAGTGGCTGTTGCAACTTCAACGATACAGCTTGCACCGCTGCCTTTTCTTCCAACAACGATATTAATAACACCTGACAGTACAGGAATTAAAGACGGGATATTAAACGTTTTTAATAAATGCAAACAGACAAACAGTATACAGAAATCACATTTTGAGCTATTAGCAAATGAATTAATTTCATTTTGGGAAAATGTTGAATGGAACCCAGTCCCACCTCCTACAGGATATTCGGGTCCAGATCCTTCTGGGATGCCTTTAATAAAACCTGGTATAAATATTGATTTTTTAGGTGATCCAAGTGCTTTGTCTAGCTCATTGCATAGTGTTTTTACACCGCCACCAATACCAGGTCCCGGTGGCATTATTTTTGCAACAAGGCTTGCAAATGCTTTCCAGTCGCATATGTATTCACTTAGCGGCTATTATAAAGGTCTGACTGCAGCAACTCCTCCCGCACCTGGGCCAAATTTTCCTTGGGCTATAGTAACTTAATAAAATTAATTTTTAGAAAATAAATAATAAGATATAATTATTCATAGAAAGCAAGGAGGTATTTTTTGACATCTTTTAAAAGCTCAGGAATAAAATCCAATTCTAATATTTTTAAAAAACCGATTATTAAAAAACCTGTAGGTATTTCAACACCTTTGAGCATTAATGAAGGTGATGATGGAATATTAAAAACCAACATTAGTGCTGTTGATCAAATTAAAGATAATTTTAGAAATCTTATATTGACAAATAAAGGTGAAAGGCTAGGCAGATATGACTACGGATGTGATTTAAGAAGAATTGTAACTGAACTCAACTCTTTTGAAAATTTTGAAAGCATAGTCATGGAAAGTATATCAAATTCAACAAAAAAATATATGCCAATGATAGACTTGGATTCATTTAGCTCTGAATACAACAATGATACAAACCAAGAATTAAAAAATATTGTAATAACAGTTGTTTACAATATTCCTCTTTTAAACGTAAATAATCAAAAAATTGATATAACATTATATGTGGTGTAAAAATGGCAAAAATTAACAATAGAGATAGAAATAAAAATTTTCTTTCTAAAGATTTTACAAGCTTCAGATCAGGAATTCAAGAGTATATCGAAAACTATTATTCAGATAAAATATCAGATTTTTCTGAATCAGGTCTTCCAGGAATGTTTGTAGATATGGCAGCATATATTGGTGACAATATGTCGTATTATCTAGATTTCCAGTTTAACGAGCTTGATCTTGAGACAGCAGTCGATATTAAAAATATTCAAAAACACATGAAATCATTAGGTGTAAAACCTAGGGGACCGTCTCCTGCTAGAGCTGAAATAGTAGTATCACTAATAATTCCTGCAAGGCTTGATGTAAATAATGAATATGTTCCTGATCCGGATTATATACCTATCCTAAGATCTGGAACGACAGTTGTTTCTTCAACAGGCGTTTCATTTGAACTAATTGAAGACTTGGACTTTAATAAAAAAAATGAAAACGATGCATATCTTTTTTCTTTTAGAATGAATCCAGATGAAATTGATTCAAACGGAAATCCACTAAGCTTTATTGTTGAAAGAAAAGGTACATTTATATCTGGTAAAACTATTAACGAGGTCGTTAACATAGATCCAATTTTCCAGCCCTTTAGAAGAATTAGTCTTTCAAATATCAATGTAAACGAAATCATATCTGTTTTCGATAGCAACAATAACCAGTATTATGAAGTAGATAACCTTTCTCAAGATGTAGTTTTTGTAGCTATTCCCAACTATGGATATGATTCAAAATTTGTTAAAGATACACTTGAGTTAAGACCAGCTGCTAGAAGATTTGTTACAGAAAGAGATATAGAAACAGGTGTTATAACACTTGTATTTGGATCGGGAAATGAAAACGAATTTGAAAACGATTTAATGCCATCGCCTGAAGAGATTGCTATTGAAATGCATGGAAAAAGAAATTTTACTAACTTTAGTATTGACACTAATAATATTTTAAAAACAGATACACTTGGAATATCTCCTTATAATACTAGTCTAACTATAAACTACAGGACTGGAGGCGGGCTTAACCATAATGTCAAGCCTGGAACAATTAATACAATATCTAGATTTACCTTGGACTTTAAATCAAGCGTACCAGTATCAATAAGAACAAAAGTTAGAAACTCTATTCAGGTTTCAAATCCAGAGGCAGCCTTTGGAGGTGAAAACCAACCAACAATTGAAGAGCTTAGATTTATTGGTATTAATTCAAGAAGTATGCAATCAAGAATCGTATCAAAAGAAGACTTAATAGCTCGCGTTTATACCATGCCTTCAAGCCTAGGAAGGGTTTTTAGAGCATCAGCTATTTCAAATCTTGATAACCCCTTCTCAGCTTCTTTGTATATTTTAACAAGAAACGCTGATGGTCTTTTAATAAGCCCTACTGATACTATGAAAAAAAATATTAAAACATTTTTAAACAAGTTTAGACTTGTAAGTGACTCTATTGATATTTTGGATTCGCCGGTAGTAAATCTAAAAATTGAATACATAGTACAAGTAGATCCTCTATACAATAAAGATTCAGTAATTAGAACAATTAATTCAAAAATATCTTCATTTATGCAAATAGAAAGCTTTCAAATAGGAACTCCTATCGTAATAACAGATATAGAACAGTTAATATTCTCTGTTAGCGGTGTAACGTCAATTGTTGAAGTTAAAATAAAAAATGTTTCTGGAAAAATAAACAATAATCAGTATAGTAACTTTTCATATCCAATAGATCAAAATACAGTTAACAAAATAGTTTATCCTCCTGACGGAGGTATTTTTGAGCTTAGGTATCCTGACTTCAATATTATTGGCTTGGCAAGAGGGTAAAATGTATAAAATATTAACAGCAAGTAGTGATAATTATATAACCAACAAGGTTATTAGTAATTTTAGAGTAACAGATTCCAATGTAGGATCAGGCGGAACACTTGATCTTTTTAAGCTTTATAATGAGACAAATACTACAAGTACAGCAGCTACAGCTTCAATATCGTTTAGTGGTTCACCTACAAATGGAGAAAATATAACAATTATAGACTCAAACGGTCTTATTAGAACATACACAGCAGCATCTTCGACAGACGCTTCTTCGAGAGAATTTGATTCTTCAAGCAATACAAATGCCGCAGCAGCACTAAAAGTTTGTATAGATAGCTCCAGCGGTCATAACGGAACAATAACAGTTACTGATGATGGATCAACAGGAAAACTAACCTTAGTTCAAACAACCAAAGGAATAGAAGGAAATACAAGAATTTCTTCAATATTAAGTAATGCTACTGTAAAAAGCTTTTCTGGAGGAAAGGGTTCAAGCTTAGGACAAGTAGAGCTTTCGAGAGCACTAATTAAGTTTGACTTATCTGAAGTTAGAAAAATACATCAAAACAAATGCTCAGTTAATCATAGCAGCTTTAAGGCAATTTTGAAGCTTTTTGATATATACGGAGGTCAAACAACTCCTTCTAATTTTAATCTAAGGGTCTATCCTTTGTCTCAGTCTTTTGACGAAGGAAAAGGAAGAGACGTCGTAAGATATAGTGACCTTGGAGCAAGTAATTTTGTTACTGCTTCAATAAGCAACGGTGACATAAATACATGGAATGTACCTGGTGCAAATAGCGCTGGATCGCTTAACGACCTTCGTATTGATATTATAGAAAATGGTTCATTGGGAAAACCAGGCGAAAATGAGAATTTATATGCAGATAAATACTTTGAGAGCGGAAAAGAAGATCTAGAAATCGATGTGACAAAAATAGTATCTGGAACAATTGCAAACTTGATTCCTGACCACGGTTTTAGAATATCTTTTACACCTGAAATAGAATCTGATAGAAAAACCTATTTTGTTAAAAGGTTTGCTTCAAGAAATGCGTCTGACCCAACAATAAGACCTCAGTTAGTTATCAAATATAATGATGTTATTCATGATCATCATAAAAGCTTAAATTTTAACATAACAGGATCCTTGTTTTTAAATAATATTGTTAGCGGAAAATATAGAAACGTCTTAAGCGGATCAACTACAAATCCTGGAGCACTTGAAGAAATATCTGGAAACAATTGTATATTATTAAAGGTATACTCAGGATCGTATACAAAATATGTGACTGGGTCTTCATACTCCTTGGGTGATGTAACTTATCCGGGAATATACTCAGCAAGCTTTTTAATTAATAAATTTGATTCTAAGCTAGTAAGCGAGGCAAACAAGAAAGACTCATTAACATTTAAAACTGTGTGGACTGATTTTTCTGAAAAAATGCCAATTCACTCTGGTTCTTTTACAGTTGATACAAAAAACACTACGTCTTTTTCTAACTCTACAAAAAGATTAATAATATCTATTACAAATCTAAGAAAAACTTACTATAGGGATTCTATCGCAAGGTTTAGAGTTTTTGTAGAAGATGTAGATAAAGTTGTAAAATATGTAAAAATACCAAAAGAAAAATCTAGTGAATCTTATTACAATATGAAATATGCAGTTGTTGATGTTGATACCGGAAAATACATAATACCTTTTCAAAAAGATGATATGTCGACTACACTTTCTGTTGACAGCGACGGTATGTATTTTGACTTAGACATGAAATCTTTACCTCCAAAAAGAATATACAAACTTGTTTTTCTTCTTGAGGATATGGGAGAAGAAAGAATTTTTACTAAAACAGCATCAATCTTTAGGGTGATTTAATGAATAAAAAAAGGCTCGATAGGTTTGGAAAACCTGATATATTTAGAAGTATCCAGAGAAAAAATGCAAATGAAAGTTTTTCAACAGGTTCAGTAGCAAATATATACAATACAAATATAACATCTGAAAACAGTTTTAAATACGAGCCGTATGGTTCAGCTCTTAAGTCAACACAACAATTATCTGTTGATTTTTCAAAGTTTGAAAATCATACATTTTTTAATTCAGCTACAGCAAAAGTAAGTATTGCATTTAATAAGTTTATAAACAAATATCCTTTCGATGGAACGCTTTTTGAAATTGAAGAGTTTGAAGACAAGCTAACGGGATATGAAAGGTATCTTCTTGATTTGGTGCCTAAAAATACAGGATATTTAACACCCTCTGGAAGTGTTTATATTGAAGTAAAAAATGTTGCCGGATCTTCTTTCCCAGAATATTCTAAAAAAAGATCAGGTGCAAAAATACTAGATCCCAACCTCGAGTCTTTTTCTTTTGAATCTTTTATTGCAGTTCCTAATGAAAACTTTTTAAATGACATGGGAATATTTTATATATCAGGAAGTGATATTAAAATAGAAGCAAAAATAAACAATTCAAGCAATAATTTTTGTAGTGCATCTTTTAGAATTATTTCTGGGAGCGGAATATATCAAGAAGATAAATACATAAATACAGATTCCTTTAGAAAAGGTGAGTTTAATCATTTGTCTTTTGTTTTAAATAGAGAAGCAGGTTCTTCGACACTTGAATCTTACGTTAATGGAAAAAAGCAAACTGAAAGCTCGCCTGTAAACTTAAGTAAGATTAATTTTTCTGACAGCTTATATTTATTTAAAGGTGGTACATTTTATGACGGAGAACATAAATCATATAATAATTTATCAGCTTCTATTAAAGATGTAAGGATATATCACCAGGCAAGAAATGAAAAAAATATTAAAGGTGACTATAGGGAAACTGTATATAAAAACGAATATCTTGTTGCAAACTTTAGATTTAACGAGCCCACAGGTTCTTATAGCTCAAATGAATATGTCTTAGATACTTCAGGTAATAGCTTGCATTCAAAAATAACAATCTTAGCTGACAGTTCTGGTGGAAAAGCTTCGTTAAACGATATAAGGGATACTTCTAAATATAAGAATCCAGTTGAAAATGAAAATATTAGAAGACTGCATATTCTTTATCCTGATAATGACAATTTAATAGAGTTAAATAAAAAGCTCTTGTCTAGTGGTTATGAATATGATCAAATTAATCCAAACCTTATAACAAGGCTTGTACCACCTCACTATTATGAAGAGCTTGTTTTTGAAACCGGTAACAATGATGAAATTGACCCATATAGAAAACAAATATCAGGTCAATCTATTCCCGGAAGTGCAGAAAACGTAAAGACAAATATATTAAATGTTATTCTTTTTTCATGGGCCAATATTTTTGATGAAATTAAAATGTTTATTGACTCTTTTGGAAACATGATTTTTTCTGATTTTAATGATGAAGACATAGTTCCAGATCAATTAATAGTTTTTGCAGCCAAGCATATGGGAGTTGAACTACCACCCATTTTTACAAGTAACACCTCAGAAAATCTTTTTGATTCTAATAAAGTTTATAATACAAATAAATTTGAAAACCTTCCACTTAAAAAAATTCAATCTTTAATCTGGAAAAGAATTTTAGCTGATGCTTCGTATTATAAAAAAACAAAAGGAACCGTAGAGTCGTTAAAAAGTATTTTTAGATCATCGGGAATAGATCCGGATAAGATGTTTGCATTTGTTGAAAAAGGGGCAAATACTTCTTATCTTTCAAATAAAAATTATGACATTAAAAGTGTTGATATTCCAATGATAAACTTCTCTGGATCAAATAAAAACGAAGTCTCTCCTTTAGAAAAAAGAGGCGTTGCTTCAACAAAGCCGCACATAGTTTCATCTGAGCTTAGTAGTTCGATAGAAGGAAACTTAACAAAAGAATCTTGGTCATATGAGGGGTATTACTCTTTTCCGGCATCAATAGAGTCTGGTTCGATACAAAGTTTGGCGAGGTTACAAAGAGGAAAATTTAATACCTCGGATTTCACCCTTGGGTCAAATGGTGGTCTTTTAAACATTGTTGCAAAAAAACAAACAACAAAATCTCTAACAGGATCTCATGATACCGTTTCTGCATATTTTACTGATGATTTAAACCCAGTTTCACCTAGAAAGCTTTCTTTAAACAATGTAAATATTTTTGACGGTGATCTGTGGTATATTTCTTTTTCAAAAAAACATGAAGACGATACTTTAAACTTAAGCAGCGTAACTGGAAGCGAATATAGCCTAAGATGCTACAAGTGCGGAACTAACTCTCAAAACTATATCACGTCTTCTTTTTTAACTGGCTCAAGTCAGGGAATCCAGGATGGCTATGCTGAAAGATCAACTCTGGAAGGACCTTTTGTAATAATTGGCTCACAGTCACTTAATTTTAGTGTTAAAAAAGGTTTGTATTTTATTGAGGATACACATGAAAACTATGAAGAAATAACAAGTACAGATTTTTCTGGAAAGGTTGCGTCAGTTAGATTTTGGTCGACATTTTTAACAGAGCGAGATTCAATATCTCATTCTAACGACTATAAAAATTATGGAACTAGCGATCCTAATTTAAATTCAATGTTTTTAACTTCAAGCTTTGGAAAAATAAGGCTTCATATAGATGGAAACCAGCCAGTTACTAGCTCAAATAATGAAAAAATAATTTTAAATGATTTTACACAAAACGAAAAAAATATCAATAAAAGCTTTAAATCTTTTGCAAGAGGTTTTGAGGCTAATAAAACAATAAACAGCTATGAAAAGTTTATACAGTTTGTACCCGGAAATAAAATTGATGAAATTAACTCATCAAATAAAGTAAGGCTAAGATCCCTTGAGAAAAACCCTGATACTAGTCTAGGGTACCAGTTTCTTGCCCCGGTTTATAATACCATAGAGAATAATCAAATAAACGATGATGCAAGGCTTTCGATAGAAATGTCTGTAGCAAGAATTATTAATGAAAAAATTAACAACGAAATATCTGACGTTAGCTTTTTTGAAAATATATTAGGTAATCAAAGCTATGATTTTTCTCTTTCGTACAGTGAGCTTGATTTTTATTCTAATAACTTTTTTAAAAATCTTAAAGGAGAAATCAAGATTGATAAGCTCTTAAATGTTTATACATGGCTTGAGTCAAGTTTTGAAGAGATAATGAGAAAATCACTACCTAAGAAAACAAAATTTTTAGGAATGAATTATGTTGTTGAACCTCATGTTCTAGAAAGGTCAAAAATAAAAATGAACAACGAGGATGCTTTTATAGGAAGTGATAACAACAATGAAAGAAAAGAAGAAAAATCATCGATACAGGTATTTACTGGCGATGTAAGTTTATATTAGGGTTTAATATGATAAATGATAAACTAGGTCAAATTTCACTAATCAGACCTCCTAGAAACAAAAAGGAGAGAAAAAAAAGAAAGACGCAATCTTTAAAATCAACAGCAAATCTAAATAGTAATTCTTTGGATCCTGTTCAAAGATATACATTAAATATTTATACGCTGTCTGCAGATGAAGTTTTTATAAATTACTCTGAAGATATGCCTAAAAATGACATTAAAAGAAATTCTGGTTTTTCTTTTGGCAATGTTGAAAAAGATACTTTTTCTTCTTTTGATGAAGGCTTGGTTGATTATAAAGAAAAGACTTCTAACATGAATACACAAAAGTCTTTTTTAATAAATAGATTTACAGAAACTGAAAATAGAAACTCAAAATATGACGTTTTTAAAAGAAGACCAGAAACAATAAATTTATCAAACAACCCATTTTCAAGTGAAAATAACGACACTATTAAAGCTTCAATAGATGCAGCTTTGCCTGGTAAAAAAATTGCATCAAACCTTATTACAAATTCATATGAAAATAGAGATATTAAAGACCCGTTTATTGACAACACTTCTTTAAATTTAGAATCCGGAGTTTATATAGTTAGAAATAATTATTATAATAAAGGTAGCAATACAGCTTTTGTTGACCAAGATAATATTAGAAATAATACAATTATTAAAAATAAAGACTCGGGAGGGCAATATTATGGAAGTAAGCTTTATTACACCTCAGCTGGGTTTTTTAATAAATCAAAAAAACCTGACTCGATTGCTTTTGGAGGTCTTAAAAGATAATGCCTAATAAAAAAGAAATTGTCGATGTAGTAAATTTTAATTTAAAAGAAGCTTTTATATCAGATGTAAACAACTATAAATACACATCCCAAGCTAGTCTTGTAGCGTGGTTTGACCTTAAGGCAACACCAGAAGATCAGACAGATAATAGTAGCAGCATTTCTTCAATATCGTATAGATCAAACGGATTAGACAACAATGGCGATGCTGTTCTTTCAAACGAGGCTTTTAACGTAAGTTCTCCTAGCTATCCAACATATAACGTAGCAAGATTTAATAAGGCAAATATACCAGACGTCTCTTTTGGAAACAAAAGAAACTTAAAAGTCGTTTATAGTTCAGGACCCACCCCTATAACATTTGGCGGAGGATCAGGAGATAGTCCTTTTAGTGTTTCTATTTGGGCAAAAGTTCATCCATCTATTGGATCAAACGCACCTGGGTGGATGTTTTCTTTTGGGCAAAGTGGCGGTGCTGACTATTATGTTCAATGGGAATCTTCTGGTTTTTTAAATTTTGTTATTAGAAAAAACTCTAGTGGCGCATTTAAACAAACAAGAATTCAGCTTTCTGATTATGCTACTACATATTCTAGCTGGCATCATTATGCTTTTACTTATGACGGAAACGAATCGTCTCCTGTTTTAAGAATATACATTAATGGCGAATTGCAATCGACTGCTGACGGAAGTGCCGGCTCATATGATGGCATGACTACAACAGGGACTGAGCTTCAAATAGGTTCGAAATTTAATGAAACAGATAATTTTACCGGCTTTTTATCTCAAATGTCAATATTCAGCACAGAATTAAACCAAGAAAATATACGTGCTATATACGAAGGAACATCGATAGGGTCATATCAAGATAAAACAACATTCTTCTCAGGGGAACTTTCCAATCCACCCAAGGATGTTGTTAGAACACTTGATGCCAGAATTAAAAACATACATGACGGTAGTACTAAGAAAAGTACACAAAAAAGAAGATTTAATGACATGGATACAATTGACTTTGTAGAAAGAGAGTTAATAGCATCAATAGGTGTTGAGCAAGGAAAATCTTCAACACCGTTTATAGCGTTAAATACTTTTGACAGCTTTGGAATACCCCTGACAGCAACTTATGACAATACTTTTACTTCAAGACAAACTAGAAATACCTTTGAAGGAGACTCTGAAGCATTTAATGAATCAGAAAAATTTTATCTTAAAGAAGATTTTTTTAAAGATAAAGAAATTTCTTTTGATATTTTAGATCAATCAGGCCTTTCAAGAAACGTGAATCAAAAAGACATAATTGAAATTGACTTAAGGCCTGTAGAGCCTACAACTTTTGGAATAGAGTCAGGTGTAGGATCATCTGCTAAAAATGATCTTATGGTCTATTGGAACAACACTGAAAAGAAATGGGATAAAATAGGTGGGACTAGACTAAAACCTCCTAGTATAGCTGCAGAACTTGAAGCAGGGGTATTGGGCTTTGCTCCAACATCAGGTTTTGTTATCCCTAAAAGCTCTGGAAGTTTTGATGCAGCATTTAAAAACTACGGAATGCATATTGATAACTTTGGATTTCCTAAACATCCTAAATATGAAGCAACAGACGAGCAATATATAAACGCAAGCGACTTTATTAGCGAGCCATTTGTTGTTGAAAAAATGGTTTATGAATTTGATGCAGTCTTACATGTAGACAAACAAGTTTCGTCAGGATATTTTGAAAGTGATACTACAACAAACTTTACTCAATTAGGCCATTTGTTTTCTGCGTATACATTTTTTATGCTTCGAGAAAGGCAGGGCTACCAATACGAAGGATCTTTTAAGTCAACAATATCAGACGGTGATAATCTTTCAACAGGACTCGCTTCAATTGCTGATACTGAAAGTAATAAAAAGTCAATAAGAGAGCTTATAGGATATATGCAAACTGTTGTCTTTAGCGATGCTGACAATGCAGACGATGTTAATTATGGAAAATTTAGAGGAAAAAACGATACTAATAAGCTAGGATTGCATCCCGGATTTTTAAGATCAGGATTATCTAGAGAGTTAAACATACCAGGATCAGACTTTATAGACTCATCTTCTTCAATTGATGATACAAAATTTGCATTTAGCGGAAGCGCAATAATGTCTGGAACTATTTTTGAAAACGGAAGTCATGAAAGTTTTGGTTTGACATTTAATATTGGAGGAAATAGAAACTCAATTACAAACCTTGGTTCATTTAGATCAGAGGATATTGAAGAAAAAATATACCCAAGAGGCTATGGAAACGGTCTAAAGATTAATCAAAAGAATCTAAACGTTTCTTTTAACCATTCTTTGTTTTTAGGTGCGTCGGTTAATTATGTCCCAGGAACAACAGTTAAAAAGACTTTTTATACAAATCTAAGAAAACCAAATCCTTACATTATTAAACCCGGCGACAAGCTTATATTTGGATGGCAAACCCCTGTTCCAGTTAACTGTTTTGATTTAAATGACTCAAACGGCTCTTCGAAAATGACTATTAATACAAAATCTGGAAAGCTTAAACTTTACGGTTCCTTTTTATCAAATAATTTTAACAAGAAAGGAACAGATATATTTTATGAAAATAGCCATATTACAAGACCGATAGGTAAGCCACTTGTCGACACATATCAAATAGAACCAAGAAAACACCTTAGAGAAGCTTATTTTTCAAAAGATTTTTCTGGAAAAATACCCAATAGAGAATCCTCTGATAAAGAAAATACTAAAAGCACAGTAAAATCAAGTATTCATTTTTCAAATCTAACCGATGCTAACGAGCTTATCTATGATTCATATCTTCCAGACTACAAAAACTATCTTTTAAGAAGAGGCATAACGTCTTTACAAAAAGGAATAATAACATCAAACGATGATTTATCTATATTTAAAAATCATAGGCACGATGCTCCTGTCTATATACAAGATGGAAAAAGACAAAAGTCTTCAAAAATAGCTTTTAGCGGATTTACAGCTGAGGAATCAAGAGAGATAGCGCTAGGAAAGGGATTTGATACAAAAGGCGCGTCAGACGGATTTAGAGGTTCAAAATCAGTATCTTATGGAATGTACAATTATAATTTATCTTCAAACAAAATGCAAGTCAACACAAGACATTTTGGTCACCACTCTGACATTATTGAGCAAAGACGATCATATGCTTTTGAAAGTAAAGGAAGTGTAATATATCCTGTAAATGTAAAGTTTTTTAGAGACGGAAAAAATATTGAGCCTATCGAATCTAAAGCGCAAAATATAAACCCGCATGCCGAGTCTTATTTTCCTTTTTATGACGGTGAAATATTAACATTTAGAACTGATGATACAAGCAAGATAGAAAATATTTCAATTGACAGCATTATGCTGGATGAAAAAATAGCACAGGATCAAATCCACAAAGAGTTTAAAGATACTAGAAATATTAACTTGAAATAGAGATAAAAAATGCCTAAAAAGACGCTAAAAGAATTACAAAAATCAAAGCTTTTAACAATTATTGACGAAAAAAAGGGTACCATTGCAAAACTTGTTTCTCCAAATAATTTTCAAATTGGCGCGGACAGTAATTTACTACCCTCATCTCTTAGTGTTTACGGAAACATAGTTGCAGGTGAAGGTTTATCTGGGTCTTTAACAAGGCTAAAAGATGGAACAAGCTATTTAGTCGCAGGATCAAATATTACAATAGTATCAAAATCAAACGGCCCAATAGTAATTTCATCGACAGGTGGTGGTGGCGGAACACCAGGCGGCTCAGATACGCAAATACAGTTTAATGACGCAGGCTCCTTTGCTGGTGACAACGGTCTTCTTTACAATAAAACAAGCAATAGTTTGCATGCAACAGGTGTTATAACCGCATCTCTAGGCTTCACAGGCTCTATTACAAGACTTATCGACGGAAGATCCTATATTGTAGCAGGAGAAAATATTGAAGTTTCATCTTCTTCCAATGGGCAAGTTATAATTAGCGGCGGAAAAATAGGTGAAGCTGAAGATGGATCGTATACAGACGGATTATTTACAGATTTTACCACATCTACAACTGTAGGGGTTGCTGTTGATAGATTTAATGAAGTTTTAAAAGGTTTGGCACCTGGAGCAGCTCCGGGTCTGGATGATATTAGTGGAAATACAGGTGTAAGTGCAAAACTTTCTTTTGGAAATACACAGTCAGTTAGTAGCTATACAAATGCAAGACCGAGTACTTTATCAAGCCCGAGTAGCAATTTGTCTGACGTTGATATTAACGGAACATTTCAATCAGCAACTGTAAGCAATGACATGAGGCTTGGTGTTTTTAACGGCGGAGTTACAATAACAGGAAACCTTAATGAAGATGTTAGTGCAGATACCCATTCAACAGGTGAAGAAAACTACCCAGATAACGCGTTTGGAGATGGTGATCAAGGTACATTAAAGATATTTGTTAATGATAGTACGACTGAAAAACATTCGGTTGACTTAAGCTCTTTTGGATCTGGGACTACTGATACTAGCGGAACTGGTTTTAATTTATCTGCAGTTTCAGATGGAAAGTTTTCTGACGGATCTGCATTTAGTATATTTAAACACAGAACAGGAACCTATACCATTGCAACCACACATCAAAGAAATGGCTGGAACTATGCCTTTATCACACACACAGTAGGATCCTCTACGACTACTACTAATTATATTGAGTGGGTAAACGATCCAGATGCAAATGCTCTGTCAGCAACAGCATCAGCTCTAGGGAGTCTTTCAATGTCTGGAAATAAAACACTATCAGGGGCCAAGTACCATACAGCAGGGACTGCTACGTACACTGCTACAGTTATTAATGCATATAGAGACTGTTATTCAACTTCAAATATAACTTTTAATGGAACCAATCTTGGAAATCAGACACAGGCATTTCCATCAATAAATACAGGGGGCGGTGAAGATGAGACAAAATCTCTAAGTCTAAGCCAGGTAATGACAATAAATGCCGATCCTATTTTGAATGGAACTATTTCTACAAGTGTAACAGTACCACACCCAGTAAAAACAGATCTATCTTCAGCTGGATCCCAATCGATATCTGGAATTTTACTATATAATCTTTCAAATACATCTACAGTAACACGAGAAACATTTAGAGCAGAAAATTACAGATTAATATCTGGAAGCTATGATGCACAAGCGCAGGTTACAAATAGTGATAACACGTGGGATAGTGGAAAGCATATGTCTGGCAGCAATGCGGGTCATAGTGATGGTATGCTTTTTTACAATTCAGCATTAAGATCTCCTAATCAAGGTGGAGTTTCTGGAGATTTTAGAAATACATCTGATGGTGGAAGTATTGGAAATGGCCCTGGTGAAAATGTAAATTATAGTGGAATTACCAGCGGTCTAAGAACGTTTTATAGGTACTTTCAAAATAATTCCGGCGGATCCAAAAGTAATTTTTCTTTAGCAATTAATGGTTCCGGAACAATAGTTACACAGGCAACAACTCTTAATGCTTCTAGAATTCATGTTCTTTTGAAATTACCAACAAATTCAAGCGGGTTTGAAACTGGGTGGATGGATATGGCATCTGCTTTTGTAACAGGCAAGACTGAGGACGGTGATGGGTGTCTGGATGGTTCTTTAGATTCATCTTTAAATGCTACAAATAATTGTACATTTGGTACACAATCTGTCGGGTCTAATGAATATATATTGGTAAAGATTGAAGCAGATGCTTCTTGGACCGGAAACATATCCCAAATGACCATAACTTGGACGTAACATGGCTTATAATTCTACAACAGAAAGAAACGTATCTTTAAAAAAATTATCAGGAAAAGCTCAAACATCCAATGATAAAGGGCTGGCAAATGAAGGTTTACCTTCAGGAATAACGCTTGCTTCAAATACTATTTTTGGAAGATCTGTAACAACAAACCCGTCAGATTTAAGCTTGTATACTATTACAGGAAACGTAGAGTATGTAAGATTTCCTGCAACTTTTATTGCAGGTACTGATACATCAGATGGTCGTCACGGTTTTGAATTAAAACTTCCAAGTGACTATGAATCAAATTCATCTAACCCGCTTGCAGGAACTTACCCGTTTAAAAACAATCAAACAATAAACATAACATCAGGATCTCTTCAGTTAGTTCCTCCATCTTTTTCAAATTCTTATGAAGCAAAGCCTTTTTATGGAGGATCAGGTACAAAAGGATCGGGAACACAGATACCAATTCTAGATGCAAGAGACTGGTTTTTAGACTATTTTAACGGAATACTTTTTCAACAAGATCCACCAGGCACAGGTGATCATGCTGAAAATCCTGACTTTGTTGAAGCGTTTTTGTACATAGGCGACATGCTAAGCAAGGTAATGTCAGGTGTTTCTGGGTCGTTAGAGGGTGTTTCTGATGCAGCATACCTTGTTGTAAATGCAACATCTGATCTTGACAATGAAAGAATAATTAATACTGGTATTGGTTTGCACTTTAACGATGGTGGTGCAGGATCCAATTATACACTAAGCATAGACAACGATGTAGTTGCCACGCTGACAGGATCTCAGTTTTCTGGAAATGTTGGAGTTACGGGTTCTTTTACAGTAGGTGGAAAGTCATTGCCAGGTGATGATACTAATTTCTTTGTTTCAGGCTCAATAAATTCAAAAGGAACAGACTTGGGTGGAACTTCGGTTTTTGGAGGAGATCTTGCTGTTTCAGGCGCGCTGGCTTTAAATCAAGGAGCAGCTGCTGGAAGCCAAGTATTTGTAACAACAGATGGAAAAGTTGGAATCGGCACTGATAGTCCATCCTACAAACTCACTGTGGGTGGAAGTATGGAGGTTGGTTCGCACATTTATCATAGAAATGACACTGATACATTTATCCAGTTTGCTGATGATGCCATTGGTATTACGGCTGGAGGCGAACAGTTGATTACTATATCTGAGGCTGGGCAGGACATTGTAAAAATTGGGGATGGAGGTGATGTTGATTTTCAAGTACGAACCCTTAATGACGACAATACATTATATGTAAGAGGCGATACAGATAGAGTTGGAATTGGACTAAATGGACCAGCAACAACCGTGCATATAAAAGATTCAGGTCCTGGACTTAGAATGCAAAGAGAAGCAAACTCAGAAGATAGTGTTTTTGATTTTGCTGGATCAGCTGGCAGTGTAGGAGCTTCTATTAAGCATGCAGGTGATACAAATGATATGGTTTTTAGTGTATTTAATGGATCTACAACTGAAGAGATACTAAGGCTAGGTGATCATCATGGAAGTGATAACAGACAAGTAATTTTTCTGTCTGGTTCAACAATGCACGCTGGCGCAATGCAACCCAGGAACTGTCCAGACATTGGATTTTTTGTTTCAGGATCAATAGATTCAATAGGAAAAACCTCTAGAGGAGCAGCTGTATTTGGAGGAGATGTTGTCATAAGCGGGTCTTCTGTTCATCATTTTGGGCTCTCAGGATCTTTGCAAAGACTTGCTGACGGAACGTCTTATTTAAGACCTGGCCCAGGCGTTTTAATCTCAACTGGTTCTTCTGGTGAGGTTACAATTTTTAATACTGGAATAGGGGATTCGGGTGCTTCGTATCTTGTTTTAAATGCAACAGCTTCTTTATCAAACGAAAGAGTTGTCAATATTGGAACAGGTCTCCAGTTTAGTGATGGTGGCGCAGGTGGAAATTATACCATTGAAGTAGAAAAAGAATTAATTTTCAACGATATATTATCAGGTGTTGCAGACGGTCAAAATACTCGATTTATATTGTCAAATACACCCTTTACATCAAGCGAAATAAGCGTTTTTGTAAACGGTTTATTACAAATGCCTCCAGAAAAATTATCATTTTACGATTTTTCTGTAGTGGGTTCTTCAATTTATTTCACCACTGCTTCTACACCACCCGAAGGGAGCTGGGTTATGGCAAATTATTACATAGGGGTATAACATAATGGGTTTTTTAAATAAAAAGCAAAGAATTATTGATACATACATGACACCATACGGTAGAAAAAAGCTTGCCGAAGACGGTGTTAATATAAAATATATTGCTGCAACTGATAGTTCTGCAATGTATCCTGCGACTCAAAATAAAGATCTTGATGAAGAATTTACAGGTCTTTTGCTGGAGGCAAGAACAAGCTATCAAGACCAGATTTTTTTTACAACAAATGTAAAAGGAAAAACTATTGGAAAAAATAGTCAAGAAATAGCTTATTTAACAGACAATTATACAATAACCACAGATGGAAGAGTATATGATACAGATTCAACAATAGTCGGTGGTTCCGATTTTGTCTCTCTTGTTGAAGGAATATCTACAGGTTCTTTTGAAAGGCTTAGAAACAAAGGATATTTAAAAACAAAGCAAGATCCTGACTATAAAAAATTTCAACTTGATAAAAAAAGTGTGACTTTTTATGTTCAAAACAACTCTCCAATCAAATCAGAAAAAATAAAAGAAATTAATGTTGATGTTGCTGAACCTTTTTTCTTTGATAAATTTATATCAAGCACAGATTCTTATAGATTTTTACCGCCAGTCATGCCGCCAGGTGAAGGTTCAATTGAAAATGTTCAGCTAGGGGAATATACAGATCTTAATCAAAAAGATATTGTTAATTATCAAGATATTAGCAATATGATTAAAGATTCACCTTATCATGATGTGCTCTTTGAAGAAACGTCAGCAAATTCAAATATTGTTTTTCAAATGTTTGGAATTAACAATACCTCGTCTAACAAAACAATATCAAAATTAGAAACTATTGACTTTGGCGAATATGGCACTGACGAAGGCTTTAAAAAGGTTGTATTTGCTGGTAAGGTTTTTGTAGATAATTATAATTATCCTACTTATATTAATATCTTTACAATTGTCTTGGAGGAATAATGCCATTATTTGGAGTACAGGCTGCTGGTGGTGATGATGGAGGAGGTGGAAATGATGGCTGGGATCTGTCAGGGGCCAGTTCAGGAGGAAATCAAGGTCCAGACGAAGGGGTTGCCGACCCCTTAAACAATGGTGGTATAGTTTACCTTGAAACAGAGGGGGACCCAGAAGATGCATTTGACAACAGACCGGGCTACTCAGGAGAAGATACGGGATCCTATGAAGGGCGAGGATATCAAAGTGACGAAGGTGGCAGCTACCAGCAAGAAGAGGCTGTTGAAGAGCCTTCAAATAATGATCAGCAGCAGCCTGCAAGTATTCTCTATGAGTTTGACGAAAATGACAACCTTATTGTCGACTTGATTGAAGACAATGAGTTTGAATTTGAGGATATTTTTCTAGAAGGGACAGGCTGTCAACTTCCTTATTTTGTTTTAGAGTTTGAATCAGATATTTCTGCAAACCAGGGTTATTATAATTCAATTCCAGAAACTTCTCCTGGGGTTACTGTTGAAACCTCTGGCGGCGCCCCGCAAAACTCTAGTGATCAGGAGCAAAATCAATACGAGCAAGGAACTGGAAATACTGGGCAAGTAGAAGAAATTAGAGAAGCGGTTGCAAATTCAGCTGCCGCTGAAGCTGCTGCAGCAGAAGAATCTGCCGCTGCATCTTCACAAGATTCAAATGAAGAAAACGTAGAAGCAGCTACTGCAACAGCAGATGATGAGACTGATACTCTAGATTATGTTGATGAAGATAGACAAACAGAACCAGAACCTGAAGTTGCTTCTGAGACAGAATTTGAAAATAACGAATTAGATTATAATCAGTCTCAAGAAACAGAGGTTTTAAATAACGTATATCAAGAAAGTGTTGATACAGTGATATATGAAATTGTTGGAATGAACGGAAAGGTTATTGCAAATACTAGCGACTATTCTATCTATGAAAAATATTTAGAAAAATTTAAGAATATAAAAGAGATAACTGAGCAAGAGTTTAAAAACATCCAGAACAAAGACAAAGAAGAAGAACAAGAAGATTTCGAATCAGACGAGTATTTTGAAACAGAAACAGAGCAAGAGCTGGAACAAGAACTGGAACAAAAAGAGCAAACAGAACAAGAAACAGAAACAGAACAAGAAATTGAAACAGAAACAGAACAAGAAACAGGAAACTCCTGTCCTGTTGGTACAATATTTATAGAAGAGTTACAAGAGTGTTTAACACCTCAGCAATATGATGAGTATCTAGCAGCAGAGGCAGCCGCTGCAGCTGCAGCTGCCTCTGCTGGTTCTCTAGCAGCGTCAGGCGATAATGGTTATTCAATGGATGCTCAAGGCGATACTGACTTCGTTCTTGATGTTTCTTCATTAGGATAGATTGAAGGGCATATGACAAAATTTGTTAAAATAAATAAAAAAAGAAAGAAATATTTTAAGACAAAGTATACTCCAGGGTTTTTTGAAAAAATGAAAAATCGAGGTACTACAATCTTAGTAGGCGGAAAAAGAATAAAGCTAAATCCAATAAAAGATATTGTAAAAAAGAGTTTTAAAAAGCCAAAAATATCAGCGTTTGAAGACGGCAATACCAGGGTTGGAATTAACTTTCAAATACCCGTAACAGCTGATACTGTCTTTATTGATATAAAAAAAATTAATAGATCAAATGAGCCCTGGCAAAACATAGCGATATTTAACAACCTTAAGAAAAATAAAGAATATTCTTATGTGTATGAATATAGTAAAGGGTCTGCTTTAAAAATAAGGGTTACTTATCTTAAAGATGAATGTGTAAAATATAGCGATTTTGTCTTTGGTGATCCTAATTTCAAATACTATAGTGACCCTCCTGAAATGATAATTCAAAAAAGAAAGAATATTGTTTTAACTTTTTTTAATCTTCAAAGATTTGAAAAAAACGGGTATATAAGAATATTTAGAAAAGAAAACAACGAAGAAGAAAAATGCATATTTACCCAAAGCTTAAGTGGAAAAATTTTGGAATACTATGATAATAATGTTGACAATAGAAGTTTTTACGAATACCGAGCAGAAGTTTATGATAACGTAGGGGGTTTATATAATATTTTGCCTGTAAAGTTTCTTTTTGAAAGAAAAGCAAACATTAGGAACATAAAAATAAAATACAATAAAGAAAAAGGATTTTATGAGTTTGAAAAAAACAAAGAAGATAAGTTTGAAATTCAACTTCACAATATAGATACTGAAGAGACAAGATTTATAAAGCACAGTATAGAAAAAAACAAGGTTCGCTTTTATTTAAACCGATTTAATGAGGGGTCAAATGAGTTCTTCTCTTCCAACTCAATACTTCAAATTGAAGGATATGACAAAGAAAATGTTCTTATGTCATGGTCTGAAATACGATCAAAAAATAACAGCAATATAGCAAATATATTTAATGAGCGCGTAAAAACAAACTATAAGTTTCAAAACGTAATAACATGGAACTATACGGGAAATGTTGACACATTCGTAGTTTTAAAAAAGTCTAGGCTAAATTATAAAATTATTGGAACCCTTTCTCATAGAGAGTCAAAAGAAGGATATATTTATTGTATAGACGAGGAATACAGAACCAAAAGAGTAAAAACAGAATATGTTATTAACGCAATTGACGAATTTGGTAAAGTTATAAATAAAAAGAGGCTTAAAATATAATGGCAACAAATGAAGCAGAAATTTCTCGACCTAATTATGGTGGTCCTGAACCCGTAGAGTCAGGCACAGCAACACAAGTTTATGAGTCAGTTTCCGTAAACTCAGGAGAAATATGGCCCAAGGTAGAATCAAACAACATTGAGGCTCTAGAAGTCCTAGGTATTAAAGATACGTCGCCTGAAATATTGCTAATGTCAGGTTTTCTAGAAATGTATACAAGAGAACCTACACGAACCTATAGTAATGGAAATTTTGATCTACTAACCTTGCAAACACAGCTTGATCTTATCTTAAAGACTATTATTAATGAAAAAATAGAAAATAGCCCTAATTTAAAAAATAAAATTATTGAAAATTACAAAGAAAAGCTTGGTGAGTTTTTTCAAAACAAAAGCCTGATTGAAGATTTTTCACAAACATTTTTAGGAACATTTGACTTCTTTAATCTATCGGAAAACTTATTTTCTAAAATACAAAATACATCCAATCAAAACATAAGGAATCTTATGTCTGTAATGGGATATGATTTTTCACAAAACAAAGTAGAAGGTTTTTTAAAAGACGGGTTTAGCAAAGGCATCTCTAGCGCTGCGAATGTAAGCTTTTCAAGCAATGCATATTACAAAAGAATAATAAACACTATTTATTATAATTTCTTTAGTATGCCTGTACAAGATCTCCTTGTTGAAGACTTTTCACCAGATGGATCTGGCTCAAATCTAAGCCCATTGAATGAAACTCAAATCATTAAAGAAACTACTTTTTTATCTCGATATATGCAAATTGATTCAAAGATTAATTCAAATCATCCATGGATAAACCTGCTAGGGGAAAGCTTTCCCTCTGGCTTGAGTACTATTGAAGATTGGAGAAACCTAGGAAGAGGTATTGTTGGAAACCCTTTAAACTTTTTTAATGATAAAGTGATAAATCAAAGAGTTCTCAAAGATGAAAACAATAAATCAATTATTGTTTTTAGCGAGGTTCCAAACTATGAAAATGAGCCAGGAAAAATATCTGGGCTTGAGTATTTTTCAAAAGATATTATCAGCAAAATGACAAGCAACTCAAATGAAGACTTTTTAATTACGACATACATTGAAAATTTAAAATCTCAGCTTAATTATTTGGAATCAGGTTTTTCTTCTTTTGACAGCAGCTACTTTAACGGATATATTAGTAGTGTTTGTTCTGCAGCTTACGATGCCTTTAATATAGGTGATCTAATAACAAATACAAGCGAAATATCATCTTTAAATCCAGAAGATATTATACCTAGCTTAACTGTAATTCACAGAATTTTTGCCCAAAGAACTGCACTCACTTCTTTAGAAATTGAAGGAACTCCTGGATCTACGGACGGAGTCTGGGTAGATTTTTATAGATCCAATCCAAACCTTGGTGTTTATACGAACGGTTTGTATCAAACTGTTACACGATTCCCTTCAGGATTCTCAGACGGATCCCAAGGATCCGCACGATATAACTTATTCACTTCAGATTCACAAAAAACAGAAACAGAATACAATATATTAAAAAATTCTGGAGATTATGTATCATTTAAAGTTTTAAATTCAACAGACGTCGCCTATTACCCAAATAGATCCGGAGATGCGCTTGCAGCGTTTCTGACTTCGATTTACGATTTATATAGTCAAAGTAGCTATGTTAGCTTTAGGGACCACGTTTTTGTTGCTTTTAAAATACTACATATGATATTTAAAGATAGCTTTTCTTTTTATTTTAAAGAGCGTGTTGATGGAACTATAGTTGACAGAGATTGCTTAATATCAAACAAGGGAATAGAGGCATTACATGTTCTTAAAAGAATTAAAGAAAACGGAAACGTTTTTATAGAGGATAGTGGAAGCAAAGTTATCAATATAGAAACAACAAGCTCAGATAAACTATTACAAATTAAACAGTTTTATAGAGATGTAACTTATCCTTATTTTCAATCTTATAATATAGTCTATTCAATGATAGGCTATTTAGAAAAAATTGAACAATCTATATCTGCGCTAAGATCAGACTTGGCTCCTGTCACGTCCATATTGTCAGATTACAATTTAGGATTTGATATGATAGGTGAGCCGAGTATTGAAAAAGTTACAAAGCTTAACGTAGAATACAAAAGATCCTTTTTGCCAACAACATCTTTTAGCGAAAACAACTCATATTTTTCATATAGAAACTCAAGAATTTCAAACGATTTAATTGCAATAAATACTTTTCATAGACAAAACCCTTCTTTGTCATTAAGAAATAAAGATTTGCGCTTTGTGGCAATTGGAATACCGGACGGGCTTATATCAAAATTAAGAAACCTCTCTTCTAGAAGTAGCAGGCACACGATTATTGAAATCAGCCTTTTGTCACTTAATCATAAATTTGGAAATAGCGGTAACCCAGCCAGATTTACCTGTAGATACAAATATTTGTTTAATACGTGCTTGCACGTCGATACAGTAAACCCAGAAATTAATATTGAAGATATAATAGCATCAGATGATATTAACTATGAGGATTTGCTAAACATTGACGGGCGTTCAAAGTTTACTGGATTTGATTTTAACGAAGAAGATCTTTTTACATTTAATTTTGGAAAATTTAATCAAGGACAATTTAGTTTAAATTCTATTAGAAATATTGATGATTCTATTAGATACAATAAGAATAATTACAATATAATTCCTAGAGTCAATCCTGAAAACGGAGAAAATGAATATACGTTTAATAACAGAATGTCAAAAAAAATAATCAAAAATCATATGACAAGCTATATTTTAAAAAAGAATTTTGAAATATTTAACGGTGCTTGTTTTGATGAAAATAATTTTTCATACTTTGGAAATGAAATATTAACTTTGGAAAATAGTTCTGAGCCTAGTAATATTTTAAACAATTATTTTGACCAACAAGAATACACAGACGTGTTAAAGAAATATCTTAAAAAAATGTCAATAACTTCACCTATCATAAACCCAGAGTCTTTTATTCCCAAGCTTTATGGTTTTTCAAAATTTGATAGAATATTTTTTGTACCATGCTTTAGGGTAGGTACAGCAAACTCACCTATAAACTACGATTTCGCAATGAAATCTTTAATTCCGATCGTAAGGTTACTATAATGAGAAGTTCAAGTAAAATAGAATCAATGCCTAGCCGTGCTGGGTCTTTTTTATTGGATGTTCACGAAGTTGAAATTGAAATGTCAGAATTCGTATACAATGAATATAGTGAGGACGAAGGGCTAGCAATTAAAAAGCCTGAGTTTATAATCAATTCTGTTGAAGCATCTAATGAGAAATCTTATGCAAGAGTAAAATTTATACCTCCTGAAAGAAATACAGACACTCCTGACCAAATGATATCAACTGTTAGATCTCTTGCGGGAATGGGATCAAGTGGTATTAATGTAGATCCAGGTGTTGATCCCTTACTAACTGAAAGACACATTATGTCTGAAAGAGATTTTGGTGGAAATTTATTTACAGGAATTACTTTAAAAATACCTAATGAAACTGATGAGATAAGTGATCTTGTTAAAGAAGGTGTATCTGTTTTGGTTAATCCTACTGCTGATACTGATTTTCAATCTTATTCTACAACGGACTTTTTACAAGACTATGCTGCAACCATTAAAGAAAACGGATTTTTATTTAATGAAGGTAAAGATTCTCTTGCAAACTTTTTTGCTTCAATAAGTAATCAAAATCTAGGAAGAAACAATGCTGATACGATATCAAGTATTTTAAGTTTTGAATCCCAGGCTTTTTACTTTTCAGCAGTTTTAGATGATATTGTAAATAACACAATTAATAATAGTTCTTCTATTTTTGCAGAAAGCTTACAAGAAAAATATAGCATAATTGAAGAAATAACAAATAATGCTCAAATTGAATTAAAGACAATATCAAATCCTATGAGCAATTATTATCCAACAATTGAAAGCAACAAGATATTTGATAGTGAAAATCTAATAGATTTGCTTCTCAATAGAGAAAACAGACAGACTTTTTTAAGAGATCAAATATACAATAGTACTAATAATAGAAACATTGCACACGTCGGGTATTTATTTAGCGCAAACATACAATTACCAAACGGAGACGTTAAGATATTAGAACCAAAACTTGTCGTCAATATTGAAATAGAAGAAGTTTTTTTAAAAAACATCACGTATAATTCGTCAGTATCAATAAGAATTGCCCCAGTGTATGCTTTAAATATTCCTGTATATAATATCAATAGTGCAGGCAATCTTATTTTACAACCATCAACTGTCTTCGTTTCAGGTGAAGGAAGATCAACAGTTTTAAATGCTATAGATACCACACCGCCTCCGCCTCCGCAAGATCTAGTGTTTAATTTAACAAGCTCAGGCCTTGAAATTAACTGGTCTTTACCTTACAACATTCAAAAAGATATTTCAAAATTTAGAATATTTAAAAGAAAGAGCAGAAACGAGCCCTTTACCCTAGTGAAGCAAATTGATTTTGGAGGATTTGATGACCCAAATGTTCCAGAATTTTTAAACGAAAGGCTAAGAAAAGGGGAAATAAAGTCATTTTTTACTGATAGAACCTTTGAACAAGAATCTGATTTTATCTATGCAGTTACTTGTGTAGATGTTCACGATTTAACGTCAAATTATTCTGAGCAAATTAGAGTTAAAATAAACCCAGTTTTCAATAAGCTTGAAACTAGTTTGTTTGCAAGAATAGGTGCATATATACCTTACCCTAATATGACAATTGAAGAAGAGATATTTAGCAATGTAATAAAATCGTCAGGATACAGCAAGGCAAAGGTGTATTTTAATCCGGATTTTTTAAGAGTTTTTAAAACAATTTCATCAAACTCACCTGAAGAAACTCTTTTAAACATTAACAGTACAGACGATAATTTATTTAAATTAAATTTAATTAACATAGATTTACAAGAGCAACAAAATCTAGATATAATTATAGGTGAGAAAACGTTTATTTCTGACTTTGAATCAGCAGATAGTGCCATCATTAAGTCTTTTATTGACGAAGATACAAGTTTGTAAACCTAGGAAACTTAAGGAGAAAAAATGGGGTTTTTAGATAACACAACAAATAACATTATTATTGATACCGTTTTAACAGACTACGGTAGAAGAGCGCTAGCACGAAACGATGGAAGCTTTTCAATTATTAAATTCGCCCTAGGCGATGACGAGGTTGACTATTCTTTGTTAACACAGTACGGTACACAGGTGGGAAAAGAAAAAATAATTAAAAATACACCTATTATGGAAGCAACAACGTCAGCTACATTTGGAATTAGAAACAAACTAGTGTCCTCTGCAGCATCCACACGAAATATTGGATATTTAAAAAATACAACGACAGAAGGATCAGTATCTTTAAATATTGTTGATGCAAAGTTTAAGCAACAAATAATTGAGCAGCAAACTAGTACAGGCTTTAAAATTCCATCAGATTTAACAAACCAGGTTTATATTATAAAATTGGATAATAAATTTTTAAGCATTAGAGGTCGCACACCAAGAATGGTAACAAACAGTCAAGAAGCACACTATTACATTAATAGAGATGAAGGAAATCAATCAATTAATGATTTTGGTGGAAGTAAACTAACTTTAAATCTTGAAACAAAAAACAATATAACATCAGCTACTTTTAATACTTATGGAACGACAGCATCCTCTAATCTAATTAGAACATATGTTACAGTTCAAGGAAAAGAAAGTGGACAATCTATTGTTATTGAAGTCTTAATTTCTAAATCATCATAAGGAGTAATATTTTATGCCTACGTTTAAATCAATATCAAGAAGTGATATTCAAACATCAACATCAGTTCTTACGCAGCTTGTAGACATTATTCAGGAAGATATATCTGGATCAACTACAAGAAAATCTTATGAGCATTTTATCACGGGTGGATTAGGACCAGGCGTAACCTCTTCTTTGTACCAGACAATTTTTGATCAGGACTTTAGTCTTGAATCATCAAATCAGGTTTTTGACATTACTATTGGTGCAAGGGAAGGATCAGTTACGGTTGCAAGTGCTTCTTCGGGCCAAGATGCAAGTGGAAAACTTTTGTTTCCTTCAAACATATTAATGGGAAGAGAAAAAGTCAACATTTATAAACAATTAGCAAAGACCCTTTTAGGAAATGAAGATTATGTTTTTGACGCCCCTTTTGGAGGCATTACTACAACTGCTGGGTCAAACACTATTGATCATGCTTTTTTTATGTGCTTTAAGCGCTTGTTTGTAAGAGATGGCATTAAAAGACAGACTTTTGCAATGCAGCTTCAACAAACAGCCTCCCATGATACAGCACTAGACGCTGCCGCTGCAAGCCCAGCGACGCATGAAGACAAGCCTAATTTAAATATTGTATCATCAAGAGGCCAAGCAGTATTTACAGATATAGGTGTTAGTACGACGTATAATTCAGGACCCTCAGGAAGAATTGGAAGTCTTGCAAGATCTACAAATGCAAATGATGTTATAGGTACTATTTTTTATGACCAGGGCGTAGTTGTCCTAGATCTTAGCAAGGTAATGTCAGGTTCTGAGCATGCATCAGGATCTTTTGACAGTGTTACACACGCTGGAGGAAAAGGGTATGTTGGTCTAAGATCTACGGATAGTAATCACCAAACAAATATTACAAATCCAAATGCAAAGTTTATACCCGATTTATTTATGTCAGCTTCTATTGATGACTTCTTGGATCATATGGGATCTTGTAGGTTTCAGAGTGGTTCAAATGCTGCAGCGTCATTTCAAAATCAGACACAAATTAGCTCAACATTAGCATTTTGCAAGGTTGCTCCAGGGGAGTTTAACTACTCTTCAAATAGCACGTATGTTGACACGGCAGGCAACATTAGAACTGTAGACAATATTGAAACTGATTTACCATACTCGTTTATTACTACAATAGGTTTATACGACGCCGCAGATAATTTACTTGCAGTTGCAAAGACTTCAAGACCAATTGAAAATACAACAGAATCGGATTTAACTTTTAGACTTAGACTGGATTTTTAATGACAATAAAAAGGATAACCAGCACCCATATTGAGTCAAATAGAGTTATCTTAAGGCCAAGAATAACATATACAGTATCGGGCTCAGATATTACTGGGTCCATGCCCCTTGTTAAAAACCCAAGCGACTCGATAAAAGTCCTAGACCCAATACAGACAAGTGCAAATTCACCAGCTGGATCCGGAAACGTACCCGCCTTTGGCATAGGATCGAGTATACGTTCTTTTTATGGTGGAATATCTGTTTTTATGCAAGACGGAATAGATGCTACGTCTCTTATTAAGTCTCTTCTTGGAGAAAACACTGTACCAGGATCAACACCGAATCCTGGGGCAGTAGTTTCTCAACCGTTGCCATCAAAAAACACTAGGGAATTCAATATTTCTATTGAAAATGTTCCAGGAATTCAATTTTATCCTGAGAGCTCAAATCTTCAAAAAACTGGTTCTTTACCTACAATTGTAAATTCTTTTATTGAAAATGAAATAGGTTCAAATAGAAATCTTGAATTTGGATTTACAAATTATAACTGTATTGGTTTTGTAAGCGGGGCTAATGAATCTTTAAAGTCTGCTTTAATGTATAAGGATCCTAGCACAAATTCACAAAATTTTGCTAGTTTTGCAGTTAGCTTTTTTGTCAAGCCCCCTAAAGTAACAAGTTCAGAATTTAGACCTGCAACAATTTTTCATATAGACAATCTTATAACAGTGTCAATGGTAAGCGGAAGCACACAAGATAGATTTGGTAATACAAGTACATTTAAAATTGTTTCTCAGCTATCTTCTTCAAATGAAAACAAAGTAGACAGTTTTATATATGAAAAAGATAGCTTGCATAGTAACAATACAGTGTATTCCGATTTTGAAAGAGAGATTATATTTTCTCCAAAAAATGAAATTAAAAAAGATAACTGGTACCATGTTGCTGTGTGTGTATCTAAAGATCCTCGTTCTTCTAACAAGAGGCAAGATTTATACATTAACGGAAGCTTAATAACAGGCTCAATTGTAACAAGTATAAGCGAGACTGTTTTTAATAAAAATTCTAAAAACTCTAGTAATAAACAAAATTCTGAAATTATAATTGGTAATAAAATAAGCAAAAATACAGATTATTCTCAGTTTTTTATTGAAAAATATGAGGATTTTGAAAAATATTCAGCAACGCCTGGTGCATCCGAGCCAGCTAGCAACAGGTCAAATCCTCCTACTGCAATGTTTGAATCACCTTTTTTTGGAGAAGTTCACGAAATTGTTTTTGCAACTTCACAGCTAGAAGATTTTCCTATTGTAGATCTTTTAAACTCTAGAGAAAAAACACTAAATCCAGAATTAATTAATAGTAATCTTAATATTGACTTCTATCTTCCTGTTTTGTTTGGCACAGTTAAAAATCAAAAACTTAGATCATGGCTTAAAAGTACACAGCAGGTTGGTGCCCTTCTTAATAAAAGATCACCATATATAGCTTTTTTAGCACCCCATGAAAATACAATTATTTCTAATGATTTAAGATTTCCTGAAGTTAACATAACTAGTTTTTTAAGTGCATATACATTTGAAAAAAATTCTGCAGTTTCAAGATTCTATCCGCGATGCGTAGGAATGGAGTCAATTGATGATGTAGTAAACGATCCAAGATATACAGAACTACCTGGTAACCCAAATGCTCATGAGGTATCAACTGAATTATCTACATTTTTTACAAGAAACAATCTAATTAGATCTTGTGATAACAGCGCTTTTGTTCACGATTTTGATAGCTACGAAAAAATCATTGATGATATCGGAGGTTCTGACTTAGAAAAAAGCGAAAGAAAATATTATCTTTCTTCTTCAATGGGAACGAAAGACATTTCGCATGTTTCAATGAAAAATTATATTAGTTCAACAAGTGGAATTACAGGAACAAGAAATTCTTTTATAAACACTATTGCTGAAAGCATATCAGAAAACTACATGGACAATCTTTCAACAATAAACGAACCTTATTTTGATAAAAACATTTTTAGTGACCACTCCAGCCACAGGTGGACCCCAAAGCTTTTTGCTGAAACCTTATATAATAGTTCAAATCTTGTTTCAATTATTAATATACCTCAAATATTTTACTCAAATAAAATACATCCAGGAACCTTTGAAATGATTGAACATGATTTAAGCGGATCGCAAGGTATGTTAACATATAATATTAAAGACAATGGTCTGGGTGCTTTATATCGCGATGATTCAGCAGCTTCTGATCCAAGAAACAAGTGCGGTATAATTTTATATGACATGGGTCTTGCTATTTTGACACATCCTTCTCTTTGTATGTTAGGAAAAAATAATTATACTATAAAATTTAGAGGAGAAAAAGATCTTAATGTCTTAAATGTTAATGCTCACATAGGTAAATATGAATTTAACGAATCTATCAATCCTAATTATAATTTAATTGGAAAAGCTGGGTCAAATTCAAATAACGAAGAAATTGTTATGATAACGGGAATTGAATATCTTGATGAAGACTTAAACGTTGTTATGAGATCAAACTTATCAAAGCCAGTTTCAAAAAGAGAATTTGACGAAATTTTATTTAGATCAAGGATAGATTTTTAAATGATACTAGGATTAGATATTTCGACATCAACAACAGGGTACTGCATCTTTAACGAGGATGGGATTCTACATATTGGATATGTTTGCCTTAAAAAACATAAGGATGTATTTCAAAAGTCAGCAGAGATTAAACGTGCCTTGCAGGATATTAAAAATAAGTTTGACATTAAAGAAATTGCTGTCGAGCAAAACTTACAGGCTTTTAGGCCTGGTCTTTCATCTGCCGCAACGCTTATGAAGCTTGCTCAATTTAACGGAATCGTACAGTGGATATGCTACGAGATTTTTGGTATTCCTGCAATTTCTATAAATGTTAATACAGCAAGAAAAACTGTGGGCTTAAAAATTAAAAGAAAAGATGCTTTAAGCACAAAAGATCAGGTTTTTAACTGGGTTGCGTTACAAGAAAAAAGTATACAGTGGCCTACCAAGCTTGTAACAAGAGGCAGAAATAAGGGTCAAGTTAGAAATATTAATGAATGCTATGACATGGCTGACTCTTATGTAATTGCCAAAGCAGCTTATATATTGGCACATAATTAAATGTAAAGCTTTTATTTTTTTGTTATTATTAAAATATGATAACATTTACTAAAAAAATAAAAGCAATTGAAAGTACGTTTGGAAAAGGAAAAATATCATCTCAAGGTAATGATATTGCTGTTTCGTGTCCAAAGTGTAGTCAATCAAAAAAGAAAAAACTTTCAATATCTTTAACTGATAATAAATTTAATTGCTGGGTTTGTGGATATAGCGGAAAAAATATAGGAAAATATATTTCTAGAAAAAATCCAGAATTTAAAAGCCTATTTGAAGTTTTATGTGAAGAAGAAGAATCCTCTGAAGAAGTAATTGACTTTCCGTCTGATTTTAAAGTTCTAACAGAATATTTTAATAAAAAATATATTGACCCTGATATAAAAATGATGGTAAATTATCTAAAAAACAGAGGTATTACAAAAACAATTTGTGAAAAATACGCATTTGGTTTTTCAAAGGAAAGAAAGTTTTATAAAAGAATTATAATTCCGTCTTTTGATTGTAATGGTAACTTAAACTATTATACTGCTAGAAGTATTGACAAAGATACAAAACTAAAGTATCTAAATGCACGTGTTAAAAGAGCTGATGTCATTTTTAATGAAATTAATATTGACTATAATAAAAAAATAACACTTGTAGAAGGACCTATGGATTCAATTCTTGGACCAGAAAACTCTGTTTCTTTGCTTGGCTCTTTTTTAACTGAAAAATATGAATTGTTTAAAAAAATAATTAAAAATAAATGTGATGTAAGAATTATATTAGACAGTGATGCTAAATCAAAGCAGGATAAAATTGCTGATCTATTATATGAATATGGGATTAACGTAACAACTGTTGACCTTGTTGGTAACAATGATATTGCAGACATCTTTTTACAAGACAACTCTTTTGAGTCTCTTCTAAAAAATGAAAAAACTTGGGAAAGAAGAACTTCTATTCTATCTAGAATAGATATGATAGTAACAGGATCTTATTGAGGTAACTATGTATTCTAGAGAAAAAATTAGAAATATGATAATTGAAGAACTTTTAAACGATGATGCTATGTTTTCAAAGCATGACGTACCAGGTCAATCAAACCATGAGCTTGTTAAAAACATGGTTCGCAATAATGAAAAAGACTTAAGACACCCTCCAGAAGAAAGAGGAGGATCATATATGACTCATAATCAATTGTATAATATTTGTGCGCAAGCAAGATATTTAATGGATAACATACCTAAAGGTTCTACACTTGAACCTTGGATGGAGTCAAAAATAACAACCGCACAAGATGCGCTAGATTCAGTTTATGAAAGTCTTTTTGCAAGAATTGAAAATCCAAGGTAATTTTTGTTATAATAATCCCGAACACGGGAGATAAAATGAAAATTGTACATATTGCTGATATTCATTGGCGCGGCCTATCTAGACACGAAGAATATAAATCATCCTTTAGATATTTTTTCAAAGACATTAAAGAAAAAAATCCAGACATAATTTATATTGGTGGTGATATTGTCCATAGTAAAACCCATGGAATAAGCCCAGAGCTAATTGAGAGCTTATCTTGGTGGTTTAATAGCTTGGCAGAAATAGCGCCAACACACATAATACTAGGAAATCATGACGGTCTAATCTTAAATAAGGATAGGCAAGATACAATTACACCAATCATTGAAGCTATTAAAAATCCTAATATTTATCTTTATAAAAATTCTGGCGTATATGAAATTAAAAATGAAACATTTTTCTCGCCAAGATTTAATCTTTGCGTGCTTTCTTGTTTTGATGAAGATGAATGGAAAAATGTCTTGCCTGATCCTGATGCTATCAATATTTGCTGCTTTCACGGCGCAGTAGAAAGATCTCGAACAGATTCTAATTGGATGCTTGATGCAGAAATATCTCTCGAAGAATTACAAAAATTTGACTTTTCTTTATTGGGGGATATTCATAAATACCAATATCTTGACAAAGAAAAAAGAATTGCATATCCAGGATCATCAATTCAACAAAACTATGGCGAGGCAAGAAAAAAGGGTTATATTTTATGGAATATCGAAAGTAAAGACGAGTATTCCTCTGAGTTTTTTGAAATTAAAAATGACTTTCCGTTTATTACATTACCGTGGAAAGGTAACGTTAAGTCAACATGTTTACCAGAAAAATGTGAAGAAAATGCAAAGTTTAGAATTAAATCAAATTACTCTCTTGGTCAAAAAAGCATAAAAGAAATATCTCAGTTTTTAAAGAAAAACTACAAAGCTCAAGAAGTTGTTTTTAAAGTTGATAGAAAGCAAAACAATAACCAAATTATTGAAAACGCTTCAAAGATATCCTTGGGTAAAAATGATAGAAACTATATCAAAGAAGTCGTTAAAGACTATTATTCTTTTGATGAAAACATTACTGATAGTGATCATGAAAGCATGGGCGATGTAATTGACAAGTGCTTTGATCAATTAAAGACAATTAAAAAGCAAGAGTTAACCTGGGATCTTGAGAAACTAGAGTTTAGTAACCTTTTTTCTTACGGAGAGAACAATATTGTCGACCTAACAGGCACATCAGGTTTAACAGGTATTTTTGGAAAAAATAGAACAGGAAAATCATCGATAGTTGGTGCAATATTATATACACTATTTAATGCATCAGATCGAGGCACCATTAAAAATGAGCACATTGTTAATAAAAGAAAAACATATGGTGAGGGAATTGCATATATAAACTCTGGTGGAATTAGATATAAAATAGTTAGAAGAACAGATATTAAGCAAACTCGCAAGAACACATCTTATGGAACAACCTCACTAAACATTTATATTATTGATGAAAACGATGAAACTATTGAAAATCTAACTGGTGAGCAAAGAAGAGATACTGAAAATACTTTAAGAAAGATTGTTGGAATTACTGATGATTTTTTAATGACATCTATTGCTGCTCAAGGCTCTATGAACAATTTTATATCTTTAAGCTCAAGTGCTAGAAAAGGAATTATCAATAAGTTTTTAAATGTCAATATATTTGATGAACTTTATAACATAGTAAGAGAAGAATCACAAGAAACTAGAATCTTACTTAATAAGCTTGACGCAAGGGATTGGGATTATGAAATTAATAGCACTCAAGAAAAAATTAAAATTAAAAATGAAAATCTTCGGCTTGCACAAGAAAAGAAAAGTAAATGTAAAGAAAGATTAGAAGAGATAGTATCTAACAATAAAAATTTAAATTCAAAATTTACTCACAAAGATCTGGATGATATTAACAAAAAAATCAAAGAAAACATTAGAAAAACTAACCTTTTTGAATCAACATTAATTAGTTTAAATAGCAGGTTTTTAAAAATTGAAGAAAACCTTGACAAAGCTGATTCTTTTATTAAAAGTGTAGATTTATTTGAAATCAAAGAAATCAAAGAAATGAGATCCGATACTGAACGTCAAATTATGAAATTAAAAAACATGCTGTCTGTTGAAGAAAATGAGCTAAAAAGAATTAAAAAGTCAGCAAAGATATTAGATGAAGTTCCATGCGGAGAAACTTTTCTAAATTGTAAATTTATTAAAAATTCACATAAGGATAAGCTAAAAATACCTAAACAAGAAGAGAAAATATCTGAATTAAAAGGTTTGTTAAAAACATCAAATAAAACTCTTCGTGGGTTGTGCAAAAGAGATATCGATAAAGAGCTTGAAAATCACGATTTAGCAATTAAAAAGCAGAATCAGCTTTTAAGAGAAAAGGTTAAATATAAATCTGATATTGACAAAATAACAAACAATATTGATATATTACAAATTGATTTAAATGAATATAATAATAAGAAGGTAAAAATTAGAGATATTTTGGCTGCTAACGATAATGCAGAAATTTTAAAAATTATTGATAATTTAAAAAAGTCATTGCAGACTTTTGATAGCCAGATTATTAGACTTAGTAAAGATATTGGAATGTTAGAAAACAAACTAGAAATTACAAAACAAGATAGAATTACATTTGAAACCCTTGGAAAGAGCTCCAGGGTTTATGATGCATTATTATCTGCTTTTTCAAAAAAAGGAATACCAGTATTTTTAATCAAAAAAGTCTTGCCCCAGATTAATAATGAAATTAGAGATTCGATTGAGTCTCTTGTTGGGTTTACTGTTGAAATAGAATATTCTCAAAAAGACGAGCTAGAAATATATATTAACTACGGTGACTCCCGAAGAATTATTGAACTTTGCTCTGGTATGGAAAAAATGATGGCATCACTTGCAATTAGATTTGTTTTAACAAACTTAAGCACCCTTCCAAGATCTAGCATGCTTGTAATTGATGAAGGTTTTGGCGCTCTTGATAGTGGTAATATCGATGCATGTAATGAATTTTTAGATAGTATGAAAAAATGGTATAAGAATATACTTATTATATCACATATTGATGTAATTAAAGATTCTGTTGACAATATAATGGAGATTACAAGAAATGGCATTGATTCAAAAGTCGTCTTTCAATAAAACACCACTATTTTGCCCAGTGTGTAAAATGGTAATGTCTTCAAAAGACGATTATATTTATTATAGCATGTACAAGGCGTGCTCACAATGTTCGGTTAAATATGCTGAAGCTAATAGACAAAAATGGAAATCCGGATGGAGACCGTCAAAAAAGGAGATAAAAAATGACATCAGATGAAATTAACGTTATGGGAAACCTATTAAATACAACTTTTGGAAGATCAAGCACCTCTGCTGCCCCAACTGAGTCTATTACAGGCTCTATGGACGGGGATATGATTATTTTAAAATACGTTACAGTTATGACGTTACACGATAGGCAATCTCATAGACACCTTATTAATAACCAATGTGAAATAGCTAAAAAGATGCTAGCTGCCAAATGCAAAGGTCTAGAAAGGGCTTTTAATAAACACT
>MDSZ01140396.1_pt1 | contig 85661 bp, 78 predicted proteins | sample 811201 | NCBI WGS metagenome assembly MDSZ01 (sample SAMN05326647, study PRJNA326480) | marine metagenome | isolation source: seawater | place: Indian Ocean: North | collected 2010
GTATGATTTAAAATTACACTAATTACAGCAAATGCTCTTAAGCCATCAATTTCAGGTTTGTACTTTTCTTTTTGATATTTATTTTCCATATAATTTAAAATCAATCATGCTGATTTATTATTTGATTATCTGAAATAAAATTCTTATCTGAAGATAATTAACCTTTAATCTGTAGAAAAGAAATCCCCCCTTATGAAATGAAATTGTAATTAATAAAAGTAATAATGGATTTTTATAATGAAAAGATTTAACTAATTATAAACGCTTAGACAAAACTGCACTCATTCCTACACTCAGCTATTTTAAAATACTGTCATAAACCCTGAAATTGCTAGTATTTGTTAGGCTTTTGGCTACTGCATGGCATGCAGGGGGTCAGGGGTTGAAATCCCCTTGGCTCCATTAAATTTTAGTTGTGATAGCAAGAGATTCGGGCGATTCTCATAAATCTAATAATTAGACTGATATAGGTTAATAGTTGATGATATAGCTAAATTACGCAATAATTCTCGCAATGTAATTATTAATGAAAGTTAATTTATGGCAACAACTCTTGATTGGGTCAAAAGTTTAAGAGCCGATATTCGCGGCGATTGCGGAAAAGGGTGGAATTTGAGGGGTCTAGAGGTAGGGGTCAAGATGATTATTCAAATAGATAGAAATTATGAAAACCGCAGAAGTACTCTACTAACTAATATTGGGTGGAGAAAAGACAATGAAAGAAGTATTCTAAATGCGATTGTTGAGAAAAAAGATTACATGTATCACAATGGCGATTCTTTGAAAGAAGCTTATAAAAAATTATTAAACGAAGGTTGGAAAAAACTTCAATATTTAATAGCTATTTTTAATTAAAAAATTGATCTAGCTCCATTAGCCCTGAGAACAGCTTTTCTTTAAATATTACTTTTTATTTATAAATCATAAATACAATAAATCGTTAAACTTTATTAAAGAATTTTTAATAAATTTTTTTTACTTTAAAAGCTTGAATATATAATAGGATTTTAAATATATGGTCACAAAAATCTTAAAGGATGATTTAGGACAATTAAATATAGAAATATTAAATAATAATCTAAAAAGAATTACTGCCTTACCATCTAAAGGAACTTATTTCCCTGATTCTAAATTACTCACAAAATATCCAATTGACTTGATTAAATATATATTTGATAGAAAAGGTTGTGATTATGTTATTGATGAAATAAGAAGAGATGAGTCTCCAGATTATGTCTATAAAGCATTGAAATTTGGCCTTTTTAGTTTTGTTGATGAAAAAGATTTGGAAAACAAAACTTTGTTAGATTTTGGATGTGGCAGTGGAGCCTCTTCATGCATTCTTGGCAGACAAATAAATAATATTAAAATTATTGGAGTTGAATTAGATGAAAGCCTATTAGAAATAGCAGAAATGAGAAAAAAATACTACAAACTTCAAAATAAAGTTAGTTTTATTAAGTCAAAAAATCCAGAAAGTTTACCGATACAAGATAAAGTTGACTACGTTTTGCTAAGCGCAGTTTACGAACATTTATTACCTCATGAGAGAAAAAATATATTAAAAATGTGTTGGCAAATACTGAAGAAAAATGGAATTATTTTTATTAATCAGACCCCTAATAGATGGTGTATCTACGAAAACCACACAACTAATTTATTTATAATAAATTATTTACCTGACAAAATTTGTCATTTGGTAGCAAAAAAATTTTCTAAAAGAAATTTAGAGAAATTTTCTTGGAATGAACTATTGAGAAAAGGTATTAGAGGTGCCACAGAAAAAGAAATTATAAATAATTTAAAAAAATTAAATGAATTGGGAGAAGTTAAAAATTTGAATCCTACAAAATTCGGTCTTAATAATAAAATAGACCTTTGGTATAAAACAACGACAACATTTTCTGTTAAATCTAAAATTTTGAAATTAACTATTAGATTTATTTTAAAATTTTTACCATTTTTAGGAAAAATATTATTGCCTGGCCTTAACATGGCTATTTGTAAAAAATATAATTAACATAATTTATGAATTATTTAATAATAAAATTAACTTTCCCAAAATTGGAATCTGCATTATCTAATAATAATTAATCTTATAAAAACTGAACCGATACATATATGCTAGTCCTTAGTGTTCTATAGTTCCTCAACCAACTTTTTAATCCAATACCATTTAGTCTAAACTTTATTTCTAACTTCTAAATTACCAGTTATTAAATTTAGTTTTAATAGTTGTTTTAAAGTTTTTTCTCTAGCATTTAATTTATCAATTATTTTTTTATAAGCCGTAACCTATTTAGGTTTGTTTAATATATTCATTAATAATGATTTAATTAGATTACAAGATTCCACCTCGTATTTTTTTAAGAATTCAAGAAAAGCTTCAGGAGCATTCTCATCGGCCTTATCAGAAATAACTCGGATAGCTAGATAGGGAATTGATTCAAGTAATAAAACTTGAGCTACTGCGCCACCTTCCATTTCCACCGCTTTTAGTTCTGGTAAATCTTTTAACAAAAATCTTACTTCGTTAGTATCTCCAATAAATTTATCACCTGTGCCTATTAAACCTGATTTTATTTTACCAAAACTTCTAAGCAATCCATCTTTTGATTGGTTCTTGAGAGAATCAATAGCCCATTTCTCTAATTTAAGATTAGTTTTTATTTGATCTAAATTTAATGTTGGTATTACGAATTTTTCGAACATTGGCCTTGCATCCATATCATGCTGAATAAACGAATTAGCAATTAGTACATCCCATTGATTTAATGATTTATCGATAGCTCCAGCAACCCCAGTAAATATAAGAAGATCTAATTTATGATTTGTCTTCTCAGCTTCATTAATTATTCTTGTAGCGGCATAAGCAGAGTTTACCTTACCCCATCCACTCCATGCAGTAAATATTTTTATCTCAATAGATTTATTATTCGTCTCTTTCCATAGTCCACTATAAATCTTTAAAGATCCATATTTACTTAAGTTGAGCTCTTCAACATTCTCCAATATATTTCCTATCTCTTCAGGCATAGCAGAGAGAATTCCAATATTAAATTTCTTAATTGAATTTTTCATATAAAATTTTTATAGTTTATTAATTAAATTAGAGAGATTTAAAGCATCATCAAAATTATGCATCTTGCTAATGTCATCATTTTTTATGGCATTTAATAATTGAAGAAAACCAGGTTTAAAACCATTAGTAGTTAATTCTTCTTCATCAAGATACATATCTTGAATCTGATTAATTTGATTAGTGAAAGATGCGGACTTTGAAATACTATATTTATAAACAGCAAGTTTTTCTAGAGTCATTAGATTTATTACTTTTTGGTCTGACAAAATAATTTCGATGGTAGAGGGAACAAATTTAGATTCTAGGATTGTTATATTAATAGGAATTAATTTCTTATTAAAAACATCAGATGAATAATTAATATTTTTTATTGAGGAAGATAAATTACCCATCTTAAAATTATTTGAAATATTAGGAAAAGTATGAAGAATAAAATCTAAAAAGTGTGGTAAAAAATTTTCTCTAAAGTTATTTTGAGTTCTTGAGATAGATATTTTTGCATTTACGAAAAGTACATTACTAATTGATTTAGTTAGATATTTCTGAATTTCATAAAATCGTCTATTAAAAAGTCCATATAATCTATCAGAATATTTTTTCAGATTTTTGAGTTCATTAATATTAAGGGTAAGAGGTTTTTCACAATAAATATATTTTGCATTTGTTTTAAGCAATTTTTTTATAATAAAAATATGATTATCTTCAGGAGTACAAATTAGAGGGGATAAGTTATTTAATTCATTTATTTCGTCATAGTTTATCTTAATAAAATTATTATACTTTTTTGAAAAGTTATAATATGATTTTGATAATTCAGAACTTGGTATTACATAAAAATTATCTTTTTTAAAAAGATAATTAAGAGCTTTTGCATAATGATTAGCAATATTACCAGTCCCTATGAGTAACCATGATTTCTTTTTAGTTTCTACCATGGCTTCTTTTTCCATTCTAAAAATGATTCTTTACCATACAATCTTCCATCAACATTACAAGTAGAGCAGGGACTATCCTTTCTACCTTGACTACTTATCGTTTCCCTAAATCTTTTATAGTCTCGGGAAAACCATATATCTAGTATGTCCTTTTCATATATATTTCCAAAAATTTTATTTTTTTCCCAATCATGAGAACATAAGATTACATCTCCATTTGAGTCTATGAAAATATTATAAAAAGGATAGAAACATATATGCTTTTTTGCATCTTGGCTATTGCCGTAATCAACAAGCCCTGTTCTATTACTAAACAACAATAACTCATCTGCATCTTTTGATAGATATCTCTTTCTTATAATTATTTTACCTTTATCAAGGTAATTAGAAAAATTTGAGATTAAATTCTCAACCTGAATATCTCCATCATAAGCTGATATTAGAATTCTATCGTAATGATCATTTTCAAGAACTTTTTTCATTAAATTAGTCTTCATAAAATCACCATTGGTTATAATATCAATAGTCGATTTTGGTAGTATTTCTTTTGCGTCTTTTAAAATTTCATCAAGTTGAGGATGTGTGAAAGGTTCACCAAAACCAGCTATTGAAATTCTTCCTGCATAATTATAATGTGATAGTTTTTGATAAATCTCCTTTAAAATTTCTCGAGATAGATAAGTCCTAGTAGATTTAAAAATCGCCGGATCATTTCTTGGACAGAAACTACAAAATCTATTGCATAGTCCCGTTAGTGTTAATTCCAATTGTTGAAATATAACGCCTCTCTTATCTTTAAGAGTTTTTTGAAGACCATGATCTACATGTTTACCCTTTATTTTGTAATCAAGGTCTTTCAATTAAATAAAATCTCTTTATATAAAATAACAGTTGCTTATAATTTTCTACCTTTTAATGGCTAAACTTTAATAAATAAAATATATTTTTTCAATCAAATATGCATTAAATATATGACTTTAGAAAGAAATAATTTTATTCCTGCACTAAGCTTTGTTAAGATATTTTATGCAAACCCTGTAATCGCAATTAGTTGCAAGGCTTTTGGTTACTGAATGGCATGAAGGGGGCCAGGGGTTGAAATCCGCTTGGCCACATTAAATTTTAGTAGTGATAGCAAAAGATTAGGGTGATTCTCACAAATCTAATGATTAGACTGATATAGGTTGATAGTTGACTATATAGCTAAATTCCGCTTAAACGAGAAGCCATTAAAAACTTGATTGAAGGATTAAAAGAATTTTTAGATAACTAGTATCCTCTAAAGAATAAATAAGTTTTTTTGTTAAAATTAAAGTAAATATTTAATTTTTTAATATGCCTCGCCTAGCAATTATTCCCGCAAGAGGAGGCTCAAAGAGAATTAAAAATAAAAATATTAGAGATTTTTGCGGAAAACCTATAATCTCATACATAATTAATACTGCTATTGAAAGTCAATTATTTGATAAGATTCATGTATCAACTGAAAGTGAATTAATTAAAAATGTTGTAGAACAATATTCTATTTCTTTTGATTTTATGCGACCAGAATATCTCGCCGATGATTTTACCCCTTTGATGCCAGTTTTATCATATGTATTAAAAAAATATGAATCTATGAATTTATATTTTGATGAAATTTGGCTTTTAATGGCTTGTGCGCCACTTATTGAATCTAAAGATTTAATAAGTGCTTCAAAACTTTTTGCTAATCAAGAAAAAAAAATTCAGTCTATTTTAGCTGTCTCAGAATTTGCAGTCCCAATAGAGTGGGCTTTTTTAAGAACAGAATCTGGAGATTTAAAGCCAAGATATAGTGGTAAATTTAGTGTTAGATCACAAGATCTTCCTATCAGTTATTTTGATACTGGCACATTTACAATTTTTCCTAGAAAAAATATTCTAGAAGCAAATTATGTTGGGACAGATGAAGATTATTTAGGTTTTATTTTGCCTAAATTTAAATCTATTGATATTGATTCAGAAGAAGATTGGTTTATAGCAGAATCAATTTACTCTCATACGAGAAAAATTAAATCGAGCGATACCCATTAAATCACTTACTACTAACATAAATCCAAGAAAAACTTATAATAAATTTATATTTGATTTGGATACGATTCCCTGATTAGCCTTAAGAATAATTCCAGAGATGAAATCTTTAAAAATATTTATAAATTTCTATATTGTTCTCATTAAATTTTACAAATAATGGTGAGCCATATGTTCATGAATGTTAATATAGATTTAAAATGATTAATTTTCTAAATACATTTTCTATTCTATAAAAAGAAGTAATCGAATATGAAAATTAAATATAATTTTTTGATAATGACTAAAAATAATTTACTCCGAATTATAAGAAAATCTAAAAATATTTTTTTTGATTTTTTAAATAAACATCTTATCTCTAAATTATATTTCTCATTTATTAAAGATCTTCTAAATAAAGATAAAGAAATAGAAAAAAAACTAAATAAATTAATAAAAGAAAATAAATTTGCCGCTGGATATGTTCCATATATATCCGGTAGAACAGAAATTAATATATATAATTTTTTTTCGATTAACTATGGAATTAGATCTAAATTTGATTTAATTGTTGCATTTACAGACCATAATTTTAAGTCTCTTTTTTCAATATACAAAGAATTAAATTCAAGAGATATTTTGTCTATTAGTTCTAGAGAAATAGATTCTCATAACTCTAAAAATCAAAAAATAAGTTTTTGTATTATTCTTTTATTAAATAAAAGAATGAAATCAAACCATGCAGGTATGGTAGGAGGGCATTTAAGATATTGGGCTAATTATGATAATTTTTCTTGCTATGTCCATTCTTTACCTTTAACAAATATATTTCAAAATAAGGTTTTCAAATTAATTCAAAAATTAAAATTCAATAAAATCGGTCATCTTCATGAAAGGAGATATTATCCAGAGAGTGCAGATCTTGCTCTACATTATGGGGTTGGAGCTGATACAATTGTCATTCCCAAAAGAGGTGATTTATCAAATGAATTAATAGCTCCTTTCGGATTTTCCTTGATCAAGCAAAAAAATTCTGTAAGAGCTATCTACCATAATACTACTTTTAATAGAAGTGATAGATTTAATAATTCTTACAATAATATTATTCATGGCGTAGCTATCCCTCCCCATATTGAATGTGATTTGGAGATGTATTTTGGAGAGGCATGTTCTGAAAGATCTCAATTTAATGTTTTTTTATGGGAAAAAGATCTTAAATCAAAAAATATAAAAATATTAGAGAAAGTTGAAATCTCAATAGATGATATAAAAAAACCAATTTTATTATCAAATCTTTTCGAAATAAAAAATAAGGCATCTTCACACTATTGGTTAACATTTAAACCAATAAGTGGGTTACATGATAAATCATATATAAACATATTTTACAAATCAAAAAATAATCAAATATTTGACAATGTTCACTCTCACGATTTTAGGAAAAATAATAGAAATAATTCTTTCAGTCAAAGAGCATTAAAGTTCTGCCCTTTTAAACTTAATTTAAGTAAAGAATTTTACCCAATATTAGCCTTATGGTCAGGTAAAGATAAATCAGTTGAAGCGAGATTGAGAATATTTTGCTCAGGGAAAAATAATTTTGAAAATATTTTCAAATTAAATCTTCCTAGAGAAGAAATAATTTATATAAATTTAAAAGAATACATGGATAAAGATTTAGAAGTAAATAAAGATACTATTTTCATTGCTCAAATTGAATGTGATGAATTAAATATTAATGCCTCAATGTTCAATATTAAATTAAATAAAGATAATCTTCAATCAATTGCTGTTGACCATTTGACAGGGGGATAAAATTATCAAAAAAGTAAAAAATCATATAAAAATTATTATTGAAAATAATAAATTTATATTCAAAAATTAGAAATTTAAATTTTGAAAAAAATTTCTTAACTTAATTAATTATTAATAAAGTTATTTATCCCAGTATCTAATTTAATTTTAGGTTCCCAATTTGTTATAGATCTAAGAAAGCTATTATCTAAAACACTTCTTTTAATATCTGATGAACGTAATTTTAAATAATTTGCATTTAATGTTTCACCGGTTATATTTTCAACTAAATTTATTAAATCATATATTTTCACCTCTTGATTCGAAGAAATATTAATAACGTTATTTATAGGATTAATATTTATCAAGGAGGTAATAGCATTTGCTAAATCAGTTATGTGAATAAAATCTCTAGAACATTCATGAAGACCATAAATATTTATTGAATTTTTATTAATAATGCTATTTTTAATTATGGAAATTAAACCTTGTAAAGTATTTTTCTTTTGTCCTTGCCCATATGGATTAGAAATTCTTAGGGCAGCATATTTTAGATTATGCATCAAATTAAAAATCCTTAAATAATGTTCAATTGTAAGTTTTTGTAGGCCATGAAAACTTATTGGATTTGTAGTATTATTTTCAGAAATAGGAAAGACTTCCTGATTACCATATACAGAGGCTGAGGAAGAAAAAATAAAATATAAATCTGGATTATTTTTTATAATTATATCTAAAAGTTTAAGCATAGAAATAATATTTTCATCAAGTTCGTCTTTGGGTGAATCAATTATTGAACATGGAACAGTAGATGATGCTAAATGATACAAAACGTCTAAATCTTTAACAAAATCTCTTATTAAATCAGAGTTTCTATAATCACCTTTTTGCCAAAAGTGATTGAAGTTTATTGGTTTTTCATTCCTATCTATGATTTTAATAGATATATTCTTTTTTTTTGATAAATTTTCTACTAATGACTTTCCTATAAAGCCATAACCAATAATCCCTATATTAGTAATTCTCATTTGAAATTTATAATAAATAAAATCTAAAATCTAAATAAGATACTTTAAAAGTCAAATCAAGAATTACCTTAACACAAGGTTATTATTAATAGCAAACTATATTATTTACTAAAAAGTGAATTCTTAATGGCATATAAAATATTAATTGAACAAAATATTTAATCCATATTTTACATCATAAAAGTATTTTCACTATTTCAGTAATAGTAAATTTAAACTTAATATTCTTAATTTAATTAGCTAAAAAGCTATTTGTTAAGATATTCGCTTATGTGTTTACATCTTTTTAAAAGGGTTTTAGGATTTTAAAATGTTTTAAAAATTAGATAATTGAATAAATATATTGTGATGTTAAATAAATTGATTGTGATTTTCTGCGAAAATGTTTAGGTTTTTTTTTAATTTATTTTTCCAAAATAAATCGTTTTTAAAATCTTTTATGCGTGGATACAGGTTTATAAGAAAAGAAAAACAATTTAAATTCATTCTTAAACTTAAACAAAAACTTACCGTTACTAAAGTTGAAATATATCCAAAATTCTATGATAAATACTTATTTTTAAATTCTAAAAATTTAAATAAAGAACTTCTGATAAGACAGCTCTTAATTTCAAGATTTTTGAATTTAGAATTCAATAAAAGTATGTTAAGTTTTTTTGGACTTAAGAAAAGAATAATTTACCCTTTACCTAAATCTTGGATTAAAATAATAATAGGGGAAGGTATAGGAATAAAAAAATTTATTTCTTTAATTCTATTAAAATTTTGTTTTTTATTGTATTTAACATATTCAATTTTTTATTTTTTGAAAGTTTTGAGAAATACCTTTCTTAATCCAATTGAAAAAGGTGTTTTGAATCAAGATTGTATTTATTTAGATAATATACCTGAAAATATCATTACATCTTTTGATAGTAACTATATAATTAATTGGTTTAGAAAAAATCTAAAAAACAAAATCTCAGAACATAATAATATTATTATTTCTTCGGGCAATAATAATAAATATATAAAGGATGATGAAAATAAGGTCTTCATCTGGAATCCTTTATCAACCCTAAAAAGTAAGCGACATATATTAAGCTTTTCAATTTGGTATTTTAGGGCTTTATTCCTTGGTTTAATTGATATTTTCATATCGGAAGGATATAGGTCTTTTTTATTAACAGAATCAATAAAAACAAAAGTTTTCATAATAAATAATTTCAATTCTTGTTTTAAATATTTATATTTTCATAATACGAATTGGATTTATAGACCTCTATGGACATACACAGCAGAACAAAATGGCGCAAAAAATGTTCTTTATTTTTATTCTGCAAATTTAGTACACTTTTCAAATCAATTTCATGAAAAAGATTTATTTAGTTATGGATGGGAATCTAATACATGGAGTAATTATTATGTTTGGGATTTTTATATGAAAAAATTTTTAGAAATACCTTTAGAAAATCCAAACATAGAGATAAATGGGATAGTTCCTTTTTTCAATAAATATATAGATTTACCAGCTTATAATATTAAAAAAAATTCAAAAGTAATTGCTATTTTTGATGTTCAACCTGTAAGGGATTCTTTTTTCCAAGCTTTACACCAATATCCGTACTACACTCCTGAAAACTGTATTAAATTTATGGCTGATATATTAGAAATATGTGAAGAATTTGATTATACAGTTATTTATAAAGGTAAAAGATCTATAGGTTCTAATTTACATCCTAAATATAGATTTTTCATTGAGGGTATTAGCTCTAAAAATTTCTTTAATGCACCAACTGAAACGCCTCCCCAACAAATTATTGAATTATCAAATGCCGTCATATCATTACCCTTTACATCTACCTCAATAATTGCAAATAATTTGAATTTTAAAACCTGCTTTTATGAACCAACCGGAAAAATTAAATATAGTGAACTACATACTCATGGGATACCAATTTTTTCATCTAAAGAAGAATTAAGAGAGTGGCTAAACCTAATCAACTAGTTTTGTGAAAGGTATAAAAAATCTAAATAAAATTTAAATAATCATAAAATCTAAAATCTGAATTTTCAAAGGTAATTATTTAAATTAATTAGCTCTTATTATAAGAAACGAAATGTATCTTTAATAACCAGTTTTACTATTGATATAATTTTTAAACTCAAGACAATTATTTGTTGGATCAAAAATTGATAAAAAATGATGTTCAGAATTTGTATCTTTAAATCTTACGCCAAAATTATAAAGAATATTTTTTTTATTTAAAATCTTTTTTATGTTTTCCAAATCACTAAAATCAGAAAAGTTTATTCCAAAATGATAAGGATAGTGAGCCTTATTTTTCGAATTAGTATGAAATTTATGCAGAACTAATTGTATAGAATAAAAATCAAGACATATCCTATCTTCATATCTTCTTGTTACTTTAGAGAAAGGAAAAATTAAGTAAAATTCTTCTCCTTTTTTAAGATCATTGCATCCAATGGCTACATGGGTAGTGTAAGACAATTATTGAGATTCCCATTTTATGTCAGAACATTTAGAAACTGTATCTCCTCGTAATCCATTATGTAAAGCAACAACTTTAAAGACTTCATCAATTGGGATATTACCAAAACCAATATTAGGTCCTAGTAATTCTATTAATTCAACTTGATCTTTTTTTTGCGGAGCTTCAATAATTAATTTATCTATTGGGCAATTTTTTGATATTTCTAAAATTAAACCTCTTCTAAGTTCTCCATTTGATCTAAAAATTCCAGAATTACTTGTCTCCCTTCCCTCTAGCACTATTTTCTTTGCACCTCTATTGATTGAATTGTTAATTTGTTTCACCCAAATTTCTGGATACATCTCTTCACTTAAATTATTATCTTTTTTCCCAACTTCTACGATGACATCAAAATCCTTAGAAAATTCCTCTATAAAATTTAAAATCAAATTTTCTTCTATTGATACAGAGCCGTCTGAAATTTCAACACAATCAATTTTGTGTTTTTTTAAAAAGATTTTATATTTTTCAATTTGATTATTTTTATAAGCTAATTCAAATAAAGTTCCACCACAATAAGAAATAATTCCTCTTTCTTTTAGAAGTTTAACCCTTAAAGATAAATCATTAAGTAGCAAAGAGGAGCCCCATGCAAATTTGTAGTGGGTAATATATTTTTCATTAAAGTTCAAATTTGCATTAAATGTTTCAATTGGGCAACCAGGGTCAATAACAGATATTGTATTTTTCACTTCCTGTGATTATTATAATATGATATTTTATCAGAAGTAATTCCTCTTAGCAAAATAGATGTCCTTTCATTCTATTATTACTAATTCAAGGACAGAAATAATTTTAGGGAATAAAAAATATTCTTCTAACGAATTACTCCTTAATGGAAGGAAATTATTAAAAAAGTTTGATTTATATAATAATTGCCCTGTCGCTTTACAAGCTACTAATAATGAATTATCCATTTCAGTTCTTCTAGCATTAATAGAAAAAAATTGTTCTATATTTATGGTTCCACTGGAGAGGGAAATAGATGACTATTATCAAACAATAGGTTGTGATTTACTTAAATATGAAATTGATGCAAGAGAAGATAACATAAAAATAAAAGGTAATAATAATTATCAAAAAAGTAAATTCTGCAAAGTAAATCTTTATGGTGAAGGATCATTAATTATGCTTACTTCGGGTTCAACAGGGAATCCTAAAGTTATACAGCATTCTTTTTCAAATTTATTTTTAGCTGCGAAAAATGTTATAGATGCCTATAAAATAAACGAGTATGATTTTGCAATTGGAGTATTACCGATAACACATATTAATGGACTTGTAACAACACTTTTAGCACCAATAGCTTCTAATTCTAATATTATTTTTCAATCTAAACCTTTTAATCTATTAGAACTTAAAAACAACATTTCTAATTTTAAATGTACATGGTTTTCAGCGACACCATTTCATTTAAAGCAAATATTAGATAGAAAGGAAGATTTCTTTCAAATAAAATCAAACTTGCGATTTATTAGATCTGCTTCAGCTCATTTAACCGAAGGTCAAAGAATTGAAATCGAGAAGATTTTTAATATACCTGTATTTAATTCTATGGGTATGACAGAGGCTGCTGGTCAGATTTGTACTAATGATTTTAGAAAAATTTATCCGGATACTGTTGGTATACCAATCAATGTAAATGTTGCAGTTTTGAGAAATAAAAAAATATATAAAAATGGCCGTGGTGAACTTTTATACAAAGGAAATACTGTTGTTAAAAGTTACTTATTTAATGACAATAAAAATTTATTCTTTGATGGATGGCTCCGATCAGGAGATGAAGGATTAATAAAAAGAAATGGATCAGTATGTTTGTATGGGAGAATTCAAAATACAATTAATTTTTGTGGATTAAAGTTTCTTGCTGAAGAGTTAGAAAAAAAAATAGAAAAAAAAATAGGTTATAAATTATTAGTATCAATTGAAAATTCAGATTTATTTAATAATCAGATAATTATTTATACAAATCAAAAAACACTAAAACTCAGAAATTTATTTTACTCAGTTAGAAAAATTCTATACTCACCTCAAATATTAAAAGAAGTTAGATTAATAAATGATTTTCCAATACTAAGTACTAATAAAATTGATAGAAATAGCTTAAAAAAATCAAAAATAATTAATTACTATTCTCCCAAAAAAATTATATTAAATAGCAGTAATTTATCAGAATCTCTTGATAGAGCGATATGCGATACTCTTGGAATTTCAATTTCTGAAATTAATAAGGATCTTTCTAGTTTAAATGATCCCAGATGGGATTCATTGGCAACAATTTCTTTATCTGTCATTGTTGAAGATTATTTAGAAAGAAGACTTTCATCAGAAGAAATAGTTTACTGTTCTAGTTATGAAAAAATTTATAACTTATTACTTACAAAAAATTCAAAAAACAAAAATTCAAATATTACGATTAATCATAAAGAAGATAAAATTGAAAAAAACTTAATAAATGATTTAGTAAAGAAATATAAATTAGATTCTACAAAGTTTTTATATCTTATAGCTAATTGGAATTTCTTACAAAATTATGGTTTTAATACTCCCAAAAGTTTTATATTTAGTCTAATAAATTCTTTAGATAAAACTTCAATTTTATTGATGAATTCTTTCACCTTTCAATTTTGTGAAGGTATACCCTATTGCTCAAAACTTACAAAATCAGAAACAGGTTTGATTCCAGAATCATTTAGAATGCTTAAAAATACTTGGAGAACAAAAAGTTCGATTTATCCATATATTTTTTCAAGAAAAGTTGATGAATTTCAGCATGAATCTGATAGCTGTTGGGGTGTAAATTCCACCTGCTATAAAATACTTAATTCAAATGATTGTAGTGTTATAAATCTTGGTACACAAAAGTCAGCCAAATCTTTACTATCAGGTAACACATGTGTACATGCTCTAGAAGAAATGTTTCAAGTAAAATATAGAATGTATAAAAAATTTACTGGATTAGCCAGATTTGATGAAAATTATATCCCGCACAAAGAATTTATGTTCGTAAGAAAAAAAGAATTCAGTTCTACTGATTATCATTGGTCAGATATCTTAGATAGAATCAAATCCTACGATACAACAATAAGTGATTGGAATTACATTTTAAGATATTCATCGTCTTCATTATTAAAAGAAGGTTGTTATCTTTTTAATAAAGATCCATATTTTCCTTTAGTAAAATAAATTAAAAAATTATCATAGTAATTTTATTTATCAATGATGAATTATTTTAAATAATGAAAATAATACATATAATAACAAGCCTTTCAGAAGGAGGGGCTCAATCACTCCTAAATCAATTTATAAAAGCAGATTGTAAAAATAAACATATTGTTATTCCTTTATTAAATAATGGAAGATATATCAATATTATTAGAGAAAGAGGTATAAAGGTTATTCCATTAAGTTTTAATAGTTTCCATAATTTTATTAAATCAATAATACAAATCAAAATAATTCTTAAAAAAGAAAGTCCTGATCTAATCCATTCTTGGTTGTATCACGCAAATTTAGTTTCAAGTTTTTTATTTTTGTTTAATCCAAAATTAAAAGTTGTTTGGTCTATTCATAATTTTTCTGTTTCATTAAAGTCAATATCTTTTAAAACTCTTATTATTGTTTTATTAAATTCTTTCTTTTCTTATTTTATTCCAAAAAAAATAATATTTGCATCTAATGCCGCAATTAATTCTCATCTAAAAATTAAATTTGATTTTAGAAAAATTGTATTAATTAAAAATGGAATTGATACTGAAATTTATAAACCGAGTAAATATAAAAAAGATTTAAAAAGTGAGATTGGAATTAAAGGTAAAACTATTTTTGCAATGATTGCACGTTTCGATAAAGCTAAAGATCATATAAATTTATTCGAGGCATTAAGATTACTCAAACTTAATAATGAAAATTGGTTTTTATTGTTAATAGGTGAAAATATGGATCAAAAAAATAAAGAACTTATTTCTCTTATAAATAAAGCAGGGATAAAAGAATTGACTCAATGTTTAGGAATTAGAAAAGATATTTGTTATATCTTGAATGGTATTGATTTTCTTGTTTTATCTTCTTTATCAGAAGACCAACCTATGATTTTAATCGAGGCCATGTCCTGTGGAAAATTATGTATTAGTACTGATGTAGGAAGTTCTTCTATTATTATTGATCAGTTTGGATGGATTGTTCCTAAATCTAATCCAAAAGAATTATTTAAATGTTTGTTAAAAGTTATGAAAAAAGATCAATATCAACTTCAACTATTATCAAAGCAAGCAAGAAAACATATAAAAGATAATTTCTCAATTAACAACATGATCGAAGATTATAATTCCTTATATTTAAAGATCAAGAATTAATAATCTAGAAAAAACTGCTTGATGTTTAGTTATGGTAAAAAAAACTACTCATACCTTTATCTAGTTAAATTTTAGGTTCCCAATTGGTTAAAGACATTAGCAGACTATTATTCGAAATACTTCTTTTTTTATCTGATGAACGAAACTTTAAAGGATTTGCATTCAGTGATTTACACACTCATGGGATAAGATTATTTTCCGATAAAGAAGAATTTAGAAAATGGCTTTAGTTTATTTAAAAAGATTGAAAATTAATATTTAATTATGAACTTTAACCAAGATTGAAAAAATTCTGAATTTATATTTTTTATTTATAAAGACATATTAAAGGTTTAATTATTTCCTTCTCTGATGCTATTCCTAAAGACCAATATTCATAATATAAATGAAGTATTTTAATTTTTTTCTTATTTTCATTATGAAAAGCTTCCTCTAAATTAGAATTTATTTGCCAAAATTTCAAATCCTTCATTATACTCCCTCTTTGAAGTTTGATGGCCGCCTCTTTTAGGTTCCAAAGTTTTAATATATTTTTTTTTTGTTTTTTAGTATTTAAAGATTTTATATAATTTTTTTCAGGCTCACAATAAAAGTTATCCATCAAATTTTTAGCACTAAAAATTCTGTCTTTCCTTTCTATATCAACCCCAATAAAATATCTTGACCAACCTATTAAAAGAGCATCATTACAATGACTAAAACTTATATGACCAAACTTTTTGGGAAGAACAGGAGCTTTTCCAGGCTTTGCATTTAATTTAATTTCTAGTGGTGAAATATTAAATAAATTGGATAATATTTCTCTTACATATCCCCTTGAGTATTTATATTGATATGCTTTTCTCTTTGTTAATTCACTAGCAATTAATAATTCTTCATTAGTGATAGGTTTAAGCGGATTATTATTTTTCACTAACCATAGTTTAATTATTTTTGAATCTTTCACTTTAAAATAATGACTCAAATAAAATTATATAAATATTTTCCTGTTCTAATTCTACTTATTTAGCAATTGTGATATCTGAATAAAGTTCATTTAATTATTTAATTAATATTGAAAAAACTAAAAAAATAAAAGATTCTTAATTATTAGTTTAAGAAAATTGTGTTTCTTTTGTAGCTTCTATTTTATTAAATTCAATGAGGTATTATTAAAATATATATATTTAAAATTTCTAAATAGTTTTTAATTAATATGAGTTATTTATTTAAATTAAAAAATATAATTAAACTACCAGTATTAGATCTTTTTACTTACTTAAAAAACAATAGGAAAAAGCAGTTTTTGAATTTAATTATTTTGATGCTTTTTTGCGCTTTTTTAGAGGCAATTTGTGTACCAGTAACAATTTCATTCTTAAATTACATTGTAGGAGAACAAAATACATTTGAGTTGAATAAATTCGCAATTAAATTTTTTAATAGTGAAGATAATGCTACTTTATTATTTTTCTCAGGTTTTCTTCTGATTATCCTTAATCTTGCCAATGGTTTTTTTAGGATGATAAATATTAGTAAATATACTCAGTTTTCTGCATCAGTAGGTACTGAGCTAAGTATGAATATTTATAAGTCTGCTTTATATAATTCTTATCAAAAACACTTAGAAAATGATGTAAGTGAATTAATAAATAAATCATCAATGTCTATTCAAAGAACTGTAACATCATTAGTTATGCTTATGCAATTGCTTACAAGTTTTTTTATTTCGATTTTCTTAATTTCCTCTTTATTTTTAGTCGATTGGAGAAGCTTCCTTATATTATTCTTGCTTTTTTTATCTTTTTACCTCCTAATTACATACTTTACGAGAGATATTTATAACAAAAATAGTATCTTAATAAATGAGTATAGTGCGAAACAAATTTCTTGGATAAGTGACAGTATGGGTCTCTTCGTAGATATATATTTGAGATCTGGACAGGATGATTTTGTTAAAAAGTATTTAAAAATAGATAAACCTATGAGACAATTGATTGCAAAAAATATTTTTTATACTAACAGGCCTAAATTTCTTATTGAATCTTTCGGAATAGTATTAATTATCTCAACATTATTAATAAATATTATAAATGGTAATTCAATGGAAAGTATTTTTACTTTATTGGGTGTTTTTATATTAGCTTATCAAAAACTTTTACCAGCATTGCAGCAGGTATATTCTTCGTATTCAATAATAGCTTATAATCAAGATTCTGTAAGGAGCGTTATTAATTCTCTAAGTATCTATCCATCTGCGACAAAAAATATAAAAAGCAATAATAATACTAATTCTCCCAATAATATTTGGGAGAAATTTAAAAATATTAATTTTGATAATGTTAGTTTTTCTTATTTAGATTCTGAAAAAAATAAAAATATTCTTGAAAATATATCAATATCAATAAAATCAGGCGAGAAAATCGGGATAATTGGGGAAACGGGAGCAGGTAAATCTACATTTATAAATTTGATTATGGGACTTATTCAACCAACTAATGGCAATATATTTATAGATGATAAAAATATTTCTAAACCAAATTCAAATTACCTTAAGAAATGGCAATCATTAATTTCTTATGTGCCTCAGCGAATATATCTATCAAATAAGACCATTGCTGAAAATATTGCTATTGATCAGGAAATTAGTGAGATTGATTTTAATAAGTTATCTATTTCTGCAGAAAAAGCAAATATAAAGGAATTTATAATCTCAAAACCAGAATCATTTTTTACTAAGGTTGGAGACCGAGGTGCCAAATTAAGTGGAGGGCAAGCTCAAAGAATTGCTTTGGCAAGGGCATTTTATCTTGATAGTAAAGTTATTATTTTTGATGAACCTACTAGTGCTCTTGATAAAATTAATGAAGCTAAAATTATGGATTCTTTATTCTCACAATTTAATGATAAAACATTAATAATCATTTCTCATAGGATTAGCTCCTTAAAAAAATGTGATAGATTTTTTAAATTAGAAAATAAAAAATTAAGAGAAATATATATAAATAATTTTAAATAGAAAAATCAGAGAATATTTAGAATTAATAATCTTGAAAGTTAATTTTTTTTTTAAAATTAATTTGAGGCCTTTTATGAATGTATAGTATTAATGATATAGTTTTTGATAAATTAAATTAGGTTGTACAGATTTTGAATTTGAAAAAAGATAATACGAATATTGATAGGAATTTCTCTAATAAATATAAAAGTATTTTAATTACTGGAGGTACTGGGAGCTTTGGTAAAGCTTTTGTTGAAAAGATACTAAAAAATTATAAACAAATTAATAGACTAGTCGTATTTAGTAGGGATGAATTAAAACAATGGGAATTAAAGCAAAAATATCCGGAGAATGAATTTCCTCAATTAAGATGCTATTTAGGAAATATAAGAGACCGCGAAAGATTGAAAAGGGCTTTAGAAAATATTGATATAGTCATACATGCAGCTGCATTAAAACAAGTACCTGCTGCAGAATATAATCCGATAGAATTTATAAAAACTAATGTTATAGGTAGTGAAAATGTTGTACAAGCTTGTCTTGATACTAATGTAAAAAAAGTTATTGCATTAAGTACGGATAAGGCTGCTTGCCCTATAAATTTGTATGGTGCTAGTAAACTATGTGCTGATAAATTATTTATTGCTGCAAATAATATTAAAGGAAAAAGGGATTTGATTTTTTCAGTCGTAAGGTATGGAAATGTAATGGGCTCGAGAGGATCTGTTATTCCCTTTTTTCTTGAGAAAGCTCGTACAGGAATTCTTCCAATTACTGATAATGAAATGACAAGATTTAATATATCATTGGATAGTGGAACTGAAATGGTACTTTGGGCTATAGATAATTCTATTGGAAAAGAAATTTTTGTTCCTAAGATACCTAGCTATAGAATTAAAGATGTTGCAGAGGCAATTGGCCCAAATTGTAAAAAGATAATTACTGGAATACGTCCCGGAGAAAAAATACATGAAGAAATGATTACTTCAGTAGATAGTAGACAAACTTTAGATTTAGGTGATTATTATGCAATCTTGCCTAACGATGAAGAATTTTTAGAGTACTATCTAAAACTTAATAAAAAATATAAAAAAGTTAATCAAGGTTTTTCATATAATTCAAAAGATAATCCAGATTTTCTTGATATTGATCAATTAAGATATTTGATTAAAAAATTTGTTGATACTAAATTCAGCCCTTATTAATTTTTGAAAGATAATTTATATTTTTAATTAAACTTTTTATGAAAATATTATTAATCGGTGCATATGGCATTTTAGGAACCAAGTTAAACAACTTTTTAAAAGATAAGGGCCACGATGTTTTCAGAACAGATAGAACCAAGTTCTCAATTAATAGTATGAAATTTAATGAATATATAGATCAAATAAAGACTCTTCTTAAAGATATAGAACCAGAAATTGTTATCAATCTTTTAGCAGCTACAAATATTGAAAATTGCGAGAATAATATAAGTGATGCTTTCATATCAAACGTGCTTTCTTTGGAAAAAATAATAGGTTTTATAAATCAATCTGGTGCATTCCTGATTCATATTTCTACAGATCAAGTTTATAGTTCAGGAAATAAGCATCTTGAAGATGCAGTAAATCCTTGTAATGTTTATGGACTAACTAAATATACTTCTGAATTAATTGCATTAAAAACTAAAGCCACTGTTTTAAGAATAAATTATGTAGGTAAAAGTTCAATAAAATCAAAACCTTCTTTAACTGATTGGTTTATAAATTCTTGTATCACTAAACAAAAAATATTTTTGTATGATGATATTTTTTTTAATCCATTACATTCTTTCAAATTATGCGAAATTATAGAGGTCGTAGCTTATAAAAAGAAATTAGGAATATATAACTTGGGAACTGTAAATTCTCTCAGTAAAGCTCAATTTTTATTATCGATTTATGATAAGTTAGATTTAAATAATCCAAATCTTAAAGTTTGTAATTATTCAGAAAAAATATCTAAAGTAAAAAGACCTTTAAATATGGTGACAAACGTTTCTAGATTCCAGGATATATATGACATGAAATTACCAGAAATAAAAGATACAATTAATTCTGTGGTTGGAGATTATTTGACATAATAGAATAGAGTTTTTAATTTTCATATGGAGATAGAAGGTAAGATAATAAATCAAAAAAATCCTACTTATTTCATCGCTGATATTGCTGCTAATCACGATGGAGATTTAGAAAGAGCTAAAGATCTTATTTATTTAGCTGCAGAATCAGGTGCAGATGCTGCAAAATTCCAACATTTTGAAGCCAAGACAATTGTAAGCGACATTGGATTTAAATCATTAGGAAAGAATTTCTCGCATCAAGCAGAATGGAAGAAATCTGTATATGAGGTTTATGAAGAAGCTAGTGTAGATTGGTCCTGGACTGAGGAAATTAAAAATACCTGTAAGAAAGCAAAGATTTCATTTTTTACTACGCCTTATTCACTTGAAATTGTTGATTTTATAGATAAATATGTTCCTGCTTATAAGATTGGATCTGGAGATATAACGTGGTTACCAATTATTGAGAAAATAGCTCATAAGCAGAAGCCTTATATTTTAGCGACCGGAGCTTCAAATTTTAGTGACGTAATCAATGCAGTTAATTGTGCATTAAAAATAAATACTGAATTTTGCATCATGCAATGCAATACAAACTATACAAATAATTTAGAAAATTTTAAGTATATCAACCTAAATGTTCTGAAAACATACAAACAAATGTTCCCCAATGTACTTTTAGGTTTAAGTGATCATACTCCAGGACATGCAACAGTTTTGGGTGCTGTAGCACTTGGAGCAAAAATGGTTGAGAAACACTTTACAGATGATAATAGTAGGAATGGTCCTGATCATACTTTTTCAATGAATCCTAAAAGTTGGAAAGATATGGTTAATAGAACTCGTGAACTCGAGGCGGCACTCGGAGGGGGAATTAAAAAAGTTGAAAATAATGAAACTGAAACAGTAATCTTACAAAGAAGGTCTTACAGAGCAAATAAAAATATGTTTAAAGGGCATATAATCCAGAAAGATGACTTTTCCTGTTTAAGACCTTGTCCTTCGGAGGCAGTTTTACCTTCAATTAGGATAATTGGTAAAACCTTAACAAGAAGTATTAGTCTCGGAGACTTTATTAAACTAGGAGATGTTATTTGAAATAGTTAGAATGAATCATTTAATTTTTTATATCAGACTAGTTGCATTAATTTTTGATCAAGTTTACAAAAAATAGTTATGATTTTTTTAAAAGAGGTAAATATTACAAGCGAGGAAGATGCTTTAATCCTTTTTGAATTATTAAAAAAAAGAAAATATTTCATAAGCCATAAATCTAAGATTGGTTATGATAAACATCTAAATTTCTTCAAAAACCACCCTTATAGAAAATGGTTTATTGTTCATTTAAATGAAGATATACTAGGCGCCATTTATTGTACTTACCAAAATTCTATTGGAATAAATTTAATTATTGATGATAAAAAGAACTACATGAACACTATAAAAAAATTTATTTCATTAATATCGCCATTACCTCCTAAGCCTTCAATAAGGAGTAAATATTTCAGTGTTAACGTTTCACCCCAAAATAAAATTTTACAAAATGCACTTATGGAATTAAAAGCTAAACAAATCCAAGCTACTTTTGAGCTAACTTAATTTTTAATCTAATAAAAATGATTGCAGAACTTGCTCTTGGAACAGCTCAATTTGGCTTAAATTATGGTATAACGAACCAAAAAGGTATTATCTCCGAAAAAGAATCTTTAGCAATTTTAAAATTAGCCTCTATTAATGGGATCAAATTCATCGATACCGCACAAAACTATGGTTCTGCAGAACAAATTTTAGGTAAGACCTTTCCAAAAAAAAAGAACTTTAGAGTGATTTCAAAAATAGCATCTTTAAATTTGAGCCCTTCAACTCCAAATATAGATTTGTGGGAAAAAAATTTTTTTTTATCTCTTGAAAATTTAAATCTAAGTAAGTTAGATTCTTATTTATTGCATGATTCTTTCGATTTTAAGAGGCCATATGGTAAAAAATTAATAAATTGGTTGATTAGTCTCAAAAAAAGAAATCTCATAAACAGGATAGGAGTCTCAATTTATAATATTGAAGAACTTCAACATATCCCAATTGATTTAATTGAAATTATTCAAATACCATTATCTATATATGATCAAAGATTTATTAACAATGGCACTTTAGATAATTTTAGAAGAAAAGGGGTGGCAGTCCATATAAGAAGTATATTTTTGCAAGGTCTCATATTACAGAATCCTAATCTATGGCCCTCTTTCTTAACTGATGAATTCATCTCTCATCATATGGGATTTATTGAAGATATTAAAAATATAGGTTCAACTGAATTAGTTGAGTCCTTAAACTTTGCATTAAGACTAAACATTGAAGCTGTTATAGTAGGTATTTCCAGTTTAAATGATTTAAGAAATATCTTAAAAACTTACAATCAGTTAAAGAATGGCAAATTAAATCACATGGAAGATTACTTAAAATATTCATGGGATAATAAAGAAGATCTTGATCCTCGTTTATGGAAAAAATAATATTGAAATTTAATAATATTAGCCTGACTTTTCTTGTTCTATTTTAAATCTAAAAATCAATTCATGGTAAAGATTATTGCTGAGTTTGCTCAAAGTTATTCAAACGATGATATTGATGGATGTGGATTTGAGATTATTAATTCAAAAGCGTTAAAAAATTCATGGGTGAATGGTGAAAAAAAACATAGATCAGAAGTGTTTGCACTATTTATTACGGGAGAAAAAAATATTTTTAAGATAAGTCAAATTAATTTTCCAAAAGAATTACAAAGAGAAGATTTATATTTAACAGTTGATTATCCAGAAGATTTAATTGTTTGCAGATATATATTTAATAACCTAATCAAGCATAATGATCCCTATGATTTATTTAATTTAGTTAAATATCTAGATGCAAATCCTTTCTTAAAAAATTTGATTAAACCTTATTTTGAAAAGGGTTACCAAACCATGTACCTATAAATTAAATGAATAAAAATGATAAATCTGGTCAGAAACTTTGGGAAATAGCCAAAAATATTATTCCTGGAGGGAACATGCTTCTCTCAAAAAGATCAGAGATGTTCTTACCAAATAGTTGGCCTTCTTATTTTTCAAAGGCAAAAGGATGTAGAGTTTGGGATTTAGATGGTAATGAATTCATAGATATGTCCATTATGGGCATAGGCACTAACTTATTGGGATATGGGCATGAAGAAGTAGACGAAGTTGTTCTAGAAACAGTAAGAAATGGAAATATGAGTACATTGAACTGTCCTGAAGAAGTTTTTTTGGCAGAAAAACTTATTGAGATTCATCCATGGGCAGATATGGTCAGATTTGCTAGGACAGGTGGAGAAGCCAATGCAATTGCGATAAGAATTGCAAGAGCAGCTAAATCATCAGATGGTATTGCAATCTGTGGTTACCATGGCTGGCATGATTGGTATTTGGCAACTAATCTTTCGGGGACATCTAAACTTGAAGATCATTTATTACCGGGATTAGAGCCTAATGGTGTTCCTTCTCAACTCAAAGATACTGTACATCCTTTTTGTTTTAATAATTTAGATCAATTAGAAAAAATTATTAGGGAAAAAAATATTGCAGCAGTAAAAATGGAAGTTCAAAGATCAATTCCTCCACAAGCAGGTTTTCTTGAGGGAGTAAGATCTATATGCGATAAGAATAATATCTTACTTATTTTTGATGAATGCACATCTGGATTTAGAGAAACTTTTGGAGGTCTACATTTAAAATATGAGGTTGAACCAGATATGGCAATATTTGGAAAAGCATTAGGCAATGGATATGCTATTACCGCGATTATTGGTAGAAAATCAGTAATGGACTATGCACAAAAAACTTTTATAAGCAGTACTTTTTGGACGGAAAGAATTGGACCAACAGCAGCACTAAAAACTTTAGAAATTATGAAAAGAGAAAAGAGTTGGGAATATGTAACAGATATTGGTAAAATAATCAGGAAAGGTTGGCAAGAACTTGCAGATAAGCATAATCTAAAAATCAAACATAATGGGATTGATGCACTTGCAGGATTTAATTTTGAAGGTTCTTGTTCTCTTAAATATAAGACACTTATTACCCAGGAAATGTTAAAGAAGGGATTCTTGGCATCTAATAATTTTTATGCCTGTACTGCCCATTCTAAAGAGGAAATTGATTCATATTTAGAAAATTTAGATTTGGTATTTGGAATAATTGCAAAATGTGAATCAGGATTTCCAATCGATAAATTACTTGAGGGACCATCTTGTCATGGCGGGTTTAAAAGATTAAATTAAAATATGAATTTAAAAATTTAAGTCTAGGAATAAAAATACTTTTAAATTTTAAAAAATTTTATTCATGACATGATTGCAAAAAAAATGTTAATAATCAAGAACTGAATCAAGTGATTTCTTTTCTAAAGTTTGGTTTCCCTTTTTATCATCAAGAACTTGATAAGTTAAAAAATTAAATTTATCTTTTGAAAAATTTATTTATTCAATTATTAACTCTTTAAAATTTTTTGTCGTGTTATCAATTTCTTTTATTTGATATAAAAACTCCTCAAGTAAGTTGAGCGGAAGTGCGCTTGGGCCATCGCATTTAGCTTTGTCAGGATTTGGATGACTTTCTAGAAAGATTCCAGCAATATTAAGTGAAATTCCAGCTTTAGCGATATCAAGTATTTGTGATCTTCTACCGCCTGAATATTTATCTTTGCCATCTCTACACTGCAAACTATGCGTAACGTCTAAAATAATAGGCAGATTATCACATTCTTTTTTTAGTACTCCTATGCCTAGCATATCAACTACTAAATTATCGTATCCAAAGCATGTACCTCTTTCACATAGAAGAAGTTTTTTATTACCAAAATGATAGAACTTGGAAACAATATTTTTCATTTGATGAGGACTTATAAATTGCGGTTTTTTTATATTAATTATGCATTTGCTTTTAGCAACAGCTTCAATTAAAGGTGTTTGTCTTGCGAGAAAAGCGGGAACCTGAATTATATCAACAACGGATGAAGCTAATTTTGCTTCTTCAGGAGAATGAACATCTGTAATTATTGGGATATTAAGCTCTTTTTTAATTTCTTGCAGAATTTGTAATCCTTTATGAAGACCAGGACCTCTAAATGATTCAGGTGAAGATCTATTTGCTTTGTCGTAAGAGGCTTTAAAAACCAAAGGTATGCCAAGCTTACTGCATATTTTCTTATAGTGATAAGCACAATTTAAAGTTAAATCTTTATTCTCTATAACGTTAATTCCTCCAATTAAGTTAAAAGGCATTTGATTACAGAATTTTATTTCGTCAAGTTTTATCAAATCTAAAAATCAATCAGAGGATCATTTTAACCTCTAATAAAAAGTTTTTCAATCAAATATAGTTTTGATATAGAATAACAACCTAATCATAATACAAGAGATTATAAGAATTATGTCTATACCTATCTTTATTGGTTACGACTACAGAGAAAGAGCTGCAACAAATGTTCTTATTGACAGTCTTTATCAAAATAGCAGCGTCCCTATATCGATAACTCCATTAATTACATCGCAACTTGTGAAAAAAGGCTTTTACTTCCGAAAAAAAGATCCTAAGCAAAGCACAGAGTTCTCTTTTACGAGATTTTTAGTACCTCATCTTATGAACTATAAAGGTTGGGCTATATTTATGGATTGTGATATGCTTTGCTTCGAAGATATCAATAAATTGTGGGAAAAGAGAGACGATAAATATGCAGTAATGTGTGTAAAGCATGAACATATTCCTTCAGAAAAAACAAAATTTCAAGGAGAAATTCAAAGTCAATATCCAAAAAAAAATTGGAGTTCACTTATGCTTTTTAATTGTGAGAAATGCAAAAAGTTAACAATTAATTATGTAAACAGTGCTACAGGGTTGGAATTACATAGATTTTTTTGGTTGTCTTCGGAGGACAAAATTGGTGAGTTGGATAAATCTTGGAACTTTTTGATTGGAGTAAGTGATAATAATGATTATTATGAAAATACTGAAAATCTATCTTTGGTTCATTGGACACTTGGGGGACCTTGGTTTAAGGAACAAAGATTCATGGGTGGAAGACTTGCTGCAAACTGGTTTGCTTCGCGAGATAATTCAATGAAACTATGGGATTAAAATTTTGAAAAAATTTTTAATAGCAATTCCCGCAAGATTATCTTCAAAAAGATTACCAGATAAAATTCTTGCAGATATTAATGGTAAAACAATGCTTCAGCATGTCATTGAAAGATGTGATGAGGTAAACAGGGATGTTAAGATTGTAGTTTGCACAGATTCGAATGAAATTGTTTTATTGTGTGAAAAATTAGGTTATCAATGTATTTTAACTTCAGAAAAATGTACCTCTGGTACTGAAAGGATAGCATCTGTAATAAATGAATTATTAGAAAATATTTGGGAATTTAAATTAGATAATTTTCAGAATAATAAATTCCAAAAATGTTTAGAATCAACAGTAATAATTAATGTTCAAGGGGATCAACCTCTTCTAGATCCTAAAATAATTGAAGAGATGATTGATATTTTTTTAAGTAACGACGATTCACCAGAGGTCTTAACACCAATTTATAAACTTAAATCCGAGGAGATACATAACCCAAATGTAGTTAAAACTTTAATAACTCATAAAAATAGAATTATTTATTTTTCCAGAAGTCCAATTCCATATATGCGAGATGAAGATTCAACAAATTGGCATAATTTTCATCAATATTGGGGACATGTTGGTATGTATGGATTTAGTGCAAAGGTACTTAAAAATTGGTTTAGTTTCCCTTATTCTAAATTAGAGAATGTCGAAAAACTGGAACAATTACGACTTATAGAACAGGGAATTAATATCGAAGCTTTTCAAGTTAAATGTAATTCGATATCAGTAGATACTATTGATCAATTGAATAAAGTAAGAAAATTAATGAAATAATTAATACTAAAAATTTTATTCATTTCTTTCTGCCCAGCCATCATTTTTATATTTATGAAATTTTTTATCTAATAACCTCTCGCAAAGTTCTCTAACAGCTCCTTCTCCTCCTTTATTCATTAAACATAAATCAGCATGTTTTATCAAATGTTTGGAGGCATCTTTAGGTACAAAAAATAACCCAACTTGGTTCTTAACTACTAAATCGTTTAAGTCATCTCCTAAATATGCAACCTGAGTAGTATCAATATTTAATTTTTTCTTGAGAGATCTTAAAACTTTTTTTTTATCTTTAACACCTATGTAATAGTTATCAATTCCTAATTGGTTAGCTCTGAAAATTGTAGATTTATGATCTGCTCCACTAATCAAGGCTAATTGAATACCGGATTCTTTAATTAACTTAATTCCTAAACCATCTTTAACGTTAAATTTTTTAATAACTTCACCTCTTTCATTAATTAATAGTTCTCCATTAGTAAGAACTCCATCTACATCTAAGACTAATAATTTAACTTTCTTTAATTTTGAATTTAACAGATACCAATTAAAATTATTTTTAATAGCTTTTGCAAAGTTAAATAAAAAATTCACTTTAATCCTGCCTTTATTAAATCATGCATTCTCAGAATTCCTTTTAGATATATTTCACCCCTGTTCTCCTCAACTACTGGTAAAGTAGTAATCTGCTTTTTTTCGTTCTCTTCCATTAATTTTAAAGAATCAATAGCCAAGTATTCTTGATTTATTGTAATAGGGTTTTTAGTCATCATGTCTTCTGCTTTGATTTTTGACCACTTCTTTGAATCAGTTTTATCTAAAACTCTTCTTAGATCTCCATCAGTTATGAGCCCAGCAAGGGCTCCTTTAAATTCGCTTTTCTCAACCCAAGAGACCCCCATCCCATCATTTGTTAGGGTACTAATTATTTTTTGGAGATTAGAGTCTTTGTTAAGAGGTTTTATTTTTTTTATTGGAATCATTAGATCCCTTGCAGTTAGTGTAAGTTGTTTTCCAAGTGAGCCGGCAGGATGATTAAAAGCAAAATCATTTGTAGAGATACCACTTCTGTTAATACATTCTGCTGCCATTGCATCTCCTATTGCCATTGCCACTGAAGTACTAGCAGTTGGAGCAAGGTTTAAAGGACATATTTCTTTCTCAACAGCTGAATTTAAAATAGCGAAGCTCTCATTCGCTAATGTTGATTCAACATTTCCCACTATCGAAATTATTGGTATATTTCTTTTTTTTATATGGGGAACAATATTTAATAATTCCAATGTTTCGCCACTATTTGATAGGAAAATGCAAACATCCCGCTCTGAAATAATTCCTAAATCTCCATGTAATGCATCTAGTGGATTTAGATTTATAGCTGTTAAGCCAATAGATGAGAATGTTGCTGAGATCTTTCTTGCTACAATTCCGCTTTTCCCTACACCACTTATTATTAATTTACCTCTATTTGAATAACAATTATTTAAAAGTTTAAGAGATTTCTCTACTTCAGAGGGATTAAGATTACTCGCAGCAGAGTTTATTGCAGCAGCTTCTTGTATTAAAAATTGAGTTAAAGCTGACAATTATTTTTATCGATATTAACTACTATAAATAGTAAATAAAAAGTAAGATTTATTCAAATATTTATTACAAATATCAAAACTTTCTAAAATTAATCAATAGTATATTCACTATAAAATTTTGGAAAAGATTTATTTTGAAAAAAAGAAAATTAATTAAAAAGATATAGAAAATATTGTTTAATTGATATTGTTTTTGTAAGAAAGAGCTATGTTATATTTAATCAAAATATTTTCTATAAATTGTTTTTCCTTTTTAAACATTACGAGGTAAAAAGTTCAATTAGGATTTATAATTTCCCTCCTAATCTTCTTGAATCAAAATCAGCAACTTATTTAAATAAACTTAACTACAATAAAAATAGATGGCTTCTAAAGAGTAGAGAAAAGTTTAATGAAAAATCTATTTATCTAGAAAGTAGTCCAAAACCTCTCATCAAAAATTATAGTGAGTTAGATTTATTTACTATTAATACAAAAAATAATGAATTTCTTAACTCTATCAAAACAGATTTACCTCAATGGAGAGCATCACTTGGATTAGGTAACAGTTTTCAAAATCAGAAATTTTATCAATCAGAAATTTTCTTTGCCCCAAAGGGCGCAAGTTGTTTAAGTTTTATACCTAGAAGTAATTCTAAAATTATCAAAAAAAGAGAATTATGGATTGTAAATGCAATGTCTGAGAAAATTATTGATACTAAATGTTTAATAAAATTTTTTAACGAAAATAATGATGAAGTAGCACGAGAAATATTTCCTGTTAGATCGAATGCAGCTAATTTTTATAAGATCCCAAATAACTTGACTTCCTTTGATTCGGTATTATTTATTGAGGGAATGGCTGCAATACCATTAATTCTAGATTTTTCTTTGAAGGATATTATAAGTATCGAGCATACTCATCCTACCCCTTCTTTCTTTACTCCAAACACTAGGACAGGAATTGGTGGATTATTAAAAAATCTATGGAATGATAAATTATGAAAAAATACAATATTATCAATTTTGCAAGACTTAAAGCATCACCATTATTTACTTTAAGCAAAAAAAATATATATCCCACAAGTGATATTTTTTTGTGGCATAAGAATTTAGAGGTTGATTATATGCTATTAAATAATAATTTTATTTTTAAAGAAAAAAATGATACTTATATAAAATTATTCTTACTTGATAGACTGGGTAATATAATTTCAGAAAATAATATAGAACCTAAAAATGGGATTTTTACAGTTATTAATGTATCAAAATTTCTAAATGGAATTAAAGATTCTTATGGTGGATTTTCTATTTTTCAATATCTTAAAAATAAAAAATTTGGAAGAGCCGAAAGAGGTTATGTCTACTATAAAAATTACTTACTAAAAAGATCTTCACTTGTTCACGGTAATTTAGATGCGGTATATTTGAAGGATGGAAAAATATATCCTTGTTCTTCAACAACTTTTATATCAAGAAAGTTTTTTGTACAAAATGTATGTAAAAATACATCACTAATAAAATATTATTTTGCTAATCCAACTAAAAAAAATCAAATAGTTCATATACTTGATGAAAAAATGAAAAAAATTGATAAATTTTTGTTGAATCCTTTAGGAGGTAGTATTAGAGGACCATATGATAGTGAAATGATTATTGTTAAAAGTCGGATGCCTTTGTGTAGACCCGTAATTATTAATGACTTAAAAGGTATAAATTTAGATATATATCATGCCTAAATAATTATGTGTGGGATAGGATTTGTTTATTCTGAAAAATTAGACCCTATTAAACTTTCTCTTATTGCTAGGCATGAGCTTACAAATAGAGGTCCTAGTTGGACAGTAGAAAAATATTCTGACAAAATATTTTTACATCAATCTGTTTTATCTATTCAAACTGAAAATTCCAATATAGATAAAACATTAAATAAAATTGATCTTGATAAGGAAAGTCAATTTACACTTTATAACGGAGAAATATATGAGGGTATAGAATTTGATAAAACTAATGATTTTAAAACTTTAAATGATATAAAAAAAATTGAAAAATTAGAATCTTTTCTAAAAAATGTTGACGGTATGTTTTCATTAATACGAGTAAATATAGAATCAAAAAATATTCATATTAATGCTTTTAGAGACGTTATTGGAGAAAAGAGGATTTACTATTACTGCAATAAGAAAGAAAGAATTCTAATTATTGCATCGACGGCTTCTTTTATTTTCAAAGTATTAAAAGCATTTCAATTAGATATAAATATTAATCACAACTCTTTATTAGATTATTTTCAGAAAAGACATTATGTAAATAACTTTACTTCTATAAAAGGAATTCAACTGTTAAATAATGGATCTAAATTAACATTTAATTCTTTTAATTTTGAAATAAAAATTACAAAATATGACTCTCTTTTGAAATTCTATGACAACGATTTATATCAATCAATAAAGAATTTGAAAACTTTTGAATATAGCTTATTGATTGAAAATTCAATAAAAAATGACCTTTTAGCAATGAATAATGTTAACAAAAAAGAGGTATCGCAAAGTTTTGTTTTCTCTGGTGGTATTGATTCATCTTTAATCGCTGCATTATCTTATAAAAGCAAAAAAATAAGGATTGATAATCTTTTTACTTTAACTTTTGGTGATAAAGATTCTGTAAGTATTAATGCTCCAAAATTAATAAAAAATTGGAAGGTGCCCCATATAATCCATGATGTATATTTGGAAGAATATCTTTATGCTCTAAATAGATGTATTGAATTACAAGCTGCTCCTGTAAGTACTCACTCTCTACCTTCATCTTATATTTTGGCTCAATTATGTTCTAATTTTTCGAAAAACTTGAGTTCAATATTAGTTGGAGGTGAAGGGGCTGATGAATTATTCCTAGGTTATCCATATTATCTAAATTCTTTATTAAGTAATAAAGTTTCAGGAGCTTTATATTCAGATAATGTAAGGGGAAATAAAGATACTTTTGAAAAATCTTATATTGATATAAATGAAGAAAATTTTGTTAATAATTTTTATTTAGATAACGGAGAGAATAATATATCAGGATCAATTAGAAGAAATGCTTTCTGTGATTACAAGTATCAATTACCAAATGTTGGATTAGCTGCTGCGGATGTTGTTTCTTCAGATTTAGGAATAGAGTTTCGTACTCCATTCACAAGATTTTCAACTGTTAAAATTGCCTTTAACAGTCCAACAAATAAATTATTAGACATTAAAAAACAAAAATCTAAATTTCCTTTACAAAATTTATTTGAGAAAGAATTTAATGAAGTACCTTTAAGAAAATCAGGGTTTGCTGGTTTTCCTAATGAAATAGAAAATATTTTAGATATAAAAAATGACATAAATGAAATTGATAAGTTTTTGCAGAATTATTTTGGATTTGTAAAAGAGGATAGAGATACTCGATGGAAAAAAATAAATATGGCAATTTTCTGTAATATCCATGATCTTAGATTCTAATAAACATAAAATAAAAGAATTTTTAAAGTTAATAAATTCTCTTAATCAATATATGATTAATTCTAAAATCTGGTGCTATACAAGATTTGGTTTGGGTGAAATTCGTCAAAGTAATTTATTTGAAATATTGAATAATAAAAAATTTAATTATCAACTTTTTTTTCTTAAAACTGCTTATTCAATAATTATCTTTATATCTATTATTATTCTATTTCCTTTAAATTACCTTAAATATAAATTTAATTATCATCTTACCAAAAAGTCCTTTTTTCAATATTTTAAAAGGAAAAGCATTAATAGAGTTTTTATTGCTCCTGTTGGAATTGATGGATTATTGAGTGGATCGCACAAAAAAATATTCGATAGATTAGTTGATAAATATCAAGATATTATTTTGATACCAATAAAACCATTTAAAATAAATTTAATCTCATTTAAAGAAAATAATTTAAAAAAATATAAAAAAAGAATAGATCTTGGTGATATTTATTTGGCAGAACCAAAATTGTTAATAGGATTAATTAGTGAAATATTTTATATAATATTTATGCTTCTCAAAATTGAAAATAAAAAACTTTCAGGTCTAAATAAAAAGTCATTATTGTTTTCATTTTTAGAATCATCATTAAGAAATTCTTATGAAATTTATGCTTTAATAAATCTTATTAGCTTAAAATTAAATAAATATAAGATAACCTTTTATACATCCTTTGAGGCAAACACTTTTGAAAAAGTTTTAGTAAAAAATAGGGCAAAATCTTCTTCATATCACACTTTTAATACTTGTGCGATTTTAAAAATTCATACAAAACACTTCTTCTATAGAAAGTTAGCCAAGCATCCTGGTTTTCCAGATAAAATATATACTCCAAATGTAAATGTATTTAATGCTTCTATAAAGCACTTCTATAAAAAATTTTCAAGCAAAATCATAATTCAAACGTCAAAGAAAAGAATTAATTATGTAAAAATAAAAAATTTTAAATATAAATTTGTACTTATATGTGAAGGGACAGAATACTCAGACTTTTTATTTAAATTTGCTGAACAAATTATTAATAATAAAATTTGTAGTAAAGAAGATATTATTATTTCTCTGCATCCATCCGTTCCTGTTTCAAGATTTGCACTTTTTAAAATAAAAAAAATTAACTTAAATACAACTTATGATTTAAATAAAGCAATAATAAATTCTAGTTTAGGTGTAATAGTTACTTCATCAGGGGGATTAAATGCATTATCTACAAATATGCCAATCATAAAATTATCTACAAATGGAATAGAAGATATAATTGATCCAACAAGTTTTATTAATAAAAAAAATAAAAAAATAATTAAAAATCATTATCTCTTAACAAAAGAGGATCTATTTAATATAAAGAAAATTCTGTCAAAAAATACTAGTCAAATTCGAACAAAGCCTTCATCTTGGTATTATGGTTAAAATTAGGTTTAAATTTTATAAAATATTTCGATTTTTAAAATAGAATTCATTGAAAAATTATTTAAAACTTTTAATAGGCTTATTTATAGGAATTCCAATATATAATTCTGCGAAGATATTTTCTAATTTATTATGAGATTAAATTTATAAATCAGAAAGAAAAGTTTTTAGAAAAAAAACTTTACCTTTAATAACTTTTCATAATTGTTATGAAGATGCTATTAAACGTAGCTTGAGAATATCAAATATTCATAACGTGAGAATTATTCATTTTATAAATACTTCAAAAATTCATGAAAATGATATTTGTATATTTAAACGCCCAAAGGATTTTGATAAATCCTATAAAGGGTAACTTGAAATTTTAAAAATTACCTAATAAAAAGAATCTCAATCCAATCGTTGAGGAACTTGCCCAACAAATGTAATTTACTTTTGCATCACATGGACATAAATATATAAGTTACATTGACTATAAAAAAAAAGATATTTAAAATGATTTTTTTAAAGCCAAGAATGTACTTAATACTAATGGAAATAATATAAATTTATTTGCTTTTCGTTTTGGTAGAGTTAATCGAAAAATATGTAATTATTACAAATCAAATAATGATACTAATGTTTTCTTCTTCTTAGGTATGGCGTTCATTAAATAAAAAAGAATAATGATAAAAAAAATATTTTTTAAAAGAGTCAATATTACATCTTATGATTTTTCTTTTATATATATATTGTATAGAATTACTATTTCTATTATTCTAAGTAAAAAGAATTCAATATTAAATATATTTAGCAGTGAAAAAGTACTCCATAAAAAAAATCCTAATATTTAATTTAATAAGAAATATACTTGAAATAATATGGGTTCCGAAAATATCAAATTATGTAATAATTTACTTATTTAAAATACTTGTTGCGGATATAGTATTTAAATATCTTGGAAGATTTTCAAAATTAGAAATATCAGATTTTTCTAATTTTGGTAATAAAATAATTATTGGTGAAAACACATCAATTTCAGATTCTAATGGAGGATTTGTATCAATATTAGAAGATGTGAAAATTGCAAGAAACGTCACTATTTCTGCAGATTTTGGAGGCAAGATTCATATTGGGAAAGGCACTTTGATTGGCCCAAACACTGTTATAAGAAGTTCTAATCACTTTATAAAAAAAAATAAATTTATTGATAATAAATATAAATCTGGCGATATTTATATTGGTGAAAATTGCTGGATCGGTGCAAACTGTGTAATTTTGCCTGGCACAAAGTTATCTGATAATTGCACAGTTGGAGCACTTTCAGTTACTAATAAAAACTATGGAAATGCTTCTTTAGTCTGTGGGAAAATTGCCGAAACTAAAAAATAAAATTCAAATTTTACTCTGAATAAGATTAAGTGTAAGCAAATGATCAAATTAACATCAACTAAACAAATATTCTTAATTACTCTCTTATCATATTTTATTGGATTTTCTAATAATTTAATTTTAGAAACATTATTTTATGCGATCTTACTTTTTTTTATTTTAAAAGATACAAAACAATATTGGCTTTCAAAAGAAGGTTTTTTTATCATAATAAGTTCTTTAATTATATTAATAGCAATTTTAGGTTCTCCTGAACTTTTGTTTAATCATTTTAAGCAGCTAATTTTGACTATAGGTATTCTGTATAGTTTTAGAAATTTTTATCCATTATCATTGAATTTTCTTGCTTCAATATCAATTATTAATTTTATTTTAGTTTTACTTCAACAAAAATTTAATTTTATTTGGTTACCTAACTTTCTTCTTAGTGGAATTCCTGGATTTACTTACCTTGAAAAAGGTATTTCAATAAGACCTATTGGATTACTTGGAGGAGCTCATCAATCAACATTCATGATCGCGTTAGTAACATTAGCAATTATTTACTCTAGAAAAAATTTATTTAAATCCTTATTAAGTTTTAAGGTTTTAAAAAGTCAGCTATTTATTATTTTCATTATTTTAATTAATCTCTATTCTTTAATATTTACATATTCTTATACTGCTTTAATGGCCTTTGCTTTTCAACTTTTTGTTTTAACTGTATCCCAAATAAATTTCATTGACCGACTAACTAATACCTTTAAGAAAACAAATTTCAAATTTATAAATTTAAGAATAAATATTATTATTTTTTCGGTAACGTTTTTTATAGCAATTTGTTATTTTTATTTTCTTGATGAGATTTTTAATATTAGCCTATATTTATCAAATTTGATTTTTGATAATAGAGCAATTCAATCAGTTGAGGTAATACTTGCTCAATTCATTAATCCTTCTTCATTAATAGAAAATTTGTCATTATTTCCAACAAAAGAAGCAAGGATAGATACGTTTTTAGGAGAACTTTCCAAATTTAGATATTTCGCTGATAGTGCAACGATGGGTGTAGAAATTGGATATGTGAAAATATTACATACTCATGGAATACCTGTAGGAATTTATTTATTAAGTCTATTATTTAGAAGACTTGCTGGACTTCGTCCCTTCATGTTTTTTGCATACTTACACTACGGTTACTTAACAGTTAATCCAGTTCTTTTAATATTGGCCTTATCCACATCAAATTCTTGGAGAATAAGTAATAAACAATTTTTATCTAATTAAGTGTATTTTATATTTTAATTTTCCAATAAATGAACTTAAATTTTTCTTGGGTAGTTGCCACATTAGGCAATCAAAGTGAACTTTCATCAATTATTAAGACAGCTTATTCTCTTTCGAGTGAATATTCCCTAAATGTCGATTTAATTTTTGCTTTGCCGCCAGATAAATATTTAAAAAAAAAAGGGATTTTTTCAAAAGAAATTAGTAATTTTAATTTTAGAGTAATTAACTGTCCTCAAAAAAATCAGGTCAGACAAAGAAATTATGGAATCAGTAAAACTTTATATGATTTGGTTGTTATATCTGATGATGATATTATTATAACTCCAGAAGCTCTAATTTCACTCATAAAAATAAAGGTATTAAAAGGTTCTAAATGTGTTGTTGGCCCTAGTTTACTTCCTTTAGATAAAAACCAAAAAATAATATACTACCCGGACATTTTAATGTTGAAATTAGGAATTCCAGTTTGGCTCATAAAAAAGTTTCTTAATATAACCAAGATTGGATTTGGTGAGGCTACAAACTTAGGAATTGGGTGTAGTTTTATAAATATAAGTGAAGATATTTTCCCTGTCGATTGGCTTCCAGGCGCTTTAACAGTTCATACAAAAAGTAATCTTGGAGATAAGAATTTATATCCATGGAAAGGTAAAGCTTATGGAGAAGATTATTTTCATTCAATAATTTATAGAAGAAATGGAATAAATTATTTCTACGTAAAAGAAATTACTTATAAATGTAATTTAAGTACTTTAAATAGCCAAAGTCTATTAAAAAGGTTTAATGATTTTTATTTAACATTTAAAAGGATTTATAAAATACAATTTACTTTATACAAGCAGTATTTTAATTTTAAACTTTTTATTTATTTTATTTTTATTATTATTTATAAATTAACTACTAGAGATTAAATGCGTTTACTTATAATATCTAACTACTCTAAATCAATTTTAAACTTTAGAGGGGATTTAATTAATACTTTATTAAAGAATGATTTTTCAATTAGAGTTATAGTACCCAAAGATAAAAACTATAAATTTACTAAAGAAGTTTTAGAAAATCTCAATGTAAAGATAAACTCATGTCATTTTCATAGAGGAAATTTGAGTGCTGTTTTTGATATTTATTCGTTTTTTAGATTAATTTTCTTATTTATAATTTACAGACCCCAGAAATTACTTCTTTATACATCAAAACCCATAATTTATGGTTCAATAGCTGCTTTTATTTGTAAACATATTTTTCATAGAAAGATAGATATAATATCAATTTTACCTGGTTTGGGACACGCCTTTGGATTCTACAATAAGGATCAATTAAAAATGCGTTTAATCTATAATATATTGAAGAATCTGTATCATTTATCATTATCATTATCAGATAAAATAATATTTTTAAATAATGATGATAAAAATCTTTTTATAAGTAAAAATATTATTAAAAATGGGAAAAAGGTTTTTGTCGTGTTAAGTGAGGGAGTTAATTTAAGTAGATTTCGTAGAACTAAGTTACCTAATGAACATGTATTTCTTATGATGACAAGATTAATTCATGAAAAAGGAGTTCTTGAGTATCTTAAAGCATCTAAATTAGTTAAAGAAAAATATACAAATACATCTTTTAATTTGGCAGGACCTTTTGATTTAAACCCTTCCAAAATAACTAAGAAAGATTTTTATGAACTTACTAAATTAGGAGAAGTAAATTATCTAGGAGACTTAAAAGATGTTTATTGTGAATTGGAAAAATGTAGATATTTTATATTGCCATCATATTACAGAGAAGGAGTTCCAAGATCATTATTAGAGGCATTGGCTGTTGGAAGACCAATAATTACAACAGATCTCCCTGGCTGTAAGGAAACATTACATGTAAATAAAAATGGGTTTTTTGCTAATCCTAGAGATTACAAAGATTTAGCTAGATTAATGATTAAATTAATAACCTTGGAAGATGAAAAAATTAATAATATGGCTAAATATAGCTATCAATTAGCCAAAAATAAATTTGATATAGATATTGTAAATGATAAAATTTTAAATATCATAAAACTCTAATAGAAAATATTTTGGATTAACAAATTAATTTATGGAAAAACTTCTTATTCTTGGAGCTGGCGGTCACGGAAGAGTTACATATGAAACTGCAAATTTATTGAAAATTTATAAAGAAATTGTTTTTTTGGATGATTCCTTAAAAAAATTTCCCGATAATATAAAAACATTTGGAACCCCTGTTAAGGAAATATAAAATGATAATCACTAAATATTCATTTTGGAAATATAGTTTGGATAAATATTTTGCTGTTATATTACTCTTAGTTTTATTTCCTCTGATATTAATGATTTATTTGGGGGTTTACTTTTTTTTAGGTAGGCCCATATTTTTTTATCAAAAAAGGGCAGGTTTGCATGGTAAGCCATTTAATGTTTTAAAGTTCAGGACAATGAATTTTAATAAAGATGATGAAGGTAACCTTTTACCAGATTCAGAAAGACTTAATTTTTTTGGAAAATTTTTAAGAAACTTTTCTTTAGATGAATTGCCTCAGCTCATTAATATATTTAACGGTAAAATGAGTTTTGTGGGTCCAAGGCCTTTACCAATGGAATATTTAAGATTTTATTCAAAAGAACAAAATATTAGACATGATATAAGACCAGGGCTTTCTGGCTGGATGCAGATAAATGGAAGAAATTCAATAAGTTGGGAAAAAAAATTTATTTTAGATATATGGTACGTAAAAAACAGGTCATTCTTCTTGGATTTAAAGATTTTACTTACCACAATTATAAAAGTTTTTAATAGAGATGGAATCAATGCCTCTTCGTCAGAAACAATGCCTAAATTTAGAGGATAAAGTTTTAAGTGAAATTATCTCCTTGGCCACATTTTGATCAAGAACAAATTGACGCTGTTCAAGGAGTCCTAAAAAGTGGACGAGTTAATTATTGGACCGGTCAAGAAACAAAAGAATTTGAAAAAGAGTTCTTAAATCTTTCTGGAACGAAATTTTGTCTTGCTGTTGCTAATGGAAGTGTTGCTTTGTCAGCTGCATATATAGCTTTAGGATTAAAAAAAGGCGATGAAATAATTACAACCCCCAGAACATTTATTGCGACATCATCTTGTGCAGTACTATTGGGTATAAAGCCTGTATTTGCTGATGTAGATATAGATTCTGGAAATATAACTGCTGATTCCATTGCACCACATATTAATAAAAATACAAAAGCTATTTCGGTAGTTCATATTGGTGGTTGGCCTGCAGATATGGATAAAATCAATAAATTAGCAAGAAATTTTAATTTAAAAATTATTGAAGATTGTTCTCAGGCGCATGGTGCAAAAATAAATGGGAAAAATGTTGGGAGTTTTGGAGATATTGCAGTTTGGAGTTTCTGCCAAGATAAGATAATCTCGACTGCTGGAGAAGGTGGAATGATAGCAACTAATAATGAAAATCTATACGATAAAATTTGGTCCTTGAGAGATCATGGTAAATCGAGAAATGAAGTATATAAGCAAACTAACCAAAAATCCTTTAGGTGGCTTCATGAAAGTTTCGGAACAAATTTGAGAATAACCGAGATACAAAGTTCAATTGGTCGAATACAACTAAAAAATTTAAACAATACAATTAAAAAAAGACAAACAAATGCAAATATTATTGATTCAGCAATAAAAGATTTGAATATAATCAGAATACCCAAAATACCGAAAAATGTTTTTCATGCAAGATATAAATATTATGTTTATTTAAATAAAGAAAAAATTCATAAAGAATGGGATAGGGAGAAAATATTATCAGAGATAAATAAAATGGGATTTCCTGCTTTTTCAGGAACATGTGGTGAAATTTATCTTGAAAAATGTTTTAAAAATAATAACTTAGAACCTAAGTTAAGATTAACGAATGCCAAAATAATGGCCGATAATAGCTTGATGTTTTTAGTCCATCCAACTATTGATGAAAAACAAATGAATAGTTACTCAGAAGCAATTAAAAATATACTTATAAAAGCTTCAAAATGAATTTCGCAATCTTATAAGATAATTATTATGTTTAAAATTTTCTACAGAATCACAAATTTAAATAATTTAATAAGGAGAACTTTATTAATAATTTTTGATTTAATTATTTTATTAACAACTTTTTTGATATCTGATAAATTAACAAGTAATTCGAATTTTCTTACAATAAATAATCATTTAATTGCAAGTCTTTTTATAATTATAATTTTTTATTTAACTAATCATTATCATTCACTCACAAGATATTCAGGTAGCTATTTCCTCTACAGATCAACATTAAGAAATCTATTATCAATTTCTGCACTTTTTGTTTTTTATTTTTTTACTGGCAAGTTATTAGGTTTTGAATTTCTTTTAATATCCTTCTTGTTAATGAGTCTTTTAATTGCATTTTCTCGATATTTAATTAGAGATTTACTTTATAATCACCTGGTAAAAAAAAGACAATATTCAAATAAAATTATTATCTATGGAGCTGGGGAAGCAGGGGCTCAACTAGCTGCTTCTATTGATTTATCTGGAGATAAATACATAAAAGCTTTTGTAGATGATGATTCTTCTTTGTGGGGAAGATATTTAAATGGTAAAAAAATTATTTCTCCGAAAATTTTAAAAAATTTTAAAAATGAAATTGATCAAGTTCTAATTGCTATTCCATCTATATCAAATAAACGACGTATAGAAATAATTAAATTTATTCAAAAATTAGACTTACCTGTGATGCAACTTCCATCTTTGCATCAACTAACATCACGCAAAATAACAAAGAATTCACTTCTTCCAATAAACATCGAAGATTTATTAGAAAGAAATGTTAGGAATACTCATAAAAAAATTAATCTTAAGGCTATTGACAATTTGAATATCCTTGTAACAGGAGCAGCAGGATCAATAGGAAGGGAGATTTGTTTTCAGCTATTAAAACATAATCCTTCAAAAATTGTTGGATTAGATTTAAGTGAGAAAGACATTTATTTTTTAGAAGAAGAAATTTCAAAATATAATACTAATTTAGTAAAAGTTAAATTGGTCTTAGGTAATGCTTGCCACAAGAATTTTATTTTTAAACTTGTACAAAAAGAGAAAATAGATGTAATTTTTCATGCTGCGGCATACAAGCACGTACCTATAGTTGAGTCGAATCCTTTACCTGGGATGTATAACAATATACTTTCAACAAAAGTTCTTTGTAAGGTTGCTTCGGAATTGAAATTAAGAAATTTTATTTTAATTTCCACAGATAAAGCTGTTAGGCCAAAAAATATAATGGGGGCTTCAAAAAGAGTTGCTGAAATTATTGTCCAAAAGTTTTCTCAGGAAAAAAAATCTTTTACAAAATTTTCAATGGTACGATTTGGTAACGTGCTTGGATCTTCAGGATCAGTTATACCTTTATTTAAAAAACAAATTGAGAGTGGTGGCCCAATAACTCTTACTCATCCAAATGTTAAAAGATATTTCATGACGATATCCGAAGCTGCTCAGTTAGTCATTACAAGTGCCGATCTAGCAAAAGGGGGTGATTTATTTGTTCTTGATATGGGAGAACCAGTTCTTGTAAAAGATCTTGCTCATAATATGATTAAGTTAAGTGGACTAACAGTAAAAAACGAATCAAATCCTAATGGAGATATTGAAGTAGTTGTTACTGGTTTGCGACCTGGAGAAAAGTTATATGAAGAGTTGCTTTTGGATGGAGATTTTGAATCTACTGAAAATAAACTTATTTTCTGCGCCAAAGAAACGTTGGATCTCCCTCAAGATTTTTGGGATCATTTTTCAGAATTAGAGCAAAGTTTAATCACCCAAAATGAAAAAGAAGCATTAAACAAGTTATCATTTTTCGTTAAAGAATGGGAAAATTATAAAAAATATTAAATAGATTTCATATGATTAATTTTTAATAAAAAAATTAAGATTTCATTTGGGAAATATTAACTTTACAAATTTAGGGTTGAGAAATATCAATAAAGAAATTAAAAATTATTCAAAAAAGTTTTTAAATTTAGAGTATTATTGATTTGCTAAGTAAATACTATGCTAAAAATATTAGTTACAGGAGGAGCAGGATTTATAGGTAGTCACACATGTTTGATGCTTTTAGAAAAGGGATACCAAGTTTTAGTTATAGATTCTTTTATAAATAGTAGTGAGCGTTCACTAGAGCAAGTAAAAAATTTTTGTACCAGGATAAATAATTTTGATCAAAATAAATTACAGGTCTATAAGGGAGATTTAAGAAATTTTAAAATTCTTGAAACTTTATTTAAAAATGCACAGAATCAAGGAAGTCCTATAGAGTGCGTAATTCATTTTGCAGGATTAAAAGCTGTTAAAGAATCAGTGTATAATCCAACGAAGTATTGGGATTTCAATGTTATTAGCGCTATTAATTTAATACAAGTAATGGAACAATATAATTGTTATTCTCTTGTTTTTAGTAGTAGTGCCACATTGTATGGTGATACATCAAAAGAATTAATTGATGAAAATACGAATATAAATCCAAGAAATTGTTATGGATCAACAAAGTATGTAATAGAGATGTTATTAAATGATATTTATAAAAGTCAAAGGAATAAATGGAAAATAGCCAATTTACGATATTTTAATCCAATAGGGGCTCATTATACAGGCTTAATTGGGGAAGATCCAAATGGAACTCCTAATAATATCTTTCCTTTACTTTTGCAGGTAGCCCATGGCGAGAAAGCTTATTTGGAGATTTATGGAAATGATTGGCCTACTAATGACGGTACTGGAATTAGAGATTATGTGCATGTAATGGATATAGCTGAAGGACACATTAAAACATTAGAATACCTAATTAAAAATGATCCTAATATTATAAATTTAAACTTAGGCACAGGAATTGGGACTAGTGTTTTGCAATTAATTAAAGCCTTTGAAGAAATGAATAAAGTCAAAATCCCATATATTTTTTCTGAAAGACGAAATGGTGATGTTGCCAGGTTGGTCGCAGATAATCAACTAGCAAAAAAATATCTTAGATGGTCTCCTTCAAGAGATATAAATGAAATGTGTAGAGACGGTTGGAACTGGAAAAAAAACAATCCAAATGGATATAAATGATAAATAATTTTTGGTAATTTTTTTCATTATTTATTTTATTAGATTTTAATTTTTTAAAGTATTCTTCATTTTTTATTAGTATGATTCAAAGCGTTTTTTTATTAAATAAAAAACAAATTACAAAATTAATTTTTAGCAATTTATTTTCTTGTTAATCGCTTTTTCATAAAAAGAAATAATATTATTTATAAAATTACTGATATGAATTGTTTAATTTATTTTGGTTAGATGAAATCTAATAAATTTAGCCGATAAAGTTTTAATTATTTTTTTTGGGATATTTATTAAGGTTTATGATCTAATTTAAAAGATAAGATTGTTTTTTTAATTCCAGTTTCTAAATTAATTTTTGGAGTCCAACCTAACTGTTTGAATTTTCTAATATCAAGCTTTTTTTTAGGTGTTCCATCAGGTTTAGATCTGTCCCATTTTATAGTCCCTTTATATTGACAAATATTTGCTATTTTATTAGATAAATCTTTTATTGATATATCATAACCAGTGCCTACATTAAGGTAAAGAAGAGGCTTACCATTATCATCTAAAGGTGCATATTCATTCTCTGGATCCCAGAATTCTAAAGCATGTACTACCGCATCCCCAAGATCATCAACATACATAAATTCTCTCATTGGATTCCCTGTCCCCCAGCAAGTTACAGATTTATCTGAATTTTTTTTTGCAGAAACAAATTTTCTTATTAAGGCTGCCATTACATGACTATTTTCAAGATCGTAATTATCTCCAGGGCCATATAAATTAGTTGGCATTAAAGAGATGGCATCGAATTTATATTCCTTTCTTAGAGCTTCACATAATTTTATGCCTGCGATTTTGGCAATAGCGTAATATTCATTTGTGCTCTCTAATGCTCCTGTTAATAAATAGTCTTCTTTTATGGGCTGGCTAGCAAACTTTGGGTAAATACAACTGCTTCCAAGAAAAAGCAGTCTTTTTACTTCAAATTTAAAAGATGTTTCAATTAAATTTGTTTGAATCTTTAGATTCTCTAATATAAATTCAGCAGGCAATCTTTTATTTGCGAGTATTCCTCCTACTTTTGCAGCCGCAATAATAACAATAGATGGTTTATTTATACTGAACCATTTTTTAATAGATTCAAGTGATAATAAATCTAGTTCTCTATGTGTTGGAATAAGCAACTTTCCTTTATTAATACTCTTCCCATAACCTTTTTTCACTAAAGAATTATATATTGCTCTGCCAGCCATACCACTTGCCCCTGCTATGAAAATTTTTTCATTTTTATCAATTAAATAATTCATTAATTCATTAATTACTAAACTAAGTTACTCTTTCCATTGTTGATATGAAATCCTTCCGTTTTAAGTAAAGACTCTTTTTTTGCTTCAACTTTATCAGAACTTATCATTTCTCTAACTAATTCTTCAAGGGTAGTTTCTGTTTTCCAGCCTAGCTTATTAAAGGCTTTACTTGAATCTCCTAAAAGAATGTCAACTTCTGTGGGCCTAAAATATCTTGGGTCAACTCTTATAACAATTTCTCCATTGTCCCCTCTCCTTCCAATCTCATTTAATCCTTTGCCTTCCCATATTATTGCAGGATTTGCTTTATTTTTGCCCCAATTAAGTTCTTGAGCACTTAATTCGATAAATCTTTTTACTGTCTCAGTCCTACCAGTAGCTATAACAAAATCTTCTGGCGTTTCTTGTTGAAGCATAAGCCATTGCATGCGAATATAATCTTTAGCGTAACCCCAGTCTCTTTTTGCATTTAAATTTCCTACATATAAGCATTTCTGTAACCCTTCATTAACTCTTGTAAGACCTCTTGTTATTTTTCTTGTTATGAATGTTTCTCCTCTTCTAGGACTCTCATGATTAAAGAGAATTCCATTACAAGCAAAAATTCCATAAGCTTCTCTATAATTAACTGTTATCCAATATGCATACAATTTAGCTACACCATATGGACTTCTTGGATAGAACGGAGTTGATTCTTTTTGAGGTATTTCTTGAATTTTCCCATATAGCTCACTAGTACTGGCTTGATATATTTTTGTTTTTTTTGTAAGCCCCAAAAGTCTTACAGCCTCAAGAATTCTAAGAGTACCTAAAGCATCACAATTTGCAGTATATTCTGGGCTTTCAAAACTTACTGCAACATGGCTCTGAGCTGCTAAATTATAAATTTCATCAGGCTTAACTTTCTGTATTATGTCAATAATATTGGAACTATCAGTTAAATCTCCATAATGAAGAATAAATTTTGGGTTTCCTTCATGTGGGTCCTGGTAAAGGTGATCTATTCTTGAAGTATTAAAGCTACTTGATCTCCTTTTTATCCCGTGAACAACATAACCTTTTTCAATCAAAAACTCACTTAAATAGCTACCATCTTGACCCGTAACGCCTGTAATTAATGCAGTTTTATTAGATTTTTCTTTGTTATTTTTAGTTTTCATTCTTGGCATATTAACTGATTTATTTTACGTTTCAATTATTTGAATTAGTTAATTAAGGTTGTGATCTTAGTATCTTTTGAAATAAAAAAATTCTAGTTTTTTTACAGTGATACAGTAATGGGAAATATTTTTAGTTTGATAGATTTTCTTATAAATAATCATATTATATCCTTATAATTAATTCATTCTATGACTATCTTCCATAATTATCTTTATATCTATAAATATCGTCCTCACCTAAGTATGAACCGCATTGAACCTCAATCAAAACCAATGGAAAATCCTCATTATTAGATAACCGATGTTTAGAACCTATTGGAATATAAGTACTTTGATTTACATTTAATAGAAACTTTGAATTATTAATTTCAATCATTGCTTTACCTTGAAGTATGATCCAATGTTCAGAACGGAAATTATGTTTTTGTAAGGAAAGCGATGACTTAGGATTTACTGTTATTTCTTTAACTTGCCAATTATCTCCCTTTTTAATTGATTTATAAAATCCCCATGGTCTAAAGATTTTTGTATGTAATTTCCCTTCAAATCTTCCTTCAGAATTTAGTTCGTTGACTATATCTTTTACTTTTTGTGAGTCTTTAGATTTAGCTACAAGAGTTGCATCATTAGTTTGAACAATTATTAGGTCTTCTATACCGATAGATACCAATAATTTTTTTTGACTATTTAGATAACAATTTTTGACATCTTTCATTTTTATATCACCTATTAAAACATTCCCATTCTCATCTTTTTCTTGCATTTCCCATAATGCCTTCCAATTTCCGATATCACTCCAAGCTGCTTTAAGAGGAATAACTTTAGCTATATTTGTTTTTTCCATTACAGCAACATCTATTGATAGATTTGGACATTTTTTAAAAGTATTACTTTCAATCCTTAGAAAGTCATAATCTAATATGGATTTTTGAAAAGCTTGTTTACATAATTCAATCAACTCGGGATGATATCTGTTTAATTCTTCTAAAATTGCCTTTGCTTTAAATAGAAATATTCCACTATTCCATAAATAATGACTATCTTTTAAAAAGTCTTGTGCTATTTTTATATCAGGTTTTTCTATGAATCTTTTAATTGGATATGATTCATGGAATGAATGATCAACTTTTTCAACTGTTTCTATATAACCATAACCGGTTTCTGGCCTAGTTGGCTTACAACCAAAAGTAACTAAATTATTTTCTTGTGCATCTAATATTCCGACTTCAATTGCTTTTATAAATTCATCTGATTTTTTTATTTCATGATCTGAAGAAAGTACTAATAAAATTGGGTTTTTATCATTTTCATTTGCTTTTAAAGAGGCAATTGCTATTGCAGGGGCTGTGTTTCTTCCAAACGGTTCTAATATTATGGCTTTTGGTTTAGTATTTATTTCTCTCATTTGTTCTGCAACAATAAATCTTTGCTCTTCATTGCAAATAATTATTGGAGGTTCAGTATTTTTAAGCCCTTGAATTCTTATTAAAGTTTTTTGTAGAAAAGAATATTTACTTTTATTACTTAATTCAATATATTGCTTTGGAAAACTCTCCCTAGATAAAGGCCACAATCTTGTTCCTGAACCACCGGCAAGAATAATTGGTTGAATTTGAATATTTTTAGACAACACTTTAATTTAATTGGTCACATATTAATATTATTTAGTTTAAATTTTAATCCTTATCAAATATAATTTATTATTTTTTAAATATAAAACTCTAATTTAAAATTATTTCAAAAAAATCAAAAATAATAGCGGGTTGCATCTCGAAATAAAATTAATAATAATAAAATAAATTAAAAAAATTTAAAAGTATAATTTTTATTTAAATTTTATGTTCTCATATATACTTCTATTTTTATCTGCAATACCATTTTTATCTAGAGGAAATAATTTAAGAATTGAGAAAAGAATATATAGTCTACTTACTGTTTCAGCTTTATTTTCATATTCTATATTAGGACTTATTTCCCTAATTCTAATTAATTTGGGAAAAAGTAAATTTCCTACTATAACTATATCAATTTTAATTTTTTTTTTAAGCTTTAAATTTAATAAAAATTTTTTAAAAAAATATCAAATAATAAAAAATTTTTTATTTTTTGAAGGAATTAAAATCACTAAATATTTTAAAAATAAATTTCAAAAATTAACGATAATATTAATTGCATTTTTACTTATTTTAATTTCTATATCTTCAATTGGCCCAATTAATCATCCTGATGCATTAGATTATCATGTTGGATATCCCTATCAATATTGGTTAAGAGGTAAATTTTTTATTGATGAAGGCTTACATCAAGCCCTAATGGGGGCTGGAGATTATGCAAATTTATCATTTATTCAAGAAAAAACTATATGGTTAATAAGATATATACAAATTTTTAATTTGCCCCTGATTTCATTATTTTTTATAAATAACATAAAGAATAAATGGTTTATTATTGCTTTTTTGAGTAGTTCAACTTTTATACAATGGAGCACAATAGGAAAACCTCTTTTTCTTAGCGAATCCTCTTGCGCAATAGCTTATATCATATGGAGAGAACATAAAGATAATTTATCGAGAAAACTACTTGTGGTTTCTATTATTTCTTGCATTAGTATTAAAATTTCATCCATAATAGTATGCTTACCAATAGTCTTAGATTTCATTACAGATTCTTTTTTAAATAAGAATAATAAAAATCTAAAAAAGACATTTTTAGATTTTAAAAATATTTTTTTTGAGAGTTCAACTGTATTATCACTGATCTTATTAATCTCAATTTTATTTTTAAGATTCAAAATAGTTGGAAATTTTGCATTCCCCTTATTAACCAATATTTTTAATAGAAACGATATCTTAATTTTAAACTTTTCAGAATTTTTATCTGGATATCAAAGAGATGGACTTTTCCCTTTGAATATATTTCTTCCAATGAAATTTTCTGATGCAGCCAGTTCACTTGGGCCTGGAATTTTTATAATTATAATCCTTCTTATAATAAAAACTTTTAGTAAATTTAATTTAAAGGATAATGTTTTATTTTATATTTGTTTCTCTCAAATAATACTCTTAATTATGTTTTGTCAGGGAAGAGCAGATTATTATGCAATACCTCTAATTATCTCTGTGTATTTTGCGGATAACTTAAACATATTTTACATAAATAAATTCTTAAAATCATTAATGAATTTTTCTATTTTTATTCAAACAATCTTAATAATAGGATTGCTTCTTTTATCGATAAATCAAAATTTATTATCAATATTTAATTATGAAAAAGCAATGCTTTCTACCTCTTATGCATTTGATTTTTCAAGATTAATAAACAATAAAACCTCTGGCAATTTTTATCAGAATGCCATAAGAGATTCTAGGTTTCTTTATCCAGAGAATTATATTACCAGAGAAAAAATGCAAAAATGTCTATTAACAAATTCGCAAGAATTGTGCCTAAATAAAAATAATATTACTCAGATAATTTCAGGGCCAGAATTCTTATTAGATAAACAAAACTTTAATTGTGAAACAAAATTATTTATAACAGGTGCTAGGAATCCATTAAATAGAAAAGAAAGAAAAGTCGAAGTTTGTGAAAAAATAAATTTAGCTAAATAAGTTATATTTCAAAATACACCAAATAGCTCTTATTCCATCTCGCCAACCAATCTTTTTACCTTCTTTATAGGTTCTTCCATAATAAGATATTCCAACTTCATAAATTCGACAATTTAATTTTGAAATTTTAGCTGTTATCTCAGGTTCAAATCCAAATCTTTTTTCTTCTATTAATATGCTTTGTATAATATCTCTTCTAAATGCTTTGTAGCATGTTTCCATATCAGTCAAATTAATATCTGTAAAAATATTACTTAATAAAGTTAAAAAACCATTTCCAACCCTATGCCAAAAATATACTACTCTATGAGGTTGACCACCTTGAAATCTACTTCCATAAACAACATCTGCTTTACCATTAATAATAGGAGATATAATTTTTGGATATTCATTTGGATCATATTCTAAATCTGCATCTTGAATTATTATTATTTCTCCTTCTGCAATAGCTATACCTGAATATAATGCTGCTCCCTTACCAAGATTTTTTTTATGAAAAATAGTTTTAATATTTTTAGATTTCAAGTTTTTTAAAAATTCCCTTGATCCATCATTGGAAAAATCATCAACTATTATTATTTCTTTTAAATCTATAGGTGAATTTTGTATCATATTTATAACTTTCTCAAGAGTATTAATCTCATTAAAACAGGGTACAATTACTGATAGAAGTATTTTTTGTTTATTCTGTATCATTTTATGACCTAAAGACGATATACTTTTGTGATAAGTAAGATATTAAAGCTAGAAAGGGAACAATTACAAGAGCAACAATATTTTTGGAAATCCCAAAAGAATGAAAGAATTCTATAAATATCCAATTAGTATTCCACAATAAAATTATTAAAAAAAAATATTTTGTAAAATTACTAAATCCCATATATTTTTTTTTAAAAACTTTTTTACCATATAAATAATAACCAAGAAAAAAATTAACAAGTTGGCTAAAAAAGGTTGCCTTAATAGAACTTGAATAGACTAATAGTATCTGCAATATTAAATTACTAATAAAGACATTAAATAATCCAAAAATAACAAATCTAAATTTTTTATATTTAAAAAAATATTGTAATCCCATAATTAACAAAATTAAGTTTTTTAAAAAATTTTTTAACTAGAACCTAAACGCCAATAATTAAATCCAGCAGCTAAAGCATCTTTAACATCTGTACAAAATCTTGTATCAAAGATCCAATATGGTTTTTTCATTATTTTAGATAACTGGAACCAATCAATATCCTTAAACTCGTCCCATTCTGTTAATATCAAAATTGCATGACTATTAAGAGCAGTTTCTTCTATTGAATTACAAACTTCCCAGGTACCTTTATCATCATTTTTATTATTAATATCTAAATCATTAAGGACTTGTTCATAATCAACTTTTGGATCATAAATGGATAAATTTGCTCCTTCTTCTAATAATTCATTACAAATATCAATACAGGGAGAATTCCTTGTATCATTGGTATTTGCTTTAAAAGCAAATCCAAGAATTGAAATCTTTTTCTCTGAAATATTACCAAATAATTTATTGACTACTAATTTTGAAATTCTATTTTTCTGCCAATTATTTATGTCTAGTACGCTTTGCCAATAATTTGCAACCTCTTCTAACTTATAAAACTCGCATAAATATATCAAATTTAAAATATCTTTCTGAAAACAGCTACCTCCAAAACCAGGACTTGGATATAGGAATTTCCCTCCAATTCTGCTATCTGTACCAATAGCTATTCTGACTTGTTGAATGTCAGCTCCCGTCTCTTCACAAATAGCAGAAATTGAATTTATAGAAGAAATTCTTTGAGCCAAAAAAGCATTAGCTGCTAATTTTGATAGTTCAGAGCTCCATAGATTAGTTTTTAATATTTTTTCTTCATTTATCCAATTTTTATATAAATTTTCCAAAGCCTTTATAGCGTTTTCATTTTCACCTCCTATTAAAACTCTATCGGGATTTTCTAAATCATTTATTGCATTCCCTTCCGAAAGGAATTCAGGATTTGATAAAACTGAAAAGGTTTTCAAATTGTTATCTTCAGTAATTTTTTTAAAGGAGTTCTCAAGAATTTTTTTTATGGTTTCAGCTGTTCTAACAGGTAATGTGCTTTTTTCAACAACAATAGTATGCCCTTTTGCGTATTCAGCTATTTGTCTTGCAGAAGCTTCAATCCATTTCAGATCACTAGCCTTACCTGCGCCAAAACCTTTTTTTTTGGTGGGAGTATTAACAGATATAAAAATCATATCTGCTTCTTCAATTGATGTTTTAACATCAGTTAAAAAAAATAGATTTTTATTTCTACATTCTTTTAATAATTTATCTAATCCTGGCTCATAAATTGGTAATTTTGTGAGGTCTTCATTATTCCAAGCATCAATTCTTGATGCATTCAAATCAACAACTTTGAATTCTATATCGGGACATTTATTTGCAAATACTATCATTGTTGGTCCACCAACATAACCTGCGCCGATACAACAAACTTTTTTTACTTTATATTCAGGCATATAAATTTATAAAACACCAAATTGTTAACTAAATAAACTTATCATTAAAGTCATGTTTAAAGTATATTATATGTATTTCTAAACTTTTTTTTATATAGAAAAATTAGTTTAAACTTTTTCGTAAATATTGTTTTTATCTTAAAAGTGTTAAATTTAAGTTTAGTTTTATGAATTAAGAAATGATAAATAATCAATTTAAAAATAAAAAAATCAGAAATTTAGTGACTGGTGGAGCTGGTTTTTTGGGCTCACATCTTATTGATAAATTGATGAATGAAAATCAAGAGGTTATATGTCTTGATAATTACTTTACTGGAAACAAATCAAATATAAAAAAATGGTTAAATCATCCGAATTTTGAAATAATTAGACACGATGTAACAGAACCGATCCAAATTGAAATTGATCAAATTTGGCATTTAGCGTGTCCTGCATCTCCAATTCACTATCAAGAGAATCCAATCAAAACGGCTAAAACTAGTTTTTTGGGGACTTATAATATGTTGGGATTAGCGAGAAGAGTTAAAGCAAAATTTTTGTTAGCTAGTACTAGTGAAATTTATGGAGATCCTCAAATAAATCCTCAGAAAGAGAGTTATTGGGGAAATGTTAATCCAATAGGAATTAGAAGTTGTTATGACGAAGGAAAAAGAATTTCAGAAACTTTATGTTCAGATTATAAAAGAATACACAATTTAGAGATAAGGATAATGAGAATATTTAATACTTATGGCCCAAGAATGAAAGCCAACGATGGACGAGTTGTTAGTAATTTTATTTATCAAGCTTTGCAAAATATGCCTTTAACAATATATGGTGATGGCACTCAAACAAGGTCTTTTTGCTACGTTGAAGATTTAATTGAAGGAATGTTTAATCTAATGGATAGTAAGGTTAATTCTCCAGTAAATATTGGAAATCCTGAACAATTAACAATTTTAGAATTAGCAAAAAAAATTAGAAATAAAATCAACCCTAATCTTGAAATAATTTTTAAACCCTTGCCTCAAGATGATCCTCTTAAAAGACAGCCAGATATCAGAAAGGCCAAAAAAGAATTAAATTGGTCACCATCTACATCTCTTGATAATGGATTAGATAAAACAATATTTTGGTTTAAGAATATAATTAAAAAAGAACAAGGTATCCTTTAAATATAAAATTAATTAAAAATCTAAAATTCATAATTTATAAAGTGAAATCATATTGAAAATTTTAAGCAATTGATTTTAAAAAATCCGGAAAACTGATTTTTAAATTTTAATTTTTTTCCAAAATAATTTCCCAATTCATCATATCGAAGCTATTTTTTATGTGTCTGCTTTCCGATAATTGAGAAGCCTTGAAAAAATTTATAATAACCTCAGGGACTCTTATCATGTTTTCAGAATAAATATCCCCTTCTATTCCTATTTGAAGATGGATTATTATATGACCTCCTTTTTTACATATTCTTTCCATTTCTGAGCAAAATTTCTCTGGATATAGTGAATGATCCATTATATTCGTGAAAATTAACTCAATACTATTTGAATTTTTTTCAATATTATGAATATCACCCTTAATTGTATAGGGGGGGAAAGCCACTAAATCTAAACCTATAGCATCTATTCCTAAATCAATAAGTGCTTTAACTTCCTGCCCAGTTCTTGAACCAAGACATATGGCATTTTTTTTGTGTAAAGTGAATTTTTTATTTCTTTCGAATATTTCCCTAAAGCCATTATATTTTATTTCCCATTCTTCCCCAAGCCATTTTTTAATTTTTTTAGGATCATTAGTCTTATTTCTTTGATGATTTAAATAGTTAGAGTATTTTTTATAATTATTTAAATAAATAATTTTCTTATTTTGAAAAAATGCTTTTAAGAAAATTTTTAAATTATTAATCTTAATTTTTAATTTTTTTTTCAACAATTTCTTATTCAATTAAATTAATAGTTTTAATTATTTAATCAAATTATAAGCGGTTTTAACATATTTCTGCGCTACGTCTTTAATATTATGGAAATCTTTTTTCTTTTTGAATAATCTTTTCCATTTAGAATCAGATAGATTTTCCCTAAAAATCTTACTAGGGAAAGAAGAAGATTTTGCATAATTTATACCTTCTAAATTATGTGACAAGTTATTGGGAAATTCTTGAATTACTAAACCATTTTTGCCTACAATTTCTGGAGTTCCTCCATAATTAGAACATATTACTGGAATACCATCTGAAACTGCACCAACTACAATATTAGGACACCAATCATATCTATCAAAATGTATTAAACCTAATGAACGAGCAATGACAATTCTTGCTAATTCAGAGTTAATCATGCCTAGATAAATTATTCTTTTATTTTTAAATTTACAATTTTCTGGGACGTTAGACATAACGACTAAATTCCCTAAGTTGTAATTATTAAACTCTTTAGTTATTTCATAGATTCTTTTTCTACTAGAAAATCTACCTGCAACTGTATAAAAATTACCATTAAATTTAGAATTAATTTTAGCTAAACAGTTTTTAGAAAATGATTTCCTATTTTCTAATTTCGTAGCCCCATTATAAATAACTTTTCCAGGGGGTAAAGAATTATATGTATTATTAAAACAGTTTCTTGAAAACTCACTTTGATAAATTAGAAAAGAACCTTTATTAAGGATCCTATAAAACTTAGTTTTTAATTGATCAAGGTTTAAATCTGCAGCATCTATACCAATTCCATCCAACCTTATAATTACATTTTTTTTATTCTTTGGTTGAGTCTTTCCCCAGAGAATGGAATAAAATCCAGCATTAAGTATATGTGTGTCAGAAGTTAAGAAATTAAATGTAGTTTTTGCTAAATTGTTATTTTCAATACCCTGAATCAGGTCAATCATAAAATTTTTAGGGCCAGATTTATTTCTATCTATTAGTTGATAAATGCGATCAGAAAAATTTCTTGAGAAAAGTCTCTTAATTTTACTTGAAAAGAAAGTCTGAGAGTCAAAAGAAATAAGCATTAATTAAAATCTTTTATTAATTTAAAAATGGCAAAATAAAATTCTAATTTAAACATTGTAAAATACTTTTATAAATAATATTAGAAAAAATTATTTTCAAATAAAAGAGAAAATCATAAGTCTTTTCATATATCTTAAACTTTTAAGTTTAATTTAAATTCAAAGATTATTAATTGATTAAATATCCATTAGAGGATAGTGTATGGATTATGCATTTTAATGGTTTATTTCTTAATGAAGTCTAAAATCAAGAATAATAAGCCAATTTTATATTTTAAAAGTTTATATAAAAAATTTAAATCTTTTTTCCTTTCAAAAATCTCCTTCTTGGTAAAAAAAATATATAGTCTCAATATTAATTTAAATACTAAAACTAAAAAATTGGAATCAATTGAAAAAGGTTATATATATATGGCTTTCGGAGAAAACTTTTATTTAGAGTGTATAAATTCAGTAAAGATTCTTAAATTAACTACTAAATTACCAATCCATTTGTTTACAGATAAGAAAAATATTCCCAAAAAAGATAAGAAATTATTTTTCTCTATAAGCCACTTGCCAAATTTACACTTACGTTCAAAGGTTGATTACATTTCTTTAAGTCCTTTCAATAAAACTATATATTTAGATACTGATATAATAGTTGTAAAAAAAATTGATAATCTATTCAATCTTTTAGATAAATTTGATATCCTCGCTACTCTTGATACTGCTAGGAAAAGAGAAAATATGTCGCGAAAAATTAAAGAATATGAAAAAATACCTTATGCATTTGGGGAAGTAAATTCAGGATTACTTTGTTTTAATAGATTTGCTAGGGAAAAAATCTTAAAGAAATGGCCTAATATTTTTTACAGGTATATGAAAGAATCTGGAGGTTGGGATCAACCATCATTGAGGATTTTATTGTGGAAATTAAATGCTTCTTTATATATCTTACCTCCAGAATTCAATATAAGATCAAAAAAATTATTAGAAAAAGTTCAAAATAATAAGAAAATTTTAGGAGACTATCATATGTCGCCAAGAATTTATCATATGCATTTATATGATGATATATATAAAAGTAAAATAAAAAAATTACTTTCAAAAGATGAACTAATAAAACTCGCTAAAGAAAAAGCTTACAAAATTATTTATTAAAATCTTCAATTTTAAAATATATTTTCAATTTAAAATATGGATTCTATAAAAAAAAATATTTTAAATAAAGGATCAGAAATTAAAATTCACTTTTATGGGAAATTAGATATTTCCAGTGGATCTGACAGAATTTTTTGTTATACATTTTCAAAGTTTCTCAACAACTCTGGGAATTGCATTTCAGAAATATTTGAAGGTCCCATCAAAAATTCCAATTGTGATATCGCTATTTTTAAAAAAGATTATCCGTTTAAAAAGTTGCAAGAATTTGCTAAAAATGAGAACTCTTTGATTGGAATTGTTAATCCTAGTGATAAAAGTAATAAAAGCTTGAAGGCAATTAAAATAGCTGATTTTGCTATTGTTGGATCAATTGAAGAGAAGGCTTATTACTCAAAATATTTGAAGTGTTTCGTTTATCCTCTTATTGAAGATATTAAAGAGAATCATATTTTAGATTATGAATCTAGACCTGATAAAACTATTTGTTATCACGGAAATAAACAACATTTAGACTTTATTAATATCAATATTGAAAAAGCTTTAATAAGGCTTAAGTCAGAAGGTTATAAATTTAAAGCAGTATATGATTTTAAAAAATTAGGAAAGTGTAAAAAAAAATTTATTACTGACCATATTCAATGGGAGGAGAATTCATGGCTCGATGAAATTTCAAATTCAACAGTAGGAGTTTTTCCTTCAACACATTATCCAGGATTAATAAGAAGCAAACTCTCAAAACTAATTTCAAGGAAGAGAGTACTGAGAAATGATTATCTTTTGCAATATAAAAATACATCAAATGCTTCAAGAGCATTTGTGTTTCATCAATTAAAAATTCCTGTAGTTGCCGAAATTGGTGGATCAATACATCACATCTTGGGTGATGAGGAATGTGGTTATATTTGTTACTCTGAAAAATCGTGGTATGATTCTATTTCAAGATTATGCAAAGATAAAAATCTTAATCAAAGATTTGCTGAAAAGGCATCAATATTGATGAAAAAACATTATGTTCCGCATATATGGTGTGAAAAGTTTATCAACGAGATGAAATATTGGTTATCAAAAGAATGTAATTAAATTTTTTTAGATTTAAAATATTCAATAAGTAAATATTTATATTAAATACTTTTAATAATTAGGTTTTAATTTTTTTAGCAATGGCATATCCTCTTTTATTTGTGAAATTAATTCTTTCTATTTCGTAAGGAAATTTCTTTTCAATAAATTCAATTGCTTCACAAACTCCCGGGAAAGACTGTTTAGTAACATCATCAAATACGACAATGTCACCATTTTTCTGTCTATCTGATACATATTTAAATTCTTTTAAAACGTCAGTTTTCGTATGCTGTGCGTCAAGAAATGCAAAATTAATTCTTTTCATAGACAATCTATCAAGGACTTCATTAGTCCAGCCCTGAAGAAATATAATTCTCTCTAATTCCTTATCCCAATTCTCTAAGAGTTTTGCTCTAGTTTTTGGACCAGTCATATCATCAATACAGTTCCAAAGTATTTTCTTTTCATGTGGTATACAGTCAATGGTGGTTATTATTCCCGAACAGTTTTGATCAATTAATGCTTTAGACATGCAAATGGATGAAAATCCTCTTGCTGTGCCGGTCTCCAAAATTATAAAAGGAGTATTTAAAAAATTGGATTTATTATTATTGATGTATTGTGATAAAAGTGAATATAGCAATCTTCCATGAAAAAAGTTTAACTCTTCTTTTTTTATTACAACTTGAGTATGAAGAGCTAAGTTATTAAACCATTTTTCATTAATCAAATAACCACATTTTACCTCAAATTCCTTAACTTTTTGATCATCTTTTTCTAAAGCTAATTTATATAAATTTGTATAGTCTTCTTTTGTAGCTAATAATCTTTTCCCAAATGGAAATTCGGGAAAAGGTTTCGTTAATAAAGGCAATTTGTATATTTTTTCAAAAGCCTTTTTTATATATTTATTTAATTTCAAGGTGAAAAATTTTTTAGAAAATAATTAAGAAATATCTAAAAAAAGTAAATTTTAAATATATACAAAATTACATTAGCATTTTAATAACCATTTAGATTATTAAGTTATCAATTCCAACTGTCTTTAAATATTTCATAGATTTTTTTGAGCATCCCAAAATAAAATATTTTTAGCAATATCACAATTTGATTAAACAATGGATTCCACAAAAATTTATGAATAAAATTTTATGAATTCAAATTTTTTACAACTGATAATTTTTTTCTTAAGTATCCTAACTCAAACATAGGAATTAGAATTTATTCGTAATGATTAAAGAAAATAAATTTTTCAAATTTTGCAATTATTTGGTAAGAAATATAAACCTTTAATTACTTTATTGATTAATAATAAGTATTTTGTTTAATTTATTATTTCTAGCTAGGTTTAAATAACATAGTTAAAAAATTTCATAAGGTCTTATAAATAAAAAATGATAACTGTTTTATTAAGTGTATTCAATGGAGAGGAATGGTTAGTTGAATGTATTGAAAGCATATTAGAACAAAGCTATAGAGATTTTGAATTTTTAATTATTGATGATGGTTCATTGGATAATACCCTAGAGATTATAAAAAGATATGCGACTCTTGATGAAAGAATAAGATATATAACTCAAGGTAATATGGGTTTAACAAAAAGCTTAAATAAAGGCCTTAAAATAGCCAAGGGTGATTGGATAGCAAGAATTGACTCAGACGATATTGCTCGTCCGAAAAGGCTTGAGCTTCAACTTGAATTTGCGCTTAAAAAAAAAGCTGCTTTGGTTGGTTGCCAATCAATAATTATTGATAATGATAATTCTATAAAAAGGAAAATTTTAGTTCCAACAGAACATAAAAAGCTTTTTTCGAACCTACAAAAACAAAAAAAGTTCTTTAGTCATTCTTCAGTTTTCTTTAATAAGAAGCTTATTTTGAATTTAGGAGGATATAGAGAAATAATGAAAAAATCTCAGGATTATGATTTATGGCTTAGAGTCAGCGAAATAAAAAAAATAGGTTGTATAAGCTATTTTGGAAATTATTTGAGAGATCATAAAAAAAGAATTTCTTATAATAGTAATGGCATTGAGCAAAGGTTATATTCTCATTGTGCGAATATTTCACATAGGTTGAGAACAAATTATGGACCTAAATATGACCCATTGAATAATAATATTTCTGATAAATTTTTCATTAAATTTGTTTCTAAAAATCTTGAAATTACAGGCACTTTAAATTTTTATAAACAACTTTACAAGTTTAAAAATAAAACTAATAATTTTCCTGCTTTAATGAAAATTTTTTTAATACCAATTTACTTTAATAAACTAGACCTTTTTTGGAAATTATTAATTTGGATCGTAAAAGGTGATTTTATTTCTAAGATTATTGCAAAAAAATGGTTAAAATTAAATAGTAAAAATATTTAATGAGTTACTTCAGAATTTGAAAATAGAGCATCTAGGGCAATCAGGACTAAGAATTGATTATGAAAATCAATGTATTCTCATTGACCCATATTTAAGTAATTCAGTTGAAAAGTTGGATTCACCTGATCTCGTTAGGAAAGTACCCATTCCCTATAACCCAAGAAAGTTAAATAATATAGATTGGATATTAATTACTCATGAACATATTGATCATTGTGATCCTCTTACAATACCTATACTCTCTGAAGTTAATCCTAAAGCAAAATTTATTGGACCAAAAAATGTAAGAAATAAATTAAAACAGTGGAATATACAAAAATCTAGAATAATAGAATTAAAAGATAAACCAATAAATTTAACAAAAGGTCTTGATTTGCTTTCTGTGCCCGCTGCTCACCCAAAACTTGAGATCTCTTCTGATGGATATCCAAAAAATGTAGGTTGGTTAATTAGCAGTAAAAAGTCAAGAATATACATTGCAGGCGATACATCAGTTCATGAAGATATCATTAGTTTTTTGGAAAAAATACCAAGAATTGATATCGCAATTCTACCTGTTAATGAAGATAATTATTTCCGAAGGGAAAGAGGCATAATTGGGAATATGAGCATTAGAGAAGCTTTTGGTCTTACTGATGCTCTTAAAATTAAAAAGCTTTTCCCAGTTCATTGGGATATGTTTGAGGTCAATAACTCATTACCAGAAGAAATAGAAGTTATATATAAAAGCTATAATTGGAATTTTGAATTAATAAGAGATATTTCAAATCTTTCCCTGTAATTTTTAATAAAAATATTTCATTATGAACTCACCACTCTTTTGTTAATATTATGGGAGGATTTTGTATAGTTTATCAATGTTAAAGAAAATAAAAAAATTTAGTAAAAGTACTTTAAAGAAATATGTTGAAGGTAAAAAAGTTGCCCTTGTTGGTCCAGCAAACTATTTAAATTATTTTGAATTTGGTCCAATTATTGATTCTTGCGATTTAACTGCAAGAGTTAATAGAGGTATTGAATTGGTTGCAGATAATAAAAAAAAAGTTGGCTCAAAAACAGATATATTATTTAATTGCTTAATTGAACATAATGATAATGGAGGGAAGTTAGATTTTGATGAATTGAAGAAAAATAATGTCACTTGGATATGCACAATTCCCAGATCAGATTTTTATGGAAATGCGACATCAAATAAATTGAGTAAAGGTGTCAACTTACTAACTCTTTTAAAATTAAAACTTTTTTTTAATTTTCATGTTTTTGATTACAAATCTTATAATATTCTCAATAAAAAAGTTAAATGTCGATCCAATACTGGATTCTCAGCAATTTTTGATCTTTTAGAATCTGGGGCAAAGGAAATATTTATAACTGGCTTTAGTTTTTATATGGACTCTTTTATGGCTGGCTATAAGAAAGGTTGTTTAAAGGATGAAGATAAATTTGCTGAAGATTGTTTTTTGTCAATAAGGCATAATCAGATAAATCAATGGAAATATTTAAAGGGTTTTAAGAACCATCCTAATCTAAGTTTTGATCCTGTTCTCCAAGAATTACTTGAAAAAGATGATTTAAATAGAAAAGATTTTCCTGAAATTTTAAAAAAAGTAAATCTATCTAAAAAGATATGAGTATAGAAAAATCAAATTCGTGTTTTGAATCTTTCAAAGGGGTTCATAAAAATCAAACACTCTTCATAATTGGAAATGGTCCAAGTTTATCTGAAACTAATTTAGATTTAATAAAAGATTCGCCCTCAATCGCAATGAATAGAATCTCACTAATATATAGTAAATTTCCCAAATGGAGGCCAACTTACTATATTTTTTGTTCAACCAATATATTTAATCCTATTTGGGGAAAAGAATGGTCAAATTCTGTAATTGAAGCCCTTTCAGATGAAAGAACTATAAGCTTTATTGATAAGAAAAGTTTTGATTTTCTTAGTCTCCCTAAACTTTTAAATAAAAATATAAGGGTTATAAATAAGTTAACTGAGAATAAACCTAATTTGGATGGAGAAATAAATCCTAAAAGTTTCTCAATAGATATCTTAAAATCAATTGATAAATCAGGATCAACTATTAACTTAGCTCTCCAAATTGCTTTTTATATGCAACCCAAAGATATAGTTTTTCTTGGAACGGATTTAGGATGGGCAGCTAATAATGGTAAGAAGGTAGATAATAATCATTTTGATAAATCTTATAGAGCTCATATACCTGATCCAATAAAAGTTAATTTGCAAATGAGAAATATCCATAAACTATCTTTAAAAAATTTCAAGAGGCATTTACCATTGGTAAAATTTTATAATGCCTCAAAAAAGACTAAATTAGATATTTATCCCATTATTGATTTTGAAGAATACGTTTTAAATGGGAAAGTGGTAGAGAAAAGAGAGATGCTTTTAAATGCAAAAAATTATTGGAAAGGCTTAAAAAAAGGGAACCGATTGCTAGTTAAATTAAGAAGATATATTTTTAGATTAAAAGAAAAACTTGCATTTTTTAAAAAAAAATATTTAAATTTTCTTCTTATATTAAAGAATTTTTTATTTGAATAAGCTTTATTTTCAATTTATTTTTATTATTTAAAATTAAAAAAAGATATTTTCTTAATCCTCCATGGATTAATAAAATTTTCATTATAAAAAATCTTAAAAAACCCTTAGATGATATTAAAAGTTTATGTAGAGAATGACTTTTAAAGGAAATACATACGAGCTCAGACTTAAATTTGGGATAACCAACTTTGGCACTCTTTATACCTATATCTCTAAGTGATACTAGCTTCAAATATTTGGCAACCCAAATAATATGCCTATATCTTGAAAATTTATTATTCTGACATCCATACTTTATTATGTTTTTTTTTAATAATTTGTCGGCAAAATGTATTAGCTGCTCATTATGGAATATAAGTCTATATTTCTTAGCATGGTAATAATTTTTTGGATAAGAATTTATGAACGGTTCTATAAGACTTGATTCTGAAATACTTTTTATTGCTTTACAATTCCTTATCAAGACTTCTCTTTCACAAATAAAAAACCAGTCATTAAAGTGAAACAACATATCATAATGACTAAATATATCGAGACTCCCAGTATTAAGAGTTATCAATTTTGGAGGATTATTGCAAGATAAAGAATTTTCAAAGTTATTTATTGCCTTTTTGAAAAGAATTTTGTTATTGATATATAGATCAGAACGAATTTTTATTACCCATTTCTCAGATGATTCTTCACATGCGGATAATATTGTTGTTGCTTGACGCTTCAAATTAAGAGGTTTGCCTCTTGGCGGTATTAATTCTGAACCAGGGTCAGAATTATAAATGAATTTAATATTTTTATATTTAGGAGGTAAATTGTGATTAATTTCATCTTTATAACAAGAGACTATTATTTCAAAATTAGGAAATAAGCTTGCTATGTTTTCAGTCAGATATTTTGTGTTTTTGGAAAAGGGTCCTTGAATTATTATTAACATTTGTAAATTAAAACTATCAAATTTCTTAAATTATTTTTGTCAGAAAACTCAAGGTTTCTCAAGTTAATATTAATATACTTTTAAGGATTTTTTTAAATTTTGGATAAAGATAAAATAACAAATATCTTAAAAGAACTCAATAAAGAAGGTGATTGGAACCATTATTTTGAATTAGGTGATGGTATTCAGACAATATCTAAAGAACAAATCCCAAACAGTAATGGATTTAATCTAAGAAAATGGGAAAGAATTAAAGATTTAATACCTCAGGAATATTTTACAAATAAAAATATTCTTGATGTAGGGTGTTCAGATGGATTCTTTTCATTAAAAGCATCACAATTTGCGAATAACGTAATTGGTATTGATCTTGATGAGTCAAGAATAAAGAAGGCTAATTTTATAAAATCTCACTTTGAACTTAAAAATTGTAATTTTTATAATAAAGTTTTGATGGATTTTGAAAACGAACAATTTGATATTTGTCTTTTACTTGGATTAATTCATAGATTGCCAGATCCTATATCTTTCCTAACTCAAATATCTAAAATTAGCGATGAAGTTGTTATTGAATATAAATGTTATAAATCAAAAAAGAATTTAGCTTTTTATGGAGGAGATCAAAAAAAATCGAATAAATTTAATAGACTTTACTTCTTATTCTCTCCTACATGTTTAGAAAGTATTTTAAAAAATTTAGGTTTTAAGATAGTTGCGTTTGAAAAACTTTCATTCCTTAATAAATTAAAATTCCCAAGACATATAATTCATGCAAAAAAGATTTAATTTAAAATTTTCATACATAAAAAATCAACAGAGATTTCCTATCTCTAAATTCGGATGGCCATTAAAGGAAGCGTCAGAAATTATATTAAAAGGACAGGGCGGATGGCAAAAAGAAGCAATTGAAATTATTGAACGGCACGTAAATAAAAGACGGAAAATGGTTTCCTTATCCGAAATTTATGATTTGGATTGTTTAAAAAAATGGGATATTAATTGTGCTTTCATTCCTTGGTTTTCGCAAAAACCAATTTTTAATAAGAGAATATTTGATCATGATTATTTGAATGTTGAAGGCGGTATAATAGTTGGTAAATTATGCAAATTAATAAAAAGTATCGAAAATAATGGTTTCAAAGAAAGTGAACTTATTGTAAAGAATATTATTGTCTATCCATTAGACGAAGAAAAAAATTGCTTCTATGTAAGAGCAGGTAATCACAGAGTAGCTGTATTATCAGCAATGAAAGAAAAAATACCTTGCTATTTAGATAATATTTCTTTTTTAAAATCAAGAGATAAATTATTGATATCAAAATATATTTTTAAGTTTAATACAGGCAAGATAAATCAAAATTATCCGCATGTTGATTTAATTCAAAATTGGCCTTCAGTAAAACAAGGGATACTTAAGAAAGACGATGCTATTCATATTAAAAAAATTTTTTGTGCATAAAGTTATTATTACATTTATATCCAACCTGCATCTAAATTAATAACTTGTTTGGTTATTTTACGAGATTCATCTGATGCTAAAAATAATGCTAATTTAGCAGGCTCATCTGGATATATATACCCTTGGATTAATTGTCTTTCATTGATTAATTCTTTAGCTTCTTTATTAATCCATTTAGTGATTTGTTTTTTAGTCATTATCCATCCAGGTTGTATTAAATTTACTCTTATTTTTCTTTTCCCTAAGATTTTCGCCATAGTATTAACTAGCCCTACTAATCCAGATTTAGCTGTTGTATAGGCAGGAATGTCAATTGTTCCATTTAAATAAGATATAGAACCCATACATATAATACTTGCACCCTTTTTTTGATCGGTGTATTTGACAAACTCTCTAATACAAAAGAATTGACTCTTCAAGTTAATATTTTGATAGTAATCCCAATCTAAAGAAGAAATCGTTTCCCAATTATGTCTTTCGTCATCAGCTGCATTATTACAAAGGACATCAAGACTTCCAAATTCCTTACTTATTTTACTAAACACTGTGGTTAGTGAATTGGTTTTAGTTAAATTACAAAAAAAGAACTTTGGTTTTAAGAGATTGCTTTTTACTTCCAAGGAGTCAATTAGTTTATTGGCCTCTTTTTCTTTAATGTCCAATATAAATACTTGTGAGCCCTGTTCATAAAAATATCTTGAGATTACAGCTCCAATGCCAGTAGCACCTCCTGTAATTATTATATTTTTATTAATTAAACTAATATATTTAACTTCTGTTTGAGTCATATGATTCTATTGCCTATCAAACTATTTCTTATCCCATTAACCTTAAAATCCAAAATCATTTCTACTGTAATATCATTTACCCTTTTGACAGCTTCTAATGTATTGGAAGAGTTATGAGATCCTAAAATACAATTTTTTTTCTTCATCAATTCGGAGGTAATTGGTAATGGTTCTTTTTCGAATACATCTAATCCTGCGCCTTTAATTTTTTCTTCATTCAAAGCTCTTATTAAATCTTTTTCATTAATAAGCGGCCCACGACTTACATTAATTATGTAAGGCTTTTTAATCATTTTGGAAATGGAATCTTTATTAATGATATTTATGTTTCCTTCATTAAGAGAACAAGCTAGAACTATAAAATCAGATCGCGCACAAAGATCTTCAAAGCTTAGATTTGAATATTCTATAATATTAAAATTATTTTTAACAAATGGATCAAAAAAAGTTATTTTCATGCCAAATGATGAAGCTCTTAATGCAATTTCCTTACCTATGGAACCTAATCCAATGATGCCTATAGTTTTATCTATCAAAGAACTACCTTCTATTTTTAACCAATTGCCTTTTCTAACTTCAGAATCAATAATATGAGTACCCCTCGTTAAATTTAATATTAAACTTATAGCTTGTTCAGCAACATCAGCTCCAAATGCATTTGGGGTATTAAAAACAGGAATATTATATTTTTTAGAGGCATCAATATCTATATTGTCTACTCCAATACCCCACTTTACAATTGCTTTAAGACCTTTAGATGCCGATAACTTTATAACATTTTCATTTATTTCATCATCTCCAGCAATAATAAAATTATTCCCTGGCAAAATTTCTAACATTTCAAATGAGTTGAATTGTTGATTATCTGGATAATGTGCTTTACATTCAATTCCAGCTTCTTTGAGCTTTAAAAAGTAATGATTTATATGCCTTACAAGATGAACGCAAGTGACTAATAATTTCATGATTTTTTATTAAATTGGAACATTTTTTCAGCAAACTCAAAATCTTCTGCTTCATCAATATCTATCGATTCATATTGATCTATTTCAAAAAGAAAAGGTCTCATACCAATCCTATTACAGTTTTTTATTAAATATTCCCTTTCAAAAATATAAATACATGAGTTTTCCTCATAAATTGGAGGTAAATCCTGGGTACGAATTAAAATGTTTTGATTATGGTTAATTGGTCTTGCTAAAGAATCCCACAATCTTGTTTGTTTTTTTGAGACTGAAAATAATGAGTCATAAGTGGGGAAATTTTCTTTAAAAAACTTTAATGAGTTGGTTAAGGATTCTATTGATAATAATGGATTTGTGGAATGGGTTTGTATATAAAACTTTGATTTAACTTTACTAATATCATGCAAAAGTACGTCGTTCATAGGGCAATGTTCACTAGATAGTGATTCTGGTCTATCTAAAATTAAGATCTCTGGAAAATTTTCCTTACATAAATCTTTGATTAGTTGTGAATCAGTATTTATGACTACCTTATCAATTTCTCCACAATTAAGTAGCTTTTCTGCCATGTGAAAAAAAAGAGGTCTACCATCACCAAATATTTTGTAATTTTTACCTTCAACTCTTGTAGAGTAATGCCTCATAGGCATCAGAGCAACAACATCATACATAAACCTATTTACTCCTTTTCAATTATATTCCAATAATAAATTCAAAAGGAATCATAATTAATTAGATTTTTGAATCTCTTATTCTTTTTGTTAAAGTTGTTTAAATTTGGAAATTTATTATTCTTTATCAAATGGTTTTTGGGTGGATAATAAAAAATTGTTCTTAGTTCAGAAATATATTTATTTTTTAGATTAAATCCCTCAAATGTTCCTAGATATTGATTAATTCTAAATAATATTATTGATCTTAAATTTAACCTTAATGTATTAATAGTTTTGATGGATAATATGTCAGATAAAATACTAAGCAAAATAAGATAAATTAAAGAAAAAAAGTTTATCGAGATAAATGGTTCAATTTTTCGCAAAGCTATTGCTTCTCTTTTATATCTATTTCTAATTTGATTCCATGTTTCATTATGGACATGAATAATTTCAGCACTAGGAACATAAATTATTTTTTTTCCACTCTGATATTGTTTCTTGGCCCAATCTAAATCCTCTAATCCAGTTAAAGTTTCATCATAGTTGATTTTTTCCCATTCTTTTTTTCTTATCGCACAATTAGCATTGTTACAAAAATAATTTGTCTTTACGTCATTTATATTATTTGGAAAATATGAAAGAAAAACTTGATTTTCAGAAAATTTTGTAGTCTTGTTACCCCTTTGTTTCCCATAACAACAAACTACGTTAGGCTCACTGAAAGGTTTTAAAATATTTGAAAGCCATTCTTTCTCTGAAGGATATACGTGTGCACTTAGAAAAACTAATATATCACTTTTTGCTTTTCTACATCCAATGTTTAAAGATCTCCCAAATGTAAATTCCTCTTTTGTTATCTTCTCAATTATTACATCATATGAAGATGCAACTAATAAAGTGTTATCAGTCGAACCTGAGTCAACAAGAATTATTTCATCAGGTAATTTAGTTTGCTGTTGAATTCCATAGAGTAACTTTCCAATATGAGCTTCTTCGTTTAGCGCCCTTATAATAATAGAGACAGTCAAATTATTTGACATTCCAAATAAAACTAATTAAAAAAAAATTTTTTCACATTCTATCATTTTATGCTTTTCTGTTATAGTTTAATAGTTTAGATCAATTAAGGTTTTTTAAAAATAAATTATAAGTATTGATGAAAAATATTTTCAAAAAAAATATATTAAAGGATAGATTAAGTCCGATTAAAACTCAAAATAATAATCATAATCATAATGAACTAAGTCTTATATTTAATCTTATAAATGTATGGAAAAGAATTAGTAAAAAAAGAAAATCACAAGTTCTTATTTTATTTACATTGATGGTTTTAAGTGGATTTTCAGAGTTTCTTACTTTTAGTTCAGTAATACCTTTTTTAACAGCAATAACTGATACTGAGAGATTACTTAATTATCAATTTATAAAAATTTTATATGAAATTTTTAATTTTACTAATGACATACAAATAATTTATCTGACCACTTTTCTATTTCTTTTAATGGTATATATTTCTGCAATTTTGAGGATAATTAATATATCCATTAATTATAAATTAACAGCTGCTATTGGTTCAGATTTAAGTTGCGAAGCATATAAAAAGACTCTCTATCAGCCTTATAAAAAACATTTAGGTTGGAATAGTAGTGTTCTCGTAAATATTATTTGCAAAGATATTAATACCACAGTTCAGGGCTTATCTCAATCTTTAATAATATTAAATTCTTTTATAATTACATTATCAATTTTGACGGGTCTTTTAATAGTAAATATTAAAATTTCGATTGCTTTGATATCGATAGTAGCTTTTTCTTATTTTTTTATTGGGTATAAAAATAGATTATTAATTTCAAAAAATGGCTACATTATCACAAAAAAGTCTCAACTTAGAATTAAATCTCTTAATGAAGGTCTCGGTGCAATTAAAGAAATTCTACTTGGTAACAACCAAGAGTACTACTCTGAAATATTTAAAAATACCGATATTCCAATTAGAAATCTTACTGCAAAGAATAACTTCTTGGGATCATTCCCAAAATATCTTTTAGAAACAATTGGCATAACTTTTATAGCTATTACAGGCGCGATAATTTCAAAAAGGGGTCTTTCATCTGAAGCTATTTCCTTAATCGGATTTATTGCACTTGGATCCCAAAGATTATTGCCAGCATTACAGAATATTTATTCTTCTTGGATTACTTTAAAAGGTTCGAATGCTGCAATAGTTAATGTTTTAAATCTATTAAATCAAAGAGTACCTATAATTTCTAAAGTAAAGAAATTAAAATCTTTTGAAAAAAATATTGAGTTCAAAGATGTTAGTTTCAGATATGAGACCAGCAAGCAATTGGTCTTGAATAAATTAAATTTTAAAATTAATTGTGGAGATAAAATAGGTATTATTGGAAAGACAGGTAGCGGTAAAAGCACAACTATTGATCTATTAATGACTCTTATTGAGCCTTCTAAAGGTCAAATTCTTATTGATGGGGAAGATGTTTTTAATAATAATTCAAGAAACTTGAAATACAACTGGCGCTCTCAAATAACACATGTACCTCAGTTGATTTATTTATCAGACAATTCTTTCTATGAAAATATTGCCTTTGGAGAAGAGCCCCATAAAATAGATATCTTAAGAGTAAAAAAAGCTGCTTATGAAGCTCGAATAGCAGATTTTATAGAAAGTTGTCCAAATGGTTATAAAACAGTTATTGGTGAGAGAGGAATAAGATTAAGTGGTGGTCAAAGACAAAGGATTGCCTTGGCTAGAGCTTTTTACAATAACAAGAAATTCTTTATTTTAGATGAAGCAACAAGTGCTTTGGACTCAAAAACTGAAAAGTCAGTTATTGAATCAATATATAAATTAGGTCCTGAAACTACTGTAATTATGATTGCTCACAGATTATCAACTTTAAAAAAGTGTAGTAAAATTTTAAAGTTTGAATCAGGATCGATAACAGAATATGGTGATCCTAAGATTATTCTTTCCTAAGCATTTTTTAATGTGGCAAATAACAACATTAATAATGATTTAATTTTAGATCAAAATATAACTGTTATTATCCCTTCAGCAGGATTAGTTAACAGTGCGTGTAATTATAATTTGGCCTACAAAGATCCTTGGTTTCTTAATATTGGAAGTTCTTTAGCTATTGATGAAGTTAGAAAGAAATTAAAACCTAAGATAGTTTTAGCCGTTAAATCCACAAAAAATAAATTTTTTAAACTTAAACCATTTAGTAATATCCAACTTGTTGAAGTTGGAGATACAAAAAATATAACTGAAACAATCAAAATTACTTTGAAATTTATCGAAACTGAGTGGTGCCTTATAAATCAAATTACAACAATTCCTATTTCAAATGATTTTTCAAAATCTTTTGTTGAGTTTGGTTCATCTATGCTTCCTAAAGAAAATTGGGCCTCATTAATCTTTAATAAAGAAGGTTTATCAAAATTTTTTAGTAAAGTTGATAAAAATTCAGAGGGACTTGAAAGTTATCCATTTACTGGAAGAATCTTTGCTAAAACAAGAGATTTAAATTGCTCAATAAATGAGTTAAGGGAAAATCAAAAAAATGATCTAAGTAATTTAGCTTATAAACTTTTTAATAAATCTAAAGTGCAAATAAAATATAATGATTGGTTAGATATTGGGCATTTAGCTACTTATCCAAATGCTAGAACATCATCTATAAATAGTAGGTTTTTTAATAAACTAACTTATGATAAGAACAAAAATATAATTACTAAAAAGTCAAAGAATAAGAAAAAAATTGATCAAGAGGTCTCATTTTATAAAACAATGTCAAAGGATCTAAAAAGATATTTTCCGAGAATTTTTAATATTGAAAATAATAAATTTTATAGTTCATATGAGATGGATTATATTAGCAAACCAAATTTATCAGAAATCTATTTATTTGGCGAAATAGGTCCTAATGCAATTTTAAGAATATTCAATTCTATTGAAAGCGTTTTTAAAAAGTTTTATGAAAAACAAATTCTTATAGAAGAGAATGCAAATTGGCTTTATAGTTTAAAAATTGAATCAAGGCAAATTGCATTCGAGAAAATAATAAAGAAAAGTGATTTTAATTTTTTAAGAAAAATTTATAATTCTGACTTTAAAGTTAACAATTATCAAATTCCTTCTTTAAGTAGAACATTTGATTTTTTAAAAAAAGAACTTGTTATATTTGAGAAAAAAAGACCTATACATATAGGACATGGAGATTTATGTTTTAATAATATTCTTGTTGACCCAGTATACGGTTCAATAAATCTGATTGATCCAAAAGCTGAAAAACATTTTGCTTTGGATAAATATGGTTTAATTGATAGTTTCTATGATTTGTCAAAATTAAATCATTCAATTGAAGGTCTTTATGATTCAATAGTAAATAATTTATTTAACCTAAAAATTCATGATATTGATAATATTAGTTTTGAAGTATATCAACCAAAAGAATATGAATATTACAAAAAATATTTTAATGAAATAATTAGTGAAAAAAGAATTGATAATAAAATTTTAAGATTACTCACTGCAAATTTGTTCTTCAATATGTTGCCAATGCATGTGGAAAATGTTGAGAAAGTAATAAGTCTTTCACTAATTGGAAGTATATTGATAAGCCAATTATCCATGAAAGAAATAGTATTATGAATTACTTAATTACATCTGCTGGAAAAGGATCTAGATTTCTTAAAAAAGGGATAAAACCTCCAAAACCCCTAATAAAAGTTTTTGGTAATGAATTGCTAATTTGGAGTTTAAATTCTTTTGATTTTAGTAAAAAGGATAAGTTGTTCATAGTTACTCTAAAGAGTCATAAAGTTAAGAAAAGATTAGAAAAAAAAATAAGAAATTTATACTCAGAAATTAAAATATTTTGGCTTGAGTTGGATGAAGTGCCAAATGGACAACTTTTAACTGCAATGAAAGCTATTTCTTACTTTCGAATAAGTGGACAAATAATAATTCACAATTGTGATACTTTTCATAGATTAAATATTAAGGAAATTCAAATTTTGATGGAAGATGATATTTTTGGAATAATACCTTGTTTTAGAGGAGAAGGAGATCATTGGTCTTTTGTGCGAAATTCAAATGATAATTCTTCAAATGCTGTTGAAGTTAGAGAAAAAGAGAGAATTTCGGAAAATTGTTCAGTGGGTACATATATATTTTCATCGACAAAAAATCTAACACTCATTTATGAAGAGTATTTAAAAAGTAAATCTAAAGATAGTAATCAAGAATATTTCATTGCTCCAATTTATCAATATGCAATTGAAAAGAAATTAAAAGTAAAAATAACAGAAGCTCAATCGACTAAAACTTATGGCACTCCAAGTGAGTTAACCAAAAGTTTTGGAATTAGTTTTAATGAATTGTTGGGTGAAAATGCCTGGGATGCTCATCAGATAAAAACTTTAATAGTTGATATTGATAAAACTATTTGTCATAAGGAAGATAAAGATGAGTATTCAAATGCTATCCCAGACAATAAAGTATGTAATGCTCTAAGAAAAGCAGATGAGGAAGGGATTTATATAATATTGTTCACATCTAGAAATATGAGGAGCTTTAAAGGAACTATAGGCCTTATCAATAAAATTACTGCACCAGTACTTTTAAAATGGCTTAATGATATGAAAATCCCATTTGATGAGATATACTTTGGAAAACCTTGGGGAAACTCAGTTAAATATATAGATGATAAAAGTTTATCTATTGAAAATTTGATAAAGCAATACTCAGACTAAATAAATATCTACCCATAGAGAAAATGTATGTAATTTGGATAATATTATTGACTTATGAAGTGATAGAATTACCTTCTTAATACTTAGGCTCTATTTAGTTTTTAATACGCATTTCGAGGAGGGCAATTGCAGATAATCATTCCTATGGCTGGTTTAGGTGAACGTTTTACGAGCGAAGGATATACTGAGCCAAAACCGCTAATTAAAATTAATGGTTTAACTATGATTGAACTTGTTCTCAAAAGCTTAATGATTAATGGTAGATTTATTTTTGTTGTAAGGCCAGAACTAGATATCAATTCAGTCCATTATGTAATTAAAAAAAATGTTAGAGAATACGAATTTGTGATTACTGAAGAATTAACTGAAGGACCTGCATGCTCAGTATTACTTTGTGAAAATAAATTAAATAAGGATGATGAATTAATAGTTGCAAACTGTGACCAAATTATGGAATGGGATGGTTCATCATTCTTGAATGCAGCAAAAAACAATGATGGTACAGTCGTGACTTATTATTCTCAGACTCCAAAAAATAGTTACGCTAGATTAAATAAATTTAATAAAGTAACTGAAATAAAAGAAAAAGAAGTTATTAGCAATATTAGTCTAAACGGTATACATTATTGGCGAAAAGCAAAATTTTTTATAGATTCGGCTCACAAAATGATTGAGGCTGATGATAGGGCACCTAATGGTGAATTTTATGTAGGTCCAACATACAATTACATGATTTCGGAAGGCTTGTCAGTTGGGATTTATCATATTCCTAAAGATCAGCATCATGCAGTAGGAACGCCAACTGACTTAAAAAGGTACTTAAAAAATGCGTAAATTTAATATTAAAGAAATGCATAGAGGATGGTTTATTGGTGATTTCTTACCCTCAGTTTTAAGAACTACTTTATTTGAAGTGGGTATATTAAAACATCAGAAAGGTGAGGAATGGCCAAAGCATTATCATGCTGAAGCAACTGAGTATAATGTATTAATTAATGGATCTATGACTGTGAATAATAATTTAATTAAAGAAGGTGAAATATTTGTCTTAGAAAAAAATGAAATATGTAATCCTATCTTTCATAAAGACTGTACAGTGTTGTGTGTAAAGGTTCCAAGTATTCCAGGTGATAAATATGAAGTTTTTTAATTCGCAACCAGATAAAGAAAGATACTTTTTCGCAACTTATGAAATTGAAGTCAATTGTGGATTTGATTTAAGAAAGGCATCATGGGAATTGGCTATTGGTCAGAGTGTCGGTAATCCAAATGTAAGGAATAAATGGGAAAATGATGAACTTTTTGAGCAGAGTTCTTGCATAATTTGTCATGAAGAAGAAAGTCTAAGCGGCATTATTAAGGGATTAGTTACTATAGGCTTTCCAGTAATAAATACAGATTGGTCTCATGACTCAGTTACTCACTTGTTATGCCAAGTTATGGGCGGGCAAGTTGATATAGGAACTTTTAAAAAATGTCGTTTAATAAAATTAGATTTACCCAAAAAGGTTGAAGAATTCTTTGCCGGTCCAAAATATGGTATTAATGGATTTAGGAAATTTACCGGGATATACCATAAGCCTTTTAGTGGAGCCATTGTAAAACCAAAAACAGGCATCTCTCCAGCGACACTTCTACAAATGGTCAAAGAACTGGTAGATGGTGGCGTAGACTTTATAAAAGAAGACGAAATCTTGTCAAATCCAATCTTTTGTAAGCTTGAAGACAGAGTCGAATTAATTTCTAACTATATAAATAATTGTGGAAGGAAGATAGTTTATTGCTTTTGTATAAATGGGGATCACGATGTCATAGCAAATAGGGCAAATTTTGTATATCAAAATGGAGGTAATGGTATTCATCTTAATATTTGGTCAGGTCTTGGGGGTTATAAGGCAATAAGGAATTTAGATCTTCCCATATTTATTCATTTCCAGAAAAGTGGTGATAGAGTCCTAACTGACCCTAACAATAATTTTGGTATTGATTGGAACGTTATATGCGATTTGGCTGGCTTAATAGGTGTTGATTCTATTCATGCTGGAATGTGGGGAGGATATTTAAATGAAGATGAAAAAAAACTCAGAGCAACTCTTGATATTCTTAAAAATAGAAATGTTTGCCCAGCGCTTAGTTGTGGTATGCATCCAGGATTGGTTAATAAAAATAAGCAATTATTTGGATCAGACTTTATCGCAAATGTTGGAGGAGCAATTCATGGCCATCCTGATGGTACTTTAAGTGGGGCAAAAGCTATGAGGCAAGCTATTGATGAATCGTTTGGTATAGAATATAAAAAAGCGATTGATAAATGGGGTCTTATCACTTAAATTTTAAGCCTATTAATTTTTGAAAGAAATGAAAATAATATCCCATAGGGCAAAATTTAAAGGATCTTTTTTATCTGAAAACTCCTTTGAGGCAATAAATAGAACTTTAGATATTGGTTATGAAGTAGAGGTAGATGTATGGGGTGATAAGGAAGGATGCTTGGCTCTAGGCCATGATCAACCTGAAGCAAAAATATCAGAAACATATCTTTCTAACTCTAGAATTTGGGTGCATGCAAAAAACCAGTATGCTTTACAGGTACTTTATGGTACTGATATTAATTATTTTTATCATGATAATGATTCTTTTACCGTCACTTCTAAAGGATTTAATTGGGTCCACATTAACTCTTTTTCAAGAATAAATAATGCGATTTATTGTGCATTTACTATTGAACAATTGAATAAATTAAAAGAGAGAATACAATTTCCAATGGGTGTTTGTACAGATTTGCCTTTGGAGGCTTCAGAAATTTTTAGTGTTAATTAAATAAGATTTTTCGATTTTCTGCGATTTATTTAGATAATTATATAAATATCAATTAATTTAAATAATGTTTTAGATTATTTACGATGATTTAAACTTGGAAACTTAATGCATATTTTTTTTAAATAATATATAAATAAAATATTCAAAATTGATCATGATTGTCCTAAAAAAATAATTCTCATGAAAAAAGATAATAAATTTAGTATTGCATTATTAATTCAAGGACCTCTTGAGAGTATTGGTAGATCTGGTGAGATGGCCAAATTAAAAGCTGAGGGATTGAAAAGTAGTGATCTAGTAAGATACGACTGCAGAAAATGTATAGATGAATTAGTAACAAAATACGGATATCTCTTCGATCAAATAATTCTCAGTACATGGGATGATGAAAAGTTTGAATACGAGAATGAAGCATTAGAAATTTATAAATTTAATAAAAGTACGGTGCCAGATATAGTTCCTAATAGGACTTTAATGAAAAATAAATATATGCAAAAAAATAATATGCTTATTTCCTTTTATGGTTGTTTTTATGGATTAAAAAAAATTAAAAAAAGCATAAATCATATTGTAAGAATTAGAACCGACACAATTATTAATCTCAAATTAATATACGATTTTATGATAAATCAATATGAAAATGAAACAATCTGTATACCTAAGATAAAGAAATCCCCCTATTTTGTAGACCTTTATTTTGCAGGAAGTAAAAAAATTATTAATAAATTTATTAATGCATCAATCGCTAAAGATAAAAAAGGTGATGTCATTTATTCGAATAGCCCTCATATTCAACCTTTACTAAAATTTGCATATTCAGAAGAATTTGACTCTTTCCCTTTTGAAGATAAGTTTTTCAAAAAGTTTGGTGAAAGTTCTTTAGAACAATATATTATTCTGTACAAAATTTTTTCTAAGTATTTCAGAGCTTTACCTTTTCAAGTCGCTAAAGAACTTTATTGGAGAGGATCACAATTCCCTAAAGAAAGTAGTTGGTTAAAATCTAAAGTAGAGAAGCTTGATTTTGATTGTAATAATTATTACCAGAGAAAATTATGGAATAGTTCTAGAAGTAAAGTATTTCTAGCCAAAAAATACATAAGAAAAATATTTTTAGCGGTAAAAAATTTTTTTAAAATCGTAAAAACTTATCAAAATTTTTTTAATATTTTTTTTGATACTTAACTTATCATATGAAAAAAAATTATTAGACTATAAATTATTCTTAATTTAAAATGGGATGAATCATATTTATAAATTTGAAATATCTTAAATTAAATGGAAAGGTTTCTAATATTTCTTTCTCAAAAAATAGCACAGATGGTGGCATTTCAAATTCTGTCAAGATAATAGATAATTATCTCAAAAAGGAAGATATCAATTCTCAATGGGTTACTTATGAAAATATATCTAACCTTAAAAAATCAAATTTTTTAAAAAATTATCTAATTAGTTTAAATAATGTTAAAGACATAGTTCATTTTCACGGTTTATGGAGAGCTCACTCAAGATTAACAAATTTAAATGAAATAAAATATGTTATTTCACCACATGGAATGTTAATGCCTAATTGCTTGAAGAGAAGTAAATTAAAAAAATCAATTTCAAGTATCATATGGGAAGATAGTTTTATTAAAAAGGCTACTTATCTTTTCACTCTAAGTATTCAAGAAGCATCGACAATTCCAAAAAAATATATAAATAAAAAAATCATTTTATTCCCTAATTCTGTCCATATTCCATCAAATAAACAATTTAATCATTCCTTATCTCCACCATGGGCAAAGGATATTAAGGATTCAAAAAAAGTTCTTTTATTCTTGTCAAGATTTGATTCATTAAAAGGAATTTATTTATTAATTGACGCTTGGAAAAATTTAACTAATTTGCAAAAAATTAATAATTGGGGACTTGCCATAGTAGGTTATGGAGATAATGGGAAATTAAAAAAATATATCGAGGTATTAAAGAATGAAAATCAATTAAAAGATGTATTTGTATATCCCCCTGCTTTTGGTGAAATAAAAGATATTTGTTTTAGAAAAGCAGACGCTTTTATTTTACCTTCCTTGAGTGAAGCATCACCAATGGCTGCATTAGAGGCACTTTCTTATGGTAAACCTTCAATTATAAGTAAAGCATGTGGAATTTACGAAACCGCTATACATATAAATAAAAGATATCAGAAATCTTATCAAATGCCCTATATTGAATGTCTACCTCAAATATTATCTATTCAAGATAGCTTAGATAAGTTATTTAATATGAATCAAAAATTATTACGCGATTTATCGTATAAATCGATTGAATTTATTAATAAAAATCATAATTTAGAGGATAATTTTTGGGAATTATTAAATATTTATAAATGTATTCTGGAGAATAAAAAAATTCCCAGTAAGTATTTATATGATCAAAATTAATTTTTTATAACAATTTGTTCTTGTAAAAAAATCGTAAAAAATAATTTTGTGTAAGAAAAGCACTTAACTAAAACCTTAAATTATAAGGCTTTTATAGATTATAATTACTTCTAAAATACATTTTATGGTTACCGTTTTAGGTATTAATGCATTCCATGCAGATGCTTCAGCTGCTTTAATAGAAGACGGTAAAATTATTTGTGCTGCAGAAGAGGAACGATTTACAAGAATAAAACATGCGGCAGGATTCCCTTATTTAGCAACTAAATGGTGTTTAGAATACTCTTCAAAATCCTTAAAAGATATTGATCATATTGCTATAAATTCGTCTTCAAAATCAAATTTTTATAACAAGATTATTTTTACTATATTAAATAGACCAAGCCCAAGTTTTGTTTTAGATAAAATTTCAACTAAGAGAAAGAAAAAAAATTTAGAATTCTACTTTAAAGAATACTTTAGTAAAAATAATGTAAATTCTAAATTTCATTATTTAGATCATCATTTATGCCATTTGGCATCTGCTTATTATTGTTCTCCTTTCAAAGATTCGTCAATATTATCAGTAGATGGATTTGGAGATTTTGCAAGTACTAGCTGGGGTATAGGTGAGAATAATTTTATTACAAAAAAAGGTCAAGTATTATTCCCTCATTCCCTTGGGATTTTTTATACGGCAATAACACAATATTTGGGATTCCCAAATTACGGTGATGAATATAAATTGATGGGATTATCTCCTTATGGAAAACCAAGATATTTACATCTAATGAGAAAAATTTTAAAAATTGAAAATAATGGTAAGTTTAAGTTGAATTTAGATTTCTTTAAACATAATAAAGAGAGATTGCCGTATAAATGGGATCAAGGAGAGCCTATATTGTCTAATCATTTTTCTAGTAAATTTAATGATTTATTTGGATCACCTAGAAAAAAAGATCAAGTTCTGAATCAGTTTCATAAAGATCTAGCATCCTCAGCTCAATTTTTATATGAAGAAACTTTTTTTCATATTCTAAATAATATTTATGAGCAAGATAAATTAAAAGCGATTTCAATAGCTGGAGGTTGTGGAGCTAATTCTGTTGCCAACGGAAAGATAACATCAAATACACCTTTTGAGAAAGTATATGTACATCCCGCTCCCGGGGATGCTGGAGGTGCGATTGGTGCAGCTCTATTAGTAAGTAATTCCATAAGTTCCAGTAGAAAAATAAATAACTTTACCCCGTATTTGGGTGCGAAATACACTAACGAAAATATTTTGGAGGTTATTGAAGGCAAAAACTATAAGAAAAAACTTATAAATAAAAATATTTTGATTTCAAAAATTGGAGATCGAAATTTAAATTCAGAAAGTGAATTACTTGAAAAAGTATGCTCAGCAATTTCTAAGGGGAAAGTTGTTGGATGGTTTTATGGTCAGATGGAATGGGGGCCAAGAGCATTAGGACATAGATCTATACTTGGAGATCCAAGAAGATCGGACATGAAGGATATATTAAATCTAAAAATAAAAAGAAGGGAATCATTTAGACCTTTTGCACCATCTATTCTTGAAGAGTGTGTAGGAGATTGGTTCGAAATTAATTCTGATTTTGATAAGTCAGTCCCATACATGATGAAAGTTTATAAATTCAAATCAGAAAAACAACATTTAGTCCCAGCTGTATGTCATGTAGATGGTAGCGGAAGACTTCAATCTGTTAATGAAAATACTAATGGTAGGTACTATAGACTAATAAAGAAATTTTATGAATTAAATAATATACCCATGATATTGAATACCTCATTTAATGAAAACGAGCCAATAGTAAGAACAGTTGAAGAATCTTTTGATTGTTTTATTAGAACAAAAATGGATATTTTAGTAATTGAGGATTTTTTTATAGAAAGAAAATAGAATATATAAAAATTAATTATTAATACTCAATAGATTTTATGAATAATAGTTGGAAACAAAAAAGAAAAAATGCAAAAAAAAATAATCTAACTCTACCTGCCATTAAAGTAACTCTTGTAAATCAATTCTTTCCTCCGGATTATGCAGCTACTGGTCAACTTTTAGATCAACTTACCAAATTATTGGTTAAAAAAAATATTTTCTTTTTAATACTTACAGTCCTCCCTAATTATGCTTTTAAAAAGAACTATTCTATAAGTGAAAAGATGAAAAAAAATAGAAGAATCATAAGATTTAGAAATCCATTTAGAGGGAAAAATATTAAATTAAAAACAATTAATGGCTTGATATTTTCTGTGAAAATATTTCTAACATTACTTAAAAAAGAAAATAGAGGTAATTTAATAATTTTTACTTCTGAGCCTCCATTTTTAGTATTTTTTATAAATATTATTTATTTACTGTTTAAGACTCCCTATATTTATTTAATTTATGATTTATATCCTGATACTCTTGTTAATTTAAATTTTTTAAAAAAAAATAATTTTATTGTGAGGTTTTGGTTCAGCTTAAATAAGTATTGTTTTAAAAATGCAAAAAATATTATCTTGTTAAGTGAATTGATGAAAGAAAAATGCTTATTAAATTATGGTGATGGATTCCAAAATAAAATTAAAGTTATTCCTAGTTGGTCAGATATAAATAAAATAAAACCATTAATAAAAGAGAAAAATAAATTTATAAAAAAATATAAATTAAAGGGTAAATTTATAGTTTTATATTCAGGAAATCAAGGCAGGATGCATGATTTTGATACTTTACTTTCTGCGGCTAATTATTTAAAAAGCGATGACCAAGTTATATTTTTGTTTATTGGAGATGGACCATTAAATTCAAAAATTAAGGAATTTGCCCAATCAAATTCTCTTAAAAATATAAAAACTTTGTCTTATCAGCCTTTTGAAAAGTTACCTGAAACACTCCCAGCTGCAGATATTGCAGTTGTGTCAACTTTGGAAAATGTAACTTCTCTAGTTGCCCCTTCTAAATTATATGGACATTTGGCATCTGCTACCCCTGTTGCTCTAATAAGTTCAAAAAGTTCATACATTAGATTTATGATTGAAAAAAATAATTGTGGGAAATGGTTTGCTAATGGAAATTATAAGTCTCTATCAAAATGGATAATTAAACTTAAGGAGAATAGTGATTTAAGAAAACAAATTTCATACTCTTCAAGAAAACTTTCAGAAAAGATTAGTAATCCTGAAGATATCGCTAAAAAATATTTTGAAGTAATATTGGATTCTATAAGATAAACAGTAAAAATTTCTAAATATCGATTTTCTGTATAATGAATTAAACATGTGGGCTTAATGCAGGGTTTTTTCGTTTTTTATTTAATATTAGTTTTTTCAATTAGTTTTTTAACTTGCATTTATTTAATTCCTTATGTTTGCCAACTAGGATTGCAATTTAATGTTTTAGATAAAAAAGAAGAAAGGAAATTGAATTTTAATAACCAAGTAAGGCTTGGCGGGCTCTCGATTATAATTCCTTTCTATTTATCAATTTTTTTGAGTTATCTAACTAATTCTTTCAATTATGAATTATTAAATCTTGATTTTGGTCAAGTTACTCCATTGATTATTGTAATTATCGCAGGAAGCTTGTCATTTTATACTCTTGGACTATGTGATGACCTTTTTACATTATCTCCCTATCTTAGATTGGCGATTCAAATAGTTGTAATTTTAATTCTGATAAGTTTTGGATTAATTATTGACTTAAATGGTTTTTTTGAAAAAATAAACATAGCTAATAATAGTAATTTAGAATTTTCATTAAGTATTTTATTAACAGTAATATTTATTGCAGGTATTATTAATTCTTTTAATTGGATAGATGGTTTAGACGGATTAGCTTCTGGAGTTACATGTATTGTTTCTCTAGGTTATTTAACAATTTGTTTATTAGAGGGAAATTCAATAGTCGCAATATTCGCAGCTTCTATTGCTGGAGCTAGTTTAGGTTTTTTGAAGTATAATTTTCATCCGTCAAAAATAATTATGGGAGATGGAGGTTCTTACTTTATAGGATTCATGAATGCAATTATAGGTCTAATGACAATATGTCCTTTTCAAAGTACAAATTTAATTAATTTAAGTTTTGATAAAGCGTATCTAAACTTTTCATTCGATAAATTATATATCCTTTTTATAGTTTTATTTCTTCCTATTTTTGATATGTTTATAGTTATATTAAGAAGAATATTTACAGGAAAATCTCCTTTTTATCCTGATAGAACTCACTTGCATCATCTTTTCTTTGACAAAGGTTTAAGTCAGAAAAGAACGGTAATTTTTATATATTCTGTTACACAATTTTGTGTTTGTATAGCGATTAATTTGAATAATTTTAAAGGTAATTATAGCCTTACTTTATTCTCATTAATTTTTTTAGTTATTATGAGCTTTCTGATTTTTCCAAAAAGCAACTTTTCCTTGCATCAAAAAAAATAAAGCTGAAAATTATTTAATATAAATTATTTAACAGAAATACGATAATATTTTTTATACCAACTTATAAAATTTTGAATACCTTTTTTTAAATTTGTTTTAGGGATGTAATTTATCCATTCTTCAATAGAGCTTACATCGGCGTATGTAGTAATAACGTCACCAGGTTGAATTGGTTTCATTATCTTGCGAGCTTTTATTCCAATTTCCTCTTCTAAAATTTCAATAAAATCAGTTAATTTAACAGGTGAATTGTTTCCAACATTAAAAATCTTGTGTGGCGCCCAACTTGAATCTGCTTCTGGGTAAAGTTTATTGAATTTATTATTCTCAACCGCTGGCTTTTCAATAATTCTGACAATTATCTCTATTACATCATCTATATATGTGAAGTCTCTAGACATTAATCCATTATTGAAAACTTCTATTTCCCTATTAGAGAAAATAGCTTTAGTAAATATCATAGGAGCCATGTCAGGCCGGCCCCATGGTCCGTAAACAGTAAATAATCTTAATCCTGTGGAGGGAATTTTATATAAATGACTATAAACATGTGCCATCAGTTCATTAGATTTTTTGGTTGCAGCATATAGGCTTACTGGATGATTTACTGTATCTTTTTCTGAGAAAGGTACTTTTTTATTCCCTCCATAAACTGAACTGCTACTGGCATAAATCAAATTATTAATTTGATGATTTTTACAGCACTCTAATATATTTAGAAATCCTGAAATATTCGAATCTATATACTGTTTGGGATTTTCTATGGAATACCTAACTCCCGCTTGCGCTGCTAAATTTACAACTATTTGTGGCTCATAAATGGAAAATAATTCATATATTTTTTTCTTATTTTCCAAATCTCCCTTAATAAAAATCCAGTTTCTATTTAATGATTTACTTATTCTATTTAATTCATTAATACGATCTTTTTTTAAATTTGGATCATAATAATTATTTAAATTGTCGTAACCTATAATTTCATATTTTTTATTATCTAGGAGTTTTTTACACAAATGAAATCCAATAAATCCGCCAACACCAGTTATTAGTATTTTCTTCATCATTATTTATAAGCAAATTTATTTCTAATGATCTAATTTTACTATATTCAAACTTTAACTTTGATTAATCAAATTAAAAGTAAAAAAAATTTTTTAAATTTTATATATGTAAATTTAAAAATTAATAAAAGGTAAAAAAATCAAAAAATATTTTCATTGCCTTCATCTAAGATACATTTTAGTCCTGAAAATAATGTCCAAAACAAAATACTGACCTTACCGTCATAGTAAGGAATATCAAATAAATGAAACGATATGCAAATAAATGAAGATGCTAAAAAGGCTTTATCAATGTAAAATTCACTTGTTTTTTTCATGGTAATTATTTTTTTTGATGCTTTTACAAAGATTGCGAAAATTGTAATAGTTAATATTATCGATGAAGGTAACCCAAAATCATAAGCTATTTGCAAAGATAAATTATGGGTATGCTGAGCCTTCATAAAAACTTCATTATTAGCAATAAATACAAGTACAAATGTTGACCCACCCCATCCAAGAAATGGTTTCTGGCCTATTAATTTAGTAGCTCTTTTATATATCTCCATCCTTGGGAAATTATTTATCCCTCCAAATTCATTGAGGAATATTTTTTCAATTAATTTTGCAGGTATTAACTTAATTTGGGTTCCTAATTCCAATAAAGTTAATGGTTGTAAATATGTAAATAACAAAAAAATAAGGCATATTAAAAATAAAATTATTAGCAAAAATTTAATACTTATTAAAAAAGGAAAGCTTGAAATTAAAGCAATTAATGCATTCCTTGAATTTGTTAATATTGCTAAATAAAAAATAATAGATGAGAGAAAGAATGATATCAATGATTTGATATTTATCCCCATGTTTCGCAAAAATAAAGCAAGAGAAAAAGGAAAAATAGAAGACAACCAAAAAGCAAGATAATTTGGATTGCTAAATAAACCTGATATTGCCTTTGAATTCGGTAGGGGTTTTTGATACCAAACGATTAAGCCTTTTAACGTTTCAAAGGGGCCGTACAAATTAAACCAATTTTGAGCAATGCAACTTATGATTACTGGAATTGTTCCTATTAATAATGAATAGACAAATAGTTTTCTTTGTTGACTAGTTTTAAGAAATTCTTGGAATCCCCAAAAACATAAAAATAAAGGAATCCAATTAATTAAATTTAGCCAAATATAAGAAATGTTTAATTCGGATGAATAGGAAAAAGAATTTTTTATACAGCTTGCTATTAATAACCCTGAGCTTATGAATAAAGGATAGTTCCATTTATCTTTAAAAATAAGAAATTTTGTTTTGGAAATAGAAATTATTAGTGCTATTAATAAAAACAACCCACCAATTGGTAATGCAGAAGGTAAAAAAATAAATCCTAAATAGAATAAAAAATTACCTAAATTTAACTTTATAAAATTTTCTAATTTTGTTTTTTGCATCAAAAATACATTTTTACACAAATTTAAGTAGAAAATTTTTTAAAATAATTCTTAAATAACATTTATCTAGATTTGTTTAGCAGTAAATAAATATATTGAAAACTTAACGCTTCCTGCAGGATTCGAACCTGCGGCCCACTGCTTAGAAGGCAGTTGCTCTATCCAGCTGAGCTAAGGAA
>MDSZ01029211.1_pt1 | contig 85416 bp, 79 predicted proteins | sample 811201 | NCBI WGS metagenome assembly MDSZ01 (sample SAMN05326647, study PRJNA326480) | marine metagenome | isolation source: seawater | place: Indian Ocean: North | collected 2010
CCAGGGCAGGTTCACACCGTTCCAATCGTTGATCCTGATGGCGGTATTGAATCATGGGTGGCTTCTTTCGGAGCTCCCTTCTTGGTATTGAGCATTATTACGCTATCTTTCGCTGGAATCCTATACCGGCGTAGATCGATGGCTGAGATTGCAAAGGACATGGAGGTAATTGAGTCATGGTCTTCATTCGAACCAAGCGAAGCCGATGTAGCATTCGATTCAGAGGACTAGCTCTCAGGACCCCAATCTGTAATCTCTCGATTCAGACCAAGCCTCTTCGAGAATAGGAATCTAAGGTTCTTCCAACCATCTCCCCAGGTATTGATCTCAGCCTGTCCCACCCTGATTCGGTAGGGAACGGATACCTCGATAGCCTTATTCTTCCCAAAGCACCTCCTTGCGTTAATCTTCATCTCTTCTGAGAGTGGCATCCCATCGTTTGTTGGGCGCATCTTGGGGTTGTCAAATATCTCCTTGCGGAAGACCCACATCCCAGACTGTGAATCATGAATTCCATAGAAGAAAAGCGCCCTTGCTGTGAATGATAACACCCAGTTGCCGAATCCATGCAATCCAGACATCGCGCCATCCTCTGCTCTCTTTAGGCGGTCACAAGTGATGAACTTCAGATCCTCATCAACCAGCTTCTTGACCAGGCCTGGGACCTCCTCTCCTGGATATGTGCAATCGGCATCCATGGTCACAATAATGTCGCCAGGGGCGATGGCGAAACCAGTCCTGTACGCGCGACCATATCCCTTTCGCGGCTCGTTGTAAACAGTCGCACCCTCCTGTTCGGCTAACTCACGTGTCCTGTCCTCGGAGTTGCCGTCAACTATGAGGAAGTCTAGAGTATCGCACCAACCTGTCGGCACGCTCCTGATGGTGTCAACTATGGCAGCTTCCTCGTTCCTAGTGGGGATTACCACAGTCACGTGAACAGGTAGACTATCACTCATGGGGATTCGGCCATCATGGGTTTATTTTTGAACCATTGTAGTGGTGTCATTACGCCCGTTCTCTTCAATAAGCACGCCCTGACCGGTCTGATGGGGAGTTAATGCACATAGCGATGATCTCTGGAGAGTACCCACCAAGATGGGGCGGAATGGGGTCCACAGTCTACCACCTTTCATCTAAGCTAGCGCAGCTAGGACACAGGGTTTCTGTCATTACCCGCCAGTCAAAGGAGGAAACACCCCATATCGAGGGAGTCAGGGTCTTGGGAGTCCCGTGGGCAAAGATTCCTATGTCGTTTACTAGGTCATATGGAAGAAATGCCCTGAAGGAATTGAGGAAGGTCCACCAAGAAGATAGGGTAGACGTCGTCCATCTTCACTGCCCAATGGCATCATGGGACGAGAAACAGTTCAAATCCTGTCAGAGAGATATTGCACCTGTAGTGTCCTCCATGCACGGGACTTGGTTGGGAGAGAGGGACGGCCTTTTACTAGCTGCAAAGTACGGGGAGCCAGCAGTTTGGTCCAACCCTAATGATATAGCAATCCGCTTCCTAGCGAGGAGGTATTCTGAATATGAAAAATCAGCAATCAATTTTTCAAAGGTTGTGGTACCTAACTCAGTTGCTACTATGGAGGACCTAGCCTCTAGGTACGATGCTCCGAATGATTGGGACTGCCAGGTTATCCATTGGGGAGTCGATACCGGAATGTTCGTTCCACCACATAGGGACAGCGAAGATGTCGTGCACAGGCATAGCGAGATAAGAAGCAGATTCTCGATCCCTCAGGATTCCCTCTTCATTCTGGCAGTAGGTAGGCTTGCTGCCAGGAAGGGAAACGGCTTCTTACTGAGATCATTCGCTAAGGTTGTCGAATCAACAGATGCCAACTTGGTAATTATTGGCAGGGGCAGCCTGAGGAGGAAGCTGATAAGCATGGCTTCCAGATTAGGTATTGGAGATCGGGTCTCCATCGAGTCTAGCATGAACTTTCAGGAGGTAGCAGAGATGTATAGGGCCGCAGATCTGGTGGTATACCCGTCGTATTACGAGGGTCAGGGACTAATCCCCCTCGAGGCTATGAGTTCAGGCACTCCGGTCGTAACCGTGAACCATGGCCCACTCCCCGAGATGGTCGACGAAACAGTAGGCGCACTCTTCGAGATGGGCTCTGTGGAATCATTCTCAGAAGCCATAGTCTCTGAGAGCTCTTCTAACTCCGCTCTACAGGAAAAAGGAGATAGGGGCAGGTCTAGGGTAATGGCCAAGTTCACTCTGGAAAATAACGCAAATGACTTCCTTGATATCTACAAACGAGCAATCTCAAACTCCTGATCCGGGGAAACTCTTGATTGCTGATCCTTGTTCCGAGGGTTATGGATGTAACTTCCGGTTCAAGGAGGTCGAAGAGCGCAACAGCTGCAAATTTCGCTATTATCACACTCGTCGGTTATCTAGTCCTAGTCAATCTAAAGGCAATTCTGATGCCACTCGCAATTGCCGTCTTGCTCTATTTCTTGATCAGGGCTCCAGAGCAGTATCTTCTCGCTAGGTTCGAAATTGTTCAGAGAGTTCCAATGCTAGCTTATGGCGTCATAATTGGGATTGGATCCCTTATTTCCTATGCGGTTTCAATACTACTTTACAGGAACATAGACCAATTCATCGCTGAGATGGACAAAGAAGGGGGCCTCATTGACAAATTCGATGAAAAGTGGGAGAGTCTATCGGAGACAAACCTCTACGGCCTCGAGGAAGTCTTGACCAGCCAAGATGCAATAGAGAATGTGCTGAACCCTGAGACGATTCAGGTATTCGCAACCTCGATTCTTGCAGACGTGGCTTCATTCATGACCACCATGCTCACAGTAGCCATATTCCTTGTTTTCCTCATTCTGGAAGAAAAGAGCCTTCCTGGCAGATTCAAGGCGGCATTCCCAAAATCTTTCTCCAGATTCGAGAAAATAGTAGCCAACTCCTCGGAGTCAATCTCGACATACGTCATCTCCAAGGCGACTTGTAGCGCAGGACAGGCAATCGTTCTGGCAACGATGCTTTGGCTCATGGGAATCCCCGGCTGGTTCCTATTCGGAGTCCTATGCTTCTTACTAGACTTCATCCCAATACTCGGAGCCATTCTAGCAACCATTCCCCCGATGATGATTGCACTGATCGTTCTGGATCCTCTGCAGGCAATCTTACTGGGGGTTGGTATGATAGCTAACCAGCAGCTTTTTGGCTCGATAATTGAGCCTAATCTATCTGGACAGAGGCTGGGGATCTCGCCTCTAGTCCTTCTCCTCACAGTCATGGTATCTGCATCAGTTTGGGGAATTTCTGGAGCAATAATTGGAGTGCCGATTATGATAATTGCTAGAATAGCCCTTGAGGAGGACGAGAGGACCAGACCAATCGCTCTAATGCTCGCAAAAGAGGTTCATGAGGAAGAATGAACCCTGGGGTAAATAATCACAATTACGACCTCGGCTTCAACTGAGACTTCCTCACCCGTACCCTCGTTGTGCAAACCCCTAGTGGAGAAAGAAACCTCATCTCCAGAGAGCGACCATCTGGCGCCTGAGACCCACACTCTTCCAGGGCAGAATGAGAAAATCGAGAAGACCTCGCCCTCCCCAAATCTCATCTTGAAGGCTTCACCCGGATCAAGTCTTCTAGAAATGCTGTTTTCATGATGTATTCTCAATCTCGGACCTTTGGGGGACTCTACCAGAGCGCCCCAATTGCCTAGAATGTGCTGATGAGAGCCACCATCGGCACCGATGATTTCGATTTGCTCGTATCCCGCTTCCACCAAATATGAAATAGATTTCACTAGGTCGCTCTTTGTCTGATCGCGAATCTCGACTGCCTTATCTCGCCAAGACTCTCTGTCACATGAGTCAAGATCTCCCAGCACCCCATCCACAACTACTCCGGCTTCAGAGGCCTTGTCCGCCCCCCCATCAACTCCGAAAACCGGAGTCCCCGGAGAAATGACAGATTCCATTACTTCCTTCGAGGGGGTTATGCCATTACACCAGAGTACCGCTCGCATGGAATTACTACCTCAAATCCAGCTTTCCAGAGGAAATAATGGATGTATCCTCGAGGAGCAGGTCAGTTTCCAGCATAGTCCCTCGAAGGTGTATGCCGACTCTGGACTTGCCACCTATGTGGGTATTGTCTCCGATTCCGAAGTAGCAACCCCCTCTGACGACTAGATCCTCTACACGATTGCCTACGATCTCTTTCGCCCTCGGATTCATTCCGAAGCCGAACTCCGCCGCTGTCCAAACTAAATCCTTCTTCGAACCCCTGATTCCCGTCTTTGCCAGCTCGAACAACGAGGCGATCTCCGTGGCCAGCTCCCCTCCGGAAACCTCCTTCACCATCCCGTCTCGAACCTCGAATGTCAGGGGCTCATCCAGAATTCTACCCTCCCATGATCCATCTAGGACAATTGTCCCATTCATACTCCCTTCCTTGGGCAGGACGAAGACCTTGCCCGCAGGTAGGTTCGAGACTTGTCCTGGTCTGTTACATATCCCAGTATCCTCCAGGATCCATCTGCTACCAGTCATAAACTCGATATCGGTTCCAGCGGGGGTACTGACCTTCACCAGCCTCTTCCTACGGAAAATCAGGCCCATTCCGCTGATTTCCCTTTGTAGTGCATTGTAGTCAGCAGTCATACCTCCTTTCTCGAAAGAATCCCTCCCGATCCCAGGCATTGACACTATCCTAGCTCCCTCCTTCGATGCCTGTTGCCTTGCCCTGGTATGGGTCAGAGAGTCCTTTGTGGCGATAATGATCACCCTGTTCTTCCTCATTATGTCAGCTACAGGGAGAGGTGGCTCCTTCCCGGGCTTCTGTGTGGGGGGCATCATCACGAGCAGGATCCTGTCCGTTACTCTGGCCGCCTCTTCGTATATCGCCTGCCCAACCTCTGAGGTCTCGGGATCAGTGATGACTAGAACGTCCTCCTCCCTCCTAACTTGTAAGCAGGTCCGCACTACTGAACGTGCGGTTGACAGAAGCTCCTCTGAGTTGCCGGCGACACCAGTACCATCACTTGCCGTCATGGGGAGCTGTCCTAGACGGGGCATAGTATTGATACTTCACTAGACCAGTGTTTGGTCTATGGAGCGGTTTGAGATTTCTGCGAACAAGTCTGAGACGAAGCCAGACATCTCAACCCCATTCTTCTGCTCGCCGGACCTGGCTCTTATCGAGACAGACTTGCTACCCATCTCGTCATCGCCTAGAATGACCATGTACGCAGGGCGATTCTTTCTGTGTGTCCTAATCTTCTTCCCGATAGTGTTGTCGGAATCGTCAACTTGAACCCTTACTCCTGCAAGTTTTAACGCATCACTAACCTCCTTGGCATACTCTTTGTGCCTTTCAGAGATTGTGATAATCTGGACCTGTATTGGCGATAGCCAGGTTGGCAGATCGCCCTTCCATTGCTCCAGAAGGAAGGCAACGAATCTCTCATGGGTGGACAGAGGGGCCCTGTGTATGACGAAGACCTCCCCATTTTCACTACCTGTTTCATCCATGAAAGAGAGGCCAAATCTTTCCTTTGCTGCGAAGTCTAATTGAATTGTCGCTAGAGACTCTTCCCTACCTAAGGCGGTTTTGAATTGAATATCTATCTTGGGGCCATAGAATGCCGCCTCGCCCACGGCCTCGACATATTCTACATCCAGATCATTCAGAATTCTCCTGAGGTGGTCTTGCGTAGCTTCCCAGTTTTCAGGTTGATCGATATACTTGTCTTTGTTCTCTGGATCCCAGAGGGATAGCCTGAAGTCAAAATCCTCGAATCCGAATATTTCGTAGTATTCTCTGGCCATCCTCACGTTGCTCCCGACTTCTTCTGCTACTTGTTCCAAGGTACAGTATACGTGCGCATCATTCATCGATAGCATCCTGACTCTGAGTAGACCCGCCAGAGTTCCCGATAGCTCGTTTCTGTAGACGGTCCCGTACTCTGCAATACGCATTGGAAGCTCCCTGTATGACCTCTTACTGCTTGTGAAGACTAGGTGATGCATTGGACAATTCATGGCCTTGAGGTAGTATTCTCCATCATCCATTTTCATCGGAGGGTACATTCCATCAGCGTAGTGTGGTAGATGCCCGCTTGTTTCGAACAACTCCTTCTTACCCAAGGCTGGCGTTGTCACTCTCACGTAGCCGTAGGCATCCTCAGTCTCGATGGCGAATTTCTCAATCTCCGATTTCAGAATTTCCCCATTCGGAAGCCAGACTGGCAGTCCCTTGCCAATCATCTCGTCAATCATGTAGAGGCCCATCTCCCTGCCGATCTTCTTGTGGTCCCTCTTTGCTGCTTCCGCGATCTGCCTCTCTCTTTCCTTCAGGCCCTCCTTGGATGAGTAGCACATTCCGTAAATTCTCACTAAAGACTCCCTGTTCCTGTCTGCCCTCCAGTATGCTTGACTTGTGCTAGTCAGTTTGAACCATCGGACCTTTGCGGTTGAGGATACGTGAGGGCCTCTACACAGGTCGACGAAATCGCCCTGTCGATAGGCGGAGGAACCGACGTCATGCCCGATCTTATCGTTCATTATTTCCAGTTTGAATGGGTTTTGGGCGAACATCTCCCTGAGGGACTCATTATCCAGCTCTTCTCGGGATATTGGAATGTTCTGCCTTACTAATTCCTTCATCCTCTTCTCAATCCTCCTGAGATCATCTTCACCTATGGGATCCATATGGAAGTCATAGTAGAAGCCATGCTCTATTGGAGGTCCGATTGTTGGTTTTGACTCTGGATATATCTCTGTTACAGCCTGAGCGAGTAAATGGGCGCAACTGTGCCTTAGGATGTATAGCCCTTCATCGGAATCCCCCATAATGGGCAAGACCTTGCAATCTACATCTATGGAGAATGACATATCTTTCTGCTCGCCATCTACCAGAGCAGCTACTGCTCCCGACTTCCTTCCATGGACGTTTTCTAGAATTTCTCCCGCAGAAATGCCAGCTACATACTCATGAAGCTCACCGTCTCCAACGTCCACAGAGATCATTGTCATTGGCACCCCCTATGGCTACGCCGACGCATCGCCGATATGAAGGCCTTGGCAACACCAGAGGAATAGAACGCTCATTCTATGGTGAATTGAGTGCCGGAAACTCCCTTGACCATATCTTCCAGATCAGATAGGGCGCCTATGACCGCCCGCTCCCCGGTACGTAGAACAAAGTCGCAAGCCGCCTCAACCTTGGGCCCCATTGATCCTACGTCAAACTCCCTTCCCTCCATATGCTCCGGAGTCGTCCTAGAAATCTTCTCTTGATTTTCCTCTCCCCAGTTCTCGTAAACTCCGTCAGTATCCGTAGCAAGAATTAGCAGCCTAGCATCAAGCTGTCTCGCCAATAGAGCACTGGCCCTATCTTTATCGATCACAACTTCTACCCCCTCTAGATGGCCATCTGAGTCGTAAGCAGTCGGGATCCCTCCACCTCCAGCACAGATTACCACTGTGCCCTTCTCGAGAAGCCAGTGAATAGGGCGCAATTCGAATATTCTGTGTGGCTCAGGAGAGGGCACGATCCTCCTCCACCCTTTGCCATCCAAAGCAACTGACCATCCCTTCTCAGAGGCTATTCTCTTTGCCTCAGTTTCATCATACATTGGTCCTATTGGTTTGGTTGGGTTTTGGAAAGCTGGGTCATCGGGGTCCACTTCAACCATTGTCAGGATAGTCGCGAAAGCCGTCTCCATAGGCATAAGATTCCCCATTTCTTGTTGTATCATATACCCAATCATCCCTTCAGTTTGCGCCCCTAAGACATCCAGTGGATAATCCTCGACATCTTCATAGGATGCTGATTGAAGAGCTAGAAGTCCTACTTGTGGACCATTTCCATGGGTGATAACGATCTGATGCTCCTTCGCAAGAGGGGCAAGTGCCTTGCAGGCCTCTCTAACGTTCCTCCTTTGATTATCCGCAGTAAGAGGCTCACCTCTCCTGAGAAGGGCATTTCCACCCAGCGCTACCACGACCCTCATGGCATAACCCCGAGCGTGAACCGATAAGAACACGATCCCTGTGGGGTATACATGGTGCGACTTGGCCTACTCGCGAATCCAGATGCTGGCTTGGGTGGTCGCTTGGGACTCAAGGGATCTGATGGACAGGCAGAATTCGCACGATCTAAGGGTGCCGAGGACAGGTCAGGACCAAGGATGAAGAATATGCTACTACACTTCTCTGCGATCCATAAAAGAGAAGCTAAGGAAATCGAGTGGATAATCAGCAAGGGGCGGATGGGGTCGGACTGGATTCCAGAAGATTTAGAGATTGGTGAAGCAGTTATCGTTCACGAGTCACAGGGAGACACTTCTGCTTCAGATACCCAGGATGCCATACTCAATATGATAGAGAAAGAGATCGACCTACTACTTTATTCTGGAGGGGATGGAACTACCAGGGACGTAGTTGCCGCTTTAGGAAAAGCAGGAAGTCCCGACCTCCCAATAATCGGGATTCCATCTGGGGTTAAGATGCATTCAGGATGCTTCGCCAGCTCCCCTAAAGCCGCCGCCGAGGTCTTATCGGCTTGGATTCAGGGCGACCTTCTTGTCTCAAGCACAGAGGTCCTTGATCTGGATGAGGATCTATACCGAGAAGGACAGTGGGCCGTCAGGCTCTATGCCGAGGCGTTTTCACCAAGCTCACCTAGGTGGATGCAAGGCTCCAAGGAACTTATTGAGACTGAATCAGAGGACGAAATCCTCGCAGGCCTCTCAGATCATATTTCGGAGTCATTCGTTTCTGAAGATAGAATGATTGTCTGGGGGTCTGGAGGGACTCTCAGAACCATCGGGGGGCAAATTGGATTCGAGCTGACAACCTTGGGGATCGACGTTACTCTGGGAAAAAAGCAAATAGGAACTGATCTGGATGAGTCTGGGATACTCCGATTATTGCAATCTCATTCGGGCCCAAGAACACTACTCCTTTCACCAATGGGGGGCCAAGGTTTCCTAATTGGAAGGGGGAATTTGCAACTTTCCCCCTCAGTACTGAGAAAAGTTGGATCGGAAAACGTACTTGGCGTAGTCACTCCGGCCAAATTACTCTCTGTTAGGACTTTGAGAATAGAAACAGGAGACGATGAACTAGATTCTGAATTTGCATCCAAGAAGTACATGAAGATTTTACAGGGATACCGGACAACTAGGATCCTACCCGTTTCAGTAGACTAGACCTCCATTCCCGAGGATGCCATTAGTAGTCCCAGAAATGGCGGACTAGGCCTATCGGGCCTTGACTTGAACTCCGGGTGATACTGAGTGCCTATGTAGTAGGGATGCCCTTCCAGTTCCATGATTTCGCATCTCTTTCCCGTCTCATCCTTACCTACGAAAACCAGCCCAGCTTCTTCTATGTCATTGATCAGTTCGGGATTTACCTCGTATCTATGCCGATGACGCTCATCCACGTAATCGCTCCCTCCGTACAACCGCCTAATCTTGCAATCATCAACCAAGAAAGGGGTCGGTTTTGCACCCAGCCTCATTGTTCCGCCCATGTGAGTCTTAGAAATTTCAGGCATGAAAATCACTGCCTGATGCCTTGCCTCTTCCTCGAATTCAGTTGAATTGGCTCCTTCTAGCCCTAGGACGTTTCTGCAGAATTCGATCGTTGCGACCTGAAGTCCTAAACAAACTCCTAGATACGGGATCTTGTTTACCCTAGCATACTCTGCTGCCTTGATCTTCCCCTCTATCCCCCTTATACCGAATCCTCCAGGAACTAGAATCCCGTCTGCTCCCCTAAGCAGTTTCCATGCTGACTCGTGGGACTCTGGATCGGTATTCTTCGCATCATCATCTAAATCTGAAGATTCAATCCAGTCAATGACGAGTTTTCTATCGACCTTGAATGATGCATGCTGGAGAGCCTTGATAACGCTCAAGTATGAATCTGCAAGATCCGTATATTTGCCCGCTACAGCAATATGGACCTCTTCTGCATCATCCAATGAGTCTACGTGATCCGCCAAATCTTTCCAGTCCTCCAGTACCTTCCTATTCTGAGCCAGATCGAAACCGAATCTCTCAGAGAGCATCTTAGTAACTCCTTGTTCTTCCAGCATAATAGGAACTTGGTAGATGTTCGAAACATCATGCGCCGACACTACCGCCTCGGGCGTGACATGACAGAATGCGGAAATCTTCTCTCGTGTCTCATCTACCAAGGGATTCTTGGATCTGCAAACTAGCATGTGTGGATTTATCCCCAGACCTCTTAGCTCCTTCACTGTATGCTGCGTTGGTTTCGTCTTCTGCTCCCCTACCGGTCCCATAACGGGAATTAGACTTACGTGAACGAAGCAAACATTTTCCTGACCAACTCTGAACTGGAACTGGCGCAATGCTTCCACAAAGGGTGCACTTTCGATATCCCCCACGGTGCCGCCAAGCTCGATTACACAGGCATCGGGCTCTTTCCCGTTTCCATCGCTAGGCGTATGCGCAACTCTTTCGATCCAATCTTGAATCTCATTCGTAATGTGCGGAATAACTTGGACAGTCTTTCCTAGATAGTCCCCCTTCCTTTCCTTCTGAATTACGTTGTCATACACCTTCCCTGTAGTTATGTTATTTTCTCTCTTTAGGCAAACGTCTAGGAATCTCTCGTAGTTGCCCAAGTCTAAATCGACTTCTCCACCATCATCCAGAACGAAAACTTCGCCATGTTCGAAGGGTGACATGGTCCCAGCATCACTATTCAGATAGGGATCAATTTTCACCGCGGTTACTCTCAGTCCAGCGCTTTTCAGAAGAACGCCTATGCTACTGGCAGTTACTCCCTTGCCTAGTCCCGATAGGACCCCGCCCGTCACAATGACATACTTCATGACATCAACGGGGTTAGAATCCACAGACCCTCGCCTATGAACATTGGCAATTTTTCCCTGCTTCGCCCTTCTTTAATTTCAAGTATCGCCAGAATTAGGGTCGCACATGTCGGACGTACCCGGGACCAGAATCTTGGTTACCGGCGCTCTAGGTCAGATAGGAACAGAATTGGTTGAGGAACTTAGGCAGAAATTTGGTAACGAAAAAGTAATTTCATCAGATATCCGCTACCAAGAGGGGCACACTTCTACCACCCAAGGGCCATTTATGACGCTCGATGTTTTGGACACAGACTCGCTTATCAGCGCTTGCCGGCAAAACGAGATAGGTACAATTTATCACTTAGCAGCAATACTCTCAGCAACTGGGGAAATGAATCCAGAACTATGTAGGAAAGTCAACGTAGGGGGAACAATTTCTGTTCTTGAAGCTGCAAAGGAATGCTCATTGAGAGTTTACACGCCATCCTCAATTGCAGTTTTCGGTCCCGATTCTCCGAAACATGCCCCTCAAGATGCAGATCTAAACCCAACTACAGTCTATGGGGAAACAAAGGTCACAGGAGAAGCTCTTGCTCGAGAATACCTTTCAGAGTTCGGGGTAGATACAAGGGGGATCCGCTATCCTGGTTTAATTTCTTACAAAGCACCAGCCGGAGGGGGTACGACAGACTATGCAGTGGAAATTTTCCACGCCGCTCTTAATTCTGGTCACTACGAGTGCTTCGTGCGTGCCGATACTCGCCTTCCAATGCTTTACATGGAAGATGCAATCAATGCAACGATATCCCTAATGGAAGCTCCCGATGGATCACTGGGGAGTTTCAGATCTTGTTACAATATTCCATGCATATCTTTCACAGCACAGGAACTAGCAGACGCGATTTCAGATAGAGTAGAGGGCTTCACATGCGATTTCGTACCTGATATTAGACAGGATTATGCCGATTCATGGCCTAATTCAGTGGATGGCGGGGTAGCTACAAAGGAATGGGGATGGACTCCAAATTTCGATCTTGCACAAATAGTCGACTCAATGCTTACAGGAATTTCCGAGAGCTAGTCCTCCAGTTCCTCCTCTCCCCAGTCCGGCGTGCTTGGGTCAGTTCTCGCCCAAAGGACATCATCAATTCTCAGAACTGTAATTGCAGCTTCAGTAGCACCTGACAGAGAGTGCCTGGTTACGAATTCAGGATCCAAAACCCCGATAGTTCTCATATCAGAGTTTCCACCAGTCATGATGTCGAATCCAATCCATGGGCCCGACTTTTCCTGATCAGCTGATAGGGACAAAATGACATCAACTGGGTCCCTTCCTGCATTCTCTGCGAGAATCCTTGGTATGGATTCAAGAGCAGAAGCATAGGCCTCGATTGCTAGCTGCTCCCTGCCTGATTGAGTTTTCGAGAAGATACGCAGATGTCTAGCCAAATGAGCCTGAATAGCCCCTCCTCCCGGCAGAATACCAGGAGAAGAGCTCATCCTATGGGCAACACCTATTGCGTCATCGAAAATCCTAACAGACTCTTCACGAATGTTTGGGGTGGAGCCTCTTACAACCAGAGTCATACCCATCCCATCTCCTTCTAGGAGTGTGTGTTTGACATCTGCAATACTCTCCTCGGACCTCCTAGAGTATTTCCCTATATCCGACTCTTTCAGTGAATTGATACTTCTTGTTGGATTCGCACCTGTGATTACACTAAGTAAGTCAATATCGCTCTTTTCGAATCTCCTGTATCCTGTGATGCCCGCGTCTGTAAGCATTGATACGGCCTCATCAGCGATACCCCCTCTAGTCACTAGCAAGTCCACCCCCAATGATGAAAGATGATCGACCTTATTGCTCAAAGCTTGCATTTCTCTATCGTGAAAATCCTGCAAAATACCTAAGCTACCTACTTCTATTGAGGCACTAGTCTGCAGCTTCGATTTCTCTAAGTCCCCATCTATTATCGCTACTTTCCCTCCTTTACTATCTGGAGGGCTGTTGATATCCACCCTTGACTTAAGGAGCATTAGCCCCCTCACAAGTGAGGTATCCATGACGCTCCCCTGCCTAATCTGCAATCGCTTCACTCTGAACCTCTCCAAGTCAAGCCCTTCGCCCTGGCCAACTAGTCCGTTCGCTGCCTCAATAGCTAAGCCCGATATTAGTTCACAAAGGGCCGAGTCTCCCTTTCCTCGCAATGAGGTATTTACGACTTGGATCTTTTGCTCTTCTTTTGAATCCAATGAAACTCTAATGACTTCTTTGAGAGACTCCTCCAGTGCAATCGAGTATCCTTTTACTATTATCGAGGGATGAACGCCCATTCTCACTAATTCTAGAGCATTTTGGAGCATTTCTGAGACCAATAGCACTGTGCTAGTGGTACCATCTCTAGCAGCTCTATCCTGTGATGAGGAGGCATCAATTAGTAATCTGGCGGTAGGGTGTTCGACATTGGCCTTTTCTAGTATAGTGACTCCATCATTGGTCACCAATGCCTCCCCATCATCCTCCACGAGCATCTTGTCTAAGCCTCTTGGCCCTAGAGTGGATCTGATAGCCCCAGCTAGAGATGTAGCAGCCCTTACGTTATTCACCAAGGCGGTCCTTCCATGAATTCTGTCAGTGTCCTCTAGGACCACATTGTCATCAGACTCGGTCATGCAAGCACGCCCACGAATGCATTCGTTTTCAATACGCTCATGACCAATTCGGACTATTCTCGATGCGGACTTGCCGTTTGATTCATATACCACCAGCATCTCCCACTATACAACTTCAGGTTAATTAGTGATACAATGGTTGATGAAAATTGGGATAAATTTGATGAAGAAGAGGCCATAGAAGAGATGGCTCGGATGTTTGAACAAATGGGAATGCCATTAGATGTCAAAACACTGAAGTCAATGATGGAGCAGGTCAGGAACCAATTCGAAGAAATGGGTATCGATCCAGAAAAGATGTCTATGAGCGAGGTAAAGTTCGGTCTCAATTCAAATCCAGAGGAATTCATGAAGAACTTCGAATCTATGATTAACGGGCCTCAGGGCCTTGGAGAATTTCTGAAAAAAATGGGTGTTGATCTACACATCAAACCCTCTACTTCTGAGGTAACAGTGAACGTAGATGAAAGTCAGCAGATCACGGAAGACAACTCAATTCCGGACGAAGACGTATACATTGATGGAGGAAAGATGCTAGTTACAATCGACATCTCCAGGCACAGCGACATTAGCCCAGATAGTCTTGAATTGAGCTTAACCGGTGGAGGAGAGGTACTGCAGTTGTTGAGAAAGAATCAGATCAGACCTTTCAGAACCTTTGTACTCCCTAGAGCCTCAAGAGGTCAGCCAAGGTGGGAAATTAACAATGGTATTTTGGATATAACATTCGATCTATATTAGCTCGGAACAATAAATGAGGAGGAAAAAAAATGGGATCAGCAGTGATTGGAATTGACTTAGGAACGACAAACAGTTGTGTGGCAACAATTGAAGGAGGTAAGCCAGTAGTTATACCGAATTCAGAGGGCTCTAGAACCACACCGAGTGTAGTAGCATTCAACAAAGACGGAGAGAGGCTAGTTGGAGTAACGGCCAAGAGACAGGCTGTAACCAACTCTCAGAGGACTATTATATCGGTCAAAAGAGAGATGGGTACGGATTGGACTAAAGATATAGATGAGGACAAGTTTTCTCCGCAAGAAATCTCTGCCTTCGTATTGCAGAAGTTAAAGGCTGACGCAGAGGAGTACCTCGGAACTGAAGTTAAGCAGGCAGTGGTTACTTGTCCAGCTTATTTCTCAGATTCCCAGAGGAAGGCAACTAAAGACGCTGGAAGAATTGCCGGCTTGGAGGTTCTAAGAATCATAAACGAACCAACAGCAGCCGCACTGGCATATGGTGTCGATAAAGAAGAGGACCAAACTGTTCTTGTCTATGATCTCGGAGGAGGTACTTTCGATGTTTCTATCTTGGAGATCTATCAGGTGGATGGTCAGCCTCAGATAGAGGTTAAGGCCACAAGCGGGGATAATCGATTGGGAGGTGATGACTTCGATGAGGTAGTAATGGACTGGGTCATTTCAGAATTCAAAAAGTCCACAGGAATTGATTTGGAGAAGGACCTTACCGCCATAAGTAGGGTAAGGGAGGCATCAGAGAAGGCCAAAATAGAACTCTCTGGAACCCCATCAACTCAAATCAATCTCCCATTCATAACAGTGAACGAAGGACAGCCAGAGCATCTAGACATGTCTTTGTCGAGATCCAAATTTGAGAAGCTAATCGCTCCACTGGTCGAGAGGACCATGGGACCAACAAGACAAGCAATGAAGGACGCAGGAATCAAGAAGGGAGACGTCGACAAGGTTCTATTAGTTGGAGGGTCAACTAGAGTACCTTCTGTCCAGCAAACCATTGAAAAAGAGGTTGGCAAGGCACCTTTCAAAGGGATAAATCCTGATGAGGCTGTTGCAATGGGGGCAGCTCTTCAGGCAGGAATAATTGTTGGCGATGAAGGAGTAACTGATGTCTTACTCCTGGACGTAACCCCTCTAACCCTTGGGATTGAGACTCTTGGGGGGGTTACTACAACAATGATTGAGAGGAACACGACGATCCCTTCTAGGAGATCAGAGACTTTCTCTACTGCTGCAGATAATCAGCCTGCAGTAGAGATCCACGTCCTTCAGGGTGAGAGGGAATTCGCAAAAGATAACATAACTCTGGGAAGATTCCACCTCATGGGAATACCTCCTGCCCCAAGGGGAATACCTCAGGTAGAAGTTACTTTCGATATCGATGCAAATGGAATCGTGAATGTCTCTGCAAAAGATCTGGGAACTGGTAAGGAGCAATCAATAAAGATCGAGAGTCAAACTTCTCTTTCCGAGGAGGAAATTAAACAGAAGGTAGAGGACGCGGAAAAGTTTGCTGAAGAGGATAAGAGAAGAAAGGCTAAGGTCGAGATGAGGAACACTGCAGATAGTGTGGTCTACCAGACCAGAAAGATGATTGACGATAATGAAGAGAAATTATCCGACGATGACACAAAACCAGTTTTAGAAAAGTTGGACGAACTGGAGTCACTTATCGTCAGAGAAGACGAGCCGATTCCATTGGACGATCTCGATGAAGCTGCAATTCAAGCCAAGATGAGCGAGTTAGAGCAGTCGATGCATGCCATTTCCACAAAGTTGTACGAGGCTGCAGCGGCAGAAATGGCAGAACAGCAAGAAGACGATAGCGGGGATGACGTTGTGGATGCTGACTTTGAAGTAGTTGAATCCGAAGATGACGAGTCTTGATTACCCGGAAGTAATTAGTCGGTAAAGAGTTCTGACATGAATTCCGGAAGTCCCGTATTGGAATAAGGGATTGGCTCCTTCGGAGCGTGCCTTCGAACCAGGCCCCCAAGCAGTTCCAGCTATGTCGAGATGAGCCCAGGGAATCTTCTCCTCTTCATTGTCAAAGTCCCTGTGCGGGACGAAGTATTCTAGGAAAGAGGCTGCAGTATTGGAAGATCCTGCCCTCCCCCCAATAGATCCGTTTCTGATGTCTGCGAATGCGGAGTCCGTCATGTACCTTCGAAACTGAGAATTTAGTGGCATCCTCCATACTGGTTCGCCGCATCTGCTAGCCGCCTTCTTCAGCCTCCTAGCGATATCATCATCATTAGCCCACATGCCTGAGATTTGGTTTCCTAAAGCCGTCACTACAGCTCCGGTGAGAGTAGCTAAGTCAATGATGTACTCCGGATCAAACTCCCCAGCCTTCCAAAGGCCGTCGGATAGAACGTTACGTCCCTCAGCATCTGTACTGAAGACCTCGATAGTTTTGCCCGAGTACGTCTTGAAAACATCACCAGGCCTGTAAGCACCCGATCCGGGCATATTTTCAGCAAGGCATGCGATTCCATCCACTCTTCTATCAAATCCTGTAGAATGTAGAGCTTCCATCAGGCCGAAAACAGTAGCTGCTCCGCACATATCATACTTCATATCCCACATGCCTCCTGTAGGCTTGATTGAAATTCCTCCAGTATCGAAGGTGATTCCCTTACCTACGATACACGGCCTTCTTGTGCCTTGATCTTTATTGGGATTCAAAGTAAAAATTACCATGCATGGTTTCCTTTCACTCCCCTTGCCAACATTGATCAGTCCACCCATACCTAGTTCCTGCAATTTTTCCCAATCATACACATCGACTACGACATTATTCTTGTTCTTGGCCCACTCTTGCGCTCTCCTGGCATACTCCATAGGGTACAGAACATTTGCTGGTTCATTACCCAAATCTCTTGCAAGATGAACTCCAGCTACTATCGCTAGTGACTCTGACAAGGACTCCTTCAATGATGACTGATATCTTGAATTGGCCTGAAAATTTACTGTCCACGGCTCATCAATGTATTCATCCGGAACCTCTTGGTGCTCGAGGAATTCATAATCTCGAAGCATCATTCCCTCAGCGAAGTCGTTCATTCGTTCGCTATTCCATCCAGATGTGAACCTAACAGTAACTTAAGTCCCTTTCTTTTTTGACATAGCCGAGATTAGTCTAGCACCGATGTTTCTGGCCCTCTTATGACCCAGTGCCTCCTTCTCGCCCATCCCGACTAGAATTATGTTGCACCCGGGGGTCCAAATTGACAATCTCTTACCTTTTTTTGCATCAAAATCTCCTGATGATATCGCCTCTCTGACCAAGCTCCTCTGACTCCTCCCCAATCCAGTGAGTGAATTGTTAGGCGCCTTTTCATTTCCTTCGAACAACGGTAGAATTAACTGAGAACCGGGCTTTACGAATTCACTGACACTAATTTCCATATTTACTCCCAAAAGGCCCATTAATGGGTAGTTTACAAACAATTCCTTTTGAAAATCACCATTTAAGGGTTAATTTACACTGCAAGTTAATTAGAGTCATCTCTTCCTTTGAATGCAGCAAAGAGAATACAAAACATACTTAGAATTACAGAAGGTGAGGATAAAGCTCGTTTATTCGTACTCATGAATTCAATGCTTGTTTCGTTTACAGGTTCCGAAACCCAAGCCGATGAATCGATCACGCGTTTTTGATAAACAAGAATGAAATCTCCGTTCCCAACAGAGATCGGGGCATCCCCAAAATCTAGGGTTACAATAGTGCTATTTGTTGCATTTACTCCAAATCCACATCCTGGCATGGAGTAGTTGAATCCCAAATCATCGGCCTCACAAGAAATTCCATCAGGACCATCAATTCTTGGCATCCAAACTCCACCATCCTCAGAAATAAAGTTCAGCGTTACATTGGCTGTGCTAGCCCGACCATGATTCGTAACCTCGATTTCTACTGATTGGCCATCAACTACTAGTGAGTTCACTACTAGCCTAGCCCTCCAAAACCAGACATTATCGATCAAGTACTTCATTACCTCGAGCTCCTCACCCAACCTTTGCGACAATGGCTCAATTGTACCCAAAAGAAACTGCTCATCATCAGTCTCGAATGTGAAAGTTGGGTAACCCATCACCCCATAGCCATAATCTCTGCTAGTTCCACAGTTGGGGTAAAGGCCTTGATTTGCATTTCTTATCGGTATATCTGAGATATCTGAATTCACATCGTCCCTGATAGAATGATACAGCTCCCAGTCGGATGGTTGTTCTGGCCATTTTCCCCAAGGGTATAGAATAATCCAAACCCCTGTATGCATTGTGACGTATAGGTCTGCATCAGGAACTTCTGTATTCATGTATATCGAGTTCGCAAGAGTTTCTGACTCACTGAATGCACTAGTGCCCGGCTGAGTGGTAGGGCATGTATTCCAATAGTGGTCATAGTTCCGGTTCAGATCCACTTGATTGACGTTCCACCTGGTATCGAAATCGTTTCCATCTGCATTCAGCATTATTAGTATGTGTAGCTCAGTTTTGGAGAGAAAATCGATGATATCTTGCTCTCCATCGGCCCAACCCTCGATGTAATACTCCGCAGTAAGGAACGCCAATTCTGTACCAAGATGCTCGTTCCCATGATGACCTCCATCGATATATACCACTTCCTTATTCGTTCCATCTGGCTTTAGATCGCCAGTACTCCAATCAGAAATCTGTAGCATCCAGAGGTTTCTCCCAAGTTCTGTTTGGCCCACTACGAGTAGATTTACTATTTCCGGATGTTCATCCGCCCAAGCATTCAGGTCGATGGTAAGTGTTGCATAGGAGTGATACCAATGTTCTTGGACGATATCCGGTTGACTGATCTGGGAACTGGCGATTGGCGATGCCGAAGCAATCGCCATAGAAGACAACACCAACATCACCATTAAGCGGCTCATGGCAACGCTGAGGGAGTCATACGCTACAACGATTATCCCTTGAAGCTCAAAAGATTAGAGAAGTGACATGCCACAATCTTTGCTGCAATCATGGCCGCACTGAACTCTGTCAATGTCCCTTCCTTACCCGGCACAATCTCATTTACATCCGCCCCAATCACTTTGCATTTTACGGAGGAGAAAACTTGCTCAAGTATCTCCACAGAACCCCAGTGACTCAATCCGCCAGGGACCGGAGTTCCCGTTGAGGGCACAATCGAACCATCTAGGCCATCTACATCAAAAGTGATCCAGACCGGTCCTTCTATTTTGGAAAGCTCAACCAGAAGATTCTGCCAGTTAGATGTTCCACTGGAAAAATTGAGCAAATCCCTTGCGAACCAGGTTTGGATTCTCCCATCATTTCGAATGACATCTTCTTCTTCGGAACTGTACGCTCTTACGCCTATTTGAATTACTCTTCCTACTCCCAAATCCAGTGCTCTCCTGATTACAGTTCCATGTGAAAAGCGCTCTCCGTTCAACTCATCCCTTAGATCTGCATGAGCGTCAATCTGAACGATTGTCAGGTCAGTTAGATTCGGAACCAAATTCCTCTCCTCGATTGCTTCCACGATTGGTAGTAGAATTCCGTGCTCACCCCCAAGGACTAGTGGGAAATGACCGCCTGACATCCACTTACCTGCATATCCTCTAATTGAGTCTAATTGCTTTCTCAGAGAGGGAGCATCAGACGACCATGGCTCAGCAGTATGGATATTGAAACCACAGGGAAGGTCATCATCTAGAATCGGATCATTCAACTCTACCTGAGAACTAGCATCGATACATGCTCTCGGACCGAATTGAGTACCTCCACCATAGCTGGAAGTCAACTCAAGAGGAATCTGTAGAACGACCACATCCCAAGGTCCCGATAGAGACTCTTCAAGACCAAGAAAATTGGATGACCTCGGTTCCTCCATGTTAATTCGAGAGGAGGATACAGATTAATCGCTTCGGGAGGTTTTTGTGTATTTTTCGAGCATTTTTCAAGATGTTTGAAATAACCTCGGCATACATGGGGATATGGTGGGAAGATGGGACTGACCTTGGCACAGCTTACTCAAGCAATTAAGAGTAAGGTGGACACTTCCATGGAGACTACCGTAGCCGAATCGATAGCTGAGCACGCGCTCGGCTTCTTTGGATTCTCAAACAGGATAATTGACAATGCTCTAGAACCAACCGATAGAAACCTATTCTATCAGCTCCAGGATTACGATCTACTCACCACTGAATCAGAAGAAACCACCCTCTGGGATGGTAGGGAGTGGAGAATTCATTATTGGAAGTTCAAACCGAATGCGGAGAACTTTGCTAATTTAGCGTCTAGTGACAAGGATAAAGAGGATGAAGATCCTTATGCAGATATCTATGATGGGATGCCCGCAGGACTTTGGAGAGAGAGATCTGGTGTTGATGATGACTACGAGGAACCACTATTCTGATGGCGGCAATCAAGTTAGGAATTATTTGAAATGCTCGAATGCCGAGAGAGATTTATGGGCCGAGGTTTCGCAGTTTTCGCAGTCTTCTCATTGCTGACTATTTGCAGCTCTTCTTCTATGGTCTGGGGTGATGAGGGGAAGCCGACTAGTTGCCAAGTTCTCGTGGATTGGGGGCAGGATTGGCAATGGGAGGATTCTGGAGAAATGGAACCTTCTATCCTCCATAGATACCGAGTAGTTTTCGAACCCGCATTTACGAACGGATCATCTCCGACTTCTGTAAACTCCTCAATTCAGCATTTCAGAGGTGAAATAGAAATTTCTGGAGGTAACTACTCCACTTTCGTTGCTGGAGGAGAAGTGGAATTTATACTCTCAGAAAAACCAATTTTCGGAGATTCCATTTCCATCTCCTTTTCTAGTATTGATGCCCAATGTTCTAGGACAATTAATGTGACGAACTGGAATCAACCTATTTCTGATCATGAGGTAACTAGAGAGACCAGTTGGTCAACAATGGGTTTTGAAGATGAAGTTCAAGGAATTACTTTCGATGGACGAGGGTGGCAGAAAAGAACAGGAAGCATTTTGCATTCAAGTGAGCTGGGAAATGGCTCACTTTCAATCAATTTAACTGATAACTCCCGGGGAGCGGCAGTTGACCTAGAACTCGATAGAATTTGGCTGAATGAGTCATACGATGGTATGGAGCTAATCAGTCAGGACTTCGAGATGAAGGGATTCGGAGAACTATCAATAATTATGGATGAAGGCTCAGAAGGAGCAGTGATCGATGCATTAGTCAGTGATGCATATGTGCTAAGATCATTCAAAGATGGTAAGATTTCGGAAAGAATGAGATTTGATGGTAATGGTTGGATTTCAATCAATGGGGGAGACAATGAGAGCTCTGATGGAGTCTTTGGGGAAGTATTCAAGCTGTATTACGAGACCTGGGATGATGATGGTTTCAGGAGGCTTCAAGATCTCCAAATAGAGGCTAATGCTACAGCGAGAATTTCTGGACCCGGCGAATCCTTCTCATTCGAACTCGATGATTTAATTTTAAATGAGAAGTGGGAAGAAGGAGTAAGGACAGGCCAGTTCTACAGAATCTTCGGTAGCGGTGAATTTGGATTTATTGCTTCTGAATCCCCTTATCTGGTGATGAACGGCACTATTCCAGTGATTCATATTCAATCAGAAGGTGGTGAGACAGTCTCAGACACTACGATTGTTGATGGCACTTACAGCGGTGATGTCGAAGGGACCTTCGGACTCGTTAGACAGATTGTAGAGTCAGGCATCTTCGAGAACGATACTGGAGTGCCCTTTGAGGCTGACAAGATTAGGAACGAGTTCTGGTTGAATGTTTCTGCTTTACCATTTGGCCCAATTGATCAGGAATTTGGAGCCGAGCATAATTTAACCTACGAATACGTAGTACCTCAGGAAGACTGGCTCAATAGGACGATTCGCTACACATACGTAGAGGATAACGGCTCAGTAGAGGATGAATACCTCGCAAACTCTCCAATAGTAAACAATGCAGAGGCTCCAGAATCTAGCCCGATTTTCTCCGACCATATTTCTCGGGAAACAGGCGCATGTCCACAGATTCTGGCCTTGGGAGACTCTTTCTCACTTATTGGAAATGCGGCAATGACTCTTGATGTCACGGTGGATGGATTTAGGTCAGAGATTATTGATGGACATCAGGTTTCTGTATCTGAGTGGTTTGGGGAATATGACGACGATAGTGCAGCAAATGGGAGCATAATAAATGAAGGCCCACTTTCTGGTCTGCTAAATGAAGTCAGCAGGACCGTCGTTGTAGGGTTTGGAAGTAGCGACCAAGTTTCTTTTACGGAGTATCAGAGGATAGACAGAATTCTCTCACCCTCAATCGTAACCTTTGACGAAAACACCCCTCCCGCACTTTCCCTAGATTCCGAATCATCCGTCAGTTTCCGTGAAGGAATTCTGACAAATGAGGGTGGAGAAGCCCATCTAGAGGTTATTATTCATGATTATGACACGGATACAAAATCTGTAGCTGTGGACTTATCTTCCATTGGCCTTGGAATAGTAGAACTTTCTGACTCAGGACTCCTCGGGGATCAGGTAATACATGATGATATCTGGACTACTAGGATTTCTCATGATGGGTTAGAATTCGGTAGTTATCCAATCACCGTAACTATGCAGGATTATTGGGTAACGGTCCAACAGGAAGCTACTATCGAGATTTCTAACGCTCCACCTAGAATGCTTCAAATGGAATTCTCCCCAGGTAATTCGTTCAGAGGAGAAATAGCAAATGTAAGTCTGATTGCCTTCGATGGCAATGGTCTGAGATCTGCCTCCGTAGATCTTCAAGGATTCGGAGGTGGGCTAATTTCTCTCCAGAGAGGGGGGGAAATGATATGGAATTGGGAACAAGAAGGAATTTCGAGAACCAGCACCGTAGAGTCCTGGTTCGGAGAATTCCCAATCCCCGCTTCGATATCTCCCGGGAGGCAGAGTATCCCGATCATTTTGGAGGATAATGAGGGAGGTTCGGTATCAACATACTACCTTGCCAGTATCACGCCGGGATCTCAGTATCGCATGGCAGACAAGTTAACAATCGGAAATTTACCCCCATCGATTTCAAATCTTTCAATAATGGTCGAAGGTTTTGAGTCCGATCATATAATTTCTCCATTTTCTGGTAATCCAATTGAACACACTTTGGAGGTATCAGTTTCAGATTATGACGGCATTTCTTCCGTCCAGGCTAAGATCGGCCGTCTTGCCCCCATCGGCCAATCAGAAGATTGGATTCTCATGTATGATGATGGAATCGGACCTGATAGGGCTGCAAACGACGGCGTTTATTCGCTCTCTTTTTCAGCTAGGCAATCATTGAGCGAGGGAGAGATGAGCATAATGATCAGAGCCACTGATGTTTTCCAGTCTATAACTGAGGAAGGAGATCAAAGTAGGTTGGTCTCCATCGAAAAGTCGCAACAGGCTTCATCTGGAACCTCTTGGCTCTCAGACAACTCGACAGAGATTCTACTGGCATCAATCTCATTTTTACTGATTATCGGCATAGGATCACTCTTCTATATTATCAGGAATTCTGAGCTAGAGTGACTAATGGTGCGAGTGCCGGGATTTGAACCCGGGTTCCCACGTTGGCAACGTGGGGTGATAACCGCTACACTACACTCGCGCTGTTCCTTGCAGACAACTTTTGTTTTTCTAAGCGTCGGTAGAAAGAGGCACAAGGTCCGACACAAATTTACTAATCATGTCCCTAGTTTTCCTGTATATTTCAATACCCTGACCTTGTGGGTCTTCAAGACCCCAGTCCTTGTCTATCGGTAGGTTTGGACAACTTACCCCACAACCCATGCTGATTATCTTATCAAACTCCTCAGATTCCAAAGAATCAATTGATTTAGGGTACAATCCTGATGTTTCGATACCAACTTCCTCCAACACAGTTAGAGCATTTTCCGCGACCCCCCTATCCTTTGGAGGGTCAGTCCCCGCAGAAAAGGCCTCATGCCCCTTTTCTCTAGCTATCGCCTCTGCCATCTGGCTCCTGCAGGTGTTTCCAACGCAAACGAAGAGGATACGCACAGATTACCCAATGTGGCCAGATTAATTAATCAATCCAACAGAGAATATTTACAATAATAAGGATAACAACAATTCAATAACGAATCCATTCAGCGTAGTTTGATGTCAGACTCACCTGTGTCGCACCACCCTTCCGGAACAGGACATCAAAACGAGGAAAACGCGTCCAACGAGCAAAGAGCACAGATGGAACAGGCATACCAGCAGATGCAGAGAAAGATGCGTATTAGCAAAATGGACGAACAGATTAACCACAAAATCATGGTACTTTCCGGAAAGGGCGGTGTCGGCAAGTCTACTGTCGCAACAGGATTGGCACTTTCTTTAGCCAAGATGGGAAAGAAAGTCGGTCTGATGGACATAGACATCACCGGCCCCAACGTTCCGAAGATGCTTGGTTTAGAAGGGGATGATTTGAACGTCGAGGAGGGTCAGATTCATCCTGCGAATGGACCCTACGGTCTGAAGGTAATCTCCATGGCATTCCTCTTGGAGGACCCTGATAAACCGGTTATCTGGAGGGGTCCGATTAAATTGGGGGCAATACAACAATTCATTGGAGACGTGGCATGGGGGGAATTGGACGCTCTAATTATCGACTTTCCCCCAGGCACAAGCGATGAGCCACTTACTGTAAGCCAGAGCCTTCCTGGGATAGATGGGGTCATCATAGTAACGACCCCTCAGGAAGTCGCACTTTTAGACAGTAGGAAGTCAATAAATTTTGCAAAGACTATCTCTGTACCGGTTTTAGGAGTAGTAGAAAACATGAGTGGATACAAGTTGCGAGGAAAGTCTGAGCCAAATTCAGTAGTTTCATTCCTGAGTCCAACTGGTGTTCACGAAGAATGCAAAGCAGACGAAGATGGGAAATGGGAGATAACTCTGGATGTATTCAAGTCTGGTGGTGGCAAGGAGGCGTCGATTGAAATGGGGGTGCCATTTCTTGGAACTCTTCCGTTCGATCCTGGAATTGTCAGAGGAGGGGATGACGGCGTGCATAGGATAGTGGCCGACCCAGAAGGTGAGACTGCTAAGGCCTTCCAAACAATAGTTGATAATACACTTGAACAACTTGATAGCGGTTCAGAACGTAAATTAAGGATAATTTAAGCTAATCTTTAGCGTCGATTTGATGACATAGGCTCTTCCCCCAAAGGTCAATGGTGACCGAAACCAGTATCTACATTACGTGGATTTCTGGTGCCATTCTAATCACTCTGGCAATGATGCCAATCTTCAAACCTCCATTTGCCAAGATAAGCGCTGATGGATTCATAGACATGTTCAGACGATACTGGGCACACATGATAGTGGTATTTTCTGTGTATCTTTGGAAGGATTTACTCGACGGCCTTGATAGAATACTCATGGCTAATACCCAGCTTGATATGACCTTCTTAGTTTACGCAATAGAGGGTGATGCAGTCCTCTGGGTCCAAGAGGCCCTCAGAAACGACCTGTTGGATGTAGCAATGACTCATTTTTATGTCATGGGCTTCATGACAGCGACATTCTCATCATTCATTTTCACTATTTATTTTGATGACAGACATATGGCAGATAGAGTGTCACTCTCGATGTTCTGGGTTTACATCCTTGCAATACCATTCTACCTGTTCTTGAATGTGAAGGTCACTGGAAATTACATTGAGGGAATGGAGACCATCGCGTATGATCTGACTCCTGAGATACATAACTGGTTCAACAGGATAGACCCGTTCACCAATGGGATGCCCAGCTTACACATAGGACTCCCCTTTGCTATCTGGCTTTCAATGCATAAATGGGATGAAGATGGACGGTGGAAAAAATTCAGAGGATTTTTGATTTCCTTCATATTACTAACCTCAATCGCCATTGTTTACCTTGGAATACACTGGTTCGTAGATATAATTGGAGGAATGGTAGTAGGAATAATGGCCGTTAATCTGACCTCAAGAACCCATAAGCCAATTTGGAAATTTGCTGATGAGAGGCTATTTACAAGAAGACTGGCAAGGACATTGGATAATCCCAAGGGAGCATTGAGCTATGTCAGAGAATCTTTACTCTCAATTTTCGATCCTATCAGGGAACCAGGAAAAAAACAGACTGGTGCGATTATCATGGGACTGTTAATACTCACTGGTTCTGTGCTGCTATGGGACGTTACACATCAAAGAATCTCAGTAGAAGAGGCAGAATCACCGACCTCAGCGTCTGGATCCGGAGACTGGCTTGTCTGGATCGAGGAATCTGAAAGGGGGGTGGAAATCACCTCTATCAATGTAAGCTCGGGAGAAAACAGGAGTATTGGCGGCCAAGGATGGATTGACGCCCCAATGATAGTATCATCAGGAGGATGCTTCGTATTATTCGGCGATTTTCGTGCCGACTACTTCGAGCATAACGTGGACTCTGACCCCTTAAATCCAGTCTTTAGATACGAATCAGCTTCTCAAATAACCGATCTAGCAATAACTACAGATTCGAACGGTGAAAAGAAATTAGCGGTACTCTCAGAAAATGAACTTAGAATCATCAGTACAGCGTCAAACTACAGCAATCCGCATATCATAGAAGTTAATTCCTCGGTAGTTGCTTCTTCAGGTCCACTCGTTGGGATTTCAGAAAATTCTGAAAATGGCCCATATGTGAATCTGACCTCTATAGAATCTAATCAGACCATTTCAATCTCTCTCGACTCGTCTAGTTCTAGCAGAATCGAACAGTCAATTGTCGATTCTGGTGTGATTTTAGATTTCCAGAACTCCACAGTTGTGGAGCTGGAAATGGAGAATAATTGGTTAGTTGCAACCGTAGATCTGGGGCCTTTTAACCGAACGATTCTTGTAGATACCCTCTCTATAAATCAGACGCTAATTTCGAACCCACGTTGGGACTCATCCTCTCCAACTATAGGGGATGGGAAGGTTGCGTTCCTCCAGGTGACAAGGGACGACTTATCCTTAACTGGTCAAAACTCCGAAAGAAATAATGATGTATACGTCCATGACCTATCCACAGGGGAAACTCAGCAATATACCTTCGACGAGAACATAGATCAGACTCAACCACAGATTCTGTACGATAAATTAGCCTACATTCAGGTTAATGAACAAGGAACAAAAGAACTACAATTATACTCATTAACGGACACTATAGAGCCTCGAAACTCTATCCTGTTACAAGCTTCAATCTTGGCCCTAATACCTTTGTTGTTCTTATGGACTCTACAGTCATATGGGGCTAGTCAGAGGGTCACTCAGCGAGCCTAAACATCTCATCTAGACTCTTGGAAGCTCTATTCAAAGTGTCCTCATCTATTTCCACAATCTGACTCGGTCTGGGATCCGTTAGAGACTCCAGAATATCTTCCAATTGCGTTTTCTTCATATGCCTACACATCACGCAGGTCCCCATAAGGTTCAGATGATCCTCTGCTTCAGCCAGAACTCTGTCTGCTGTCCCGCACTCGGTTATCAGCATCAGGTTCCTTTTCCCCCTTCTCGCTAAACTTATTGCCTCGTTCATCAATAACTCGCTACTACCAATAAAATCGCTTTCTGCGAGAACTTCAGCATCGCACTCTGGATGGCTGAGAACTACTAGATCAATTCCATTATCATTCATGTTCTTCTTCCATGTTCTAATTTTCGGGCCAGTGAATTCAGCATGAACTTCGCACTCCCCATCATAGAGTATAACCTCTTTCTTGCCCTCAAGTGAATTCTGAAGGTGCCTCCCCATAAATCGGTCAGGAACAAATATCAGTTGATCACCGGGCAACTTTTCACATATCCTAAGGTAATTGCTGCTTGTAACGCAAACATCACACTCGGCCTTCACAGCAGCACTTGTGTTGATATAGCAAACAACAGGTACTCCAGGATATTTTTCCTTCAAAGCTATCACATCTTCTGCTTCGATACTATCACTAAGTGAGCAACCCGCATCAGGAGAGGGGTGTAAAACGGTTTTGTGGGGGCTGACTATCTTTGCAGTCTCAGCCATGAATCTGACACTGGAGAATAGAATTGTTTGTTGTGAAGCATCTCTGGCTTCTTTGGATAGGGCATAGCTGTCTGCTACGGAATCTGCCACGCCATATGTTATGTCCGGAGTCTGGTAAGAATGGGCAATAAGGAAAACATCTTTCTCCCTTTTCAAACGATTAATTTCCAAAGTCATTGGGGCTAGTGATCTACAGATTTCAATACTCCACCTCATAGGCTGTTTAATAGCAAACTGAAGTCTTTGGGCTTCTTTCTCAATCTCCTTTTCAGAGTATCCGAAAGTCCCGATCATTCCCCGTGGAAGGGGGGCCGCTGGCATTTCTATGACCATGTGATCAACTTATCCTCGAGGTGCAACCGCTTTCAAGTCATCTGGCTTCGGGGCTCTATGGCTGATGGGGGGACACTGATGTGGAAGTCCGGTGAATTACTGCATGAGGGCGCAGAAGCAACTGTAACTGAGGGATTTTGGTTGGGCAGGAAAGCAGTACTCAAATCTCGCAGGCCTCGATCTTACAGACATCCGGACTTGGATAGGAGACTAACAAAACAAAGATTGTCAGTAGAGGCTAGAGTCTTATCAAAGCTTTCCAGATCGGGATTCCCATGCCCTTCGCTGATCTATCTGGATCAGCAAAATTCTCAGATTCTAATGACTAGGGTCGATGGGAGGCCATTATACGATTTACTAAAGGAAGGTGAAGCTAGTTCTAAGGTACTTAGAAATCTCGGCTCTCTTATCAGGAGGCTGCATATGCAAGGTGTTTCACATGGCGATTTGACTACCCACAATGTAATGATTACAGACAATGGAACTCTATTTCTTATTGATTTTGGACTCTCTAGACAGTCACCAGAACTGGAGCATTTGGGACTCGATCTGCAGGTTCTAAACGAATGTCTCGGAGCGAGTCATTCTTCTATCATTGATGGGATAGAGGCAGTTTGTGAAGGCTACCTTAGCGAAGAAGGTATCAACAACTCTGAGAGTGCTGAAGCCGTAATAGATCGATTCAATAAAATCACTAGTAGGGTAAGATACCATGGTTAGCGATAAGACGGAGATATTGTTCGCTACTGGAAATAGAAATAAGGTAGAAGAGGCAAAAGAAATTTTTACTAAATATGATCTTAGTATTTCCCAGCTAATTGTAGATGGGAAAAGCCCCCATCTCAGTGAACCTCAGACAGATAGTATTGAGGAGGTATCGAAATCGAAGATTCAGCAAGTTAGAGAAATTATTTCTGGGACGGCACTGGAGCAATCAGTAATATTGGTAGAGGATTCGGGACTTTTCATAGAAACATTAGGAGGCTTCCCAGGTCCCTATTCCTCGTACGTTAAAGAAAAACTCGGTCTGAGCGGGATCTTAGAACTATTGAGAAACAACTCCCACAGAAAAGCTAAATTTATGGCCGCGGTTGCTATTCTGCACAATGGAAAAAATACATTTGCAGTGGGAACATGTGAGGGCAGGATATCGCTAGAAATCAAGGGTGCCGAGGGATTCGGATATGATCCGATTTTCATTCCAAATGAAGCTGATGGTAGAACTTGCGGAGAGCTCTCAAACGAAGAAAAGTCACTTATCTCACATAGGGGTATGGCTCTAAAGGAGGTTGCCGAATACCTAATCTCCCGTCAAAGTGAATAGAAGGGCTCTTCCGTGTGATGTGCATAATGGTTGCCGCAACCCGACTACTTCTCATTGCAATAACCGTCTTATCAGTCCCAATCTACTTTGTTTTTGTTCTTCCTGAAGACATTCTGATGCAGATTGCAGGTGCTATAGTAATACTTCTTTTGGTCTCATTGATACTTTTTACAGGAGGTCCTTCGATCCCGGTTCGAGAAGAAAAAAAAGGCGAAATCAAGGAAGACACAGTCTTCGCAGATATCGAGCTCCCTCCACCTGTTATTTCAGATGATTCTGTGAGCCAGTCCAGAGAATCTAAAATCAAAAGAAGCAATAGAAGAAATGCAATCCAAGAATCTAAACTTGTCCAAACTCCACCTCCTTTGCCCATGCCCGATAACGCAGTATCACTAGATGATGCTACTCCTTCCAGTCTGTCGGCTTCTGAGCCAATTGAAGGGGTCGCTAAGATTCACTTGGCTAAGGTTGACCCTGAGATAGAGGCCGAAGCGGAGGTTGACAGATATCTAGCCCAACAAAGGGAGAGAAGATTGATCTTCAGAGATAGATTGTACAAAGAAAGACGTCAGGAGATGGCAAATAGGGTGGCAGAAAAGGTGAAGGCGTGGAGCGATGAAGAAGATGGTGAGGATCTTTCTACTCTGACAGGAATTCCTGGGCACGGCTTAGCAGTAATGTATGAGCCTGAACATCCCGATCCAACAATCCCACAGGGTATTACATACGTAAGAATTGATGAAGAGAGGGTTCTCAAGCTCCGGATTTCTCTAGATTTTCCACATCATCTGGAATCCCCCGTAGTTTCGGAAAGCACCCTCGATCAGGGCTCGGTAAATCCACCACTCCCAAGTCCGATGGAATCTCAACTACCGCCAATGCCTCTTCCTGAATTTCCCCCTCCCGTTACGGGTAAAGACGATAATTAGTGATACGTTCAAGCAGTAGCCCCCGCTCGCAGTAATATGTCAGAGGAAGTACTAATTGTTGAGGACCGTCTAGTAGAGGGATCTAGTCCGAATGGAGGGGCTATTTCCATATGGACACTCAACCGCCCCGATAAGCTCAACGCTCTAAATTCCGATTCCCACATAGCTATCAAAGAGCAATGCTTACGAGTCGAATCAGATGATAATATTCGATGTGTAGTAATTAGAGGCGCACCCCCACAAATTCCTGAAGAGGGGGGGAAGCAGAAGCCTCCGGCATTTGCAGCAGGAGCAGACATCTCAGAGTTCTTGGAAAAAGGATCAGACGATGTTAGGCCCTTCTTCGAGGATAATGCTTGGGAGGCAGTCTGGAATCTATCAAAGCCAACTATAGCGATGGTCGATGGTTTCGCACTTGGTGGAGGTACTGAGTTAGCACTATCTTGCGATATTAGAATAGCATCAGATAGATCGACATTCGGTCAGCCTGAGATTAATTTAGGTTTGATCCCGGGTGGGGGTGGGACGCAGAGGCTATGCAGACTCATAGGCTATGGAAAAACCATGGAAATTGTTCTTACTGGAGGCATGGTATCATCAGATGAAGCCTTGTCCTCAGGGATTGTGAATAGAATAGTCCCTTTCCGAGAACTCGAGGAAGTAACAATGAATTTGGCAGTGGAGATTTCTCTAAAGTCGCCCTATACCATCAGAGTAGCCAAAAGAGCGGTAAGAGGTGCTTTGGATCTTCCATTCTCCGAGGGAATCCTAATGGAGAGATCCGAGTTTGTAGCTCTATTTGACACCGAAGATAAGGAAATCGGAGTCTCATCTTTCCTCAATAGAAATGAAGCGAATTGGCTAGGACGGTAATGTGGTCACAATCCATTACTTATTATGTCGATAGAACCACTTTCCTTGGTAGGATCAAGTAATATCCAATCCGATTGCGATCCGGCAATTACTAGCTCCTCCTGAATTTCCCTAATCCTGGCCAGATTTTCCAGATAATGATCAATCCTTTTTCCGTTATGCTTCTCTCTGTTTGCAATCATTCCTCTATGCCTGTCTTCATTGGTAATGTATAGGACAACACCTACTGCGACACCACCTGCATGTTTCCAAGCCTCAATTATCTCCTTGTTTGGGAAATAATGCACTCCTTCAAGAAGTAAGTCAGTACCTTTCGCTTTAGCCCTATTGACCACTGCACTGATGCCCTCTGAGACTGCTTCAACAGTCTCCAACCAATCTTCTTTGGCAGAATTGCCTGCATCCTCAAATGAAGATCTGTGAAGGGAAGGCATCTCTTCCTCTGATAAGTTCATTCTGAGAATCTCCCTAATTGTATCCGTTGCAGCAGTCTTGCTGAATCCAAGATCAGAAGCTAGTTTTGCTGACATCGTTGATTTTCCAACTCCGCTTGTCCCAGTAATGATGATTAGCCTTGGAACCATAAACTCAACCTCAGCTCTGAATAGATTTAGTCTCGAGAAATTCCTCTAGTCCATGAATCCCCAACTCTCTTCCTATTCCAGATTTCTTATATCCTCCAAAGGGAGCAGTGACATTGAACGCCCCACCATTGATACTAATCTGACCAGTTCTCATCCTTCGAGCGACACTCATAGCCCGATCAATATCTTTGGACCAGACCCCTCCGGAAAGGCCGTATTCCGAATCATTTGCAAGTGCCACAGCCTCATCCTCATCGGTATATGTGGTGACTGACAATACTGGCCCAAACACCTCTTCTCTGAAAATAGTCATCTCAGGGGTTACGTCAGCAAATACGGTTGGTTTGACAAAGAATCCTCTTTCTAATCCATCGGGCATCCCCTCGCCACCAGCTACAAGGGTTGCCCCTTCCTCAATTGCACCTAATATAAACGAAGTAACACTCTCTTGTTGACCCTTTGAGACCATAGGACCACATCGCATTGCTTCATCCATTGGATTGCCAACAGAATATCTAGAAATCTTATTCGTAATTATTTCCAAAACCTCACTTCTTTTATTTTCCGGAATCAGAAGCCTAGTTAATGCAGAGCACTCCTGTCCAGAGTTTCCAAAACACGAGTAGATTGCCGAGGAAGAAGCACGTTCAATATCAGCATCTTCCAGAATGATGTTAGCGCTTTTCCCCCCCAGTTCAAGTGATACTCTCTTCACACTTGGAGCTGCCAGCTCTGAAACTCTCACTCCCGCATTCGTAGAACCAGTAAAACTAACCATGTCCACTTCTGAGTGTCTAGCAAGAGCTTCTCCGATCTCTCTGCCATGACCTGAAACTAGATTGAAGACACCTTTTGGAAGGCCAATATCGTGTAAGATTTCAGCCAGAGCAAAGGCGTTCAGTGGAGCCTCTTTTGATGGTTTTAGGACCATAGTACATCCCGCTGCAATTGCTGGTGCAACCTTTCCAATTATCTGATGTAGCGGAAAGTTCCAGGGAGTGATCATAGCAACTACTCCAATGGGCTCCTTGACGATTAAAGAGTTCCTGTTATGCTCCTCCCAAGCGAAATCTTCGAGTATTTTCGCATAGGATCGAGCTACAACTCTTGGCGTGCCAACCATTGCCATCCTTGAGTACCCAATCGGCGTACCAACCTCTTGGGTAATTATCTTCGCAAGCTCTTCCGCTCGATCCTTGATGGCTAATGAGAGACTATTGAGGTAGGCAGCTCTTTCCTCCACAGAGGTTTCGCTCCATCCGAGGAAGGCTCTACGAGCTGCAGTTACCGCTAAATCAACATCCACTTCTTTACTTACCGGTACTGAACCAATTTTCTCTTCTGTTGTCGGATTGATTACATCAATTTCCTCATCACTACTCGTCTCAACCCACTCGCCATCGATGTAATTCTGCTTTCTGTCGTCCACGACCTCCCCAAAGTGTATTGTCTTATGATGTTCATGCAATTCAATAGTATGGCCCCTCTTCGAGAGTCATGCCTGTTTCTATGGAGATGTTAGATGGGGGGGTGGGATTGGTAACATTGTCCCCAGAAGCCTCGAGAAATACTTTTTCAAAACAAAATTTTACTGCCATTTTAGCGACCTTGGAGACACTCCTTGCAAATGAAAAATGTAGTTCAGTAGTGCTCACAGGTTCAGGAAGGTTCTTCTCAGCCGGAGGCAATATTGAAGACTTCTCAAAAGGAATCAAAGAAGGTAACATTGGAAATATTGTTAAAGAAATGACAGATAAATTACATCCGCTTCTGCAGAAGATTAGAACCTCAGAAACCGTATTCATTTGCGCCATAAACGGATCAGCGGCCGGCGGAGGACTAGGACTTGCACTTTCATGTGACTACAGGATATGCACGCCGGATGCCAAACTTGCATCTGCATTCTTCAGGCTTGGACTTTCTCCAGACGGGGGCATGACTTGGCTTCTTCCCAGACTAGTCGGAAATCAGGAGGCAAAGCGATTCTTCTTCAACTCGGAAGTTTGGTCTGCTGAGAAGTCTCTCAAAGTAGGAGCAGTTGATGAAATTGTCGAGGAGGAAGACCTCATCGAAAGAGCGTTGGAAATCGCAAGATTGTGGGGAAGCTGGTCCGTGAATAGTAGGAGGGGGACAAAGCAACTCCTTGATGCATCAACCTCAACCTTTTTTGAGACACAATTACAGTTCGAACAATCTCTTATGATTTCTTCTTCTATGCATGAAGATTTTGAAGAGGGGGTTAGAGCATTTTTAGATAACAGGACTCCTCTTTTCAGAATGTTAGAGGAAGAATAACATGTATCGAAGACTCATAGTGATGCGCCACGCAAAAAGTAGTTGGAAAGACACGCATCTTGAGGACCATGATCGACCGTTGAATAAAAGAGGTCTCAGAGACGCTCCAAGGATATCTGAAGAGCTTTATTCTAGAGGCTGGATTCCAGATCTGATATTAGTTAGTAGTTCCAGAAGGACCATGCAGACTCTTGAGATGATGAAAAATAGATTCGGAGATTTGCCGTCAGAAGTTAGGCCAGGCATTTACCATGCCTCCGTATACGACCTGCTTAGAGAATTAGAGGACATGACCCAAAACGGGACTACTATGATTTTAGGGCATAATCCTGGATCTGAAATTCTAATAAACAGACTATCGGGGGTTTGGATTAGATTGCCCACTGCTTCAGCGGCATTATTGGTAGAAAATGACTCTAATTGGGATCTAGAAGGCGTAATCCGCCCCAAAGAATTGCATGATTAACTCCTCTGTGGCACTTCATCGGTCCAATGAGACATCTGGTTAAGACTAATTGTTGCGTTAACCAATTCCCCTTCTTCCCAGAAGTCGATTGCGAACAGGGTGGGTTTATTCCCAATCTCTTCCCAGCATTCTAACGTTCTGTTGATAATTGTGTGGTAGTCATTAGCCCAAGTGGACTTCGATGGATCCGGAGTCCCAAACTCATTCTTGAAGAAGTGATTCAGAACCCAAACTGTTTGATCTCCGTCCCCTCTGTCCACTCGACAATTCATATCATTCTCTTCTTCCATCTCATATTTCGTCTCCCATGTGTGAGACCAAGCACCATGCAACCATGGATAATCGTCATTATGGCTCTGTTGAAAAACAACGAGATTCTTTCCCTGTAGGACTAAATCTCCTATGCTAGGCCAAGGGTCGCCAAGAACATGCGAATATGCTCTATCTTTTAGTCCAGTGATATTGAAAAGATATTCTAGGTGAGGTGATGGGACATAGCTCTCGAATTTCAATGTAACAACATCTCCCGTGGTATTGTCCATCAGATATTTCAGGGTCCTCAACCATTCTTCCGCATCATCCTCTCCCAAAGCACACGGCCACAGGACTCCAGTATCATGGCACAGTCGAACATCTTCTGGAGTAGTGTTCACCTCATTTCTATGATGGGTGTCAAGCATGAATGCCCTAATTCCCCCGCCCCACTGCTCCTCTAGCCCAGTAAGATGACTAACTGCAAGTGCGAACTGAGCATCTGAGGTGGCGAAGGAGTTGTGAGTCTGAGGGAAGATGAAACTATCATATCTTGTTAGGCAAAAAATCGATTTCCCATGACAGCTAAGGAAGTCTTCCGGATCCATGGGATCAAAGCCCCTCTCTGATTCCCACCCATTCGGCAGCCCGTCCCCATCCATATCATCATCCAAATTATCACATACCCCATCCACATCAATATCAGGAGGAATAGAAAGAGAATCCATTGGATCATTCCCACACATTTCTTCGTCAGAATTATTCCATCCATCACCGTCAGCATCCCAATCTTCTGAGTCAGAAACACCGTCCCCATCCAAATCTGGATCAATCTCAGCCATGCACCCAGAGATTAAAAGAAGACCTACAAGAAATGGATATCCAGGCAAGCTCTTCATTCTCTGCCATCTCCGAGAAAATATCCCATCAATCCATTATGCTCTCATGATGATTCGGGACAAAGGTCTGCTCGGTCATTGGTGGCCTTACATATCCTCTTGCACTCTTCCTGTCGGGAAGCTCAATTGGCTCTGGAGTCAGATCCTCATACTCTATCATGGAGAGAAGATGGTTTATGCAATTTAGATGTGCATGCCTCTTAATATCCGAGTTGACTACAAACCATGGAGATTGTTTTGTATCCGTGTGTGCGAACATAATATCCTTAGCCTCGGAATAGTCCTCCCATCTAGTCAGTGACTCCAGATCCATTGGGCTTAGCTTCCATCTCTTATGTGGTTCGTCTAACCTTGCCTTGAATCTCTTCAATTGCTCATCATCCGATACTGAGAACCAGTACTTGATTAGAATAGTACCCGACCTCATCAGCATCCTCTCAAACATGGGACAGGATCTCATGAATTCTTCATACTCCTCTTCATTACAGAATCCCATTACTCTTTCCACTCCTGCTCGATTGTACCAGCTTCTATCAAACATCACAATCTCTCCGGCAGCTGGAAGGTGGTTGACATATCTCTGAAAGTACCACTCTGTCTTCTGCCTCTCTGTAGGGGCCGGCAAGGCTGCTACCCTCACTACTCTTGGATTGAGATATTGCGCAATCCTCTTTATCACGCCACCTTTTCCTGCCGCATCTCTTCCTTCGAATACAACTACAACTTTGAGTCCCTTTGCTTTAACCCATTCCTGCAGCTTTATCAGCTCAAGTTGGAGTCTGAACAACTCTGCGTTATACTTCTTCTTACCAATTCTTTCCATATTCTTCACCTACCTTGCCCCTACCAATGTTTCTCCGATCACGGGAACTGACAAAAGCACTGTGGTGAAAAATTATCTTAGACAATAGCAATCGGCTAAAGTTTGCTCACTAGCCCCTCTAAAGATGCTCGCGGGTTTTCAGATTTAGTCACTCCGCTTGCTAGGAGTACTCCGTCTGTACCAAGCTGAATTGCCTTGGCAACATCCTCCCCATCTTTGACGCCTGCTCCACACAAGACCCCCACGGAGTTCGAGATTTCCTTTACTGCCTGCAAAGTACTGCTGATAATCTCCGGATCGGCACTTGTCACTGAAATTTCTCCTCCAATCAGTCCTGGCGGTTCCACTGCGACGTATTCTGGACTCAGAGAGGCCAATACTTTCCCTTCTTCCACGTCTGACGCACAAGCACAAACCACAAATTCATCGGGAGTCTGTTCTATTAGCATTGCAATATGTTCAGTACTCACTTTGTGCTCTGCATGATTTATCAATGTCCCACTGGCTCCTCTTTCGATTGCGGTTTCTGGATGCAGCCATCCGGTGTTGGATCCAAATCCTATGGGGTCAAGGTGTTGACACCAAACTTCTAGATTGGGTGCTGCTGACACTACAGAAGAAAGATCAAATGGCGATACTACGGCAATCAACCTACACTCGACATCTATGCCGGACATAATTTTAGCAAGTTTAACTGCAGATGATCCGTGAGCAGTCTGGTATGTCTTGAAGTTCACTACAATTAGGGGTCCGTCCACGGTACCCCGAGCTATCGCGCCTCTTTGACGATAACGGAAATCTAATCCTAGATGCTAGTGTAAATCCAAAATTCCATTTCAAAATACAGAATGATCGACTATTTCTCCAAACAACTCCGTTCCCTCTGGAACTTTCGCACCTATCCCGATTAAACAATTTTCGAGAACACTATCAGCACCAATCTTCGCCCCTTCAAGAATTACACTATTGGATATAGTAACTCCGTCTTCGATAACTGCCTCAGGCCCAACTGAGCTCCCTATAACCTTCCCCCCATTTTCTGATCCCTCTCCGAACCAAGAGTCTCCCGACACTTTGCCGCTGGCGAATCTTCCTTCTGCAATACACACTTTCGTAGCGTCAACAAATGAATTCGGAGTCCCTGCATCCACAAACCAACCTTCGAAAGGAAACCCATTAAGTCCGCCTGTTGCTGCTAGATCCTCATAAACATCTCTTTCGATACTGTGAGCACCTTCCGGCATTAGTTGAAAGATCTCTGGCTCCAAAATGTACGTTCCAGCATTGATTAGGTTGGAATAAGCTTCCTCTTTTGGTGGCTTCTCTTGGAACCTCATTATCTTCCCAGATTCCTGCCTGTAATCGGCTACTCCGAATCGTGAGGGGTCCTCTACTTCCCAAAGTGATAATGTCGCTATGCCTCCATTGGAGTTATGGAATTCAAGCATCTCCTCTACTCTAAGGCTAGTTACCAAGTCACCATTGATAACACAAAAGGCATCGCCGGAAAGATAAGATTTGCAGTTGAAAATTGCACCTCCTGTTCCCAAAGGTTCAGTCTCTTCAACAATTTTCAGCTCGTATGGAAGTGACATGCCGTTGAAATGCTCCCTCATTTTCTCGACCCCATAACCCGCCGCTACAATCACTCTATCAACCTGAGATTCAGGCAGGACATCGACAACGTGTTCAATCATCGATTTATCCAGAATTGGCAGTAATGGTTTAGGTATTCTCTCTGTCCAAGGCCTCAGCCTAGTTCCGAATCCACCGGCTAGGACAATCACATCCATAACCACCGCATTGCAAATACCCTTTCATCACTTCGCCAAAAGGATTGAAACCTAGCCGCCGCATCTTTCAAGGGCAAGCCTCTGTTCCACTGGCCAATGAACATTCATGAGTACCAAGCAAAAACTATGTTCAGGGAGTATGGAGTTTCGGTCAAGGCAGGTTATCACTGCACGACAGTAGACCAAGCGCTATCGGCCTACGACTCCCTCGATTCAAAAGTTGTAGCCGTAAAAAGTCAGATTCATGCTGGAGGAAGGGGGAAGGGGACCCTTTACACCAAGGAGTCTGGAGATTTAGTAATGCATGGAGGTGTCAAGATAGCTTCATCTAGGGAAGAAGTTCTAGAATTCTCCTCAAATATTCTTGGTAGAAAGCTTGTCACAAAGCAGACAGGAACATCGGGTAAGATCGTCAATAATCTGTATGTCGAAGCTGGATGCTCAATAGCACACGAATACTATCTTGCCCTTCTTGTAGACAGAGAGAAGGACTCCCTCCTCGTTATGGCCTCAACTGAAGGGGGAGTCGATATAGAAGAAGTAGCCGAAGATTCTCCTGAAGCTATTCATAAAGTCTGGTTCGATCCTGAAGATGGACTTGATTTGGATAGAGCCGAGTCTCTGGCCTCTTCATTGGGGCTGGAGAACTCTTCGCGGAAATCCTTCGTTGAAATGATTACTAATCTATCTAAAATGTTCGTAGAAAAGGACTGTTCCATGATCGAAATCAATCCACTTGTAAGAACGGAGGATAATCTCATGGTCGCGTTAGACGCCAAGGTAAGCTTCGATGAGAATGCCTCATTCAGACAGCAATGGATTGAGGATTTGCGTGATCTTTCAGAGGAGTCAGATGTCGAAGTCAGAGCTAAGGAATATGATCTCTCGTATGTTGATTTGGATGGGAACATTGGATGTTTAGTTAACGGAGCAGGTTTAGCAATGGCTACTATGGATGTAATCAAACTCTACGGCGGAGAGCCAGCTAACTTCCTGGATATAGGGGGTGGTGCAGATAGTAAGTCGATAACCGCTGCTTTCAGCATTATCTTGGAGGATGAACGCTTAGAGGGAATATTGGTGAATATATTCGGGGGAATTATTAGGTGTGATATGGTAGCTAGAAGCATCATCGAGGCTTCAGAGGAGACCGGTCTCAGCATACCCCTAGTCGTTAGGTTCTCCGGAACAAACCATGAGGAGGGAAGACAAGTTCTCGAGGATTCCAAACTAGATGTAATCACCGTAAGCACCCTAGGAGACGCAGGTGAGGCCATAGTTAACGCAATAGGGAGGGTCTCGAAATGAGCATATGGATTAATGAGAATACCAAGGTATTGATACAGGGAATCACCGGAAGTCAGGGAACTTTCCATGGAACTAGGATGGTTGAATACGGGACAGATATCGTTGGAGGTGTCACACCTGGGAAGGGTGGTCAATCTGTTGAATTCTCTGGCAGATCAGTCCCTGTTTTCAATACCATGACAGAGGCGGTAACATCCACAGGAGCAGATGCCACAGTTATCTATGTGCCAGCAAGATTTGCTGCTCCAGCTATCATCGAAGCAGCTGATGCCTTTCATGAATTGAAAGGAGAGGGCCTAATAGTTTGTATTACTGAGGGAATACCCACATTGGATATGGTTAGGGTAGTATCCCACATGGAGAAATGTGACGGAGTTAGACTAATTGGGCCAAACTGTCCAGGTATAATTTCACCCGGCGAAGTAGGAGGGTGCAAGATTGGAATCATGCCAGGGGATATTCATTCTAAAGGCAGAATAGGCATTATATCAAAGTCAGGGACCCTTACTTACGAAGCAGTAGCTCAAACAATGGGTGTGGGAGAGGGACAAACGACATGTGTTGGAATTGGGGGCGATCCAGTAAACGGAACTGGTTTCATTGAGTGTTTAGAGGCCTTCCAGAAAGATCCAGAGACTGAGGCAGTAGTTATGATTGGAGAAATTGGAGGTACGGCCGAAGAAGAAGCCGCTGAATGGTCAAAGGAAAATTTCTCCAAGCCAATAATTGGTTTTGTTGCAGGTGCTACTGCTCCCCCTGGAAAGAGGATGGGGCATGCAGGTGCAATTATTTCCGGGGGGAAGGGAACTGCTGAGGAGAAGTTTGCAGCATTTGAGGACGCAGGAATATACATAGCAAGAGACCCCTCTATGATTGGCGAAGCTCTGGTAAGTGCTTTAGTTGAGGCGGGAATCCGAGAGACTTAGGGGGGTCAATCTCCTCAGCAAGTTTGGTCGGATAACAATGTCGAAGATTTTCAGCTCAGAAATTGATGCAATACTGGAGGGGACTTCTCGCTCATTCTACCTTTCGTTAAAGGAGCTCCCTAGACCAATAAGAAAACAAGTAAGTCTGCTTTACTTGCTAGCAAGAACCTCTGATACAATTGCAGACTCAGAAAGAGGAGACATAAGCAGAAGATTGGATGCATTAGCTTCGTTCAACGATTTCTGTATGAACAATTCCGCTAATCCACCAGTTCTAAATGATATTTCCATTCTCCAAAGAAACGAATCTGAGCTTTTATTACTGGAAAAGGTCGAGAAAATCGTATCCATATTAGGGGAATTCTCTGAATCAGATGTTGAATATATTAGGAAATGTCTGGGTATAATAATCAGCGGCCAAATTCTAGACCTCGAAAGATTTTCATCTGAGACAGGAAAAATCATTGCTATACATACAGATGGAGAGTTGGATGATTATGCATACAGAGTTGCAGGCAGCGTAGGTGAGTTCTGGACAAGAATGGCATTGCAACATCTCTTCGAGGTCAATGGGGAGTCTGAGCAGATATTGTTTGACAGAGGAATAAAATTCGGAAAAGCACTACAGATGATAAACATCCTTAGGGATATCCCAGCTGATCTTTCTCTTGGAAGATGCTACATCCCGTCCTCTTCCTTGGCAGATTTAGGACTAAAACCACGAGATCTATTGGATAAGAGCAACATGGATATTTTTAGACCTCTGTACAATAGATACCTGGATCTCACAGATTTGTATTTTGAATCAGCAGTCGAGTATATCGAGAAAATTCCTCATCGCCAATTTCGATTTAGAGGGGCATGCATGCTTCCAGTAATAATAGGGAAGAGAACTTCTTCCTTACTTAGAGATGGTAATGTCTTAGACTCTGAAAACAGGATTAAAATTGACAGATCAGAGATAAATAAAACAGTCAAGAATGTTGTAATGGCAGTTCCATTTAGGAACTCAAGCCAGAAAATACTCCGCGATTAAAAGAAAACCACGGTATTCATCCAATTCGATTTTTTTTCGAATAATCAACCAATCGTCTTCGGGAGACATTGAATAGGAACCTGACGCCGCCCAATTCGATAATCACATGGTGCATACTGAAGATTCAGGCCAAGAAATTGCCTTGGAAGAGCAAATGGAAGGTCACGACTCTCAGAGTTTTGAGGAACATGAAGAGCAGCTAGACATCGTTAGAGCAACTGTAGATATTACCAAAGAGGCAGCGCGTGCGATCAGTATCACTGCCCTTGAGGCTATGCGTGAAAGTGCTCTATTCATGGGGGTCATCGGCTCAAGAGGTGAACTCTTGGATCCATTTAGCCACATAGATGCAGCAATCTGGACCGAGCCAGAAATACCAAAGAATATGGTTGATGCATCATATGACTTCTGTGAGGAATTAACAAGAAGGGAGGCAGGAAACTTCTATCATTCTTTCAAATATCTACCAGAAGAAAAACGCAGATCAATTATGGCATATTATGCATTCTGCAGGAGAGCAGATGATATCGCGGACGGAGATTTCGTAGATATTTTCCCAGGGGGATCTTCCGATGATCCAGAATCCGTAAATTATAGATCAAAGATCGAAAGATTAAGCCCGGGAGTTCCAGTTTTGGATAGATCTACTTATAACGACAAAATGTCACAATTATTCTACTACAGAAAGAAGCTTTCTACCGCCTATGGTTCGGTAACATCCACTGATCCAATTTTTATCGCCCTGAAAGATACTGTGAGAAGATTTGGAATTCAACGACAATTGCTGGATGATATGATTAGTGGGATGGAGAATGACTTCCATAAGAATCGTTATCAGACATTCGAAGAACTGTACTCTTACTGCTATAGAGTAGCTTCCACAGTCGGATTAGTTTGTATCGAAATATATGGATACGACGATCCACGGGCCAAAGAATATGCTGAATCTTGGGGCGTATTTATGCAGCTAATCAATATCATTAGAGACGTCGCAGAAGATGCAGAGAGGGATAGGATATACCTCCCACTTGATGATTTGGCCAGGTGGGGTATTTCCGAAAAAGATTTGAAGAGTGGCAAGGAATTACTAAAACACCCAGGATGGGCCCCATTTGTTGAGGAATATTTGGAGAGAGCAGATGGATATAGGAGGAGAGCATTCAAGTTACTTTCCCATCTTGATAAATCTGCAAGATATTCTCCGGCAGCAATGGCCTCATTTTATCAGTCAATAATGGCGAAAATAATAAAGAAAAATGGAGATGTTTTCACCCAGAGAATACAACTTACCAAGACCGAGAAGATTCTTTTAGCAGCCTACGTTTACGTGAGGTACAGATTTTTCGGCTTTTGAATAAAATATAGCCCATTAATGGTTTTACGGAAGACGTACTATTCGACATACTAGGAGGGAAGATATGAGGGTAGCAGTTCTCATAGAAGAACGTTGCAAACCTAACAGCAATGCATTTGCATATTTGCAGAAGTATTCTACGATGTGCGAAAGAGAATGTATCCAAATTGAGGGTAACAAATGCAAGATTCTTGAGTCGGCTTGTCCAGTGTGCTTTACTAGGGTCAAGCACTGTCCTGATGGAGCCGTCAAGATAATTAATCTCCCCGAGGAACTCGATACAGATTTGACACATAGTTTCGGGGAGAATTCTTTCAGACTTTTCAGGCTGCCTTCTCCTCGTCAGGATAAAATAATAGGGATATTAGGCCCAAATGGGATTGGCAAATCTACAGCAATAAATCTTCTTTCGGGGTCATTTAGGCCTAATCTAGGGGATTGGCAACAACCTCCTCCAGATTGGGAAGAAATCATCTCTACATTTCCAAGGGGTGAGCTTAGAGACTACCTATCATTAATATCAGAGGGACAAATTAGTATTGCTGTAAAGCCACAATATATCGATAAGTTGCCCCAGATTTTTGATGGGAAGGTGAAAGATTTACTTGAGAGAGTTGATGACAGGGGTGAACTGGAGAATCTCTCTGAGCTTATGGCCGTAGGGCACATAATTGAGAGAAAACTTGGCGAACTCTCTGGCGGTGAATTGCAGAGGGTTGCCATCTGTGCTACGCTCCTGAAGGAGGCGGACGTATACTTCTTCGATGAACCATCTTCTTACTTGGACATTTATGAGCGAATGAGAATGGTTGGAATCGTCCGGAGTCTCGCTGAGAAGGGAAAGAGAGTGCTGGTTGTAGAGCATGATTTAGCTATCCTAGACGTTCTTTGTGACTCTATTCATATTATTTACGGCGATAGATCTGCGTACGGAATTTTCACTCCACCAAGATCTACCAGAACAGCAATAAATGCGTATCTGGAAGGATTTCTTCCAGAGGAGAACATAAGGATACGCGAGAAACCCATCCAATTTCTTCGAGGGCGAACTAGGGGGGAAGAAGTTGGCGATCCAGTCATAAAATGGGGCGGAATAGAAAAAACTCTTGGGAATTTCAAATTAGAGACGGGAGAGGGAGAAGTAAAGTCTGCAGAGGTTGTAGGCGTTGTTGGTCCGAATGCGACTGGGAAGACAACTCTAGTGAACATTATTTCAGGGGCAATTGATCCAGATGAAGGGTGGTGCACTATGGACGCCAAGGTGTCATACAAGCCTCAACATGTTAGATCAGATTTTGATGGAACCGTCAGGCATTGGCTCGATTCTGAACTTGGCACCAAGTGGGGAAGCGGCGAGTTCAATACACAAGTGATTAGAGCACTTCAGGTAGATAAAATGCTAGAACTACAGACAAAAAAACTCTCTGGTGGAGAATTACAGGCAGTTAGTATAGCCATTTGCTTGGGTAAGGAAGCAGACTTGTACTTGTTCGATGAGCCCAGTGCTCATTTAGACTCTAATGCCAGGATGGAAGCAGCTAAAGCAATAAGAAGAACCATGGAGAGTAATGAGAAGGCATCAATGGTAATCGATCACGATACTTACTTTCTTGATATCGTAAGTGACTCAATATTAGTTTTCCAAGGTGAAGGCGGGAAGAAAGGAAAGGCAATGGGCCCCCTTTCCCTACGGAAGGGAATGAATCTCTTTCTCTCAGACGCGAACGTAACCTTCCGAAGAGATGTGGAGTCACATCGCCCAAGAGTAAACAAACCATCTAGTCGTAAAGATCGAGAACAGAAAAACTCAGGCGAATACTTCTACTCTGAATGAAATAACCATTGTATTATTGAGTGGAAGTTACGTCCGACCAACGTGCAGGGAGAAGACGAAGGAGTCGAAGATGATTCGGTCGAACAAGTTCAAGACCTCGAAGGAAGGCTGAAAGATTTGGAGAATGAACTACAGTATGCTAAAGCAGAAATCGCAAACGTCGGGCAAAGGGCAGCCAGAGATAGGGCGGAATTACTGAGATACGGAGGAGCTTCACTCGCCAGAAGAATAATTCCAATAATTGACCTATTGGAAAAAGCAGTCTCAGTATCCGATTTAGAGGGGGCGAACGAATCAATTATTGAGGGCGTCAAACTTACTCTGGACAATCTTCGTACTTCCTTCGAAGCAGAAGGAATTACAGAGATTGATGCATTAGGCAAAGAATTCGATCCGACGTGTATGGAAGCAATAGCTACAATTCCATGTCCCGACGATAAAGAGCCAGGAACAGTAGTCGAGGTCATTGAGGGTGGTTATAGGATGCACGAAAGGATACTAAGGGCGTCCAGGGTAGTCGTCGCCGAAGGTGACTCATGACTAAATCCCGAAAGTATACAATTCCTTCTGGGATTTTGTTGATTTATTTTATTTCGGTATTAGCAATACATTTTTCTGCACCAGATAGGGTAATAGGGCCTGATGAATTTCCAGAGAAATGCCCTGAAAATTCGTTGAATTGCTCAATAATATCTTCAAACTCTCATAGAAGTGGGGGTTTAACCGAAATTAGACTCAACTCCAGTCTAGAAGAAGTAATGCATGAGGTAAGCACTTGGATAAATTCGCAACCAAGGACAGAAATAATTGGTAACTGGTATCCCGACCAGACTCACTCAGTATTTCGTTCCTTTACCTTTAGATTCCCAGATGACTTTCTAGTTAGGGGGTATTGCGATACTGGACAAACCGTGCTCGAAGTATACTCCAAATCAAGATTAGGAATTTCCGACATCGGTGTAAATTCACAGAGAGTAATGGACTTTACCAAGCACATGATGGCAGTAGAAATGGCTACAACCGAGTGCGTCACGGATTAATTGGGGTCACTGGACTTGGGCATCATCATAGATCCAGATATCAGGAAGGCCCAAACCCTACCATCATCATACTATACCAACGCTAGTACCCTACTCAAAATCAAGCGTAGCTTTAAGGAAAACTGGCATTTTGCATGTCACCGAAGTCAATTTGGAGAAAATAAGGCTATAGAATTGGCCCATATGCAAGAATTAGTTGGCGAACCTATGATTGCAACGTCCAGCGATAAGATTCGCTGCATGTCTAATGTTTGTACACATAGGGGGATGATGATCGTGAAAGACAAGTGCCAAAACAGATCTCTAAAATGCGGATATCATGGTCGAGTATTCTCTCTCGACGGGTCATTCATATCAATGCCGGAATTTGCAGGAGTAGATTGCTTCCCATCTTCCACTGACGACCTCAGAGGCTTCTCCACTTTTATCTGGAGGGGATTAGTTTTTGCTGGAATTAACCCCTCATCTTTAGAACCCGCCATCCATGAAATGGAGGATAGAATAGGCTGGATGCCTATAGAAGATTTTGAATATGACAAATCGAGACATAGGAGTTACGATATTCAAGCTAATTGGGCCCTATACGTCGATAATTATCTTGAAGGATTTCATATTCCATTTGTACACAAGGATCTAAACAGTGTATTAGATTATGATAATTATCAAACAGAAATATTCGAAGGCGGAGTTCTACAGATCGGAATGGCCAATGACGATCAACCCTCATTCCTCCATCCGGAGGAATCCCCTGACTTCGGAAAAAAAATCGCTGCTTACTATTATTGGATATACCCTGGATTAATGCTAAACTTCTATCCATGGGGCCTATCTGTGAATCTCGTCATCCCTCTTACCGTAAGGAAAACTAGAATAATTTACCATGGATTTGTTTGGGATAGAAGTATGCTGGGATTAGGAGCAGGTGGGAATCTGGATAAGGTTGAGCAGGAAGATCAGGAAATAGTGGAATCAGTGAATCTTGGCGTATCTTCAGGCACTTATGATCGAGGAAGATACTCTCCAACAAGGGAAACAGGAGTCCATCATTTTCATAGAATTCTGACAGAAAAAATATCCTAAATTATTGCGACTTACGTAATAATGAAAACATTTCAGCTAAAAGGCAGGACTTCTCCGAATGGTTCTGTGAACCGCCCCAAGAGATACTCATCGGTCTTGACTGTCATATTTTTGCTTGCTTCAACTTCTATCCCCATTGTCTCTTCTCAAAACCAATCTACACAGGCCAATGGATTTCATTTTCACACCATAGCTTCACTGGGAGACAGCACACTAGGATCAGATCCTACAGGTTACAGGGGACCATTCGCTAGCGTACATGCAGCTAACCTGATGGGTCTGGAATACTATGAAGGAGCTGTAGGGGGAGATAGATCCTGGACACTCATTGAAGCCGGTAGACATACAGACATCGCAGAAAATTATGGGAATGGGACTCTTGTAACAATGATGGTAGGAGCCTGGGATTTTATCGATTCTGATGTGGATATCGTAAATGGCGATTATTCCTTTATCGACAAATTAGAAGAAAATATTACGATAATAATCGAAACCTTGCTCGAATCAGAAATCGATATTTTGGTTTGGAACCTACCAAATATGTCATTTCTTCCCTTCTTGACCCAGATATTCCCAACAGAGAAGCATCCTTATTTCACTGAAGCAAGTAGGTTGTGGGCAGATAGGCTCGAAGAACTCTCAGATTATTATGGAGAAAGTGTACAGATATTCGACCTGATGGCAGCTTCAGATGATTTGTTACAAAACCAATCATCTAGGATTATTGGCGAATACGAAGTAATATCCCCTCCAGTAATGTGTGACAAGAACTGCATAATGGTCGACTCTCTCCATCCCACTTCAGTGGGGCAGGGGCTTCTAGCGAATTACATGATGTCAGCAATAAACGAAAAGTTTCCTTCTCCGGAGGGTGATTATCCGTTGCTTTCCGATGATGAGCTTATTTCCTTAGCCGACTTTGGAATGACCCAGGGAGGAAGGGAAGAAATCAAAATAGAGGGCGAAGTTACAGAAGCATGCTTTGATTGGACCGATTCAGTATACAGAGACATGTATCTAACTATTACCATTGACGGGGAGGATATCCCAGTTCCAAGCTATATTGGCTTCAATACGGAGATATGCAGACAATCGACACATGTAATGTATAGTGGCGAGAGATCTATAAACGTGATTTCAAACATTCAAAATAACCTGACATTGAATCATTTTTTCCATATTTGGGGTCAGAATTTTTCATCTGAACAAATTTTTGATATGGAGTTACAAGACGGCGGCGAATTATCAGTTTCTATAGATGGGTTAGAATATACGGGAGATTGGTCAGAAATCAATATCGACGGCGTGATTTCAATAGACATAAAATTCGAATCACCCATGGCCGCCGAAGATTCGACACAAGATATCGGTGAATCCACTCCCGGATTCTCAGTTTTATTGATTTCAATGACTCTGATACTTGTGATATTTACCCGGTCTTCAAGGCTTCAGTCTGAAGGCAGGTGAATCTTGTGCCTACTAATCAAGAATTAATGCTCGATCAAAAACGGATTGCAGCGATCCTCATTGTGGCACTTCTCATCTTATCTGGCTGCCTTTCAAATGAAACAGATACAGAAAATCCTCCTGTTGTGGAGCAGGGGGAAGAAATTGAATCAGATATTTCCCAAGAAACAGAACTAGAAGAAGAAATTGGAATATCTTTGCCAAACAATCCCCATTGCGATGATACTAATTTAGATCATTGCATGCTCCCCTTCCCATCAGGTTCATTCCTAAACGCCGATAATAGAACAGAAACCGGCTTCTCACTTTCAATTCCAGGAGCATCGATTCCAGACACAAATTCTGCAAGATCGGAAAATATGATCGTTCTAGACAGGCTGGACGGTTTTAGCCCATCTACTCAGATTTTCACATCATTTGGACAACAAGTACCAAACATCTCTGGTCTAGCATCACAATTTGATATTTCATCTTCTACTGAACCTGGTCATGGCACTATATTGATGAATTTGGATACAAAAGAGGTTTTGCCCCATTGGGTCGAACTGGACGCCAGGAATCAAGAAGGGCAACCTACGCTGTTTTTCATCAGAACACTTGAGGGGTTGGATCATGGAGCAAGATATGCAGTTGGAATCTCGGGACTTTTAGATAATGGGACCCCCATTTCTCCTTCTGATGGTTTCAGAGCCTTAAGGGACAATATCCTCACAAATAATGATGGAATAGAGGGCCAACGTTCTAATTTTGAGGAAATTTTTGATTCATTCAATACAATAGGGATTTCGCGACTAGATCTTCAATCTGCTTGGTGGTTTCACACTGCATCCACTGAATCTATATTACGTGATTTGCTAATAATGCGTGATGATGCCGAGACAAGAATCGGCATGAACGGCACAGCTTGTAATTTTACATCTGTCACCGAAGGTTTCGGCGATGATCAGAGGGCACTACGGGTTATCGAGGGAACCATAACCACTCCACATTACATGGTGGAAAAGGAAGCGAGATCGCCACTGATGAGGAACTCCGATGGAGATCCTGTTTTTGTTGAAAATAGAGAAATAGAGTTTACGATGATGATCCCTCAGTCCCTTGCTGACAACAATACCTCAGGACCTCTCACAGTCGTCGGGCACGGTTTGTTTGGAGATGGAAAGGGGTATGTCAGCGATAGTATGGGCAGATACTACGGGGACGCTTACGGAACTACATTGTTAGCTACCGACTTCAAGGGTTGGAGCTCAGACGGAGACCTAGAAGCTATGAGTTACGCACTATTGGACATAGAAGAATTTCAATTTCAACAAGAACGTCAAATGCAGGCAGTGATTAATCACATAACAATGGTTAGGACGATAACCGGAGTCTGCGCTGACAATGATAACTTCAAGTTCAATGGAACAAATATGATCGATACTGAGACAGTAAATTACTGGGGAATATCATTAGGAGGTCTGCGAGGGCCTTCTTTACTATCACTAGTCCCAGAGATGGATTGGGGCGTGTTATGGGTGGGTGGGACTTCATTCACTCATCAAGTTGAACGATCTACCCACTACGGCTCCGAAGAATATCCCATGGATTTCTACACCTTACTATCAAGCGAAATTTCATTGCCTTCCAGATTAGATAGGGCTGTAGTAATCGCATTATTACAATCAGTTTGGGATTCAACCGACGGGGAGACCTTCCTGCCGTTTAGGGAAACCGGTTGGAAGGACGAATTGAAATCATTCGATGTTTTCTATCTTAGTTCTATGATGGATGCTCAGGTATCTGTACTGTCTGCAGATAGAGCTGCCAGAACTGGTAATGTTCCAGTGATCAACGGATCAGCATATCATCCATTTGGAATTGAGGTAGTAGATGGCCCAGTAAATGGTTCGGCGGCTGCGTATTTTGATGGAGATTTTCCACCATTACCCACTGGAAACACAAACGGCCCAGAATGGCACCATTCTCTCGCTCATAACCTTGTCTTTGAGGTCGAAGAAGCACAATTAATGGCATACGGCTATCTATTAACGGGGGTTCTCGAAGATTTGTGCAATCCTTCATGCACCTTTGAAGGAGACTGGTAAGGGGCTAACGCCGCTCCCCCTTTTTTCCATCAGTCCAATCGTAGATTCCCAAACCCGTTTTCTTACCCAACTCGCCTGATTTTACAAGCCTGTCTAGCATTTCATGAGGTCTGTAATAATCATCTCCGAAAGCGTCAGCAAGACTATTCAAGATATCCCTTCTAACATCCAAACCAACTAAATCAGATAATTCGAGGGGCCCCATCGGATGACGATATCCAAGTTTCATTGCAGTATCAATATCACTTGCGGAAGCGACACCTTCCGCTAACATTCTGATGGCTTCATTACCCAAGACCACGCCTAATCTACTAGTAGCGAAACCCGGAAAATCACGTACCTCGATGGTGCTTTTGCCCAATAATCTCCCCATTTCCCTAGTCCTTGAGACAGTCTCGTCCGATACGCCATCATGGCAGACAATTTCTACAAGATCCATTAGAGGGACAGGGTTGAAGAAATGCATCCCAATCACTCTCTCAGGGATCTTTGTTACAGATGCGATTTCTCCGATACTCAGACTGGAGGTATTAGTTGCTAAAATGCAATTTTCCTGACAAAGACTCTCTAAATTCTTGAATAATTCCCTTTTCAAATCCATCTTCTCCGGAACCGCTTCAATTACAAAATCCGCATCTTTCACTGCTCTAGAAATGTCTGATTCCGGAATAAGATTATCAGACCATTCCTCTTTTTGCATGATTGTGGTTTTTCCTTTCGAGACTCCACTATCCCAAAAAGAATGAATAGACGAAACTCCTTGGTTAAGAGACTCCGAATAAGCATCATAAATGCGAACCTTCCATCCAACCTCGGCACAGACTTGTGCTATTCCTGCTCCCATCGTACCCGAACCTATGACGGCCACTTCCCGGATTGCCATAACAAGCCGAGAGTCCGCTGGGAAATAAGCAGTACTAATCTTCACGGCCAAATGCTGCCAGAGCAGATTGAAACAATCTCTGGCGAGGTACATCATGCTCCAGGAAACAAGTGAACGGTGCCACGTCCTTCAGCAATTCAATTGAGGAAACATAAGCACCATAGACAAAAGGATCTGCATAGTCGATACTAGGTATAGAAATTCCTAGTTTGCCCAGGCCCTTCCGCGTGTCTTCGTCCCAAATAGAGTATGTATGATGGGAGAAGTGAAGATATGCAGATAGTCGTCTGATATCGGCCCTCGCTTTGTCCGTCAGACTTTCGATAAGAAGTGTGTCTGGATATTTTATTGCATAGAGTGAGAGTAGAACCTCTCTTTGAGTCTCCTCTCTCCACGATCTCTTTTCTAAACCCATCCAATCATCAATCATGTCTAGCATTTCGGGAGAATACGGTCTGTGAACTCGATAGAGAAGATTCTCGTAACCTTCCGAATCTTGGGCTTCAGAGTGATGATGCTCATGGAATAAATCCGTGAGTCTGTCAAAGAAAGGCCGGCAAAGATCTTTGTCAAAAAATGAAAGAGCTACGTGTTGCATCTATATCCCTTAGCTCCCTTTCCATTCCCTGTACTGAATCCATTCCTGTTTCATGTACTCATTGACTAGTTTGTCCTCATCTTCTTCTGTTGGGAGCATCTCTTGGAGATAGCTTTCCCACTCAGTATCATTTCCGGTAAATGGCTCCCCTTCAACCGTGAATCTTTTTCCAGCGTACTTACCTATGTTTCTCCTAAATCTATCAGAAGGGATGTATAGTTCTGGCTCGCCATCCTTTCTTGCCTTGCTAATCCTCCTCATCTCTTCTCTCAATTCGTTGAAATAAAGGTCCCTGCTTGCCTCGTTGAGGTGCTCTCTGTCTGCTGAGTCTTCTGACTCTCTCTCGTCATATCTGCCTTTGATCCCATAAACATAAGCCCACTGTGCGCTAGAGGAATCATCCGTTCCGAACAGGTCTAATCCAGTACTGACCCACTTGTTCACATATTTTTGGATTAAAGAGCAAGGAATCACGCCCTGCTTCACAACTCTCCTCAGTCCGTTTGCACCAGTTCCTAGGTGAAAAGACTCCTCTTTGAGCATTGGCCCCATGCTCGCAGCGAGGGGTTTGAATGAAGATGTACTCAACATCTTAAGCTGATATTTGCCATCTCTGTCGATGAAATGGGTAAACATGAAGAAATCCAGCCAGTGATCAATCGGCTCATTGAATGAACCTAGGATCCTAGTTCCTTCTTGTGCATTTCTTTCCAGAAGTTTCGCTGCCTCACGGACGCCCTGCTCTCCGAAGAAAGTACACAGAAGGTATGCCATCTGCCACCCATGTCTCTGTTCCTCACACATTATCCGAAGTGCAGATTTCTTGTCGTATTCTGTTGGAGCAGTTGCAAGTAAGTGATTTTGCTGCTCAACACTCGCAAATTCTGTATCTCCTTGGACGCTGACCATGGTGATAATCGCGTCCATGATATTCTGTTGTGGGATTTGCATCCTTCTATTCCATTTAGGCATCCCCTCGAAGTCCCCAAATTCTATTTCTTCACCAGCAGTATCCCAGTCAAACTTGATGTCAAACCTGTAGTCTCCAAGCCATGATGGATCGAAGCCAATCCTAGTTTGCCAATCATTAAATTCTTCAATCCAAGTTTCAAAATTTGTAGGGTAGTTTTGAACAACCTCAGTCTCTGACATAACCACCCCAGTATAAACGGGTATTTTATCGATTGTTTCCACCTCGTACCGTGGACCTGTCCGTTACTTCCCTTCGAATCTTGGAGTTTGCTTATCGACGTAAGCCTTGATGCCTTCTTTAGCATCTTCAGATTGAAATAAGTCGGATTGCAACTCTCTCTCCAAAGCTAGGTGATATTCCAAGGGGATTTCAAGTCCACTTTGTACACTCCTCTTGATATTTCCAATTGCCTTAGCTGCCGCAAAAGGAAGAGTAAACCGCCCGGAATAATCCAGTACGTCCTGTCTGAACTCATCCAGACTCATGCTATCGTAGATATCATGCACTAGATCCATATCTTTCGCCTCTTCGAAAGAAAACTTCCTTCCCGTGACCATTATTTCCATTGCCTTTGCTTTTCCGACTAATCTTGAAAGGCGTGCTGTACCTCCTGTTCCAGCCAAAACTCCTAGGGAAACCTCTGGCAATCCAACTTGGAAGTTCCCTTTTCTAGCTATCCTGACATCCGCAGCCATTGCAATCTCAAGTCCCCCTCCAACTGTGTGTCCGTTTAATGCTGCAATTACTAGCTTTGGAGTCTGCTCAAGTCTAGATAGGGTCTCATTCGCATGAAGACAAAAGAAATACTTGTACCTCGGGGTTAGCTTGTTCAGATATTTTATGCTAGCTCCGGCTGAGAAAAATTTCTCACCGTGTCCGGTTAATAGGATTACAGAGACATCATCATCGAATCTAGCACTCAATATCGCATCATCAATATCGTGCCACATTTCTCGGGTGTAAGTGTTGACAGATGTCTTTTCTCCTATCAATGGCTCTCCATCCGAATCTGAAACTAACTCAATGATAGCCACTCCGTTATCCGTTACTCCGTAGTTTACTAGACGGTTCTTCATGGGTTTAAGTTCGGGCCAAGATGCCATGACTTATCGGCAGAGTTCAGCCATATCAATCAAACGGAGGTTAGAATTCCCTATGTTTCAGAGTCTTTGAATGAGATATTCCCGCCTCTGATGTGCTTAGACTTCCATTGATCGCGTATTTCCTCTGCTCGTTCACTTCTTTCCCAAACATCCCTCTTGAGTGCCCTTCGAAATGGCATCCTGTGGACTATTCTGCCATCTTGGAGCACCTTTTTCCTCAACATGCTCATCTTGACTATTGGCCACAAAGCCTTCCTTACTAGTCCTGGTTTGTATAACCATTGCATAAATTTTAATCCATCGCCCTTCCTTTTTTGGTCCCTCATCCACTGATTTGCAACCATCTTGAAACCCCTATCTCCCACTCGATTCATGAGGAACCGGTTTATCGCACTAGCCTTGACTAGCGGGACCAAGCGTTTTCTAACCTCTTTCTCATAGTCACACTCGCCCATTATCGCTTTGGCTGCCAATACTCCACTAGTTATCGCATATCTCATCCCAAAGCCCCACATGAAGTCCTGAAGGCCACCTGCCTCTCCGACGTAATACCTCCCTTCATGAACATATTTTGTGGGTATTCCGAAGTCACCTTTTCCGCCGACCCTCTTAATTGGCCTCCTGTCCAGAGAATAATTCTCTTCGTACCAGGCTATAGTCTCATCAAGATAACGCCCACTATTCCGTTGTTTTCTCCAAAGGCATGTACAAATCAGCCCTATTCCGTCAATTATGATTAGGTATGAATATGCTCCCGGAGCTAGTTTGTCGTTTAACTGGAATGCTACAATATTTTCATGATTGGTTTCGAAGATTTCACCGAATGCAACAGCACTGGATTCTCTCGGTCCCGCTGCAACAATTTGACATTCCTCCGGAGATCTCTTGGTATCATAGTGTATGGTTGCTCCGCTATTGATTGCCATTCTCTTGAATCCCTGGTCAATTGTATGATTTGCCGTACCCCTCTCAATCACTCTAAAGGCTACTCCATCGGTTTTTGGATTAGTTATGGCATCATCTGGGTGTATTAAATCGATAATTCCGAAGGAATCAGACTTGAATTCCTTATTATCGAACCCCCATTCTTCTAATTCATCGAAGAAATCAATATCGCCTGTCCAATTCTCAATACCCTGAAAGTCACCATCAAACCTAGCTCCACTATCTTTCCTTAATTCATGAACATGAACTTCTCTCCCAGACCTTGCAAGTAGTGTCGCAGCAGCCAATCCCGAGAGGCCTGCTCCAAGAATGTGAATTTCTTCGCCCATATTATGCCGAAACACACAGATGGCTTGAACAGTTGGGTCACCCGTCGCCTTCAAGCCATAGATGTATCTCCAGAACCATGGTCGTCCACATTCGTGTCGAGGAGGATTTTCTAGATTCAAACAAGCTCAGGGCCCTTATTGAGACAGAGGGATGTGGTAGCATAGTCAGCTTTGTTGGACTGACTAGAGGAAATTATCAAGATAAAAAAGTGAAGAGCTTGGAATTTGACTCGTGGCAGGCAAAGTTACCAGAGGTTCTGGAGAAGATAGCGAATGATGCGATTACTAGATTTCAAGTCAAATCAGTAGTTATAGCTCACAGGATCGGCTCAGTAGAGCCCAGTCAGGAGATAGTTTGTATCCATGTAGGTTCTAAGCATAGGAAACATGGATTTATCGCATGTTCCTGGATAATTGACGAGTTGAAGAAACAGGCACCACTGTGGAAGAAGGAAATCCGAGAAGATGGCGAGTATTGGAAATCCGGATTAGGTTGAAATTATATTTTAGGTTAATTTTGTTCTCACTCTTGATGTTTATTTTAATTATCCCAAACCAAGTTTCTGAATAGTGAGGCCCCCTCGGGTAATCGGTGAGTCTGTGAGGTTGTCGATAGATGGAATAGTAGATGTGGGTTCAAAACCCAAAATTAAACGTGAGGCCGTGGCGTCTGGCCATATTATCATATGTCCAAAATCGATCAAGGCTATCTCGGAAGGATTGTCTCCAAAGGGCGATGTAAGGGAAGCATCAACAATTGCGGCCATTCAGGCAGTAAAGGAAACCTCCCGTAGTCTTCCTCATTGCCATCCAATTCCCATTGAGGGATGTACTGTAGATTGGGAGATCGGAGAGGGAGGGCTCTACTGTACCGTTTCTGTCAGAACCCATTGGACAACTGGAGTTGAAATGGAGGCACTGTCTGGAGTATCAGCAGGCCTTCTATGTGCCTGGGATATGCTTAAACCGTTTGAAAAGGACAAATACGGGCAGTACCCAAAAACTAGAATTCAAGAAATCCGAGTTATCTCAAAGATGAAGGGAGACCAGCAGAGTTGAATCCCATAACCCCCTCACGAAAGCTATGTCCACAGGCGACTTGATTCCCGATTTCCTCAGAGCAACCGAAGTAGCAGCGGTCGCAGCTTCAAAATGGATTGGCCTGGGCGATGGAAAGGCTGCAGATGGTGCGGCAGTAGAGGCCATGAGGGGGGTTTTTGATACCATACCATTCGATGGAAGGGTGGCCATAGGGGAAGGTGAAAGGGACGACGCCCCAATGCTCTGGATTGGAGAAAAACTTGGTACTAGACAAGGAGACCCGAATTCTCTGTCCATTGATATTGCGGTAGACCCACTTGAATGTACAAATCATGTCGCTTTCGATAAACCGAATGCAATGGCTGTATTGGCAGCAGGTCCGCGAGGATCACTCCTACATGCGCCCGATTGCTACATGGATAAAATCGCTGGTCCGAAAGAGATCATCGGAGAAGTCAGTTTAGAGGCAGATGTCGCCTATAATGTAGAGAATGTCTCTGCCTGTCTCGAGAAAAATGCAGAAGATCTCCAGGTTGTGGTCATGGACCGACCAAGACACGAAGAACTAATCCGTGATTTGAAAAATTTTGGTATAAATCCGATTTTAATAGGTGACGGAGATATTGCTGCTGCTCTAAATGCGGCAGATCCGGACTCAGAAGTAGATTTGCTGATGGGAATAGGCGCAGCCCCTGAGGGAGTAATTACTGCCACGGCATTGAGAGGTTTAGGGGCCCACTTTGAGGGCAGGTTAGTCTTCAAAAATGATGGCCATATGGAGAGAGCAGAACAAATGATCGATGGAGATATCGAGAGAATTTGGAATCGAGATGATTTGTGCAACTCAAAAGATTCGGTTTTCATTGGGTCTGGAGTTTGCGATGGAAGAACTCATGGTGTCGTGAAATTGGGCCAAGGAAAATATTCTGTCGAATCAGAAATTATCGATGTACAAAAATCGTCCCACAGGGTTGTATCCTCAACCATAAATTTTGAATCTTCAAACCAAAAGTAATTTTATCGAGACGATGGATTCTTTTCTCTGAACCTCTTCCCAAACATGAGAGAGTACCATGGATGAGGATCTACTAGAGAAAAACGCTAACCAATTAGTCTCCCCCGGAAAAGGAATTCTGGCTGCAGATGAAAGTAATGGGACGATGTCCAACCGCCTAGAATCAGTGGGAGTTTCGGCATCAGAAGATGCTCGTAGGGATTACAGAACAAATTTATTTTCCACAGAGGGATATGAGTCATTCATTAGTGGTGTAATTCTCTTCGACGAGACTATCCGTCAATCAATGGATGATGGCACTCCCATTCCAGATTATCTTAACGAGCGAGGAATTTTGCCTGGAATCAAAGTAGATACGGGAGCAAAAGATCTAGCAAACCACCAAGGTGAGAAGATTACTGAGGGACTTGACGGTTTAAGGGAGCGTTGTTCCGAATATTTTTCGATGGGCGCTCGTTTCGCCAAGTGGCGTGCCGTAATTCGAATAGGAGAAGGCCTTCCATCGGCAGCATGCATCTCCACAAATGCACACGCTTTAGCAAGGTACTCTGCAATTTGTCAAGAAATTGGTTTGGTCCCAATCATAGAGCCCGAAGTCCTAATGCAAGGTGATCATGATGCTGATAGATGCTTCGAAGTTACCGCCAACATTCTCTCCCAAACGTTTTCCGAATGTGAAAAACAAGGCGTCCACATTCCAGGTGCTCTCCTTAAGCCGAATATGATCTTTGCAGGAGTGGAAAACGAAAAACAAATTTCTAGAGATGAAGTTGCAAGGATGACAATTAAATGTTTGATGGAAAATGTTCCACATGATCTCCCAGGGATAGTGTTTCTTTCAGGGGGGCAGTCAGATGAGGATGCTACAGCCCATCTAAACTTGATGAATAAGATGGAATCAGAAATGCCGTGGCAACTATCTTACTCTTATGGGCGAGCACTACAAGCAGATGCTCTAAGGAGATGGGCAGTAAGGGACGCAGAGTCAGATTCTTCCAGCAAAAAATCTTTTTTACACAGGGCTTCAATGAATGGTCTAGCAAGAAGTGGAGAATGGGACGAGAGTCTAGAGATGTGATGTTTCAGACCTTTTCTTCCAAAGCCCCTGGTCTTACTTGCCACACACATATCTCATATCTGCCCGACAGGGCCCCTCCTCTTTTAGTAGTGGAGACTTTCAAAATATCTTTGTCCTTTGAGAGGACATTACCTAGCTGTTGAGGCGTGGTCCCATGCCTCATTGTGGAATTTACATGTTCGAGGATCTCTGTCGTATTTGCCTCTCCGCGCTCGTCTAAAAATTTCTTGATTTTCTGCCTTAATCTGGTAGTCCTCATATTGTTCACGCTACTATTACGTACCTCCCCATTGGCCGATATGCTCAGGATGGCGGATGGTAATATAATGCTTCTGTATGTATTTGCACTCATTGGTTACAGATAATGACACAATTCAACTGGTTTTGCTTATTACTTAAGAAAATAGATTCAGAAAAACAATTGTTTCCACTGGAAACATATAACTAAATGTAACTATAACAAATATTTTATTACTGTCTTTTAATTAGAGCCATTTTGCAGGTGTTTCTTAATGTCAGATGCTTCCCCAAGTAACTCTCCAATTACCCCAAGTAGAATAAGAAGTAAACATAGGAGGAGGCTGATATCCAAGCTATCATCGGGCGATGCAACTGTTTCAAAACTCGCTAATGAATGCAGACTTAGGATGCCTCACGTTTCAGCGGAAATCAGGCGTTTGAGGGATGAAGGATTGGTTTCCAGTGATCTTCCAGCCGGCTCTAGAGGGGCTAGAATACGTCTTACAGAAAAGGGTTGGGCGTCTTTGGAGAGCGACGAGTGGTCGAGATTGTCGAAGATAAAATACATCCCCTCTAACAAAGAAAGTTGCTGTATAATTTCTAGAGATGAGGAGAATCTGACTTTGTGCTTTCTATCTCCTCCACACGAACCGATGGTGCAAATACCCAATCGAATTTTACCCAACTCGCGAGGTGGGAAAAACTCCACTAGAAGCCAAGGGGTGTCTTGGAATTGGGCAGTGCTTTCTGAGACAACACCGAGATGGTTCGATCGAGAAAATCGTTTAATCTTGGATTCACCGCCCGCAATAGTACAACCCGGGAGAATTGAAGCTTACTCCGACCAAACTCCGATTGTCGGGATAATAAGGGCACAACTACTAGATCCTGATAATTCGTCGACTATTTCTCCCGGAGAATGGTTCATACAGCCTTCTCAAATCCAAAATACACCCTTGCACGAACCCACATACCATCGGGGTGATTGGATTCTGGGATCGCCACACAATAAATCTCCAGATATCAGGCCAACCCAACCAGTTGTTGCTACAATCAAGGAAAGACTTCCCAAATCTGTTCTATTGAGGTCAGCTAGGATAAACTCGCTGGTTGTAGCAGACTTGGGGGGTCTGGAAATGGGCAGTGATGAATACCCTATTCAGACTCTTGAATATTGGATTGAGAAAGCCCACCCAAGGCTGACTAGTTCAGAAAGAAAAAGAAGGTTAAGCTCCCTCATAGACAGAATTTCTAAATCCAAGAGAGTAAAGGTGGATGACTCAACAATCCGAAAGTTTCGCAAGGACTGGGCCGGTGCTCGATTCATTTTAGATGATTCCAGAATCAGACAAATCAATCTTAGAGGTTTGGGAAAATCCGCCACTGAGTCATTAATAAGATGGTCACTGGAAAAGAAAAACATCCCATTGGTCTTGGAGGCAAGCTCAGATTTATCCGACGAAATACTATCCAAAATAGCCATAAAAACTAATCTTAGATTGGTATTGTTGGAGGAGATGACTCCACATTTTTCAAATTTTGACACTATTCAAATTGACAAAATTCGAACTTTACCGTGGCTGAAATTTTCTACTATTCAATCTCATGCGATTCCTGTGAGGCTGGTTGAGCAGGGCAAGACCTCTCCTGTTTCTTCATACTCAGAAAAGATTAGTATCTCACCATGGGTGATTATGGGATTGCCAGGAAATAGCGACTATCAATTAGAGATCCAAGGAGATGAGGTTTCCATCATAGGCTCTTCTTTGTCTCAATATCCTCAGGGTGATGAAGAGTGGGCCAATCAAATGGAGGCAAACTACCCTCTAGCTTCGTGGATTGCTTCCCCTTCGAAAAATCGTTGGCAAAGGTGGCAGAGAATATCGACTAGGATAGATCCCGAGTGGTTGGCTTTACTGGATCTCGACTACTTGCCGATTGAGAAAATCTCAGAGCTTGCAAATCATGCGCCAGAATCGGTGAGGAGAATCTTTTCAGACAAAATTACAGCGAAGCTTAGAGAAGATCCGGATAATCTTCTTAGATCTTGGCCTGCAATTGATCCCAACCAAGCAGACATTGGCGCCGCTTGGTTAGCATCACATTTCATCCAAAACTGTGCTTGGCTACCGGAAGAATCGTACTCTGACCTAATTGGTTGGGCGGTTGAGGCATGGCTTTCCCAACCCCCAAAGGATTCACTGGGGGCTCTGTCTGGTCTTTCTTGGCTGTTTAGAGCGCTAAATAAGCCTCAGCAGGATTTTGACCTAATAATCAAGAGGGTGAAGAATATTTCTTCCAGCCTTCCAGATCACCATCATCTGAATACTTGGTCACGACTTTATGATCATGCACTTGGAATAAGAAATGCGGATTTAGAGGATATAGGGAGATTTATGACCAATCTGCCAAATTCGTGGTGGGTACCATTCTCCTGTGACTTCCTGATCGCTATTTTAGAAGAACCGATCTCAATACAATTGCTAAATATCGGCATTCCATGGTGCGCAGTTATTCTTTCCCCCGTAGGTGAGAAATCCAAATGTCCCGGTTTAGAGTCAATTTCGTATTCGGGCTGCAAATCTGAAATAATTCCTCTTTTGAAAAATTTCCTTCGTTCAATCCCAGATGATTCAGTGGACATAGAATGTTTAGACCAACTTTCAGATCTAAAAAACGCTATCGAGTCCGTAAGAGAAGGACGAATTCCCCAATCTGGAAAATCACATAATCTCTCAGGCTGGCTTGCACAACCACTAGAGAGATGGCCAGAATTCACGATGGAAATGATCATGCAAGGCGATCTGCCTATCTCCGAGAGGCTGACAATTGGAAAATCAGGTTTCCATCAGGGCCTGATAGATTTTGACAATCCTACTCAACCGCTGGGTTCTTGAACAAAACTGACTGCGAAGGCTTGCCCAACTGGCAACACCATGCGGACAAAACCCCCTCGCCGGAGGTGGAGAGTGAAGTATGGCACCACGGATTGGGTGACCATCTGACGAAGACCATCATGACCTTACCGAGGGATGATTGATGACGCAAATCAGGTGGCCGGATTGCGAAAGGTCCCCTGAGGACGGAATAGAATGAATCAAGGGACTACCCCGCAGTCCGACAGACGTCCCGAGGTGGGTCAGGCGCTAGAGCGAAGCAGTGAAGGTGGCCGTTACGCCTCGGGGCACACACTACAACTATCCTCAGAAGGCGGGAGATGATGCACGAAATCGGATTACTCGGAGGGACCTTTGACAGATTCCATGCCGGCCACGAGCACCTAATTCGTTCCGCGCTATCTAATTGCAATAAATTGGAGATTTGGCTGACAAATAATAAAAAAGCCCAATCTAAAGATTTCAGAGTAAAGAAATGGGATGAACGCTCTGGAGAATTGCAAGATTTTCTCTCCGAAAATGGGTCTAGCGCAACAATTCACACTCTTGAAGACGATTTTGGACCAGCCCAAGAACATAAACAAGCATCAGTAATTTTCTGTACCGAGGAGACTCTTGAGAAGTGCGAGGCAATAAATAACTCCAGAATTAGCAATCGACTCAAACCTCTTGAGATTATTTCAGTGAATCGAATAGATGCATGGGACGGCGAACCCATCTCGAGCTCTCGGATAAGATCTGGAGTTATTGACAGGAGGGGCCAACCATGGATCCAAGACTCATTATTTCGAACGACTATTTCACTTTCTGAAAACGTAGAAAATCAACTGAAAGAGCCCTTTGGGCATTTAGTTAATGGTTCAGAAAAAAATCCAAAAATTGCAATTTCTGAGGCCTACTCTTTAATCGGAAAAATACCCTATCCATTGATTTCTGTGGGCGATGTTACAACACTTTCACTACAGAATATCGGAGTTATTCCAGATATCGCGGTTATAGATGGAATGACCAAGAGAGAGAATTGGCCTGAAGCCGACCAAATTGATCAATCAAGATTTCACAGCATTCTACATTGCACTAGTCCGCCAGGAAAATTGACTAATTCCTTATTTGAAGCATGCAAGTCTTCTATCGTGTCTTGGAAAAAACTCGGACACAAATGCTTGATTATTGTAGACGGAGAAGAAGATCTCGCCCCCTTGGTCCTCCACCCTCTCTGCCCTATAGGGTCCGTAATTCTATATGGCCAACCCGGAAAAGGAGTAGTAGTCAGATGGTGCGATGAGGAGTCAAAAGAAAGATGCAGAAACCTACTCGCCCAATTCGAGATCAGTCAGAGCTAACTTTTGAATCTTGGATCCAGTGCAGCCCTATCCCAAACGCAATGAGGCTGATGGTGACAGAGTAAACTCCTGGATCGACCCATGTTGTTTCTAGTATGCTCCAAACGAAGTAAAACAATCCCCCTAAGAGAACCATCCAACTTGCTAAAGTTCTCTCGATACCATTTTCCGAAGAGAATAGGCTGGTGATTTTGACATCCTGGGGTAAATTCTTGATCCATCTGCCAAATCCACCCTCTGTAGAAGCAGCAATCCCTGCATAACCGATAAAGATTACAACTATGCTTAGAATTCCAAATGCTATATCGCCCATTTCAACACCTATTTCATGTGTAGAATTAGTATCATTACCGTTCATGAAGAAGTCTATCCAATTCACCTTCCTACCTTCGGAATAAGCTCCTAAAGCAATGTTTAAGATCGTAAGAAAAGCCATCCAAGTTCCAATCACAAAAGAGCCCACTGAGAGTGTACTGCTTGACCTAAGTAAGGACTCCGACCATTCATTTTCTCCTTCTGGCATCGAGACGGCGAACTGAACCTTTGGTTTAATCGTTGTCAAGAGTTAGCTATAGATGGCCTTGAAGATTATACTTTGCCGTGGATGCTTCACTAACTAGAGGCTCGCTCTCGCTCATCAAAGCTATGGCATCAATAGCTTTGGGAATTGCAGAATTAACCTGTTTGCTCCTCCCTCCGCGTCCCTTGCTAACATTCCTTGCCATTATCAGGCCAATAGTATCCAACTCATTTAGTAGAGAAGAAACTCTCCTAGTTGTTAGAGGCTCAGTGCTGATTTTAGAACATGCTTCAGAGTAGGTTCTGTAGACCTCACCAGTTGAAATATTTCGAAGACCATTTTCCTCATTAAGGCATATGGAGAACAAGACCATCTTCTGATGAAGGGGCAATGTCTTGATTACTGGAGTTACTTGATCGTATTCTAGCTGACTCTGAGCCATTCTGACGTGTTTGGTATTTACCATTTCTTGAGATCTCTGCTCAGCTTTCTGAACCGATATCCTCAGCAGATCCAACGCCCTCCTAGCATCCCCATGCTCTTGTGCAGCCAGAGCAGAGCATAATTTCACCACTCCATCCTCTAAAACCCCCTCCCTAATCCCCTGCGTAGCTCGCTCATTCAGAATATTCTGTATCTCAGTTGCTACATACGGGTGGAAAACTATGTCCTCTTGACTTAATCTGGAGCTTACTCTTGGGTCTAGGTGTTGTGTGAAATGCAAATCATTACTTATTCCAATTATCGAGCACCTGCCATTATCTAGCAGGGTGTTTAAACTAGTCAAGGCATAGAGTAGGTCATCACCGCCCTTGTCAACTAGATTGTCAACTTCGTCCAACACAATAATATGAACTCCTCCAACCCTACTCATCCTGGAAACAACAGTTTCCAATACTCTATCGGTCGGCCAACCAGTAAAGGGAACTGGAGAATCTCCCTTCTGTGCTAGCTGTGTAGCAATTGTCTGGACTACTCTGTATTTTGTATCTACATTTCTACAATTTATTTCATAGGTCTTCACATTTTGGCCCATCTCAGAACCCTTTTCTCTCAATTGACCTAGGACGTACCTTGTCACTACGGTCTTACCGGACCCCGGAACCCCGTACAGAAGCATATTTGATGGAATATGGCCGTTTAGAGCATCGACTAGATTTCTCACTAGTGAATCTAACTCATGTTCTCTATGTGGGAGTGTAGCCGGTTCAAAAGCGTGATCAAAAGCCCTCCTATCGGTAAAGAGACTATCCTGTCCAAGTATTTTTTCGAAAATATTTCCATCCATTTTTTTTCACTACTTCAAAAACACTACAATACTGCCAATCACCCTCTAACAAGATTCAAATCTGTCGTAGGGTTTTCTAAGCGAGACTGTTGGAGGTAATAAGAGTGTCTTGATAAGTCCAAATAAAAGTCACATTTGCCTATATCCACAACATTGATTGTATGGATCACGAACAAGAATAAATAATCCCTAATAATTACTTTCAGTACTTCTCTTTTGATGTCAAAATTGTAGGTTTATTTATTACACCGATAACACTATTTTGATAATTTAGAAAATTTTCATAATTACTTCTCCGGAATTACTCGGAAAATGTGGTCGATTAACAAAAAAACAAAATAATTTTTTTCATTTAGTCTTGAAACTATTTTACGGTTATATATCATGTTAAGAAAAACTACTTTTTTATTACAGTTAAATTACCATTCTTGTCAATATCTATTTTATCTTCGTCCTCCAGTTGCGTGATGTCAGGAGACAGCTTTGCTATTGGAAAACCTCCATTTCTATTTTCGGATCTTGCATAATTGTGAGTAACGAAAACTTTGACATCTGGAAATCTATGTTTGAATGATTCTACGTCTGATGGTCGATGATGATGGGGAAAATCCCCAATGTCCGGCATTCCCATTTCTAAGATAACTGCATTTGCATTCCTCGCTCTTCTTTCGATTTCTTCGCAAGGGCCCGAGTCTCCGCAATGTAGTAATCTAAATCCACTAGAATGAATCATTTCATACCCATGGGGATCAGTTTCTGGAGTATGGCGGACTGGAAATCTAATAAATTTCCAGTCAGAACCCGTTAATTCACATTCTTCTTTTTCGATCCACTTTATCCCTTCTAAGGCATCTTCTAGACTTCCAGGAAATCCGACCTTGCAAAGCTCAGATAGAATCCCCCTTCCTCCCGGGCGAACATAAACAGATAGGGGAAATTTTCCTTTCGGATCCGAGATATATTTTCTATCGAGCAAAAAGAAAGGAAATCCAAAAATATGATCTGCATGCCAATGAGTGAAAAGGCTATGTTCAATTTCGCACGTGCTAATGCCTGCTCTTCTTAATTGGGGAATTAACGTTGGAGGCGCATCAATCAATATTTTGCCATCAATCAAAACTAATGCATGCATTCTCCCCGGGGGGGAGAAAGCATTTCCCGTACCTAGTATTTCGATGCTAGCCATAATGCCCGTCAAGGGATGTATGACTTTACCCCATCGTTCGCCGAAAATTCGGATTTGCTTGTACATCTATTCATATATGCCAGTTATCTCGGGTTAAATGTAGATAAAATGTCCAAAAAAAGTAACAAATCAGAATGGTCGGCAAAGAATCCATTTTCCACGGTAATTACCGAAAATTATGTTCTGAACGGAGAAGGTTCACGAAAGGAAACGCGACATATCGTTTTCGACTTAGGAGACTCAGGATTGGATTACAAATCAGGCGATGCCTTGGGAGTAGTGCCATGCTGTCCTCCGGAATTAGTGGATGAGATGCTGTCTTTTTGTGGATTTACAGGGGATGAAGAAGTAGAAACTCATCTCGGCATTTGTACGATTAGGGAGGCATTGACTAACAGGTATGAGGTTCATCGCGTATCCAAGAAGTGGATTAAGGGGTTACTGGAGAGATCGGCGGAAAGTCCCGGACAGATCGAAATAAAGATTGTCGGAAGAAGACGCTACTCCTCAACAGACGGCTCACTAATTCTCGATTGGAAATCTGAGGAAGATGGAGATACGCCCGAGGGTTACGTGGAGATAGGAGATTTTGGTGATAACTCAGCAATTCTTCTTCACGAGCTAACTTCGAATCCAGATTCGATGGAGGACTACATTTGGTCCAGAGATTATGTTGATGCCCTTGGAGATTTTGCAGGTATCGGTTTTTCTCCACAACAGCTCATAGAAGGGATGGATAGATTGAAGCCGAGGTTATACTCAATAGCCAGTAGTCCTGATTTCGAACAAGGAAAAGTCCATCTAACCGTTGCAATAGTAAGATACAATCACCACAACAGAGATCGTACCGGACTTTGTACGGGATATATGGCTGATCGATGCCAAACTAATAGCACTCAAATTGGGGTCTACATGTCTCCAACTCGCTCTTTTGTTCTACCTGAGGATGGATCAAAGGACATTATCATGGTAGGCCCTGGTACTGGCATAGCTCCTTTTAGGGCATTTCTCCAACAAAGAGAGATTGACTCATCATCTGGGAGAAACTGGCTTTTCTTCGGAGATTGGACTGAAGAGGGAGAGTACCTGTATAGGGAAGAGATGGAAGATTGGAAGAAACGGGGAATTATCACAAGACAAGATCTCGCTTGGTCACGACAAGGTGATGAGAAAGTTTACGTCCAACATCTGATGGAGAGGAATGGCGAAGAAATTTGGAACTGGATAGATAATGGGGCATATTTCTACGTGTGTGGGGACAAGCAATACATGGCAAAAGATGTTCACTCAACTCTAATAGGAATTTGTGTAAAATTTGGCAACATGACTCCCGAGGAAGCAAAAGATTTCGTCGAAACTGGTTTAATGAAGACTGAGAAAAGGTATCTTAGAGATGTGTACTGATTCGCCGATTGCCTCATACGGTCTATCTTCTAGGGACTAATGTGTTCCGACGTGTACTGGTTGCAAATCGAGGAGAAATAGCCCTAAGGATCGTTCGCTCCCTCAGAGAATTAGGCATAGAGTCTGTTGTGGTTTACGGCAGAGAGGATCGGCTTTCTTTACCGGTTAGGCTCGCCGATGAGGGCTTTTTTATCCCAAGAGAAGATCCCCTTGCAAGCTATTTGGACATCGAAGCAATTGTTTCTGCTGCAAAAGAGGTGGGGGCTGATGCAGTCCATCCAGGTTACGGATTCCTATCAGAGAATGCAACATTCGCGGAGAGGCTAGCAGAGGAGGGGATAACATTCATCGGACCTTCCCCAGAATCACTTAGGCTGTTGGGGGACAAGATTGCCGCAAGAGAGTCTATGTCTAGAGCAGGCATTCCCGTGGCCAGAGGGACCGAGGAACCTGTCTCCGATCCTGATATGGCATTGGAAATCGCTTCTGAGATAGGATTCCCCATCATGATCAAGGCAGCTTCAGGGGGTGGTGGGATAGGTATGCAGGTGGTTCACGAGGAATCTGAATTTCCTTCGGCATTGAGATTGTGCCAGGGAAGGGCAGAATCAGCCTTTGGAGACAGTAGAGTTTTCATAGAAGAGTATGTGGATTCGGCCGAACATATCGAATTTCAAGTGGTCGCCGATGGCAAGAATGCTATTCATCTTGGTGAGAGATTCTGCTCCATCCAACGTAGACATCAGAAAATTATCGAAGAAGGTCCTTGGCTTTCTGATGAGGAAAGAAAAGAAATTGGTTCAAAAGTAATCGCTGGTGCAGAATCTATAGGTTATCGGGGACTTGCAACATTTGAATTTCTGAGAAATAGACAGGGCGAATTCTACTTTATGGAAGTTAATCCGCGAGTCCAAGTAGAGCATACAGTTACAGAGATGTTAACTGGATTTGACTTAGTGTCTATGGGAATAATGGTCTGTTCGGGAGAAGACCTCCCTATTTCTCAGGACGAAGTACAACTGAAAGGACACGCAATCCAAGCAAGAATAAATGCTGAAAGCCCAACTAGTCTGGAACCATCTCCCGGAAAGTTATGGGAATGTCATTGGCCAAATGGACATGGGATAAGAGTAGATACTCATGGCTTTACCGGATATGAAATGCCGGGAGTGTTTGACTCGCTTTTGGCTAAGATTATTGCTTGGGCACCCTCAAGAGATGAGGCAATAATTAGACTAGATTCTGCCTTGGAAGAAACTATCATTATCGGTGTCGATACCCTAATACCCCTGCATAGAGCGATTCTTGGGGAAATAGACTTCATGGAAAAAAACATTACTACCGATTATCTCGAAAAACACAAGGGACTTTTGTCAGGACGTGACTAATTTGAATTTAGTAATTGTAGGAAGTATGGGGTACGATGATATTGAGACTCCTTGGGCCAGTGGTTCTGACGTTCTTGGCGGTTCAGCAGTTCACGCAGGAGTTTCGGCAGCATTCCATATTCCTGAGGTACCAGGGCAAAAATCGAGAGTTGGCTTAGTATCCCCAGTCGGAAAAGACTTCTCAAAGGATGATCAATCAATTTTGGAAGAACTAGGAATCGACTTATCCGGGATGTCAATTCTACCGGGAAAAACATTCAGATGGTCAGGAAAGTATGAGGGATCAATGGACAATGTACAAACAATCTCAACCGAGGTTAATGTATTGGGGGATTTCAATCCAATAATCCCCGAGATGTGGACATCTCCAAAGGTTCTATTTTGCGCTAACACACATCCAGAATCACAAATTTCAGTATTAGATCAATGTCCAGATTCAGAGATTACTGCAATAGATACTTTCATGTTATGGATCGAAACAGAATTCGAGAAACTTTCCTCAGCCCTCAGGAAATCAGATTTAGCTATTCTGAACGAGGAAGAGATTTGTGCTATTTCGGGGGAACAAATCTTCACAAAGGCAATCACTCCAATAATGTCTGGCTCAGCACTTTATGGAGGGGTTGAAGCTGGAAGTGGCCCAAGGGGTTTGATAATCAAAAGAGGCTCTTCAGGAGTTTTTGCACACCTTCCTTGTGGAATAATAGCACTACCGGCTTATCCAGTTAGGGATCTCGTCGATCCCACCGGTTGTGGGGATTCTTTTGCCGGTGCGCTATTAGCAAATATTGCTGGAAGGAAGGGAGCCCTAAATAACTTGGAATTTATGAGATCAGCGATGATTCATGCAGTCGTAACTTCTTCATTTACGATACAGGGCTTGGGCTCTGACAAGCTTCGTACTTTAGAAAGAGGTATTTATCACGCTCGAATGGACCGATATCGTAGAATCGTCGGTCTTTGAGACTCATCCTAGTCTTCTTAATCCCGGCAAAGGATGAGGGTCGTCCTCCGAAGATGTTGGATTCAATTGACTAAATTTCAAAGACTCAACGGAATTATCAAATAATCTAGGGAAACTTTGTTCCCCATCTGAAATCCTCCTTACTATGGAGTCTAGCTTATCTCTCGCAGTGGATGTTTCATCTCTACCAATTGCCCCAATCCTCGAACTAACCTCCGCTTGATGATCTTGATCACTTCGAAGTCTCATGTGTTGGGTAGTTTGGAACCTTTCAGTCCCTATTTCACTATTATTAGAATGTGTAGTTTTGCTAATTCTACTCCAAGAACTTCCAGGACTGAGTAATCTTCCTAGCCAACTCGTCGAGAATCCATACTTCTTGCTTGAGCCGGAAACGATACTACTGGACATCGTCGAAGCTAGTTTGTTCAGTGCAGGATAATCGTCCAAATTTGCTGCATGATTTTCCCTATAATTCCCTCTTTTCATCTTAAGCTCTTGTTGAGCTCTTGCCTGCTTAACAACTCCTGCTCTGCATTCTTCCCTAACCGCATCTTCGGTGGGTGGCGGTAGAATTTGCCTAGAGAATGGAGTATCTGGCGGACCGAATTCCGCATGAGCCCTTTTAATCATTTGAGAACTAGAGAAGGCTCTTTCTTGTGGGTATGATGAAGATTTATCCTCATTTTGATTGAACATACTTGTCGTTTCAGAATGTGGTTTTTCTTCGGGAATTACAGCATCAAAAAGACCTCCAGGGGAGAACATATCCAAACTTTCCGTTGCCCCAGAAAGGGCGGAGTCTATTCGACTAACTCCCTCAGACACGACTTCTTTTTCCTGATACCAAGACGGAGCTTCCCTGCCTCCCCATGCCCTCTGGTAAGCATTTTGTGTTCTCGAGGCATTTGTCTCGAAAATTCCTGTTACTGGGCCCGACTCAACCTCTACCTTTTCCGATTCGAATAGCCTATCTCCAAAGTTGAACATCTCGATTCCTCTCTCCTCTTCAAGAGAGTTATCATTTTGTCTATTAGACATAGAATTCATTGATGATTCTAGTTCCTTAGGCATTGGAAGGGTTGCCTGTCCGTAACCACCATCTAGTCCATGTTGAGTTTTAGTGGAAGGAAAATATTGGGGCTCAGTCTCCAGACTTTCTAGTCCAATCAGGGCCTCGTCCATGGAGCTGCCGTGTCTTAGCCTATCAACAACCAAACAGAGTTTTAGGAGATTTGCTTCACTTCCAGAAATTAGATGTCTACCCCCGGCCCCAGTCTCGACAGCTAAAATGGCATATCTAGAAACAAAGGTAGCGATGACCATTACCACGCCAATTGCGATTGCGAACCAACTCATCGGAGGAACTATCGTCGTAAGCCCTAGGTATACAGCAACCAATCCCAAGAAAGACACTCCCGAGGGCAAAATAGGGGCCTTTAGGTGTCTCATTCTTTCAATCGCTGCGAGATCTAACCTCACTCCCTTTCCATCAAACCTCTCTATGGTTAGCTGTCGCTCAGTTATGACTGCACAACACTTTCCCCTAGCTCCGACTAAGAAGAGGTCTCCGATTAGTTCGGAGCTCTTCTCCTTAGTCGGGCCCTTAGGCCCGGCTATTCCCATCCAGTCGTGAGTTAACAACGTGACGTATAAGCTAATTGGGAAGCACCATTGCCTGGGTGCTATTTTCTAATGGGGATTTTTTTAGCCAGGTTACTTATTACCCATCGCTTCCCTTGCTCTATTTGCCTCATTCCATAACTCTTCTTCTTGGTCGTTATTAGGGATGAATTGTGGGATTTCTACAGGCTTCATCGACTCGTCGATTGCAACCATAAAGAAGAATCCTGAGCAGATTTCCTCTCCCTCCCACTCTGATCTAGAAAGTCTGCATGAAGTCACGTGAACTCCAACAGTCCGGGGAGATGTCCAAACCACTCTAGCAGTAGTTCTGATGATATCTCCTTGGAATGCCGGCCTCTTGAATTTTAGTGCATCCACTGAAACCGTTACAAATACTCGATGCGCAAACTTCGATGCGACCATCCCTGCAGCAGTATCCATGATAGACATCAATCTACCTCCGAAAAGAGTATTCAGAGCATTGGTATGCCCCGGAAAAACCTCATTTAAGAGCTCTACTGGCTCAACTGAGTATGCTTCATTGTCAGCCATCAAATGTCTACGGGCCTCCATCCCCCTTGAATACTACAGTGTGTAGCATCAAAAAAAATGCGATTTACCGCTGACTTCAATCGAAGGGAGATACTCGGAGTGCCATGGACGTAAGCAGACTTCTAAGATCGTGGGGACTCCTAGCCTCTGACGGTAACCATCTAATGGATATTCCAGAATTGAGATGGGAACAATCCATTTTCGAAGATCCATCGGGAGGTAAGATCGTACTTTGGCCATACCTTCCCTGTATAAGGATGCCATCGAAGATGAGGCCCAGGGAGTGGGACGGCCTAGCCTTAATTTCGTCACTAGACGAGATAACTTCACTGAGAGAAGAGGAAAGACAGGAATTAGAAAGCCCGGGAATTCATGTTGATTCAGCGGCTGTTTCAGGAACAACTTTGGGGATGTTGGTGAGAGGTTTATCTGAACTGGATATTGAAGGCCCGTCTATCCCAGACCCTGAGAAAATTAGACTTCTAAGACATGCAGAGAATTCCAGAGGAGGAATGCCAATTTACGCGGTAGAGCCATCAATAGATGACAAACATTGGGCAGATTGGCAATCCAGATGGGCGGACGAACAGGTTAGGTTCAGAAATTTATTTGCTACCATTGGAAGAAACAGACGCTGGTCGAACGCAATGAAGGACTCAATACCAAATGTTTCGGAATCAAAATTCGTTAATCCTGATTTAGGTGCAGCAGCTACGGTTTGTTATGCTTGGTGGCGGGAGGAATCAATTTGCCTTACCGAGGAACTAATTAGAGAAAGAGAGCAAAGGATTTCATCCAGACTAAGGGGGGCATTAGCTGATATGAGAAAATCCGATTTACAATCAAAAAACGATCACGGGCCAGTTCTACTGGTGCCAGTTCAACAGGCCTCATTGCCCTCATTAGAGAATACTCTATTTGACTGTGAACACGTGGAAGAAGTGGGGAGAGAGAAATGAATGAAGAATTTGAAGTTTCAATCGAAACCCAGTCATTCAGAATCATACCATCGCAAACGATAGAAATCTCAGATGCAATCCGATACTTAGGGGCGAAAAGTAATGGCGAATACGCCGTAATCGAAAGGGAGAATCCGAGGGCAGTAATATTAGTTGATTCAGATGGTTCAATGATTATTCATGGAATCTCTAATTCAGAGGCAGCTACGCTTATTGCAGAGGAGACACTTCTTAGGATGGGGATGTCAGAAAAAGGGCTCACCATTACCAGGGGTGAGGTTCTGGCTAGTTTTTCTGTTGGAAGGGCAGTGTTGATCGGACTTGCCTCCGAGAGGTTCTCGGACGCGGAGCATGATATTCGATTGGATGCCCTTAGAATCAATGCAAACAGATATGGTTGTACAATACTACTATTCAGCAATGGGAGAGGGGTTGTAATGGGGCAATCATCCAGAAAGGTAGCTGAAATGGCTGCCTCTTTCTGGATTTCTAGATTAGAAGAAGAAGGCGCATTGGCGTGAGAAAATGATACAGAATGAGAAGTGGATCGGACCAATTATTGATCAACATATGCATTTGGATCGATCAAATAGATTCTTAGACGCTATTTCTGATTTTGTGTACGCAGGTGGAACTGGCGTAATGCTAGTTCACAAACCCTCATTTTCCAGGAAACTACCTCAAAACCTTGATGGATACAGGGATGCTTATCTTGATACAATTAGTATGGCGGATGAAATTAGAATGAGCTTTGAAATAGAAGTTGGAGTTATTCTGGGCCCACATCCAGTTGCATGGGAGAAACAGATAGATGAATTAGGAATTAAACAATCTACTGAACTTCATCTGGAAGCAGTCGGTCTAGCATTAGATTTCATCGACTCGGGTCAAGCCAATTGTCTTGGAGAGGTGGGGAGGCCACACTATCCAGTTTCAGAGGATACATGGCAAAGTGCTAATGATATGCTCGAACAAATCCTCCATATGGCTCATTCATCTAAAGTTTCAGTTCAATTACACGTTGAAGATAACGGTGAGAGAACCAATCGCGAAATCTTACAGATTTGTAAAAAATCAGGGCTTTCTCCCGAAAATGCGATCAGACATTTCGCACCAGCAAATATCAGCTCAGAATTCACGCATGGCCTCTCTGCAACAGTTAGTATGGGGAAGAATAGCACAGAAATTCTAGCAGAAACGTGCAATAAGGCTAATTCATATTGGGGCATGGAAACCGATTTTTTGGACGATAAGGCCAGACCAGGCGCCGTCCTTGGTCCAAAGACTGTCCCCAAAAGAACTGGAGAATTATGTTCACAACTGCTTTCCATTGGGTGGGACGAGTCAGAGGTAGAGAAACTGCTCTATAACGTCCATCAGAAATGGCCCAAATCACTCTATAGACTCTGAAGTGCCACTATTTCCAGAAGCAAATGTGAGAATAGCCCCTATCGAGAATAAGACTAGTGATAACCCAAGAAACTGCAGCTCACTCAGGGGGATTGGCTTCCAGAACTCCTGCATAGTCATCCTCCAGAGAGGGCCGTTAATTGGAAGAAACAAGATCATCAAAATAACACCTATTCTCTGTCTCATCATCATATTATTCCGAGAGAGTCCTTTCTTTTCAAACTCCTTGAAGACCGAATCGGTTTAGTGATGCTATAGGTTCGCCTAGCCAGAGCGCCTGTAGTGAAGGGGTTATCACAAGAGGTTTCCAACCTCTTGTCCCGGGTTCGAATCCCGGCGGGCGCACCAATAGAGATTTTTTTGAGAAATCTAACTTGGTCGAGTGAAGCATTGAAACGCATCTTTCTTTTGGCGACTATATGTCAACTTCGGAGGGTGTGAAACAGGAAATTTCTACCTCATTGAGCAAGGACCTCTCTGATCTTGCTGAAGAAAAACAAGTGGTTGGAAGAAAGATTTGGCGAATAGTGCCCTATGTCACCAGATACTGGCAGAGGGCACTAGGCGGGATTTTGGCGAATGCAGGTGCTAGAGCATTTGATCTGATTCCCTTCATAGCCATTGGAATGGCAGCTGACTACTATCAGTCTGAGACATTTACAAACCCCACAATTGAGAATCTCGTGAAATTAGAACAAATTCCACATTTTGGCCCTATTGACTCAGTTGAAATTGGTTTTGGTCTGCTAATTTTGATTTCATTCACATTTCTGGCATTTTTTCAGGGACTGAGCAATCAATTGTGGCAATCTACCGCATACAAGGCTCAGCATGATATCCGAATGGATGCAACACATTCTCTTTTGAACATGGAAGCATCATACTTCGAAAGTCGTCAAACCGGGAATTTAATGTCAGTCTTATCTTCAGATGTTGCACAGCTTGAGGATATTATTTCTGATGCAAGTACTAGTATGATTAGAATCGCAATAACATTCTCTACAGCGTTTGTGATTATGTTCTGGATGTCCTCTAAATTGGCCTTGATTTTATTTGCACCACTAGTGATAATTATCCCAATGGTAGTTTGGTTCTCAACCAGAGTACAGAGAAAGTATAGGAAGCAAAGGGAAAGTACTGGTGGTATAGTCGCAATACTAGAGAATGTCCTTACTGGAATTACAGTTGTTCAGGCGTATAATGCAAAGAAATTCGAAGGCTCCAGAATTGAGGGTCAGAGCGGGGAATACAGAGATATGGCGATACAGGCAGCCTTTATCAGAAACAGATTCATCCCAGGGATTTATGTCGTCGCTGGAATATCCTTCGGATTATTGGTTTCAGCAGGTGGCTGGGTGATGGAGTCAGGAGAAATAACCGTTGGCCAATTCGTAACATTTCTTCTGATTTCAACTCGTATGTCGATGCCAATGTTCATTCTTGGAATGTTGCTAAATCAATTGCAGAAGGGCGAGGCAGCCTCGAAGCGAGTTTTTGCAATAATTGATTTAGAGCCTTCGATTTACGATTCAGAGGGAGCAGTCCCGTTAGAAGATAGGATTTCATCAATTAGTTTTGAAAATGTGAAATTCGCATACCCATCTTCGGATTCCAATACTCTGAACGAGATTTCTTTCTCAGTATCCTCAGGTGGATTTCTGGGAGTAATGGGGCATACTGGTGCCGGAAAGAGTACTATTCTGAAATTAGTAGAGAGATTCTATGAACCTCAGAGCGGTAAGGTACTGGTAAATGGTAGGGATATTAATGAATTCAAGATAGAGTCTTTGAGATCTAGAATAGGATTTGTTTCACAAGACCCCTTCCTTTTCTATGGATCAATTAGGGAGAATGTCTCATATGCCCGAGATCATTCAGAAGAGGAGATTCTTGCAGCCTTAGAGGCAGCTGGGTCTTTGGATTTCATTTCGCAACTACCGGATGGAATTGACACAATGGTGGGAGATAGGGGCGTCATGTTATCAGGAGGTCAAAGAGCGAGAATTAGTTTAGCAAGAGCTCTACTCGACGATCCAGATCTTCTGATCCTGGATGAGGCGAGCGCGTCCCTAGATGCCGAGACTGAGCTGAGAATACAAGAATCACTTTTCGACAGTTCAAATCATGGAAAGGACCGCATTACTATTGCGGTCGCCCATCGACTAGCAACGATCAGGAAAGCAGATGAAATCATAGCAATGGTGGATGGGGCTATAGTGGAAAGGGGGACTCATGACCAGTTGATTCGTAATGGAAATGTCTACTCCTCCCAATGGTCCATTCAGACTGGAGAACTGGAGACTGAGGAGGGGTAGATTTGACTGTAGACCAATTCGAATGGTCAGACGTCGAACCGGGGGGCGTCACAATTGGTTCCGACCGTAGGTCAGTAATCTTCGGAGGCATGGGTCCACGTCATCAGGTGCATATCAGATATAACTTTAGAATTTCCAAGACGCCAATTGAGGCGAAGCAAGCTTCTAGGATTATCAAAGAAACATCTGCCGAGAAAGCATCCGAATCAGAATGGGAACTGGCCCATTCAAGGGGATTAATTTCAGGAGAGGAGGGAGAGGTTGAATTACTCGCAGATTCTGCGAGGAATTACTGGGGTAAAGTTTGCGATGGAAGGCCCCATTTTGGCGACAAAGGTAGCCCCAAGATTTCTAGACAATGGCAGAGGGGAAAGCCAAAGAAAACCATCCTTTTTTCAGATATGCCGGATTTGAAAACTAAGGTTAGGCTAGTAATAAGGGATAAATGTGATTGGGATGGAGGAAACCCATCCCTTCCATCAAAAGCAGATTCTTCCAGAATTCTTCTGGAGGAGGCCTTAATTTCACTATTTTTCGGAATAATTCCATCATTTGGCTGGGCCTACTTTAATGCAAGTCCCGGATATATTCGGGAAGGATGGCTGAATTTGCTATTCGGAGGAATTTTCTTCGGAGTCTTTACTATAATTTTCTGGAGGCCAAAGCAACCTACTTGGAAGATAGAGGGTGACAAGATGGTCAGAAAAACATAGCTAAGCAGTTGGATAGGTAACGCAGTAAGGACAGAATTCACCCACCACATATTCCTCTGACTCCTGTTCTTGGACTGTCAATGGCTCCCTACATTTGAAACACATCTCAGTTTTAGACTCCTGTAGTTCATGATTCAGAGCTACCCTCTGATCGAAAACAAAACACTCCCCATTCCAATGTTCGCCCCCACATTCTTCGAAATAGGCAAGAATTCCACCGTCTAGCTGTCGAACATCTTCGAAACCCGAATTTAGCATCACCACCGATGCCTTTTCACATCTGATTCCACCAGTACAATACATTACTACTGTTTTTTCTTTATACTCTTTAGGTAAGGATTCCAATGCGCTGGGAAAATCTCTGAAGGAGGAAATTCCCAGATCAACCGCACCTTCGAAGGATCCAATTCTGATTTCATAATCATTCCTCGTATCTAAAACTAAAATATCTTCATCACTCTCGATAATTTTTCTGAATTCCCTTGGCGAAATCCTTTGTCCCGAGAAATCAGCCGGCCTGATTTCATCCATGCCAAGCGAGATTATCTCTCTTTTTCTTTTAACCAGCATTCGTCTAAATGGCTGATATTCGGAGAAACTCGTCTTCAATGGTATCCCCGCAAATCTAGTGTCAGATTCTAGGAAATCAATGAATGACTTCACCTGTTCTTCTTTTCCGGAAAGAAAAAAGTTAATCCCATTGGGACTCAGTAAAACCGATCCTTTCAATTCTAGATGATTGCACTTTTCTAGCATTGGAGCCTGAAGATCGTCTCTATCTGGCAGGTCGACGAAACGATAACCAGCGATATTTACCATCGCTCGACTCATAATCTATGCACTAGCTACTACAGTAAGAATACTACCTTCCAGATAAGCATCAGGGATAGATTTTGAATTGCTTTCAACTATTAGCTTCACCCTCTATCCCTGTCATCTATTTGAGAAGCAGGACTTCCTGTAATTATGCTCCATCTTGCTTTCAAAACTCCTATCCCATAATCCCAAAGAAGTAGGAATGAAACAATAGAAGAAAGGAAAATAGTAGTTACGCTTTTACTCGGTGAAGGGGCAATCGATGCCCCAACCCATGCTATGGCATTGAACAGAATTGCTAATGTGGGTAGAAGATGAGCCGCAAATCTCTCTGGGCCCAATGGAACCTCTTCAAAGGAAATATTCCAAAATTCTGGCCATGAAACCCCGCCATTCATTGCCCCCCAAAATGAAATTAAAATTGAGATTGTTACTATAGCCGGGAATGTAGAAACCAAATTGTGACTCCACCCCCAAAGACTCGGGTATCTTCTCCCAGCCAAGGCCCTAACTTGTCCATAATTCCTTATTTGTTTCCTTACTCTAACCAAATCCCTTCTTCTGTGCCAAATTACTGCGCTACCATCTGACCAAAGCCTGTGTCCAGCTAGTCTGATTCTATGATCAAGCATTACGTCTTCTGCACCTATGGCGCCAGAATCGAAACCTCCTACCTCAGAAAGAACATCCCTCCGATAAGCGGAATTCACTCCCGGTAACTGCTCCACTTCTTCCAACTCCCCCTTCGTCTGCCTTCCGTAGTTTGTGCCAGCAGTGAGAAATCTATTGCAAAATGCTACGTCAATGGCCTTCTGCCATAGACTAGACTCATTTACAGGAGCAAAGTTGGGCCCCCCTACCCCTGAGACTTCAGATTTCTCAAACCACCTCTCCAGACTCTCCACCCAATCTGGAGGAACGATGACATCATCATCAGTAAAAAAAATCAGTTCTGAATCAGTTTCTCTAATTGCTACATTGCAAGCATCCGCTCTATTACAAGAGCCTTCGTCGTCAATGAAACGAACACCTCTTCTTTCTGCAATTAACCTCCCTGGATCATTTTCAGGCCCAACTACTACTACTTCTAAATCCTGATATGTTTGACTCAGCAAACCATCTAACACTATTTCCAGCTCATCGGAGTTTTCCACAGTCGGAATAATTACGCATACTCTGTTAGGCACATGGTTGCCCGAGGGGAGCCCATTGATGAGTTCACGGGTCAGTCATTGACAATTCTGGGTGCCAAGAAGTAAATCCACTTCGCACCGCCCCCATTACTGACCCATGTCAGTCTGAGTGGATATTTCTCTTCAAACTCCAAGGAAACTTCATTCGTCAAACCACTTGCAAGCTTCTTTGTTAGTTCCCCTAGGTACTGAAGAGAATAAGTAGAATGTGTCGGTGCAGCACAAGTCAATTCGGTCAATTCTCCTGATTCGAATTTCACATTCACACCCTCGCCGGCTTCAACAGTTACAGAGACGGATAACTGATTCTTATCCATACTCAAATCCACTTCACCACCAACAAACTTGGCCGCTCTCAGGGCTCTTGAAAGCTTCTCAGAATCAATAGTTGCCTTGGATTTGAATTCTAGACCAGGCTGATTGGGGTTGTCCATTGTACTTGTGTCAATGCCCCTGAGAATCATATGCACCTCTCCCACCCTTACATTAATTGCCCCAACAGCATCATCATAGTCCATCTCGACAAGATCACTAGGTCCAGCCAATGTCAGTAGATCACGCATCTTGCCAAGATCTAATCCAATTTCCACTGGCTCTACCTCATATGTTTCAAAGCACTCATCAGCGATAGTAGCAGAAAGAAGAGCTACATGTGAACCATCAACAACAGACACCCCTAGTCCCTTTTCGCCCCACACCAATTTAGCTTCAGTCGTCAGAACAGATAGAATATCGACAATTTCCCTCATCAGTTGCTGCTTAGCAGTTATCCTCAACATATTCTCACCTGATTGCTTTACGAATTAGGAGGCTCTTGATGCTTATTGGGAGAAAGGCCCTCAAAGCTACTGGTATTCCCTCCACCTATGGCCACAGTCGTCACATGTGCAAATCTTAGTTTCAGGCTCGTCCGAAGACCTAGTCTGTCTGAGCTCAACATATGCTCTGTCTCCATCACATTTGGGACATAGATAGTCGCCTACTCTGAGAGTCCCTCTGGGGCCATCTTCTTCGACTACTTCTGTAAGATGCTTCAGAGACTTTGAGTCTGTTGTTGCGGTAGTATTGGCTAAATCAATCACTTCTCCAGTCATTGGGTCAGTGAACTCAGAACCTCGACCATCCTCTCCAGAAAGTGGACCTTCATACCCACATTTGTAATCTGGACACTTGATCCAACCTCTATCATCAGGATATGACAGACAACCACATTCAGGGCAGAACATCCTATCAACAACCATTCGCGCATTAACGCGGACCAAATTAGGCTGAACCCGCCGACTATTCAACTATTCGTTTCCCCCTCCCTGTTTTTGCGTACCGTTCAAGCCCTAAACCTTCTCCGATAAGTTGTGAAAATACACTTTGACTGGAAAATCGCCAGAGTTCTCGATGGCGATGGCAATATTATCGATGAGATTGGATGGGATGGCAAAATAGTACCATCAAGTCTGGCAAAGAGACTGTTGTTAATTCAGAAAGGTAGGATGACGCCAGAGGTCAAAACCCTATCCGAGAGATTTCCAGAAGCGGAAGTAGAAGTAATGGGGGCTTTGTCTGACCCCCATTGGCCCATTCATCAGGATCTAGTCGAGATCTATCACAGAGCGACAGTTGAACTGGCAAAGATGGGAGTCGCAGAATCTTCTGGAGATATGGATAGGAGAATAGATATGTTAGTGTCTGCAGTTGTAGAAAACCGTGCTTCGTGGACTACATCGGAAGCAAGATGTGTTGAATGGGCTGGGATGTTCATAACCGAACTAGATTTGGATTCTCAAAGAATGGAAATACCAACGGCTTTGGCTAAATCCGACAATATCGAAGAGGCTTCAGATATTCTTGGAGTGACCCCGCCGAAGCACTTTCCTTCCAGTCTAGAATGGGACGCCCTAAAATCCCAGGCAATCTTTGTTCTCGAATGCTCGAGTATTCTGAATAAATTAGAGAGTGCAATTAGGGAGGCAGCGTCGGAATATCTACCATCTCTCAGTGCTTTAGTGGGCCCAATATCGGCCGCAAAATTACTTTCATTAGCAGGAGGTAGAGAAAGACTGGCACGGATGCCATCCGGCTCACTCCAAGTTCTCGGGGCTCACGCAGCAATGGCAGCTCATAGAAGAGGGGCACCTCCACCTAAACATGGTGCGATCCTATTTTCTTTGCCCCAAATAAGTCGCTCACCGAGGTGGGTGAGGGGAAAGATTGCAAGGTTTTTGGCAGGAAAGGCCAGTATTGCTGTCAGAATAGACCATTTCAATGGAGTTCCTTGGGGAGAGCTAGAAATAAATCAAATAAATAGTGAAATAGACTCAATCAAAAAAAGGTTTTCTGAGCCACGAAAAGGGAAGTGAAAAACTGTCCAGAAGATCAGAATCCCTGGGATGGGGGGTAAAGAGAGAGGGCAGATCGTTATGGACTCGAAATGCAGTCAAAGGAACTTCGGTGAGGGGTGAAAGAAGAAAAAAAGAAGGCAGGATAGAGTGGAGACTTTGGAATCCAACAAAATCAAAGGTTGCTGCTTCAATATTGAGGACAAAGCAAGATCCAAGAGAAATTATACCAAATCCAGGATCAACTTGTCTATACCTCGGAGCCTCTGGAGGGGGGACAGTCAGTCATATTCACGATATCGTATGTGGCTCCGGCAATCATCTCTCTGGCCAAGTAGTAGCAGTGGAGATTTCCCCCAGGATGACTCGTGACCTAGCTTCACTATCTGTAAATCGTTCCGGCTTGATTCCGATAATGGGCGATGCGAGAAAAACCGAAGTCATTGCTCCTTTCATTAGGAGTAAGGCAGATTGGATCCATCAGGATTTGAGTATTACGGATCAGGCTGAAACTTTCGTAAACTCAATCATGCATTTTCTTTCCGACGATGGAATTGGACTCCTCAGTCTTAAGGCTGCCAGTGAGAGGTACTTCGATGGCGATGTAGACTCCAGATTCATGAAGGCAGAGGAAGTAATCACAAGTTCCGAGTTGGATTTAATTGAAAGGATCGATTTAAGAGGTTTGGAAGAACAACATGTTGTTTACATCTGTAAACTAAACCAACGAATTAGAGGCCATAACTAGATACGATTATGCCCCAAAAAAATATGAATATCGCTGCCATTATGATGCCAATTATGACAGTAATCCATGAAATTACCATTGCAGCTCTAGCTACTCCGTGCTCTGGATGATCAGGATAATTCTTCGTTATTTTCAGTGATTGATAAGATATGATAAGTGCTGGAATAGCAGTAATGATGTTACAAACAAGCAAGCCGACAATGCTCAAAATCAACGCAACCCCTGCGTTAGTCCCCGGAAAAATCCCTAGCTCACCCTCTTGTCCAGCATGGAGAAAAATCTGCTTCCCCTCAGTCCCCTCGATGCTTGGTCTCCCATCAAAGACGGGAACTGCCTCAGGGTGCTTGGGATTTGGTTCTGATTTTACCCAATCAGGAATATCATCTGCATCCACGAAATTTCCTCTAGTTATATTTTAGATAACTCTGCCGTTCATATCCAGTCCTGCCGAGAAAGGTAATGTCTGACAACTACTCCGGAGATTTATGCCAGAGTTACCAGAGGTCGAGACAGTTAGGATTGGCATGGAGATGCACCTTCTGGATAGTAGAATACTGGAAGTGGAACTTCGGAGAAATGATCTCAGATTTCCATTCCCTCCCAATTTTCGTGAATCTCTCGAGGGTAGTAAAATAATCTCCATTGACCGAAGGGCTAAGTATCTCCTCATCAGACTTGATTCTGGAAAAACGTGGCTCTGCCATCTAGGAATGAGTGGAAGGTGGACTTTGATGGGGGACGGCTTAATCAGTAGGCCAGGAAAATTTGCCAATGGGGCGCCTTTGGGAACTGGAGATGGTCCCCACGACTGGGTAGTAGTTCACATGGATAACGGAATTAAAGCAGTATATTCCGACCATCGGAGATTTGGATTCATGGACTGTTTCCAAACCTCAGATCAAGATGGGCAAAGAATGCTGAGTGGAATCGGTCCTGAGCCTACTCCTGATCATCTTACTCCGAGCCTTTTGGCAGATGGCCTCCGTGGGAAGAAAACCCCGATTAAATCTGCTTTACTGGACCAACGGGTAGTAGCCGGACTTGGGAATATATACGTCTGTGAGATTTTGTACAGATCCGGAGTATCTCCGAGAAGGAAGGCTAGCAGTGTCACCGGTAAGGCCGGAGTTTCCACAATGGTCGAGAGAATCACCTCGGCAACTCACGATGTAATAACTGAGGCAATTGATGCAGGTGGTTCGACACTTCAGGATTTCCGTGGCGTTGATGGCGATGAATCAATCGGATACTTCATCCATAACTTTCAGGTTTATGGAAGGGAAGGGGAGAAATGCCTTAGCAAGAACTGCCCAAGTACCATAAAAAGAATCTCACAGGCAAACAGATCAACATTTTACTGCCCACTTTGCCAACGTTGATGAGCTTCAATTTCAGGCAGTGGGTTATAGGGACGGGAAGTTATGAAATCCAAGCTAGCTGTCGAATTCATAGGAACATTTTTTCTCTCCCTTACTATATGCCTCGCTGCTGCTCATGGTTTGGCAGGAGAATTGGCCCCATTTGCTATCGGAGCCATTCTAATGGTAATGATATATTCTGGAGCCCATGTATCAGGTGCTCACTACAATCCGATTGTGACCATTTCTATTTGGATTAGAGGGGCATCTGATAAATCTGAAGTTTTTCCTTATATCCTCGCACAATTATCCGGAGGGGCTTCGGCAGCCCTTGTCACTACTAATATGATAATTACTGGCAGCTACAACCAAGAATTCCCATTGGATCCTTTTGATCCCACTAGCAGTCAGACCTCTGCCATCATGATCTGTGAGATGATATTCACCTTCGCATTAGTTTTCGTAATATTGAATGTGGCTACTTCAGAAAAAAATCAAGGGAATGGTTACTTTGGGGCAGCCATCTCCTTCGTAGTCCTTTCTGGAGCTCTAACTGTTGGCAATATATCCCTCGCCTCATTCAATCCAGCTGTCACTACGTCTCTGATAATTCTGGGAAAGATGTCTCTAGTGGATATTTGGCTTCACTGGACTCCGCAATTAATTGGAGGGGTTTCAGCTGCCTACTTTTTCCTATTCATTGAAGACTAGTCTAAATGCTGAGACATCTCTATCCCCTTTACAAGGGCGAGGAGCATACTATTTTTTGGGGTAGGAATGCCTAACTCCTCCCCAATCGTTACAATTTTACCGCATAATGCCTCTATCTCAGTTTTTCTTCCTGACATAAGGTCCTGAAGCATCGAAACTCTATTTTCAGAAGTAGAAATTACAACACTTTTGAGATATTCCTCATTATCTATTCGCCCTAGGTTAACTCCTAATTCTGAAGCCACTAATTCTGCTTCCCTCATTGTCGCAACAGACTGCCCCCATAGTTCGGGAATTTCTGTTAGAGCGCCATTGCGAACTCCAGCTATAGCACAAACCGGATTTATTGCAACGTTTATCAGAAGCTTCCTCCAAATCTCGCCCTCTATATTGTAGGACCACCTCGGAGAAAGGCGAGATTCATCAAGAATTGAGATAAAATCCTTTGCGATCTCTCCTGGCTCGTCACCATCAAATCTGC